>Ga0302325_10027941_pt1 | contig 11683 bp, 6 predicted proteins | sample Palsa_T0_2_FD_201948 | JGI IMG/M metagenome (GOLD analysis project Ga0302325, IMG submission 201948) | Peat permafrost microbial communities from Stordalen Mire near Abisko, Sweden - Palsa_T0_2 | ecosystem: Environmental > Terrestrial > Soil > Palsa > Peat permafrost | place: Sweden: Abisko... | reverse complement strand
AACTGCCCGGCCGGGACTGCCGAATTCCGCGCTGGCACGGGTCTTGACTTCCACGAACACGAGTGTCCCGCGGTCCCAGGCGACAATATCCAACTCGCCGCTTCCTGCGCGCTGGTGAAAGTTGCGCGCTACCACGGTCAGGCCATGGCGGCGCAGAAAACGGTGGGCAAGATCCTCGCCGCGGCGGCCGTGCGCCTGTTCGGCCGTGGAGTGGCGGTTCCGGTGGCGGTCGCGTAGCGCATCCCCCAGCCGGTAAAGCCAGTTAACCATCTAACATTTCCAAAACGAGAGTAGCTAGACGCGGGTCGAAATCTCCGGGAAACTGGCTTTGCCGGCTGCTAGAGACCAAAGAATTGGTAAAGAATGCCGCTGGCGGCGGGCGTTTATTCCCAGTGTTCGCGTATACTGTGGACAGAAGTCCGCGGATCGAAGCATAGGCTATGCCTCAGTCGCCTGAATCCGTGCGCGCCCAACTAGAGACGATCTGTCGCTCGACCACTTTTGGGCCCGCACCGCGCTTGCAAAAGCTCCTGCGTTATTTGGCCGGCGAGAGCCTGGCCGGAAGCCCATTGAAAGAATCCGTGGTGGGCGTCGCGGTATTCGGCCGCGATCCCGGGTACGATCCCAAACAGGATTCCGTGGTGCGCTCCGAAGTACGGCGTCTGCGTGTGAAGTTGATCGAGTATTACGCAACGGAGGGCCGCCAGGATGGCACCGTCATCGACCTGCCCAAGGGTTCCTATGTACTCACATTCCGCTCCCGCGAGACAAGCGAGCCGTCCCCCTCGGCTCCGCCGCCGGCAAGCCCTCACGCTGAGTTCCGGCGTGCCAAGGTCGCCGCTTCCCTAAGCTTAGTCGCGGCGGCGGCGATTCTAACCGGCTACGGACTGCGTGGGCCTGGAGCGCAGAGCTCCGTCGCAGCCCATAATATGTCTCCGCGCCGCAGTGTCGCGGTCCTGGATTTTCGCAATCTCACCGCCCGCGCGGAGACTGGCTGGCTGTCCAGCGCCATACCGGAAATGATCAGCGCCGACTTGGCGGAGGGAGAGCAGCTCCGCACCATTCCCGGCGAAAACGTCTCGCGAATGGAGACGGAACTCGCCTTGCATCCCGCCGGTTCGCCTTCGCGCGAAACTCTTTCGGCGATCCGGCGGAATCTGGGCGCGGATATCGTGATATCGGGCGCATATGCGGATTTAGGCGCGGCGGCTGGCGGCCGCGTCCGCGTGGATATCCGGGCCGAAGATGCCCAAACCGGCGACGTAGTCGCCTCTGTTTCAGAGAGCGGTACGGAGCCGGAGATCCTGGATCTGATGTCCCGCGCCGGTGCACGTCTCCGCACTGGCTTGCGGCTGGAACCGTCCGTCGCTGCCGAAGCTAACATGCGTGCCGGTTCGCCGCAGGACCCGGCGGCCGCGCGCGCTTATGCCGATGCGCTGGCACATCTGCGGCGCGGCGACTTGTTGCAGGCCCGCGACCTATTGCTGCGCTGTGCGCAACTCGAGCCCACATTCGCGGCGGCGCATGCGGCTCTTTCTTCCGCCTATACCAAGCTGGGTTACGAAGCACTGGCCCGCGCGGAGGCTCAGCGGGCTTATGAGTTTGCCGCATCGATCAAGAATGCGGACCAAAGGCTGGCGATCGAAGCTCAATATCGCGAAACCGATGGGGATTTCGACCGCTCCCTCGAAGATTATCGGAAGCTGTTCACGGCGCATCCCGACGATATCGAATCAGGTTTGCATTTGGCCGCCGCGCAAACGGCTGTCGCCAAGACACAGGACGCTCTGCGCACGCTCGAGGCCCTCCGCAAACTGCCCGCACCTGAGTCTAACGACCCGCGCGTCGACATGGAATCGGCCCGCGCCTATGCTGCGCGCTCGGATTACCGGCGCAGCGCTGAATTGGCGGCGGATGCGGTCCGCAAAGCCTCGGGCGCTAACGCTATGCTCCTGTATGCGCACGGGCTGTCCTATGAAAGCGGGTTGCTGTGGAATCTGGGCGACGCGCGTTGGAGAAGCTTGTCGGAAGAGGCTCGCAAGATTTGCGATCGATTTCAGGACCAGGCTTGCGTGGCGGCCATCCTGCGGCGTTTCGGAAATGTAAGCCTGGGTTCCCTGGACCTGGATGCCGCCGAGCGTTATTATGCCGAAGCGCTCGGCATCGCCCGCCGGATTGGTTCGGCCGCCGAGGAGTCCAACATCCTGAACGGCACGGCGCTGGTGGCTCAGGGGCGGGGCGATCTGGAACGATCGATCGCGATCCAGCGGCAACGCCTGGCGCTTAGTCGAAAAACTCAGAGCGCGAGCGGAGAGCAGCAGAGCCTCGCCAATCTCGGCGATGCGCTGTGGGATGCGGGCGAGGTGGGCGAAGCCCGGCAAAATCTTGAAGCAGCTTTGAAGATCGCCCGCGACATGCATACGCCGGAACTCATCGCGGACGATCTCACGAGTCTGTCGGAGATCTACGGTATTCAAGGCGATCTGCCGCGCTCACTCGAAGCCTCCGCAGAAGCGCTAGCCAATGCCAAGCATTCTGGAAGTGTGCTCACGCAGGTGGCCGCGTGGCAGCAGAGAGCACGAGTCCTTCTGGCGCGCGACGACCTGCCCGGCGCGCGCGAAGCCTTGTCGCAAGCCGACACTTTCGCCGCCCAAGGAGTGGACGTCTCTGCCTGGACCGATCGTCTCCTGGCCGCGAGGGTAGCGCTCGCCTTGCACAAACCCGCTGATGCCGCCAGGTTCGCGAGCGACGCCGCTAAAACTGCCGCCAAGGAAGGCTTGGCTCAAAAAGAAGCGCGCGCCGAAGCGCTCGAAGGCGAAGCGCTCTTGTTTGCAGGACAGACGGAGGCAGCGCGCACGGCCGTTCAAAGGGCATCGGCGCGCGTCGAACACAGCCAGTACCGTCTGATACGTCTGGAAGTGGCGCTCGCGGACGCGCGCGTAACCGGGACGGCGGGCAGGCTGCCGGCTCTGACCGTCGAAGCGCACAAACTGAATGATGACTACCTGGAACTTGAGGCGCGGTTAGCCGCGGCCGAACTCTCCGGCGTCAGCCGGCAGTTTGGCGCGGTTCGCGCCGAGGCCGTGGACCGCGGTTTCCTCAATCTGGCCCGTCGCGCCGCGGAAGCCGGCGCACGAACTGCCGATTCTCGTCCATCACGCTAAGTTGTTGCTTCTCATAGGGTGCACCGCCCCCAGAACACCCAATTGCTATTGCGCGCGCAAAACCCCGCCCATATAGTCGGACAAGGAGGAGATTCCATGACTTGGTATAAGGCGGCTTTGGTTTGCGGACTAGCCGGCGCGCAACTGCTTTTCTCGCAGACCTGGACACTGACAAAGGCTTTAGATAACGACACGCAACGTCCCGATGGAGAAGGTACCTTTAATATATTTAACGGCTCTCCGGCGATCGAAGGGCCGTGGATGGTTTTCATCAATGCGTCCGACTCGATATGGTCTTACAATCTGATCAACCAGGAGTTCGTTAAGCTTGTGAGTACTAGCACCCCTGTGCCGGGTGGCACGGGCGATTTCATCGGGTTCCCGGTTTGCGACAGCAGCGGCGAGACTTTTCTGCAACTGCATCAGGGAACCGTGCTCTTTTTTGGCCAGGGACCTGGCGCACCGGGCTTTTGCGCCGGCGGTTACTACACCGTCCCCGTGGCCGGCGGGGCCATTTCTAAAGTCGTGGATTTTTCCACCACGCTGCCGGATGGCGGTACGTTCTACCTTCCCTCGAGCGCGGCATCGCTCGACCAGGGAAGGGTGGTATTCTCCGCCCAGACCCAAAATCCTTTCGACGGTGGTATTTGGTCGGCAACGTCCCAAGGCGAAAGCTTGCAGCGCATCGTGGACTTCAACACCCCGTATTGCTACCTGCCCGTCATGTCGGGGTGCGATGGGTCGGTCGACGAGTTTTCCGGCGGCTTTATCTCCGGATCGGATATCGTCTTCGGACCGGCCGTAGGCGAAACCGGCTGGAACGCTTTGTTTCTTACGTCGATATCCGCGCCAGGGGCCACCGATCCGATTCTGAATTCCAACGACACGCTTCCGGGCGATCCCGCTCCCTCGCCGGCGCCCACCAGCCAGGCTTACTATTACGGTCCGTATGTTATCGATGGGAATAATATCTATTTCATCGCAACCGACCCCTTCTTCCTGGGCGGAGCCACGGAGTGTGGCGGCAATTACTGGGGCGCCTTCAAGACCACTCTCAGCGGCGGCACGATGGCCAGCGTGGCCAATACCTGCGACACGCTGCCGGGCATTTCGCAGATCAACTCCGCGAACTCTTTCGAAGCGCTGGCCGCCAACGAGGGTACTGCGATTTTCCAGGTCGATGACGCCGCCGCGCCGGACTCCGGTAACAGTGTCTACTCTTCGATCAGCGGCACGCTCACGCCGGTCATCGTGTCCGGACAGAGCGTTTCCGACGGCATCGTCGCCAATGTGTCGCAGCCTGGAACTTACTCCATAAGCGGAGGGCGCGTCGCCCTTTACACCGATCTTACCGCTCAACCATACAATGCTATTTATGTCGCCAGCCTGCCCTGTTCGACGAACGAGACACCCAAGGTTTCCGTCAGCCTGGGGCCGCTAAACTACAATCCGCAGACTAAGACCTACTCGCAAACCGCCACGGTGACAAATTCCGGGAGCACCCCGCTTACCGGCCCGCTCTCCCTGGTCCTGGCCGGCCTGACCAGCGGCGCGACGCTCTCCGACCGCAACGGAACCACCGTTTGTTTTGCCCCCGTAGGCAGTCCCTACATCAACCTGAACCTTCCGGCGAACAATCAACTAGGCGTGGGGAAGAGCACGGAGGCCGCATTGCTGTTCAAGGCTCCCGCAAACACGCCCATCACGTTTATCAGCAGGGTGGCCGGGCCTGGGGCACGGTAGGTCCAGGTCAATCGACTTTATTTGGCCCCTGCTCTTAGGTCGGGCCCACACCGCCAATTTCAGTCGCAAAGACGACGCGGAGTCCCGTTCGGATTACCGGCTCGCCATTCTTGGAAGCGTGGGTAGCGGGCGGCCAGTGACAAATAGCGCCCGTTTGACAAGGCCGCAGTTTTGGCCGAGATTCCACTCCTCGAGAGATGCAAGATCGACGTACCATGCGAGCGGTGCTGTCGCCAGGGCCGCGGCCGCCACGATCGGCATATTACCTATCACAGGCGCCCTCGCGGTGGAACAACTTGTTCTGCGTGAACGTCCATTTGCTTCCCAGCACGCGAAGCGTGAGTGACAGCTCGCTTCCGAAACAAGCCCATTTTGCGGACTTAGTGACGGAGAGACCGTATTATGGCGTCCGGCCCATGGGAAAGGCATCTTTGATCCATTCGATCTGCGGTGTTCACCAGGTCGAAGCGCGCTTGGTGCGGGCCGTGCCCCTGTGCCGAAGATATTCGCCGCGCTGGTGAAGGTTGCGCGCTAACACGGTCAGGCCAAGGGGCGCAGAAAACGGTGGGCAAGATCCTCCCACCGGCGGCCGTGCGCCTGTCCAGGCGTGGAATGGCGGTTCGTATGGCGGTCGCGTAGAGCATCCGCCAGGCGGTAAAGCCAGTTAAGCATCTAATATTTGCAAAATGAGCGTAGCTGTTGCTGATTGCCACGTTACTTTTCGGCGCTGCGGCCTCGCCCTATGCTATGGCAACGGCGACGGCACATTCCAGCAGCCAATCACCTACTCCTTAGGCGACCTTGAGGGCAATGAAGTTCTGGTAGTGGGCGACTTCAACGGCGACCATCTGCTGGACGTAGCGACCCGCGGCAGTAGCGCCATCTGGCTGTTGCCCAGAATCCCGGGCGGCGGCTTCTCCTGGATTTGGTCGCCAATGGCGGCCTTGATATCCAGATTTTACTTGGCAATGGCGACGGTAGCTTCGGTCCCCCCGCAGGGCTATCCGCTGCCAACAGGTTTTCAATTCTCTCACGAATTCCCTCACATTGACGACCTCAAGCAGGACGGATAACTGGACCTGGCCTTGAGCAGCGAGCACTCCGCATATGCCGGTATCCTCCTGGGCAACGGCGACGGAACATTTCAAAAAACCTATAACCACCTTCCTGCCAGATGCGTACTCTATCGCGGCCGGCGACGTGAATGGAGACGGCATCCCAGACCTTTGTCACGCAGGACGTGTTCGTCGCTGTCGGGAACGGTGACGACACCTTCCAGCCGCGAAGCGGTCAGCCCGCCAGCGCCAGACTGAGCCTTTTCAGGCCTTCGCGGAACATCTCCGTATTCACGCCCATTCCAATGCGGAAGTGACCAGGCATGCCGAAGAAGCGGCCAGGGACGACGGTAGTCTCATATTCCGTTCGCAGACGCGCTAGAAACGCGTCGACGTCGCCGCTGGGGAGGCTCGGGAACACGGTGGTACCCCACGGGGAAGCCTGGAAGCCGGTTCCACGAAGCAGCGCGCGGTCGGCCTCTAATATTTTGCGGGCGCGTTCGCGGATAAAATCCAAATGTTCAAATGCGGCCATGCTGAGCAGGTCGGCCGGATGCGCGGGGATGGATCCGAATAGATCGTTCAGCCGCCACATGGCGCGGGCCAGGTCCGGCTGTGCCAGAATCCATCCGCACCGCAGGCCGCTCAGGCCATATATTTTCGTCAAGCTGTTGGTGACGATGAACTCCGGGCCGAGGTGAAACGAGGAGCGCGGAGTGTTCTCGTAAACCGCGTCCAGGTAGACCTCGTCGACCAACACATGCGCGCCTACGCTGCGTGCGAGATCGCCGACTTCGCGCAGGACGGAGTCCGGTGTAAGTGCGCTCGACGGGTTGTGCAGATTCGTGACCACGATCAGCTTGGTTTTGGGAGTAAGTGCACGCCGAATGGCTGCCGAATCGATCGCGAAGCTATCCTCCTCGGCGCGTGTGAAGCGCTTTACGTCCGCGCCGAAATATAGGGCCGCCGAAACCAGCAGTTCGTAAGCCGGATGTTCGATCAATACTTCATCGCCCGGATCGATGAGGGCCGCCATGGCCAGGTGATTCGCCATGGATGTGCCGGCGGCGGCCACCACGCAATCCGGATCGACGCCGCATTTGCGCGCAATGGCTTGCTGCAAGGGCGCGTAGCCGTAGGCGCTGTTGCCATTAATTTCGAGCGCGGGCTGCGTGGGCAGCTCCGCGAGGGGAAACGATCCTACACCGCTGGTGGCAAGGTTGAACCGGGTGTGGCTTTGGGTCTTGGCCCAATAGATATAATCGGAATGTCTTTGTCGCATTTGTGTGGGTGTTTGGAAAAAAGAATTAGCCGGCGATGAACGCCGATCAGATGAAGCAAGAGTCACAGACCGAAACCGTTCAAGCGTTCGCCGATCCTCCCGCGGCGCGAACAATGTCTTCCAGAAACTCTATATTGACGGCCTGCACTCTTCTAATTTAGCGTGTCGCAATCGACTAAGGTACGATGCTAAATACCGTGCCCAATCCCGCGGACCCGCCCTCCGAAGTCGTGCCATAAAGTACGCCACTCGAACCAATCGCCAGCACCGCGGCTGGGCTTGAACCGTCGCCGTTTACGCCCGAGAAGCTATGTAAGACGCTCTCGGCCCAAGCGCCCCCTGCCACCGTTGGAGGAGTTAACTGGAACACCGTACCACAACCCGTGGCTCCGAAGTAACCGCACGAAGCGGCGCTTCCTCCGAACTCTGTAGTTCCATACAACGCGCCATTCTGGCCCACTACGACGGCGCCTATGGGGAACGCTCCATCGCCATCCTCGCCGGTGAAATTGTACAGCACGCTTTCTGTCCAGACGGTACCAGGGGCGGCCGGCGGAGTCAGTTGGAATACCGTGCCGCAACCCGAGAAGCCATAGCCCTGAATTTCGCATAGTGTTCCTGCGCCACCCCAGTAGGTTTCACCGTACAGTACGCCACTCGGTCCGACCGTTAGACCATTCGGGCCTCCGCCGTCGCCTGGGGTAGCTCCGAATTCGTGGAGAATCGCGGTCACCCAACTTCCGGCGGGTACCGCGGGCGGCGTCAGTTCATAGGCCGCACCGCCGCACCACCAGCCGTCTTGGCAGTTGATGGTTCCCCCGCTAAACGAGGTCCCGTACAGCGCGCAACCGTCGGATACGAAGCCCGCTCCAGGCGTACCCGCGACGGAAGCGATCACGGTGGCCGTCCAGTTGCCGCCGGGCGCATTGGGTGGAGTTAACGCTACCGCAGTTCCCGAATCTTCTGGGGTGTACAGCGTGCCTTCCGGGCCGATTAGCACGCCATACAGCAGACTCTGGCCCGCAACAGGAGGCTCCCAGAGGACGGTTTGTGTCCACTGCCCGGTGTTCGAAGGTGTTAGTTTGAAGGCAGTGCCGGCCGCTTCTCCACCAGCCTCCGTTGTCCCGTAAAGCACCTGTGAACCGCCGAAGACAAGACCGGCCGTCAATGGAAACGCGCCGTCGGGGCCCGAAAATGCGTAAATCACCGACTCACTCCACGAGTTGCCTTCAGGAGTCAATTTGAAAATAGTACCAACGCGGCTAGGTCCACCATGTCTAGTTGTTCCGTAGAGGACTCCGCTCTCACCTATGGTTACGCCCGCGCCAGGGCCAGCTCCCTTAGAGCCTCCTTGGAAGCTGTACAGTATCTTGTAGGTTACAGCCCGCGCTTTGATATCGCCCGCCGTTAGGGTCGCCAGCGAAGCGATCAGCACAAAATGAAATTGAATGGTTCTCATACGCTCCTCAGATTGTTCTTCCGGCTCCAGTACCAATATACGGGAATGCCCGCCAACAGGATCAGCAATCCGATAGCGCTGTTGGCCGGATAGGCGGCAATGGTGCTGGCCACGATGCCCACACAAGTCAGTACAAATGCCGCAGTGGTATAAGGATGTCCCGGCGCGCGATAGACGCCCTCGCGCGGGCCGGCCACATCTCTGTGGCGGAATACGAACAGCGCGGCTGCCGTGAAGGCGAACGAGATGAAATCCACCGATGTCACATAGTTCAGTATCTGCTCATAACGTCCCGATATGGATATGACCGTCGCGAATACGCCTTGCAGCACGATGGCCACTACCGGCGCTCCCGTGCGCGGCGAGAGCCAGCCCACGCTCTCGAAGAACAAGCGGTCGCGAGCCATGGCGTAATACACGCGCGGGGCGGTTAAGATACCCTGGCTCAAGAAGCCGAGCGTGGACACGGCGACACCCACGGCTAGGAACTCTGCGCCGCGCTCGCCCAGCGCCACGCGCATCACGGAGGATGCAGGCGTATGGGAAGCAGCCAGGCCCGCGGGAGACAGCACGCGCAGGCACACGTAGTTGACGGACAAGTACAGCGCGATAACGCCGATCACGCCGGCAATCAAGCCGCGCGAGAGGTCGCGGCGCGGATCGCGCATCTCTCCGGCGACAAAGGTGGAAGTCTGCCATCCGCCATAAGCGAAAGCCACCGGGATCATGGCTGCGCCGATGGCGCGCAGCAGACCGACGGAAACGGGCCGATCGAGCAGCGGCAAAGGATGGACCACACCGCCGCCCATTGCAATTCCCACGACTACCAGCGCCGCGATGGCGCCGGATTTCAGCAGCATCATGGCGCTTTGCACGTTGCTGCCCGCACGCACGCCCAGGCAATTGATGGCGGTGAGGCCGAGCAGGGCAGCGGCGGCGATCGGGCCATCGCCGCTTTGCAGGCCGGTGATCTCGCGATAGTACCGGGCGAAAGTGACCGCTACCGCCGCCATTCCGCCGGTCTGGGTGACCAGCAGCAGCACCCATCCATAGATGAACGCGACGGAGGGGTGGTAGGCTTCGCGCAGGTAAAGATACTGGCCGCCCGAATCGGGCATGCGCGTGGCCAGTTCGGCCCAGATGAAAGCGCCGGCCATGGCGAGTGCTCCGCCAATGAGCCAGACGCCCAGGATCAGGAAGGGCGTGTGGACTTGCTGCGCGACAACGTAAGGATTAATAAAGATACCCGAGCCGACGATGCCGCCCATGACGATCATAGTGGCGTCGAAGAAGCCGAGCTGGCGGCGCAGTTGGGGAGCCGGCAAGTTTCCATAAGGTATCACGAGGTAAGGCGGATCGAAGCTTTTGCTATACTTGCTTTACCCTAAGGAGGGCGACGGCATGTTTCGCTTGTTAACGCCCACGATCTCCTGTCTTGTTATGGCTGGCGCACTTGCGGCGCAGCCTACCCCTGTCAGCGTCACCGAACCGGAGCAAATCACGCTTGCAGGCGGCGGAGCGCTCGCGCTGAGCGCGGATTTGAATGGCGATGGGTATTCGGATCTGGTCACCTTCGCTGCCGGTGGCATCGAGCTGGTGTTGAGCAATGGACAGGGCGGCTTCCAGGCCCCTGTGCTGCTTCCGGTGGGTACGGTTAGCTCCGTAGCTGCCGGCGATTTCACAGGCGACGGCATCGTCGGCCTGGTCGTCTCGGTGGGGGAGGAGTTGCTGCTGCTGCCCGGTTTAGGAGGCGGCGCGTTCGGGCCGGGGGTTGAAATATTCACGAGTGGGTTTGCGGCGCTCGCCGTCGCCGATTTCAATCAGGACGGCAACCTGGATATCGCGGCCGCGGGGGATAGTGGACAAGGTGAGGAAGTCCTGCTGCTGCTCGGAAATGGTAAGGGCACTTTTTCGGCCGGCGGTCACTGGGCCGACCAGGATTTTGAGTCCTTGTCTTTGTTAACCGGGGATTTTAATGGCGACGGCTATCCCGACCTGTTGCTGATCCACCAGCAGCTTAACTACCCGGAAACCATCGACGGAGTGATTCTGCTGGCCGATGCGCAAGGTGATCTTACCGGAGCAGGCGGGGTCCAGGCATATCCCGGTGTCGCTGTAGCCGACGTAAACGGCGATGGTTTTGCCGATGTGATCACGCCATACTTTACGCCACAGTCGGGCATCCTCGTCCTGCTCGGCAACGGCGATGGAACTTTTCACGTAGGCAGCTTCCACGGCACTCTCGCGGTAATTGACGCGGTAGTTGTGGCCGACCTGGACGCGGATGGCAAAGCCGACCTCGCCGCCCTCACCGATGAATACAGCCTGATCCTGATGAAGGGCAATGGCGATGGTACGTTCGGGGTGGGAACGGACTACTTCGCGGGCATCGGTCCCGTCGAGGGCTCCCTCACCAGCCTCGCTGTCCTGCTCAGTCCCATAGGCACTCAGGGATTCGTAACTTCCGGCTTCATCTCACCGTTTTCTTACGACGATAGCAGTGTGACGATCGTGCGCCTCCTGCACGGAACCGTTGTGTCGCCGCGCCTGATTGCGACGGAGTTCGTACCGTCGGGAATGGTGACTGCGGACTTCAACGGCGACGGCCAACTCGATCTCGCCACCGGGGCGCCATCTGGTCTCGCCGTTCTGTTGGGAAATGGCGACGGCACTTTTCAGCCGCTGGAGGTGCAGGCAGGGTTCCCTGGATATTATGCGCTGGCGGCAGCCGATCTGAACGGTGACGGCATTCCCGATGTGATGGTGGCGTCCCCAACTTCTCCTTTGGTATTAGCTGTCTTTCTAGGAAATGGCGATGGCTCATTCACGCCGCTGGGCACGACCCTAACTCTGACGCAGTATGCTAATTGGGCGGGTCTGCCGGATGTTAATGGGGATGGCATCCCCGACGTGGTCGCGGCTTCGCTAGGTGTCGTATCTCCGGTAACCGTTTATCTTGGCAAGGGAGATGGCACGTTTG
>Ga0302325_10027940_pt1 | contig 11683 bp, 13 predicted proteins | sample Palsa_T0_2_FD_201948 | JGI IMG/M metagenome (GOLD analysis project Ga0302325, IMG submission 201948) | Peat permafrost microbial communities from Stordalen Mire near Abisko, Sweden - Palsa_T0_2 | ecosystem: Environmental > Terrestrial > Soil > Palsa > Peat permafrost | place: Sweden: Abisko... | reverse complement strand
ATACGAATTCCCGGAATGGCAATGGAGTTTCTCGCGCGTCTTCTAATCACTACAGATCTTCACGGTCATTATCTCCCACCTCCGCCGAAGACCTGGCTTTCCTGCTTCAACCCCAACAATCACCTCGTCAATCCAATCCGCAAAACAAAAGTGACACAGGGAAAGGAAACAAAAGAGCTTCTTCTCAACTCACATCAGTCGTGGACAAGCCCATCTCCTCCGTCCCATTTACTACCGCAGACTGTTCACCCCAACAAAAGCGCATTCTCGACCTTGTTTCGGAAGGCAAAAATGTCTTCTTCACAGGTTCGGCCGGTGTGGGCAAGTCATTCGTTCTCAATAAGATTTGCGAACAATTGAAATCACAAGGGATGAAACAGTTCTCAGACTTCTTTATGACTGCGTCAACTGGGATTGCTGCCGTTCAGATTGGTGGGATGACCTTGCATTCTTTTGCCGGCACGGGAAAGGGCGAAGATGGCGTTATACAGTTGAAGAAGCAATGCGCTAGGAATAAGAGAGTCAGTAAGCATTGGAAAAATTGCAAAATCTTGATTATCGACGAGGTTTCTATGGTGCGGTTTTGATATGGGAATAAACGTTGACGATAGTTGTCTGATGACTTTTTCGATAAGCTGGATCAAATTGGACGACACGTAAGGGAGTCAGACCGTCCTTTTGGAGGCATTCAACTCGTTTTGTGTGGCGATTTTTACCAGTTACCCCCGGTAGCTGGGGTATCGCCTTGTTATCAACTCTACTAATCCAAGAACGAGAAACGACGTTGTCCAAATTGTGGAAGCTTCAATTCCAAAATTGCAGGAGATAAATTGGAATGTCTTGGAAGGGTTGACCCTCGCGATCAATTCTCGGCTCCCTGTAAACATACATTTCCCAGAAAGATTGGCTACATCTTTCAGAGCACAGCTTGGAAGGCGGCAAACTTCAAAATAATCGAGCTCACTAAGGTACGCCCCTATATCTCATCGTTAACTCTTTAGATATATCGCCAATCAGACTCATCTTTCGTGACAGCACTTAACAAGGCACGAATTGGAAAAGTGGATGCGGAAACCCTTCGTCTCTTCAATGCGTGTTGCCGTCCCTTGGAACACGATGAATCTATCAAACCCACCAAGATATATCCCATCCGGACTCTTGTGCAAGACGAAAATAGCCGAGAATTCGAAGCTCTAAAAACCCCAATACACATCTATTCTGCCGTCGACAATCAAACGTCACCAGATGGATACCCTCAAGATATGAAGCATCTATTGAACGATTTACAGGCTCCACAGGGGCTGCGATTACGGATGGGTGCCCAAGTGATGTTGCTTGCCAATTTGGATGTCACGCAAGGGCTGGTAAATGGTTCACGAGGCGTTGTTGTCGATTTCGTTTCCCTGGAAGAGGCGATCCAGCATTTACGCAATCAAGCTGCACTCCGAGGGTCCACCCAGGATGATGAGTCCATGGCGATTGGCGAACTACGCGCTTTTGCAGGAGTAAACGACAAAATGCAATTTCCGAAAGTCCTCTTCGAGACCAAGAAAGCAACAAAAGAGGTATCGCCAATCGCAGAAAGCGCTAATAGCAGATCATTATAACGCCATATACATGGACAATGCAATTAGGCCACCAACTCGAAATCTCGAGGATTCAAATCCCATTGATGACAGCATGGGCATTGACGATACATAAATGTCAGGGAATGACCCTGGAGAGATGTGTTTTGTATTTGGATAGGTGTTTCGGATTTGGGATGGCTTACGTTGCGCTCTCGAGATGTAAAGGTGTCGAGGGGTTGCAGATTGTGGGATGGAGAGGAGGCAGGGAAATCCGCGCGGATCCGGTCGTGGAGAGATTTTATCAGTCTATTCAAGCTCAGACACTTATCTGAGAGGGCATCAAGGTATTGCCTTTTATCTCTAAGTTTCTATGTGGAAGAAAGCCACGTTATGAGTATTCACTTCGAAGACTAGTGCTGCACTTGAGATGTGGCGCTTTGATGTCGGAACACCATCCTAATAATCTATTACGTTACTAATCTATTACACCTGTTAAAATGCCCCAACAATAACCATAACTCCTCTATGATCTGATTTAGATTGTCCTTTTTTCTTTTCAGGTTACACAAATCGCTCTAACGTCTATCTTTTCCTCCGGAGCAATCCTTTCATCATGTCAAAACTGTTTCCGTCCGCCACCACTTCCACCATCTTCTTCCCAAGACTGCGTCCCTGTATATCTACCTCGTCAACGAGAAGTCCACCACTACCGCCATCCTTGAAATCGATTCCCTTTATTTTGCCTCTCGTTATTCCATTCTCAATCGAAACGATTTGCGCATCATGCAACCATCTCTTATAATATCTATCCTCGAAGCATACAAAGCCACTTTTTAGGAATTCAGTGTACATCTCTGAAAAGACAGAGAGAATCCTCGCCAGTAGTCGTTCAAACGTGGGATGCGCAAAGTCCTCGGGTATTATGTTTAATAGCGATGTCGTGGGATGAGGGTTTGTTGCATTAAGTCCAACACCTGCACTTAGTCTCGCTTGAATGAAGGAGGTACCAACAACTAGAACATACTCGTTCTCGAGATAAGTGGAGTTTATTATGATTCCGCCGATTTTCTCCCACCTTTCAGCCCCCCTTGGTTTCCCGTAAACATCATTTGGCCATTTGATGGCAACGTTTACATCTTGCCAACCATCCGCGTAGGACTTTATCCCCTCCACAACTGCCAACGAAACGAGGTACTGAACAAATACCAGACGATGAGATAGCTTGATAGGAAGACGGAGGACATAACTAAAAGCAAGACCTCCAACTGGAGATATCCATGCATTGCCTGCCCTTCCGCGACCATTAAGTTGACTCGTAGCGGTGATGACGAATCCTGGAGGCAGCGACCTTAATAAGGCTGGGTTTTTGTCCAGGAGAGTCTGAGTGGAGGTCGTAACTTCTACATATGCGAGAGTCTGGCCCACCTTTGACGAGGGTGACAGATGTTGAAAGTACTCCTTTGGTGAGAAGTGTGAGTATGTCATCGGTTTCGGATGCAGGAATATGTGCTTTGGAGAGGGATCTAGTGAATTCGAAGGATAATGACTATTGAGGAGTAATCGAAGGTCTCTCATCGAATCGAGACTAGAGGTAATATACTGAAGATGAAATGTGTCGTTTGTATCGGTTATCGTGAATGGTTCTCCTTCGTATCTAGGTATGGTATCGGCGATTGATTGTAGCGAGTTGTACGTTGACCATGTGAGTCCATATGTCGATGAGGAGATCTGAATGGGAGTCAAATTCAACCCGCTCCTCGGTGTGCTGGCTCCGCTTTCAGAAGATACTTTCAGCCCCAACTTGACAAGTAGCGTTCTTAGAAATTCGCTTCTTCCGGCATCATGAGCAAGGAGATCATCAATCAATTTGACGAATTCCTCGCCCCCATCCGATTTGTTTAATTGCGCCGCGCGAATCCTGCAATCAATAGTGTCATAGGAAGCTTTACTCTGGATGTACGCCCGTCAGAATAGCTGCGCCGTTACCGACTTTGCAGTAAACTGCGGCAGCATCACCTCCTTCCACTTTCACCTTATCCGTGAATCGAGCCAAGACAGAGACGCCCTTGTCCCCCATTTTATCAGCATCGACGAATATTCCTCCCCCATTACAATACGCCTTCACTTCCTCTGTGATGCCTGGTAAGGCTTCTTCGATTTTCAATCCAGCAGCTCTAGCGCCATCTTCCTTATCGTACACAAATCCCTCAAAAACCGCGCCTCGACACGTACCCGGAAAAAAACCCAGTTCTCTACTGCCAGCGACTTCTAGAACCTTGTCTCCAATCTCAAATTCACACCTCTTTGACCCGTAGTATCCACCGGCGCAGAACCCAAGATATTTCCCTCCCCTATACCGAACCCATGACGAAATTGCCGCATTTGGACTTCCATTGAGGCTTTGACAGTAGGGAATATCCCGTCCGCCAGGGAAAACTATCAATGCAGTTGAAGCTTGCCATGGGTCGTTTATGAAGACGTTAGGATTAGAGACAGTGGTGATGCTGTAATATGGGGAAAGAATTGGTGTCAATGTGGCAATCGTGTTCGTCACTGCCGCCGGAGCCGCGCCGGGACCTGGAAGGTTTTAGTTTGTGGACGAACAAGGAGGACTGCAATACCTGCATAGATGATAACGTTCATGACTGTGCGAGGGAAGCTGTTCCACTCGTCATGGATCGAGGAAGAAATGGGAAAAAAAGTTGGGACGTGGGGTAGCTGGATCAAAATTTTGGCAAATCCGCGTGCCGGCAAATCGCCAGGCACCTCTTCCCGCCGATTTGCTCTGCTTTTCAAACTCCGGCTGGGTCATTGACAACCCCTCTGTATCACTATCCTGCCTTCGTTCCAAGTTGAGGATGTCATCAGATCTTAAGACTACGATCCCAATAACGGCAAAAGGTTGGTACTCCGAGTTCCCGGCGCCCGCTGTTGAAAGAGCTTTTCTAACTTATTCAGGGGCCGAACAGTTCACTCAGCTCTTCTACCGAAACATCGACGGACAAAGAGCACTACGGGCTTTCTACCGCCCAACAAGCACGATATTATGGAATGGAAATGCGTTCATTGGAGGCGATGCATATACAGACTTTATGACTCACTTCCCACCCACGTCACATGAAGTTCATTCATTTGACTGCCACCCAGTGGATTCGGCGATGTTGAGTGGAGTTCCTATTCCAGGAGAACCGCCTAGTATGATTTTGGTGGTCAGTGGAAGTGTGCGGTATGGCGAGGAGAGGGAGAAAAGGGGGTTCAGTGAGAGTTTTCTGTTGAAGGCTGATGGGGAGGTGTTTTACGTCGCGAACCATGTCAATAGGCATATCTACAAGCCTTCATGAGGCGCATGAAGAGAATTGTTGATTAAAAGGCAGCGGTTGCATGGCAAGGATCACTATAGCAGGGAATTGTGGCATCTTAGAAGAGTATGGTAGGTGTAGATATCCGGATAATATCATGAGTTGAAAGCCGTGAACGATGATTGCGTGTTTTCAGCAGTTACCATCGTCTTCCTTCGGCAGGGATCCCCTATCGAAATCACGTACTAACGGGCTTCTCTAAGGATCTAAAAGATCAGGTATAGTCTGAACGGGTTATTTGTAATGATGCCTTTTCTACCGTTCTGACCTTAACTGCCTGGAATTGTCTTTTTAGAACACTGGGCTGAGGCCCACGTGCACGAGAAGCTCGAGTAATTAATCCACGACACAGAGGTATGGGGATATTATAAAAACATTTACGCTATGATAGAAAAACCTTTCCGCTATGATCCTGATCCTTGAATGTACATCATGCACCCAACTGCCTAGTACTTATACTTGGTACTGTAGTCCTTCGGCGAGATAACCAGCCCCCGTCCCTTCTTCGCCCCTCGATACACCGTCTCAATGACATCAATCATCTCCTGTTTATCCTCCAGCGCCCAGTTGATCTTGTTATTATTCCCCGTCCCCAGATCAATCATCATATGTTTATTGCGGAAGAAGAACATCACCGTACAGGGATCGTAAAGCTCGTACATTTTGTTGAAATCAGGGACCTCGTCTATATCGACGAGATAGAAGACGGCAAAGTTCTTGCATTTGTCGGCGATGCGGTAGAGGACTTCGTCTTGTTTTTTGCAGGTGTCGTCCCAGTCGCGGCCGAAGCGGATGACGACGACGCGGTCATCTTCTGACATTATTGCTTGGTCGACGTGCCAGCCTGTGTTGAGATGAGGCAAAAGGTAGGACATCGTGCGCCGATTTGAACGACGAAATGTGGAATGTAGAAAGGGAGTTGACGACGAGGTCTTGGCTTGACGTATTTATGACTGGGGGATTGATTTCCAGAAAACTCCGCCAAAAACTTGGACGCGGATCCAACCCGCGAACTCAACAAAAAGATAATTACACCAGCAAATACCAGAAGTAAAGATATTTAATCAGCGAGTCTGGACAACTTTGTCGACGATCGCCGCCGCCGTTCCTCGTGACAAATCCTCGATGTCCGTCTCCGCCAGCAGAAGACTATTGCAACGGATACCGCTGCATCAAATATCTCGACAATCCTCAGTATCGACATTCTGTATTCGCATTTCTACCGCTGCCTGCCTTCGTTCCCTAAATACTCGATCACGTTCCTTACTGACGTCTACTAACCCTTCCCGGTTTCTGGCTACTCGATGTCAACGACGTACCTATGCCAGCACCGTCATCCACAACCAGAAATATAACGAGAATAATGACCCTATGACTCTCGAAATCACTCCTTCCTGCGCCAAGGTAACTCTCCTTGAGTACAACATACTTACATCCTAGCAACTTCACAAAATTCATGCCCGCGAGAACAATAATAACCTGATGCTCCGCATAACGGTCGAATCAGGCGGCTGCCACGGATACCAATACCTAATGTCCCTCACAGAAAAATACGACCCCGAAGAAGATGCGTAGCTCCGCCCTTGAAAACGGCGATTAACTGTAGTTTGTTCGAAAGCGATGGTGTCAAGGTCGTGATAGATGCGATTAGCCTGGAATTGATTACGGGGAGTAAAGTGGATTATAGCACGGAACTGATTGGAAGCCAGTTCAAGATTATTGACAATCCTGCGGCGAGTTCGAATTGTGGGTGAGTATCTTTTCACATGGAAGTGGTTAATGAATAGGTGTGGTTCGAGCTTTGATCTGGATTTTAGTAAACAGGCTGGGAAGGGTATTGGAGTATAGTCTAGACTTAGATGCAATGTTTAGGGATTTGTGTAGATATCTGGTGGCTCGGATGTTTATGGAAGCCATGGCACACCAATACTTCTTTTCTCCTGCGTTGTGATGGAATCGGTTGTCCTCTTGAGATTTGAACCCACTGAGCTCTGTACGCGAAGCAAACCACTGGCAACTACGAGAGATCCCTGGCCGAAGAAGTGGAGAACGAAACGTAAATGTCTTGGAAAGTATGGAAGACAACTCTTAACTAGCTCACTTACGGTAAGACACAAAGACCGGAAAACCCCTGTCAATGCCCTTGCCCGTTTCCAGGAGAACTTGGTGAACTACGTATATGGAGCCCTCTGCCAAAACCCACAACGAAGATCTGACACCTCATTGTCCAACGCCCTTCGAAACCCATGAAGAGTCGTATCTACAATATTCTTCTTCTCTCCAAACCTATCCCAGGCAATTGTCTCCGGTCCACGTTCCACATTCGGATCCCCATATTTCACAAAACTGACAAAATAGCTTTGCAACGCTTTTGCATGATGAATGGGGATTGGGATATCGAGCTCCTTTCCGTAGATTGTCAGTGTGAAGGGATAGAACGTATACAATAGATCAAGGGCGTGGATCCCAGGAGGCACTGAGAAGCGGTAGTTGTACGTAGTGTAATTAAACGCCCGGGCGAGATAGAGATCGTTGCAGTTTATAAGGGAGTCTGGCTGTCAGAGCATGTGGGACGGCAATTACCTGCGATCATATTCTCTATACGGCCGAATTCGGTGAGATACCGCCCTGATGAAAACAGGGGAATAGGATAGAGCTTCGTGAGCGCATTGTTAAAAGCCGCTGAGGCATAAGGAAAGTTATCCGCCACCCATCCCTTGGCTTGTCCGTTTGTAAGTATCATAGGATTAGTGAAAATGAAACCCTCGTTACTACCGTTCATTTATGCTGGAGAGAAAGAGTTACCTGTTATGTCCAAGCATGAGATCGATTCCCTTTGAAAATCTTCCGTTCAATAATTCTGGACCGGGTAGATCCTGGATATACTTTCCATCAACGGCTGGGCCATACTGGAAATGCCCATACGCAGCCTTGCGTGTTTCAATCTCATTAGCTTTTTGTAATACTTGGCTGCTGAGCTGACGAAGGCATGTCAGTGAGGGAGGGGAACATCCGGCAGAGGCCGCAAAACTTGTATACTGCGACTCAATCTGCTCTGGGTGATATCTATAGTAAGACTTCAAGTTGAGATGCCGGGTATATACTGTGGGAAGAAGGCCGGGGATTGTAAGATTGCTCGCTTGTATATGGGGACTGTCTTGCCCCCGTTGGATGTGATGTGATGCATTATTGAGCTCGCACCAGCTGACTCTCCCATGATCGTAATACTATCCTAAGTGGAAGACATCGGAGGTTGTACCTGTTTGGATCACCTCCGAGGTACGAGATGTACTTCCGTGTCCAGTTTAGAGCTGCCATCTGATCCAATAGTCCCGCATTGCCGGCTCCTCCTTCACCCTGGAATGTTTTACCGGCTAAAAACCCAAAAGCTCCAAGCTTCTCGTCAATACTTGAAGAAAGGGCAATCAATACCCGATAATTGCTGCGCACGAATATGATAGAGTTATCAGATACTTCCAAAAATGGTTCTCCTCCATAAAAATCTTTTGATCCGAGCACTGCTGTCAGTTTACATCCGAAGAGGGTTACCGAATCCGCCTCCAAAAATCCAGAACAGGACGGGCAGGCTTGAAGCCGAGGAATTTCGAACAGCCGCTCCTGGAACATACACATCAAGGAAAAGACAATCCTCCGTCTGCGGGAAGTCTAAGTCTAGCACTGGTTGCGCAATAGCGAACTTTGCTTAGAACCCGCCGTGAGATCATGATACCTGATCTGGTGTACTTTGAAAACACGTACCTCCAACGCTGCCATCCTGGATCCCATCTTCCACAATCGGATCCGTCGGTTCTGCCCATCGAAGATTCCCCACTGGAGGAGCCGCGAAACGGATATTTGCGAATATGTAGACGTCGTTTTTAGAGTCGTAGCGGCGCGCTCTATATGTCGCATATGGCAAAGTCAAAAGGGGCAGTGTCGCTTCATCTGACGTTAAACACAATTGTGCTCGTTATCATGTATACCCGTGTAATTAATTCCAATGGCTCCAGTAGTCAGAGGAGCGGCCAGTGATGTCGTCGCCAAGAATCCAGACACCCAAAGCCAAAACATATCTCCGCAAGTTCAAACAATGAATGATATGTAGCCAAGCCGAATTGATCTGAACCCAGATTTCCCTGCTTAGCTGCCCCTGAACAATTGTCCGAATCGAAGAAGTCCTTGCCGAGCCGTTACTACCTGATTCTCCACATCTGTGGTGATCTCGTGGAGTTTATGGGACAGACAGTAAGTAACGGAAAGAGCTGAAAAGAGGCTCTTTGAGACCTTTGTTGCTGCTGTTGCGCGTCGCATGTGAAACTTTGAGTATGCCAGGGTGTCAGATTTGCGATCTTCAAATCACACAAAAGACGGGGCAATTAGCGCGTTAGCGAGATAAAAGCGAGGCAGCCCAATAGCAGGTTGCTTGACGGCTCTGCTCATGACGATTTGGCTTCAGAGAATGACGCTTGCTTACTGGCATTCCTGCGGATGTCATCTGACATCAATTGACCGGGGAGTAGGTTGAATTCGAAGCCGAGGCCGGCAGATGTCGGATTATCGCCTTCAGGTCACGGTGGTTATACATATACAAGCGGCAGAACGAGAAGTACATTAGTCATTCTTGTAGTAAGCAGTTAACTCCGTCTAAAATACAACAGCAGATAGGAATACCCTCCTAACCAAGCAAACAATTCATGAACCTCGATCATGGCACATGCAAATTAGTTTAAAATTCGACAGATCTGTCCCTTCCTCTCACGCCTTCTTGGTCGGTGACCTATCATCTCCATCAACAGTCCCCTCATCATCACTACTTTCCATACCACTCTCATCACTAACATCTCTCTTTTCACCTCTCCTTATCCTTCCCACGACGCCATCACTCGCGGGAGCCGGCCCAGCCGTCATCGGACTATTTAGGAATTCCGAGAAACTGACATTGGGCCCATTCGACACACCTGGTACGGTCCCTGCGGCGCGCAGCGGGGTGGGCAAATACGGACTCGAGCGCGCGTACATGAAATGATTTGAAGTAGATGTATGTTGCGGGGTGGGTTGCGGTTCCGGTAGCGGGCCTGGACCAGCTGAGACGGGGGGCTGCAGATTCGTGTCTCTTAGAGAGGAGAGTTGTTGAGCTGCGACGTAGGCGGCGCCGAAAGTATGGGGGGCGGTGGCGGAGGGCTGCGGTGGCGGATGGGATGTCGGTTGTTGGCCTTCGTGAGGGAATGTAGTATGGAATCCACCGCTTGGTGGTGGAGACGGGAAATCGGGCGGGAAGGCGTAGAATGATTGTTGGCCTGGAGGCGCTGATTTGATTTCTTGTTGGTAGCGTAGATTGGGGTTACCGTGAGTGGGATAAAGCAATTGAGATTGGGAGTGTGTCAAAGTTTGTTGTGGTTGTTGCTGCTGTTGTGGCTGCTGTTGAGGGAACTGATAATATTGCTGTTGATGATACATATCTGGATAGTTGATTACATGGTGACCGGGAGGATGTTGTGGAGATAACGTCTTCTGACGTTTCGCCGGGGGCATTCCACCATTGTTAAAGGGGTTGTTTGGGATATCGTCGACTGAGAAAGCACTTCTGGGGCGGGAGGGTGGCCGCTGCATTTGCGGGATACCAAGCTGTGCAACTCCTTGTGAAGAAGAGTGGGACATCGCACGCACGGGTTCAGGGTATATCGGCGACGGTACTTCGTCTGAACTGTGGGGGGATAAATCGGCAGAGCTAGCGACATATACTTTCGATGAAGCAGGAATTTCACCCTGACGGAATCGTTCTTCCTCCCTGGAAACTCGATATATTTCCCGCAGAAGGTGAGTCTTGTCCGCGGGGATAAAAGCAGCAACCTCAGCCGTTGCAAGTTGCAATCGCTCTATCGGAACTCGCCCGCACCGTAATAAAGTCATTAACAGACTAATTCGTTCTAAAGTCAAAAACGCGAACACGTGCACGACATACCAGGCTTCATGAGATGATCCGGTTCCTTGTGACGAACATCATCGGGCCACCAATCCGGCTTACTCTCTTCGCCGCGATTGTATGGATACCGGGTCTGCTTTTTAGGTTCAATAACCTTAATCCACGCCTTTGCCACGATTTTGCAGCACAGTTGCTGTAATTGGCGGAAACGCGTCTCGAGGAAGAAGGTCACGTCATTCACATTGCTGATCAGCAGGGGCTTGTATTCGGCGCCACTGGCCGGGGAGAACATCGCGCCATCGGGACCAAGACTGGCTCTCGAGTTCGATCGACTCAGGTTCAGCGGACGAGGCCTCGGGTGATTAGGATTGTTCCTCGAGGGCTGCTGTTGCTGTTGCTGTGGAAAATAGGGCGGTTGAACATTTGAACTGGCGATGGAGAGAGGATTTGGCGAGGAGATTGATCGACGAAGCTCAGGAACCGGATTATGTTGTGGCATGAACTTTTGCTGAGGGATGGATTGGTAGTTTTGTTGCTGTTGCTGTAGCGGATGATGTTCCGCGATATCTGCAAGGGCCGGTTGCATGAAGGAGGTGTGTAATCGAGAACCACCACTCGAATTTGAATGTCGTGAATCTGGTCGTATTTCGTTTTCAGCCCAAGTAATCGTGTCGTCGTCCTCTAGCATATCAGGACTTGGCGAAGGTGCGTTATTCTCCTGATCGTCGACGTCGAGTCCTTGCCCTGTCGAATGGTCGAAACCGCCCTCCCCAACAACACCCTGTTGATCCTGTTTGGCTTCCGCCGCCGCGTCACTTGCCACCAGGACCAAT
>Ga0302325_10027938_pt1 | contig 11683 bp, 10 predicted proteins | sample Palsa_T0_2_FD_201948 | JGI IMG/M metagenome (GOLD analysis project Ga0302325, IMG submission 201948) | Peat permafrost microbial communities from Stordalen Mire near Abisko, Sweden - Palsa_T0_2 | ecosystem: Environmental > Terrestrial > Soil > Palsa > Peat permafrost | place: Sweden: Abisko... | reverse complement strand
GGCGTGCCTGGACGCCGTCGCCGTCCTGACGGCCGGGTCGCCGGACCTGATCGCGGTAGTCGGCGGAGCGCCCCGCACCGCTGAGTACCCGCCGGGCGCACCGGCGAGCCTAACTGAATTCGGCGTCCCTGGCTTCGTCAGCTGGCCTCCCGCTGCTCCGCCCGCGGACGGCGCGGACCCCACGGGCGGCGCGGACCCCACGGGCGGCGCGGACCCCGTGGCCCTCCCGCTCTCACTCGCCATCGGAAAGTGGCTGCTCTCGAACGCGGGGCAACGCATCCGCCCAGCTCAGGTCGCGTGGTGGGGGATCGCCACGGACGCACCGCCGGCGCAATGCCAGGCGCTAGGCGAGAAGATCGCCGCGCTCGCGCCGCGGGTCGCGTTGCTCGCCATGGGCGACGGTCCGGGCTGCCGGGCCCGAGGTGTCCCAGGGGCCGTCGAACCCGCCGCCGACCGGTACGACGACCGGGTGAGAGCCGCCCTGGCCGAGCCGGATCCCGGTGTGCTGGCCGCTCTGGACCCGAAGGCGAGCGATGACCTGTTCGCCTCTGGGCGGGCTGCCTGGCAGGTCGCGGCCGGCGCCGCGGGCGGTGGCGATTTCACCGCCGTCGTTGGCTACGCGGCCACGCCGTTCGAGGTCACCTACTTTGCCGCCAGCTGGCGCCACCGCATGACGCCGGGTGCGACAGGCGCGTGACGCTAGGCCGCACCGCACCGGACGCCTATATGATCAGGCACCAGCAAATGATCATGAACCAGGCAAAGCTGCTGGTCGAGGTCGGCCGTGTCCACGACGAAACTGCGGAGTCGTGAAGGATGGAAGTTCCCGCACATCAAGACAATGATTTCGGCGACCTGTTGCACCAGTACCGGCTCCGGGCACGGCTCACCCAGGAGGAACTCGCCGAGCGATCCGGTCTGAGCGTCCGCGCCATTGCCGACATGGAACGCGGCCGTACCGCTCGGCCGTACCGGCGTTCGGTTGTTTCCCTAGCGGACGCGCTGATCCTCACCGGTCCGGCCCGCGATGAACTCACCCGGTCCGCCGGGCTGCCCGTCGACGCTGACATCGCTCGTGCCGTCTCCGAACGGGTCGCGGCGGATACCGGGTCGCCGGTGCCACGCCAGCTTCCCGGCCCGGTCCCGCAGTTCGTCGGCCGGACCGCGGAACTAGCCGAGCTGACCCGGCGGCTTGATCAGGCCGCAGAAGGGCCGACGGCGACGATGGTCATCTCGGCGATCGGCGGGACGGCCGGGGTGGGCAAGACCGCGCTCGCGGTCCACTGGGCGTATTCGGCCGCGGCCCGCTTCCCTGACGGTCAGCTGTACATGAACCTGCGCGGCTATGACCCTGGCTCGCCGGTGTCGCCGGCTGACGCGCTAGCTGCCCTCCTGCGTGCCCTGGGAGTGCCCGGCCGTGAGATACCCGTCGATGCGCAGGAGTGCGCCGCCCGGTACCGGAGCCTGCTGGCCGGCCGCCGGATGCTGGTCGTACTGGACAACGCGAGCGAGATCGAGCAGGTTCGGCTGCTGCTTCCCGGCACCCCCAGCTGCGTGACCGTGGTGACCAGCCGCGATTCGCTCGCCGGGCTGGTCGCCCGGGACGGCGCCCAGCGTCTGGACCTCGACTTGCTGACGCTGGCCGAGTCCGTCCGTTTGCTGCGCGTGCTGATCGGGACCCGGGTAGATGACGAGCCAGCCGCGGCCGTGACGCTGGCCGAGCGCTGTTGCCGGCTGCCGCTGGCGCTACGGGTGGCCGCCGAGTTCGCCACCGCCCGCCCCGCGATCCCGCTCGCGCAGCTAGCGGACGAGCTGGCCAGTCAGCAGCGGCTTGACCTGCTCGAGGTCGCCGGAGACGCCAGCACCGCGGTCCGGACGGTCTTTTCCTGGTCCTACCGGCAGCTGGCCCGCGGTACTGCCCGCGCGTTCCGGCTCGCGGGCCTGCATCCCGGGCCCGATCTTGACGGATACGCCGTGGCCGCGCTCACCGCCAGCTCACTCCCGGGCACTCAGCGCGTGCTTGACCAGCTGGCCAGGGCCCACCTGATCCAGCTGGCCGGGCCAGCCCGGTACGTGATGCACGACCTGCTCCGGGACTATGCCCGCGAGCGCGCGGCCGCCGAAGACAGCGAAGACGAGCGGCGCGGGGCCCTGATGCGCCTGTACGACTACTACCTGCACACCGCCGCGGCCGCGGCGGGCACCCTCTTCCCCGACCAGGAGACGCACCAGCCTCTTGCTACCCCCGGCACCCCGGCTCCGCCGGTTGGCACTCGCGGCCCCGCGCGGGCGTGGCTGGAAGCCGAGCAGGCGACCTTGGTCGCGGTGACTGCCGATAGCGTCACGCACGGCTCTCCCGGTCACGCCGTCGGGGTGGCCTTTGCGCTGCAGCGCTATCTCGATGTGGGCGCTCTGTATCCCCAGGCCGCCGCGATCTTCGGCCACGCCTGCCGCGCCGCCGCGAGCACCGGCGACCACGCCGCCGAAGGACAGCTGCTGCTCTTCCTCGGCAGTATGGAATGGCACCAGGGGCGCCTCGGCCTGGCCGCGGCTCACTACGAACAGGCCGCGGACCTGGCGCGCCAGATCGGCGACCGCTCGGTGCAAGCGCGGGCGCTGCACAGCCTGGGCATCGGCGAGCTTGGGCAGGGCCACTACCAAGAGGCCATTGACCTGCATGAGCAGGCCGTGAGCATCTACCGCGAGATCGGCGACCAGCCCCGCGAGGGCCGTGCCCTACACAATATTGCCGTGGTCGACTTTCAGCAGGGCCGGTACCAGCGGGCCGCCGGTCACCTTAGCCGGGCCCTGGATCTGGCCCAGGGTACCGGCGACCGGATGGGGCAGGCTCATACCCTGGGCAGTCTCGGCGCCGTCGAGGTGCGGCAAGGCGAGTACGTCCAGGCCGCTGAGCATCTCCGGCTGGCCCTGGCGCTGAATCGTGAGATCAGCTACCGGGCCGGCGAGGCTTACACTCTCAGCATCCTGGGAGAGCTGTGCCTGGCCCAGGGCCGCCATCAGGCTGCGTTCGACCACCTCTTCGAGGCTCTGGCTGAGGTTCGCGAGACCGGCGACAAGATCATTGAGACCGCAACGCTCAATATCCTCGGCGGAGTGTTCCTGGCGGTCGGACAACTGGACCAGGCCTGTGCCCATTACGCCAGCGCGCTCGCCCTGGCCAGCGAGATGGGCGACGATTACGAGCAAGCTCGGGCTCACGACGGGCTGGCGTCCGGGTACCGTGCTGCTGGCGCCGCCGGCCACGGCAATATCCCCGGAACCGATGCCGAAGTCCGCCACCACTGGGAGACGGCCCTGGCTATCTATGCCCAGCTCGCCGCGCCCGAGGCCGGCCAGATCCGCGCTCAGCTCGCTGCGTTGGACAGCGCCGGCGAGCCGTAAGCGGACCGCCGCCGCGGCGCGCTGATCCAGCGAACCGCCACTCCGACCAGGAGTTCCCCGGCGATCGGTCCAGCCTGCCGCGAATCGTAGCTCAGGCTCGGATTGTCACCGAGCACGATGAACGTGCCCGCAGGCACGCGAGTCGGCCACGACGGCACGCTGGTCGGCCACGACGGCACAGGGCTGCCCTGGCAGGCCGCGGGGACGAGATGACCGGGAATCGCCGCCACTCGCTTGATCATGAGCCGCTGGCACCGCCACGGCCCTCGCACCGCCGGGGCGCCCTCATCAAGGTCATAGTCGTCTTCGATGTCGATGACGGCTATCTGCCCGGCGCGAACCTGGCTAAGACGCGTGCGCCGGACCAGCAGTCGGTCACCCGGAGCCAGCGTGGGCGCCATGCTGACTCCGGTCACCGTGACCACGATGAAGCGGCGACGCCATCCGGCAAGCAGGCCGGCCGCCGCGGCCGCGATCACCAGGCACCGCATCACCGCTCTGCCCGGCCGGGTCCGATGCTAGGCTCTGCGCCGGCCTGCTGGGCCGGCCATGGCACCGGCATCGGCAGCACGAGGGCGGCGAGGTCTTCCCAGCGGATCAGGACGAGCGCGACAGTACCGCCCACGATGGCGGTCAGTAGCGCGGTAACGGCCGCGGCGCCGGCCCCCGTCGGCGCCGCGTGACTTGCGAAGGGGCTGGCCGCCAGCCCGGCGAGCAGCAGCGCCATCAGCACGATGTTGCGAACGAGATGCGTCGTTCCCAGCGGCTGCCCGCTCGCGGCCCCGAAACAGGCACAGCGGGCCGCCACCCCGCGATGAATGACCACCGCCACGCCAGTGATGAGCATCGCGGTCAGCACGGCCGCGACGGCCAGCGCAGCCTGAGCCACCAGCACCCCAGCCGACGCCGGGACGGTTGACGCCGGGGAGTCCACCAGGGCGGCCGCCACGACCAGGCCCGCGGCCGCACCCGCCTCGGTCACGGCCAGCGCCGCGGTAACCCAGGGCAGCGCGAATCGCGGCACCAGGCCGGTCGCCGCGATCGCGGCCCGGAACCGCCGGAACGCACTCGGACCGCGCAGCTTCGTGCCAGCCGAGGCGCCGAAGACGGCAGCGGTCATGACCAGCACCCCGGCGACGACGTTCACCATGATCAGACCACCTGGTCAAGAAGTTCGGACTCGGTATCGGCGAAGCCGCGGGCCTGCAGGCGAAACAGCCGGGCGTAGCTCCCGGCGGCGGCCATCAGGGCGTCGTGGCTGCCGTCCTCGGCGACCTGTCCGTCGGCCAGGACGACGATGCGGTCGGCGTTCCTGGCTGCGCTGAGGCGATGGGAGATCAAGATGGTCGTGCTGTCGCCTCGGTGCGCCCGCAACTGGTCGTGGATGTCGTGCTCAGCCTGGGCGTCGAGCCCGGAACTCGGCTCATCCAGGATCATCAGGTCGCGGCCGCCGCGTATGAGCGCCCGGGCGAGCGCCAGCCGCTGCCATTGCCCGCCCGAGAGCAAGACGCCGGTCCCTGGGTCGTTCATATCGGCCAGGTCGAAGTAGTTGCAGGTCAGCATGGTCTCGTAGCCGTTAGGCAGGGCCGCGATGACGTCCTGCACGCCGGCTCGCGCAGCGGCGGCAGCCAGCTTGGCGGGCTGGTCAGCGTAGCTGAGGGCCCCGACGGCGATGTTCTCCCCGGCGGTGAGCTCGTAGCGCATGAAGTCCTGGAACACCGCGCTGATCCGCTCGCGCAGCTCGCTGACGTCGAAATCACGCACATCGCGGCCGTCCCAGCGGATCTGGCCGCGGTCCGGGTCGTAGAACCGGCACAGCAGCTTGATCAGCGTGCTCTTCCCGGCGCCGTTGAGCCCCACCAGCGCGATGGTCTGCCCGCGCGGGATGAACAGGCTGAACCCGCGCAGCACCCACGGCTGGTCCGGCCCGTAGCGGAACCAGGCGTCGCTGATCTCGATCCCCTGGCGCAGCGGGCGGACCGGTTCCGGCTGGCTTGCGGCCGGCAGGTCAGGCTCTTCGGTCACCACGTCCTGGTAGCAGCGGAAGAGCAAGACAGACTGATAGGCCATGGCCGCGTTGCTGACGATAAGTGAGAGCGACGATGTCACGGCCAAGATGGCGGTTGCGAAGACCGTGACGTCCCCGATCGTGAGCCGGCCGGCGGCCGCCGCGGAAACGGCCCACCACAGGCCGGTCCCGGCGATAACCGCGCTCAGTCCGGCCAGCAGCGTGTAGCCGGCCAGCGACCGGCGATCTACCCGCTGACCCGCCCGCTGGATGGCGGTCAGCTCGTCGAGCATGCGGCGCAGGAAGAAGGGCGCCAGCCGGAAGAGCCGGATCTCGGTCGCGGCCGCGTAATTCGACAGCAGGTCGGCGTAGAAGAACTGCCGTCGCTCTGCGTGGCTCATCCCACGCATGATCATGGCGCGCTTACGGGCCAGCCCGAGCTCGACGAAGATCGCCGGAACCGTCGCCGCGACCAGGATGACCGCCATCAGCGGGTTGAGTACCAGCAGTGTGACGCCGAACCCGCCGAGCGTCACGGCGGCCTGCGTCATGCTAGCGAGGTTGGAGAGAATCTGCCCGGGACCCGACTGGCCGACCTGCTGGGCCATGTTGAGGTTGTCCCGGTAGCCGGGATCCTCCAGCCGGCGCAGGCCGCAAAGGCGCCCCACCGCCGCGAACAGCGTCATGCTGGCGTGCCGCTGGACCGCCCGGCCAGACTGGGCGGACAGGTATTCGCCGACGTACGGTAGGACGGCCTGCGCCCCGCCGGCCACGGCGAGGGCGAGCACGAGGAGCGCCAGGACCGCGTGCCGGGAACCGTAGGCGAGTGTGTCCAGGATGGAGCGCATCAGCCAGGCCGCGGCAACGGGCGCGATGCCCGCGATCAGCATGACCGCGAGCCAGCCGGCCAGCGCCGTCCGGTGCGCCTGCCACGCCATCCGTAGCGCAGCGCGAAGGGAGGGGGCGGCCAGAAACGAGCGCGCGCGTCGTACCCAGGTCATACCGGCGCGGGTTCGGGCAGCGAATCAGGGTCGTATCCGGCCGTCACGATGCGCCCGCCCGGATCGAGCAGGAAGAACGCCGGGAAGCCGTGCACGGCGAACGCCAGGGCGACGTCGCCGCCGGCTGGCTCGACGCACACCTGCGCCACTCGCGACAAGTCCGCCAGGTAGGGGGCCGCCCCCTCGCCGGACACCACCGCGAGCACGTTCTCCGAATCCATATCCAGGGACCGCACGTAGCTCACGAACGGCGCCACCTTGCCCGGGCACACCGAGCACGACGGCGAGAAGAACGCGGCCAACCGCAGCCCGGCGGGACCGGACACGGCCTGGCCGGACGTGCTCACCGCGGTGAACGCGGCCGGCTGTTCACCAGCGGTCAGGCCTGGCGGGGGAGAAGCCGGCATCCCGCCCGCCAGCAGTTCGGCATGCTCGCGCAGCCTGCGCAGCAGGCCGAACGTCAGCAGCAGGTCGAGCAGGCACAAGCAGCCGACGACAATGATCGCGGCGATCAGCAGGGGCATGTCTTCTCCAGAGCGGATGCGCACCAGGCGCCGCGGTCCGCTGCCAGGTCAGCGGACCGCGGCACCGGACCGAACTTCGACGTGGGTCAGGTTGCGGTCAGCACTTGGTGGACGACTTGACGTTGCACCCCCCGCACTTCAGCAAGCCGTTGACGTCCTGGCAGTCCGCGTACCACACGCGATGATCAATGCAAGCGCAGTAGAGCCTGGTAATCGCGCTCGCGGTCGCATGCGGGACGATCAGCTCGATGACCCGGTCGGCTGCCTTTGCCAGCAAACTCATTCGCCTTACCTCCTACGCCGGTTTCAGCGAGCCCCGAGGCCAGCCCGCCCGCGCCTGGTGGCGCATTCAGGTGCGAGCCGAGGGAAGACCCGCCGCGCACCTGTGTCCATGCTGCGCGCGCTGTACCAGGCCGCCCAGGAGGACTTACCGGAAATCTGACCGGAAGTCTGACCCGTTCCCGAGCAGGTTCCCGCCGGATCAGCCCGCCGCCGCGGGCACACTAGGGGCATGGACACGCACGTGATCGCCGTGGTGGGGGCGACCGCCACCGGCAAGTCCGGGCTCGGCGCGGCGCTGGCCCGCGCGCTGCGCGGTGAGATCGTGAACGCCGACTCGATGCAGCTCTATCAGGGCATGGACATCGGCACGGCCAAGGAACCCGCCGAGGCCCGGCAGGGCGTGCCGCATCACCTGATCGACATCTGGCCGGTGACCCAGGCCGCCAACGTGGCCGACTACCAGCGGCTCGCCCGTACCGCGATCGAGGAGATCGCGGCCCGCGGCCGGGTCCCGGTGCTGGTGGGCGGCTCAGGCCTGTACGTCCGTGCCGCTCTGGACGACCTCGATTTCCCCGGAACGGACAGTGCTATCCGCGCCAGGCTAGAAGAAGAGCTCGCGCGGCTAGGCCCGGCTGTTCTGCACGCCCGGCTGGCCGCCCTCGACCCGGTCGCGGCCGGGTCGATCCTGCCGGGCAACGGCCGCCGGATCGTGCGGGCCCTGGAGGTCATCGAGATCTCCGGGCGCCCCTTCTCCGCGACCCTGCCGTCCTATCAGCAGATCCGCCCGGCCGTGCAGCTCGGCCTAACCTGGCCGCGTCCCGAACTCGACCTGCGGATCGCCGCCCGGGTCGACCGGATGTGGCAGGCGGGCCTGGAAGCCGAGGTCAAACACCTGGCCGGACAGGGCTTGCGGGAAGGCCGGACCGCCAGCCGCGCGCTCGGGTACCAGCAGCTGCTGCGCTTCCTGGACGGCGAATGCACCTCAGAAGAAGCCCGCCTGGAGACCATCAAGGCCACCAAGCGCTTCGCCCGCCGCCAGGAATCCTGGTTTCGCCGCGATCCCCGCATTCACTGGCTCGACGCCAGCGCGGTCCCCGCCGAGCGCCTCCTCGCCGACGCGCTGCACCACATCAAAGCTGCCACTCAGGCTTCATAAGCGAGCGACCCGCCGGCCGACTCGTTCCCTGGTTTCCCTGGGCAACGCGGCGGCGGCGGGCTGCAGCCTGGGCAGCAGTTCCGGTTCGAGCGTCAGGGCGCGGAAGCACAGCTCGATGCTGACGTCGTGATCGGGCCGGTGCACGATCTCAATCGGGTCGCCGGCCTGGATCTCGCCCGATTCGATCACCCGGAAGTACGTGCCGGGCCGGGCGGCCTGGGTGAAGCGCTTGATCCAGCCGGCCTGGGCCAGCCAGCCCTGGAACGTGCCGCAGGGAATCCGGGGACAGGACGCCTCCAGGATCAGGTCCGCCCCGACCCGCCAGCGCTCGCCGATCAGGGCGCCGTTGACGTCGATGCCCGCGGTGGTCAGGTTCTCGCCGAACACGCCGCCGGGCAGCGGCCGGCCGAGCTCGCGCGCCCAGTGGTCGAGATCCTCCCTGGCGTAGGCGTACACCGCCTGGTCGGGGCCGCCGTGGTTGCGCACGTCGTAGACCCGGTCGCCCGCCACGCCGACCGAACCGAGGCCCTTGGCCCGGGCCGGCGTCACCAGCACCGGCCCGTCGACCGGCCGCTTGTCGATGCCGGTGAGCTTGATCTCCTTCCACGGATTGAGCCGCGGCGTTCCGACATTGACGGAAAGCACCTTCACATCCGCTCCCCGAGCTGGTAGACGCGCTTGGCGTTGTCGGCGCAGAGCATCCTGGCCAGACGCACCGCAGTCCGTTCGGTATAAAGATCGTCGTCCAGGCCTGCACGCAGGAACTCAGACAGCCCCTGGCGGAACAGCGTGGCGCCGAGGTAGTACAGCTCGGGCAGCCCGAACGCGTCGGAGGAGTACAGGAACTTCCCGAACGGCGCGAGCTCGAGCGCCTCGGCCAGCAGCGCCGGAGCACGCGCGCCCAGGTTGTGGGTGGCCAGCCCGGCGTCGACGTAGACGTGGCCGAACACCTGGGCCAGGTAGCCGGCCTCGCGGTGGTACGGGTAGTTGTGCAGCAGCATCACCGGCACCCCGGTTGGCTGGATCGCCCGCAGCAGCGGCGTGAGCAGCAGCGGGTTACAGCGGTGCAGGTCGACGTCGCTGTCGCCGTAGCCGACGTGGAACTGCACCGGCAGCCCCAGGTCCACGCCGCACCAGATCAGGAACCGCTGCAGCGTCTGGTCCGCCAGCCGCGGCGCCCCGGAGCCGTCGGCCCGGCCCGCGCCCGCGGCCAGCCAGCGCCCGGCCGCGGCCATGACCTCGGCGTCGGACGGACGGGCGGCCGACAGGTCCAGGCCGGTCCGGTAGGCGGCGACCGACTTCACCCCGACCGCCCGGCCGGATCCGTCCGGGCCGGCGGCGGTGCGAGCGGCCAGCGCGGACCGGACCGCGGCGGCGAAGCCATCCGCGCCGACGTCGGCCGCCGCCACGTCCTCCGCGACCCGCTCGAGCCGGACGATCTCGTGCGCGGTCGCGCCCGCCAGCGCGCCGAGCTCGGCCGGGGACGTGAGCGGCTCCGGGGTGAAGCCGGTGTCCACGCACAGCACACCGACCCCGGCCGCGGCCAGGAAGCGCTTGCTCACCTCGGTCACGCCAAGCTCAGCCCGGCGGGCCAGGTAGTCCGCCAGTTCGGCGTGCGCCGGCAGGTCAAGGACCGGCGGGCATAGCTTCAGGAACGCGAACCCGGCCTGGGAGTCCAGTACCGAGCCGCCGGGCCAGCTGGAGCCCTCGGTCAGCATCGACTCCAGCGCGGCCTCGTCCACGTCCCTGGTCAGCACCCCGTGACAGTGGTGATCGACCAGCAACTGCTCCGCCACCTGCGGGAAAAGCCCGCTCAAGCCTGGCCCGCGAGGCGCCGGCGGTGCGCGCCCGGTCGCTGCCGATCGTCGTCCGGCGGCGCGATGCCCTCGCGCTCGGCCAGCGCGGCCCCGAGCCGCCGCGCCGTGCCGGCCGCGAAGAGCACCGCGATGACCGCGACCAGCAGCCAGCCGCCGGCCACCACGGGGAACCATTTGGCCGCGCCGGTCGGATAGGGGATGACGTTGCGGTACAGCGTGTAGCCCAGCACGACAAGCGCCGCGATCGGCACCACGATCTGCCACATCGGCACCGGCAGCTTGCGGCGCACGAACACCAGGATCGTGCAGCCGATCGTCGCCAGCACGTAGACGACCAGCAGGATCAGCGTGCCGATCGTGCCCGACCACAGGAAGCTGTCGAAGGCGGTGGCGTGGAACGCCGCCGTGTACACCACGACGATCGCGCCCGCCAGCACGGTGATCACCAGCGTCGCCCAGGCCGGCGTGCCCCAGCGTGAGCCCTTGCCCAGGCCCCGCGGCCCGGCCGTGTCCCTGGACAGCGCGTAGAGCAGCCGGGCGGCCCCGACCGTGGAGGCCAGGCAGCAGCCGAAGGCGCTGATCGTGGTGCCCAGCGTGATGACGTCGCCCACCCAGTGGCCGACGTAGGAGGAGCCCAGGTCACCGAGCAGCGACGGCGAGGCGATATACGCCTTGACGCCCGCCGGGCTGGTGCCGAAGCCCATCATCTCGACCGCCGTCACGATCACGAAGTAGATGCCGCCGAAGATGGCGGTGAACAAGATGGCGCGCGGGATGTCCCGGGTCGGCCGCCTGGCCTCCTCACCCAGGGTGGAGGCCGCCTCGAACCCGGCGAAGCTCAGGAAGCCGAACACCACGCCAAGGAACAGCCCGGAGAAACTGGTGCCCGGTGTCACCTGGAAGACGGTCCAGGTGAAGTGCTCGTGTCCCGGCGCGTTCCCGGCCAGCAGCCGGACCAGAACCACCGCGGTCACGATCAGGATCAGCGCGACGGTGGTGCCCTCGACCGACAGCAGCACCCCGGCGCCCCGCCTGGCCGGCATGATCGCCAACAGCAGCGACAACGCCAGCGCGACCGCGAGCAGGACGAACGGCGCCCACGAGGGCGGGTTCTTCCAGATGCCGACGGCCTGCAGGAACGCGGTGCCGAAGATTCCGGCCGCGCTCGAGGTCACCACGGCGTAGAAGGTGTATGTGCCGAGCAGGCCCCAGCCCGCGACCACGCCGGTGCGTGGCCCGAGGGTCGCGCCGACGAAGGCGTAGACCGAGCCAGAATGATGGAAGTACTGGCACAGCCGGACGAAGGAGTAGGCGACAAGCAGCACGCCGACCGCCGCGATGAGGAAGGTCAGCGGCACGGCCCGGCCCGCGGTGGTCGCACCCGCCTGCGGGTTGATGTTCGCGGCCATGCTCGGTGCCATCAGCGCGATGGAGAGCCCTACCGCCGCCCACACCGACAGTGAGCGCTTCAGGCCGGGGGTGCTGGCGGAACC
>Ga0302325_10027937_pt1 | contig 11683 bp, 8 predicted proteins | sample Palsa_T0_2_FD_201948 | JGI IMG/M metagenome (GOLD analysis project Ga0302325, IMG submission 201948) | Peat permafrost microbial communities from Stordalen Mire near Abisko, Sweden - Palsa_T0_2 | ecosystem: Environmental > Terrestrial > Soil > Palsa > Peat permafrost | place: Sweden: Abisko... | reverse complement strand
ACCAAGGACCGAGTCCGCTGCCGGCTGTATTGCTTGCCAGCCGCGAACGCACCCCCAGTGCAATCAGTGCCTCACGGCGACGGCGTGGTGTTTTCCACTGCCGCCACATTGCGGCCCTGATCCGCAATCGAACCCAGCGAGTAAGCGACACCAACACTTCAGTTAAGCTGCGGACGCGACGCTATCTCCTATAACTCATGCCGCAACCGGCACTGTCCCAAGTGTCAGACCGGTGCACGCGACCGGTGGCTTGCCAAGCGCCAGCAGGAGCTGCTGGACGTCGGCTACTACCATTTGGTCTTCAGCGTCCCACATGAGTTGGTGCCGTTGATGTGGCAGAACAAGAGGCACCTATTTTCCTTGCTGTTTGAAGCCAGTGCTGCCACCCTACTCGACGTTGCTGCCGATTCGAAGCTTCTCGGCAGCCTTCTTCATGTCCTGATGCAGCGCTGGAAGAGCTTCGGTGGGAAGTGGGCCCCGTTGGCCACGAAGCTCGCAAGGCTGCCGGTGGGCGGATCTCTCGACCTGCCAGATTACCCCAGTGATGCAGCATCGAGGAGTGGGCTGCGGGGCGACGTGGGAGCTCTTTTAAGGCGAATCAATTCCGGTGATTGAAGCTCCGTTGCTGACCCGGGTGAGGGCTGAACAAGCCCCGTGTGATATACACTTCCCCTTCGGGACCAACACCGGAAGAGGTCCAGTGGATGTCACGCCCGTATGAAGCGAGATGTCGGTTCGGCTGCCCTTATGTGATGTTCCTGCTGCTCGGAGCCTTGGGAGCAGCGTGTCTTTCACGCTCGCCGATCATGGCACAAGCTGACGGATCAGCCTCGCCTCACCGAGCACAAACCGACTCCTCTTGGTCGCTCTCGACCTTTCGTTTCGACAACAGCTTCGAAGCTGAACCCTACGTTGGCAACGGCTACATCGGTCTCCGCATCCCCGCGGCGGGCATGGGCTATCTCGGAGACCTGGGCAAAATCGGTTGGCCGATCGGCACTGAACGCATCGCATCTGCAATCGCTGCGGGCGTCTATGCGAAGGTCGCCGACGGCAGCTTTTACCAGGAACAGAAACAGGCCATCGCTCTCATCCCAACCTGGTCGACGCTTACCTTCGCCGACCCATCCGGCTCCTACTCCCCGACCACCGCGTCGGAGACCAATATCAGCGCCTATCGACAAGACCTTGACCTCCGCACCGGCGCAGTCACCACCTCCGGAACCTGGACCTCGCCTGGCGGGAACAAGACGCGCTTCATCTACCGCGTGGCGACGGATCGCGCACGCAGCCACATCGCGGTCGTCACGCTCGAACTCACACCGATGTGGACAGGGAAGGCTACCGTGAGCAGCATTCTCGATGGCTCGGGCGCACGTCGTCTCGACCTGGTTTCTGCCGGCGTTGATCTCCCGACGCAGACGATCTACGTCACGTCCAGAACCAAAGGGACAAACATCCCTGTCGCGGAATCGGCCACGCTCGAGAGTTCCTGCAAGTCGTCACCCTCCGAGCAGAATCAAGAAGTGTCCGGGACACCAGCTGAGCAAGTCACAATCGACGCAGAGCCCGGAAGAACCTGCACGTTCGTAAAATACGTCGCCGTAGCCACGGGCCGCGACTCTTCTGCACCGGAATCAGACGCCCGCACGGAATCTCAACAGGCCGCTCACCGGGGCCTTGCCGCTTTTCAGGCGGAGAATCGCACCGCATGGGATACGGTCTGGAAGGCCGATATAGTCGTCGATGGCGATCCATCCCTCCAGCAGGCTATCCGCGCCAGCGAATACACTCTCTACGCCAGCATCGCCACTGATAGTCCCGCTAGTCTGGGCCCTTCGGGACTTTCGAGCGATGGCTATGCCGGCATGGTCTTTTGGGACGCAGACACCTGGATGTTTCCGGCCCTGCTCGCCCTGCATCCCGATATCGCACGTGTCATGGTTGACTACCGGTCCACCACGCTTCCCGCTGCACGAAAAAACGCTGCCAACAATGGTTACGCCGGTGCCCTTTATCCCTGGACCAGCGCCATGTCCGGGGACATGGGCGACGAGTGCTACGGTGCTGTCACGGACTCCAAAGGCAAAGTTATCTCAGACCCCAACAAGAGCTGCACGCAGCAGCTGCATCTCCAGTCCGATGTTGCTTTGGCCCAATGGGAGTACTACAAAGCCACCGGCGATAAACTTTGGCTTGCTCAACGGGGATGGCCCGTTCTTGAGGCCGTAGCTCAATTCTGGGCGGCCAAGGCCATTTCAGTGTCCGGCGGATACGTTGTTACCCAGGTTCAGACCCCCGACGAATATGCCACGGATACAGACAATGATGCTTACACGAACGCTGCTGCCTCACTCGAATTGCGGGCGGCCACTGAAGCCGCGGACATCCTAGGTAGAACCGCGCCGCCATCCTGGTCAAAGATTGCTGACGGCCTCATCAAAACGATGCCGGTAGATACATCTCGCAATATTTATCTCGAGCATCAGGGCTACGCTGGTCAGCAAATTAAGCAGGCCGATGTCGTCATGCTTACTTATCCACTGGACTTTTCCATGCCACAATCCGTCGGCATCAACGATCTCAACTACTACACACCTCGTACCGACATAAACGGTCCGGCCATGACCGATGCCATCCACTCTATCGCCGCCGCCGCGCTCAACGCTCCCGGCTGCTCTGCCTACACATACATGCTTCGCAGTTACCGCCCCTTCCTCCGCGAACCATATCTCCAGTTCTCTGAATTTGCTCCCGTCAAATTGTCCGCGACTGCCTATGACTTCCTCACAGGGGTAGGCGGTTTCATGCAGGAGTTTCTCTACGGCTTTTCTGGTTTTCGCCCCCTTCCCGACGCGGTGCGCCTCGATCCGAATCTTCCACCCCAGCTTGCCGGGCTCACACTGAGCAACCTCGCCTGGCAGGGCCGCACTTTCACCATGCACATCGGGCTCCGGGAAACCAGCCTCACCCTTGACTCCGGTCCGTCGCTCCCCGTCATCACACCCGGCGGAGCGAAGACCGTGATGCCCGGTGCTGCACTCATCATTCCGACCCGCCGCTCCGATCTCCAGTCCACTGATGATCTGGCCCGCTGCCACCAAATCGCAGCGACTTCTTCGCTTCCGGGATCACCAGCGGTCGCAGCCGTGGACGGCAGTCCGGCCACATCCTGGGTCGCGGCGGAACCGCAGGCAACTCTCACTGTCGATCTGGCAACTCCAGTTGTGTTGGGGAAGATCAAGGTCGTACGAGGAAGCCGCGATCCCTTCCCCTACACGGTCGAGTCATCTTCTGACGGCGTCAAGTGGAAGACCATCGCAGCCGCGGCTGCAACCTCCACCGGAATTGAGGAGTTCACATCGCCGCCTGTTCAGGCAAAATTTGTCCGGCTCGTCTTCCCGGGCAGTGGCGCGGCAAAACCCGCTAGCATTGCCGAACTGATTGTCATAGCGGCGACGCCCTGAATAAATCCAGTATCGCCTGCAAAGGATCCGTCTTCGCAGTTAAGTAACCAATCATGCGGAAATTGGAGCATAGACACAATATCCTCGGGGCGGTGCAGGAAACTCCGCACTTCCTCCGGCGTCGGTCGTACGCTCATCGGGATGAGCCGTGTCATGGCCGTCCCATGCTACGGGCTTGAACTTCTGGTTTATCCACTTCGTCTTCACCGAGGTGCCACTCCACTGATTTCCAAGATTGTTCAACACATAGACCAGGCCACTCTGCCCTTCCGTTCCATGGCGCTGCATGATGTACAGATCAGGATCGGCATGGAGGACAGTGGACTCCCCGCCTGCGTAGCGATGATGCGCATCGATCAGCGCGTCGATCCCATTCGGCGTGTTGGGTCGGGCAAGTCCGCAATTGAAGTAGTCCCACCAAAAAATACAGGGATATCCATCCCCGGTAAGGATGAAGGAATAGCCAAGCAACTTGTCGTTCACGACTTCATTGCCGCCCATGTCGTGATTTTCCGTAAAGGTAACGGCATTGAACGGTCGGCCGGCAGAAACAGACTCACCATCGGTCAGCTTGCGCAGATCATAGTTCGGCGTATCGCAAACATCCTTGAGCTTGTAACGCAACGGAAAATCAAATGCCGCGATCTGATCATCGGTTACTGCCCGCACCGCATCGAGCCAACCGTCTATATCCTTAGGGCCCGACCAGTACTCTCCCACCACAAAGGGGGTGAAATCACGGCCATCTTTCTTCTGGTACTGATATTTCGCCAGCAGCCCGATCATCCACGCTCCGAAGCCCTTGACAAAGTCAAACCTGAAGCCGTCGAAATCAAGCTCTTCGATGGCCATGCGCGAGTACTCGAACATCGCCTCATACACCCGAGGATTGCGATGACATAGGTGCGGAAATCCTGCGAACTTTTCGCCCTCGATCATGACGCGTTCATACCGGCTCGGATGGAAGCAGTTCCAGTCGCGAGGGAACCGCCCGCTCTTCGTAGTGAACTTCGTCCATCGCTTCTTGCCGTCCAGCGGGTTCGTCTCTTCCTCATCCCCGCCCGAGTTATGGTTGATCACCATATCGGCGATCGCACTCATGTTGTGTTGGCGCATCAATTGGATCAACTTTTCAAGTTCCGCGCGATTACCGTATGCGGTCTTCACGGAACCCTTCTGATCAAAGTCTCCCAGATCGAAATAGTCGTAAGGATCATAGCCCATTGAAGTAGGGTTTGTGGCCTTGCTGAAGGGCGGCAGCCATAGGGAATCGACTCCGCAAGCGGCCAGCTGAGGCACCTTCTCCGCAACAAAGTTCCACCACTCCCCGCGCTTGTTTTCTTTAGTGGGCGCATCCCAGTAAAACGCCTGCATCATGACAGCCATTCGCAATCGCTCCCTTTACTCGTTGCTTTCAATCTTCGGCACCGCCAGGCTTCCAGCGATGGCTTTCTTGCCGCTGACGTCCAGAATTGTACCGAGAGAACGCCTGCGCATTTTCATAACCAATGAAAAGACTGAACAAGTATGATCATCATTTTCTCCAGCTGCCCCGCATGTGGCTGCTCGGTAACGTACCGTTATAAGAACGATTTGTCGGTGATCGTGAGCACCGGGCGTGTTGCCTTCGCGATTAGCTGAAAAGCGGCCGAGTTCCTTTCTGTGAAACCGAGAAACGCATGTTGGCGAATGCCGAGAACGAGCAGATCGGTGCCGTTCCTGGTAAGCACCTCCAGGATGACCTTTTGTGCTTCGTTGGCCGTTGCCACGGTCCTCGATTCGGCAAAGCGGCTGCACTTTTCCTGCTGTGCCTCAGACAACTCATGCTGCGTACGAAAATCGAACTTGGCAAGAATGTCCGGAGTAGGCCCTTCCTTCTCATCGACTACACTGATCACCTTCAGCTCGCCCCCGAACCTGCACGCGAAAGCACAGGCAATGGGGGCGGCGCGAGAACCCGCTTCAGAACAGTCAGTTGCATAGAGCACGTGCCGGAAAAGCATCTCATCGTGCGGGTCAGCAACGTCTGGTCCAACAGTGAGCGTGGGACAAGTCACTGACATCAGCACTTTTTCGGCAACAGAGCCGATGAGGTGGCGGATCACACTGCTTCCACCGTGCGTGCCAAGTACGAGCAGAACACCTGACATGCTTGCAACGAGGCGTGGGATCTCTATTGCCGGGTCACCTTCGCAGAGCAAGGGCGTGGCAGCAGCATGGGGCGGGGAAAGCGCGGCTGCCGTTGCCTGCAGTTCCTTCGTGAGGACAATCCTGTCCGCACTCGGGCGCTCTGTTTCAGCCTCTGCCTCCTGGGCGTACTGGCTTGGAAGAAACACATGCGCCACGCTCATCGGCACCCCGAACTGAGTGGCCAGCCAGCGAGCATGAAGTCCTGCAACGTGCGAGGCCGGTGAGAAGTCCGTTGCGAAAAGAATGGATCGAATAGAAACAGCGCCTGCGTGAATGCCGTTCATCGACGACTCTTTCTCGCCCGCACTGACCAGGTCCTGCTGGTTCACGATTTTGCTCCGATCTGGAAGCTCAACGCGACAGGCCCAGGCGTCTGAGCCAGTGCTCCTGGTTCCTGTTGGACCGGGAGGAACGGTGCGGTAAGTGCACTTGGCACGCTGCAGAAGCAGATGATAGCCAAAAGCTGCTGGCGCATGGCTACACCACCAGCGCTTCGGCTTGCTTTGGAGCTGGTGGCGCCTTCTCCTCGCGCCCATGGACCAGCAGGTACACGGCAGGTACGAGGAAGACAGTAACAACGACCGACACCGTGAGGCCACCGATGATTGCCCGTGCCAGTGGGGCATATTGCTGGCTTCCTGCCTCGATGCCGAGCGCCAGGGGGATCATGCCGAGCAGGGTCGCGAGCGAGGTCATGAGGATAGGCCGTAAACGGATCTTGCAGGATTGCACGACCGAGTCGACCAGGTTCTTCCCCTCACCGTGCAGGATGCCTGCAAACTCGACGATCAGAATGCTGTTCGAGACGACGATCCCTGTCATCATCAGCACCCCCATAAGTGACATGACGTTCAAGGTGGAGCCGGTAACCACGAGCATCATCATGACTCCCGCCAGCCCTGGCGGTATGGCCATCAGGATGATGAAGGGGTCGGTGAAAGAGGCAAACTGCGCCATAAGAATGAGGTATACCAGCACAACCGCCAGCAGCAGCCCCCAGCCGAAACTCCGGAAGGAATCCTGCATGCTGACAATTGCGCCATGAATATCGACAAGTACCTCCTCTTGCCCAGATACGCTGCTTATTGCGCTGCCTACCTGCTTGCTGATGGCATTCAGCGCTTCAGCCGACGGCTGCACATAGACATCGATGACGCGCTGCAGTTGATAGTGGTCTACTTCTGTAGGCGTGTCGATCTGCTTGGTGAACGCAACCGAACGAAGTGGCGTGTAGCCGGCATCTCTGGTGCCACGCAGAGGAATGTTCTGGAGTGCCTCCATGTTCATGTGCTCGATCTGCTTGTTCGAGTACTGAACGGTCACCATGTAGTTGTTGCCTGTCTTTGGATCGATCCAGTAACTGGGCGCGATTACGCCATTCGATGTAAGCGCGGTGATGACGTTGTCCACGATTGCTTCCGGCGACAAACCGATGAGGCTGGCGCGCTCACGATCGATGCTGAGCTGGAGCCCCGGGTACTTCAGGTTCTGCGGGATATACACGTCACTCACCGTCTTGAGCCCGCGGAGCTTGTCGGCGAGTTGCTGTGCGATCGCAAAGGCGGCCGGTTGATTGTTGGAACTGACCTGGATGTCGATCGGCGCTGGCAAGCCCTGATTGACAACCGAGTCGACCAGTCCGCCAGCCTGGAAATAGGTGCTGACCTCAGGCATCTCGACGGCGATCGCGCGTCGTACACGGTCGATGTAGACGAAACTGCCGACAGACTGATCCTTCTTGAAACTCACCTGGATAAAACCCGTGTCCATGGAAGAATTCGGTGTGTAGATCGCGGACAGATCGGGCGTAATGCCGATATTCGAAACAATCATGTCAAGGTCCTTCGGTGCAACGACCTTGCGAATGATGTCCTCCATTCTCGCGACATACTGGTCGCTGACCTCGATGCGTGTGCCACTTGGCATCTTTGCGTTCAACACGAACTGCCCTGGATCGGTACGGGGGAAGTACGCGCGGCCCAGGAAAGGGCTGAGAGCAAGCAGAATCAGGGCTGAACCTCCCAGTAGAACTCCCGCAGTCAGGGCTGGCGATTTCATGGACCAATAAGCGAGAGATTCATATCGTTCGAGCATGCGCTGGAAGTACAAGTTGAAACGGCCTACGAAGCGCGCGAACAGCGACGGTTTGTGCTGATCGTCGGTTTTGCGGCGGGGCTTGATGAACTTGGCGCAGAACAAGGGAACGAGGGTCATCGAAAAAAAGTAAGAGGCAAAGATCGACAGGACGACACCAAGTGCCAGGTCGGTGAAGATGTACTTGCTTACTCCGTCGAGCAGAAAGACGGGGAAAAACACGACCGAGGTGGTGATGGTTGCCGCAAGAACGGCCATCGATACCTCGGTGCCGCCTTCCTGAGCTGCCTTGTCGGGCGCGGCTCCTTCCTCCATAAAGCGGAAGATGTTCTCAAGAACAATGACGGCATTATCAATCAGGCGAGAAAGAACAAGTGCAAGGCCGCCCAGCAGCATGGTATTGATGGTGCCGCCCGTTCCGTTAAGGACAAGGAGGCAGGTGAGAACGGAGAGCGGAATCGCCAACAGGGCAGCGACTGTGGCGCGCCCACTCCCCAGAAAGACCAGGATCATGATGCCCGTCAGCGCAAGCCCGATGGCTGCTTCCTTGAGAAGGTTCTGAATGGCGCCCCTCACGAAGACCGACTGATCGAAGACGACCGCAGCTTTCAGCGAGTGGGGGACCCCAATTAGACGCTTGATTGCGACCCGCATGCCGTCGACGATCTTGATTGTGTTGCTCTTGCCGCCCTGCTTGAACACAGGTACGTAAACCGAGTGCTGTCCATCAACACGGACAATGTTGGTTTGGATTGAGCCTGAGTCCTCCGCGTGACCCACATCGGCGACCAGCACGGAGGCGTTCCCGGCTGATCTAAGGGGCATCGAGTTCATCTCCTTTGCGTTCGCCATCTGGCTGTTCGCGTAAATGTTGTAATCTTTGGTGCCGATACGTACATCACCCGCGGGAAGAATGAGGTTCGAATGGTTGACCGAGTCCACCACGTCCATAAGGCTCATGTTGTGTGCCTCGAGCTTCAATGGATCGACGTAAACCTGGATCTGCCGGTAGCGCCCACCGAAGGGCTGCGGCACCGAAGCACCGGAAACACTTGCAATCTGGTCGCGAACCTGGAACTGCGCCAGGTCCTTGAGTGCGGTCTGGTTCAGCCCCTGGCCCTTGAGGGTGACCAGGCAGACGGGCTGGCTGGATGCGGTCATGCCAAGTACAACAGGCGGCAGCGTGCCCGGCGGCAGTCGCCGCAGGTCTGCCATCGCAAGATTTGCAATATTGCTGAGCGCCGCGTTCGCATCCGTCCCAGGCTTGAAGTAAATCTTTACCAGGCTCACACCGGTAAGCGAACGCGACTCGATGTGCTCGATATTTGCGCCGAGCGTGAAGAACCGCTCGAACGTATCGGTGATATCGCCCTCGATCTGCTCCGGGGGCATCCCGGAATAGAATGTCGCAACGACAACAACAGGAATGTCAATGTTGGGGAACAGATCGACCGGCATGGTGGTGACATTCACTGTGCCGACGACCAGCACGATCAGGCACAACATGATGATGAAGAAGGGATAGCGGAGGGCAAACGCGGGCATTACTTCTCCCCTCCCTTTCCACTAGCCTGCCCACTGGACTGATCGCTTGCTTGAGGGTCGATCATGCCCCCTTCCTCGCGCATCACATCGTCGGCTGGCTCAGATTGCAGTCGCGGTGTTACTTGTTCTCCTGCTTTGTATTTGCTGCTGTCGCCTAACAACACCCGGTCGCCATCTTGCAAACCACTGGTCACCTCGGCGAGCAAAGAGCCGCGCAAACCGACGCCGATCCTGCGCATCTGTACACGATCTTGCCCGTCGAGCACGGCTACCGTTGCTGTATCGCCGTCGCCCTCAATTGCCTCAAGGGGAATCGTGAGCACGTTGTCCCTGTGCGCCAGGCCGATGTAAGTGTTCGCATACATTCCGGGCGTAATACTAAGGTCGGCATTCGGCACGTCGACCTCGGTCTGCATCGTCCGTGTATCCAGGCTCAAATTGCGGGTAAATCGCACTACTTTGCCGCTGAGGGAACGGTGTAGCGCCGCCACCCTTATCTGCATGGTGTCACCAAGGTGTATATACCCGACGGCATCCTCAGGCACGGGTACGCGCAGGCGCAGCAGGTCGCTTTGCGAGAGCTTGACCACAGGAAGACTCTGCATATCGGAGCTGGTGCCAGACTGGATCAGGGCGCCCGTATCGGCATAACGCCAGATGACAACGGCATTTAGAGGAGCAGTGACAGTCGTATACGACTGTAGGGCGCCGACCCTCTCTTTGTCCGCCTGCGCTGTATCGGACTGCTTACGTGCCGCAGAAAGGCTGGCTTTCGCCCCGTCGATACGCGCCTGCGAAGCGTCGGCCTGGGATTGTGCATCATCAAGCTCCTGCTGGGCAATTAACCCGGGCTGTGCCTTGGCAGCCTGCTGCAGCCGTTCATAGCCGGCCTGCAACGAAACATGGAGTGACTGAGCGTGGCTTACTTCGTGCTGTGCTTGCTCGATTTCATCCAAACTCCGCCGCTCTTCCGATTGCGTCCCCCGGTACTGTGCATTCAACTCCGGGACCTCGAGGATGGCCAGGGTCTGGCCGGCGTGTACTCGATCGCCGATGTCTACGTAGATATGACGCATGTAGCCCGAAACTTTGGCATGGACATCGACGACTTGATACGGCTGGAACTGTCCTGCCACGCTCAACAGATGAGCAATATTGCCCCGTTGCGCCTTACTAACCGAAGCTGCGGGAGGTGCAGCCGCGGTTTTGTCCTCCGAACGACTAGAGTGGCAGCCTGGGAAAACCAACAACACGAAAGAGAAGGGAACAAAGGCACAAAGCCAGGGTCGGCAGATTCGCTCTTTCATATTCCTCCCCGGTTTCATAGAGACCTGGAGTCCACCGCCTCAAGCAGGAGAGGCCGTGAGCCGGCTTAATGGGTACCCGGAACAAACCCTGGTCTAAGTCATTGCGATAAGCGCACCCTAACGCGCTCCTGAGCTAGTGATTGCGGGAAGCGTTCGATTGTCACTGCTGTGCCCTCTTGTTCCCTACCGTCGCAAGCCCTCCATCATCTTGGAGCCTTCTGTTGCCAGGGCGCCTTTAGATCAGATTCTCCTAGCACTATCCAATACTGAGTCAGAGCAGTTCTGTGCAATTGTGAACAGTATGTGGGTTTATTTGCCGGTTAAGTTCACCAACGACAAGAGTTGTCGGCGAAGAGAGCTTGAGGCCTGAAGATCCAGGCGGCCGATCAAATGTCCATGCAACCTCGGCGAGCAGCACACAAGATCGGCGGGAGAAGCCATCGGTTAGGTTTAGATATCACACGTGTGACCGTGCAAGCACTCGCCGTCGTGTCCCCACGCTTATTGGAGGCTCAGGAATTGCTGTTCGGCTTGCCGCTGGGCCAGGAAAGCCTTCGCCTGCGTGATATCGCCCTCCGTGCGACCTCCCTGCCAAATTGGAATATTGAGGGTGGCGGCGCCGGCATACGTCGTCCGGACGGCCTGGGCAAAAAGACGGATCATCGCGAATCCCTTACGAAGGGAGTCCACATCGCGTCTTCTTGCCATGCCTCCTGCAAAACTATTGTTTTGTTGAAGGCGAGCCGTCGTTCAGAACAGTACCAGGTGACGAACTCATCGATAGCATGCTGATATCCGCGCCTCGAGTCGGGAGAACCGAGGCTCCGGAGGACTGCCGCTTTCGAGTGTTCCAGATCGGGTATGCCGAGCTTGGCCTTGGGCCGGTTCTTCTTGCCCTTCGCTCGACTCGTAGACGTCTTCCTCATGGTTGCCGCCCTCCATTGCGGCGGATCGTGAGGTTAATGGGTCATCGAGCTCCATGTCTGCTGTTACGCTCCTCTTGATCACGTGATCATTAGGCGGTTTTTCGTCCACTTGAAGTTCCCAACAGACCTCTGCTTTGCACGGCGGAGGTTAGGG
>Ga0302325_10027933_pt1 | contig 11684 bp, 11 predicted proteins | sample Palsa_T0_2_FD_201948 | JGI IMG/M metagenome (GOLD analysis project Ga0302325, IMG submission 201948) | Peat permafrost microbial communities from Stordalen Mire near Abisko, Sweden - Palsa_T0_2 | ecosystem: Environmental > Terrestrial > Soil > Palsa > Peat permafrost | place: Sweden: Abisko... | reverse complement strand
GCCCTCGTAATCCTTTTGGAGCACGGGCGTGAGCTGCGCAATGCGTTCGCGGGCGGTTGTCCAGATCAGCTTCTGCAAGCCCGAGTCGATCAGCGCCGGAATATCTGCCACAGGCACCTGATGAGTCCGCCGGGTGTAAAGCGAGATCCATTCGCTGGGCTGGTCGCAGAAAATTCCGGTGCGGTGATAGCCGATCAGGCTGATTCCGATTTCCCGGCCCCGATGAAACAGCTCCAGGCCGAGATCCTGGGGAACGGTGACCTCATAAAGAAGTTCCTGCATCTCCGCGTGGCTAACTACCGCGCCGCCGGCGGAAATCACCCAGCCCTTGAAGCCGAGACTTTCCTCGAATTCGGAGATGTTCCGATGATGGCGGCCCGAGGCGATAACCACCTCGACGCCAGCCGAACGAAGACGCTGCAGGGCGCCGAGGTTTTCAGGGCTGATCTGGTGGTCGGGGCCCAGCAGCGTGTCATCCATGTCGAAAACGGCGAGGCGAAAAGGAAGCGCAGCATTCATGACAAATAAGTTAGAGTGGGCGCAAAAACAGGACAAGGTCGCGTTGTGCGCTAGATTGGGCCAACGAAAGAAACCATTATGATCAAGATTCGCAAATCCAATGAACGGGGCCACGCCGAGCACGGCTGGCTCGATTCCTATCACACCTTCAGCTTCGCCGATTATTACGACCCGGAACAAACCAACTTCCGCGACCTGCGCGTGATCAACGAGGATTACGTCGCGCCCGGAATGGGCTTTGGCATGCATCCGCACCGCGACATGGAGATCATCACCTACGTGGTCAGCGGGGCGCTGCGGCATAGCGACTCCCTGGGCAATACCGCGGTGATGAGGGCCGGCGACGTGCAGCGCATCAGCGCGGGCACCGGCATCCTGCACAGCGAAATCAACGACTCCAAAACCGAGCCAGTGCACTTGCTCCAAATCTGGATCCTTCCCGATCACAAGGGCGCCAAGCCGCGCTATGCGGAGGCATCTTTTGCACAGGCCGGACGGGGAAAACTTCATCTGATCGCTTCCAAATCGGGAGACGACGGTTCCATTGCGATCAATCAGGACATCCGCCTCTACCTGGGCAAACTCGAAAAAGGCGATACGGTCAAGCAACCCATCGGCACCCAGCGCCACGCGTGGTTGCAGTTGATCCAGGGCGGGCTTAAGGTGAACGGCACCCCGCTCCAGCCGGGCGACGCCGCGGCCGTCAGCGAGGTCGACTCGCTGGTTATTTCCACGGACCAGCCGTCCGACTTCCTCCTCTTTGACCTGAACTGAAAACCCGACGACAACCAGCAAGACATCGCCCCATGCCAGCCTCACAATTTCGCGACGAACAATCGGCCGAGGGCGGTTTTGAACGTCAGGAGGACGCCTTTCGCGATTGGGTCTCCACCGACGGTTCGACGCCCTACCCGGCGGTCGCGGATCGTTATCATCTCTACGTCTGCCTGGCTTGTCCGTGGGCCAGCCGGACGGTGATCGTGCGGCAGCTCAAGGGCCTCGAAGCCGTCATCGGCATGACGGTGATTGATCCGATCCGCGACGAGCGCGGCTGGGCCTTCCGCGACGGCCCGGGTTATTCCGCCGATCCGATCAACCGCTTTTCCTATTTGAGCCAGGCCTACGCGACGACGGACCCCAACTTCAACGGTCGCGTAACGGTCCCGGTTTTGTGGGACAAGGAAACCCGCCGGATCGTCAACAACTCCGAAGACGACATTTGCCGCATGTTCAACGGCGCCTTCGCTTCGCTGGGCCATCACAAGATCGATCTCTTTCCCAGGGACATCGAAGCCGATCAGGCGCGGCTTTCCGCGTTCATTTACGACACCGTGAACAATGGCGTTTATCAAGCCGGCTTCGCCACGTCCCAGAAGAGCTATGAGACCGCGTGCCTGGAACTTTTCGTGGCGCTCGATAAACTGGAGGCGCGCCTGGCCTTGAACCGCTATCTGTTCGGAGACCGGATCGTGGAAACCGACTGGCGGCTCTTTTGCACCCTGGTGCGCTTCGATTCCGTTTATCACGGGCACTTCAAGTGCAACATCCGGCGCATTCTCGATTACCCGAACCTGCAGGGTTACCTGATGGATCTTTACCAGCAGCCGGGCATCGCCGCGACGGTCAATTTCGACCACATCAAGCGCCATTATTACTATACCCACGATGACATCAACCCCACGCGCATCGTTCCGATCGGCCCCGCCCTGGACCTGACCGGGCGCCATGGCCGCGAGCGATTCTGAGCTAGCGCCTGGACGGCAGCCAGCCCATCGAGAGAAGGAACTTGAAGGCGAGATACATGACCACGGCGACGACCGAACCCAGGAGAAAGCCCATCACGGCAAGATCATAAACCACGTTCATCGACCAGGTGCTGGTTTGGCCCATCGACCAATCCTGGAGGTAAATAAGCAGCGGCCACATGATCGCACCGAGGAGGGTGGTCGCGCCAAAAAGATAACCGATCGATTTATAATTAAGCTTTTCCTCGTAAAAAGCCTGATCCTGCTTCGAAAGTGCCATAGCGCCTGACATTAGGGAATTGGAGGCAAAAGGACAAGCGCGCTGAGTATCCCCTCGACCAAAAGCGGCGGGGCGGCTAAGCAGGGCGGGTTATTTTATGACCACCGCCGCCCTGTCCAGAAAAGAAACGTTTCCGAAAGGGTGGTTTGTCCCGAACGATATCGACGGTTTTTTCGGACTTTTCGTCGATAATCTCTGCCAGCTCATTGTGATCGTGGGGCTGTGCCCGAAGCTGGCGGGACTGCCCGACTCGCTCGTGGTGGGGCGCATCCTGCCCGGCATCGCGGTCTCGCTGGTGGCGGGAAATCTCTTCTATGCGTGGCAGGCGCACCGGCTCTCGCAACGCACCGGGAAGCCCGTCACGGCGCTGCCCTTCGGCGTGAACACGGTCAGCCTCTTCGCGTTTATCTTTCTCATTCTCGGGCCGGTCTATCGCGAGACGCACGACGCGGACCTGGCGTGGAAAGTCTCGCTCGTCGCGGGGTTTCTCGGCGGCGTGGTGGAAATCGCGACCTCCTTCTTCGGCGCGTGGATCCGGCGCCACACTCCCCGCGCCGCGCTGCTTTCGGCGCTGGCGGGAGTGGGAATCACTTTCATTGCGATGGGCTTCATCTTCCAGATTTTCTCCTCGCCGCTCATCGCGCTCTTTCCCGCGCTGCTTGTGCTGATCGGTTACGCCGGCCGCGTGCGCTGGCCGCTCGGCTTGCCGACCGGTTTCATCGCGGTGGTGGTGGGCACGCTGACCGCGTGGATCCTGCGCGGCTGGCAGATGTCGCCCCTGCCGGAGTGGCCCGCATCGCATCTCACCTTTTATGGTCCGGTGCCGATGGTCGGCGAAATCTTCTCGCTCGTCACCGACGTGCGGGTTTGGAAATACGCCGCCGTGTTTATTCCGATGGCGGTGTTGAATGTCATCGGCTCGATCCAAAATCTCGAGAGTGCGGAGGCGGCGGGCGATAAATTCGACACGCGTTCCTCATTGCTGGCGAACGGCATCAGCGCGGTCGTGGGCGTCTTCTTCGGCAATCCATTCGCGCCGACGATCTACATCGGTCATCCCGGCTGGAAAGCGATGGGCGCGCGCGTCGGTTACTCGGTGCTGAACGCGGTTGCGGTGACGCTGCTTTGCCTGACCGGCGCGGTGCCGTTTGTCCTCTGGTTCATGCCGCTGGAAGTGACGCTCGGCATCCTGCTCTGGATCGGCCTGATCATCACGGCCCAGGCGTTCCAGGAAACGCCGAAGGCGCACGCCCCGGCGGTGGCCATCGGATTCATTCCGTCACTGGCGGCGTGGGGCGTGCTGCTCATCCAGACCGCGCTCGAAAAAGCCGCGCCGGGCTATTCGCTGGCGCAGGCGGCGGCGAACTTCAGCCCCGAGATCTTCTTCAACGGCATGCTGAGCCTGGCGCAGGGCTTCATCCTGATCTCGATATTCTTCAGCGCGATCGTGGCGAAGGTGATCGACCGGCAGTGGCTCGCCGCGGCGGTTTGGTGTGGAATCGCGGCGGTCGCGTCAGCTTGCGGGATTATCCACGGGTTCGTCTTCACTCCGGACGGCGGTTACGCTCCGGCTCTCTTCGCGCCCCTCCGCCTGGGCGGCGCGACGCCCTCGGGAATCGATTTCGCCATCGCCTATGCACTGGCCGCGTTGCTTTTAATGGCGATGCATCTTTGGAAGCCAAGCAAGATCGAGCTTTGACGTAGCCGCGCTCGTGAGAGCGTGGCTTGCCGCCTCCACCGCCTCACGGCGGCGGCTACAGAATGCCAACCGCCAAATGCTTCCGGATCGGCGCGAGCACGCGCTCGGCCACCGGCTGTAACAGAGCTTCCTCGCGGGTTTCGACGAGGAGCCGGATTTTCGGCTCCGTTCCCGAGTAACGGAGGAGAATGCGTCCGTTCGGGCCGAGTTCCTTCTCGACGGCCCTCACCGTCTCCATCACCCCGGGCACTTGCTCGAGCGGCACCCGCTCGCGCACGTTCAGGTTCACCAAAAGCTGCGGATACTTCCTCATGCCGAGGCGCAGCTTGCTCAGCGGTTCGCCGGTGGTTTTCATGATCCGAAGCAATTCCAGCGCCGTCACCAACCCGTCGCCGGTCGTGTTGTAATCGCGGAGGATGACATGGCCCGATTGCTCGCCGCCCACGTTCAGGCCGTTCGCCAACATCAACTCCAGCACGTAACGGTCGCCCACGCCCGCGCGCAGAATCTTTCCACCCGCCGCCGCGAAACATTCGTCGAGACCAAGATTGCTCATCACCGTGGCGACAAGTGTCTTCTTGGCCAGTTTGCCCCGCTTGAGCAGATCGAGTCCGATCACGGCCAGCATTTCGTCTCCATCGAGCAAAGAGCCGGTCTCGTCGCAGCAAATCAACCGGTCGGCGTCGCCGTCGTGCGCCAGCCCGATTTGCGCGCCGAAATCGCGCGTGGCTTTCTGAATCAAATCCGGGTGCGTGCTGCCGCAACCCGCATTGATATTCACGCCGTCCGGCTCGACGTTCAGCGCCAGCACTTCGGCCCCCAGCGCGCGCAACACCCGCGGTGTCGTTTCATATGCCGCGCCGTGTCCGGCATCGACCACCACGCGCACGCCGCGCAGATCGAGCCCCTGCCCGTAGGCCTTCACCGCCAGTTCCGCATAATCCGCCGCGCCGTTGGGCCAGGTTTCGATGCGGCCGATCTTCGTTGCTGCGTGCTGCCCGCGCAGGGCGTCGCCGAGAATAAGCGCTTCGATTTCCAACTCCAGCGCGTCGTCGCATTTCATCCCGTCGCCGTTGAAGATTTTCAGTCCGTTATCCTCGAACGGATTGTGCGACGCGCTGATCACCACCCCCGCGCAGCCGGACAAATGCCGCGTCAAAAAGGCCACGGCGGGAGTCGGCACTACGCCGAGGAGCAGCACGTCCACGCCCATGGCGACCACGCCCGCCGCCACGGCCTGCTCCAGCATGGGACCCGAAAGCCGCGTGTCGCGACCGATCATGATTCGCGTGCCCGGCCGCCCAAATTTCGCCGCCACGGCGCGGCCGAAGGCGACCGCCATTTCCGGCGTCAACGGCCCTTCGTTGGCGCGTCCGCGAATGCCGTCCGTTCCGAAGAGCCGCGATTGAACTCCCATAATATCGAGGCATCCGTACGCCGGTTATTACGGCTTGATCGCCACCAGCTCGATTTCAAAAATCAGCGTCGCATTCGGCGGGACCGCGTCGCCGGCGCCCTGCATTCCGTATCCGAGCTGGGGCGGAATGATGAGCTTGCGCTTGCCGCCGACCTTCATCGTCGAGGTGCCCTCGGTCCAGCCCGCAATGAGACTCGTCACGCCCTGCACGTAATCGAAGGGTCCGCCATGATCCGCCGAGGCGTCGAATTTCGTGCCGTCGGGCAGCTTGCCCACGTAATTCACAAAAACATGGTCGCCCGTCTTGACCGCCGCGCCCGTGCCCACGACAAGGTCGACGTATTTCAAGCCCGAAGGCGTGGTGACGATGGGTTTGCCCGTTTCCTTGTCCTTTTCAACATCGGCCCCGGCCGGTGCGGGGGGCGTGGCCGGGACATTCGTCGAAGCCGCGCTCGAAAAAAGTTGGCTGCCGGGGTTGAAAAAGAATGCCGCGAAAAGCATTCCGGCAGAAAGGAGATGGCGATAACGGAGAGGGGGAAACAATTTCATAGAAGGGTCAAGTTGTAGAGCAGCTCGAAAAAAAAAGCGAGGATTCAGCGCAGGGATAGCTGGCGCTGGGACAGCGGCGGTTACCTACGAAGGCGGTGTCTCCTTCGCGGTCGAATTCCAAAGGCGCGCGTAAACTCCGTTGCGCGCCAGCAGTTCCGGGCCGGTGCCCGACTCGACCACGCGCCCCTCTTCGAGCACGTGGATGCAGTCGACGTGATGAATGGTGCTCAACCGATGCGTCACAATCAGCGTGGTGAATTGCCGCATCAAGACGTGCAGCGTGCCCATGATCTCCGCCTCCGTTTCCAGGTCGAGCGCGCTGGTCGGTTCATCGAGCAGCAGGATCGGCGCGTTTTTCAGGAAGGCCCGTGCCAGCCCGATGCGCTGCTTCTGGCCGCCGCTGAGCCGCACGCCGCGCTCGCCCACCTGCGTCTCGTAACCGTGCGGCAATTTTTCAATGAACACGTGCGCCTGCGCCGCCTGCGCCGCGGCTTGAATCTCGGCCCGGGTCGCCTCGGGCCGGCCATAGGCGATGTTTTCCAGCACCGTGCCGGAGAGAAGCAGCGTATCCTGCAAAACTACCGAGATATTTCCCCGCAACGATTTTTTTGTGACGCCGCGCACATCGCCGCCGTCGATCAGGACGCGGCCCGCATTGGGATCGTAAAAGCGCGGCACGAGCGAGAGCAGCGTGGTCTTGCCCGCGCCCGTGCCGCCGACGAGCGCGACGGTCTGTCCCGGTTTCACACTGAGCGTGATCCCGCGCAGGATGGGATGTTCGGACTCGTAGGCAAATCCCACGTTCTCAAACGCGATTTCGCCCCGCGCGCGCGCCATGGATTTTGCGCCCGGGCTTTCCGGCACTGAATCTTCGGCGTCGAGAATTTCAAACACGCGCTGCATTCCCGCCGCCGCCCCTTCCAGCGCCCAGGCGGTGTAGCTCAACTGTTCGAGGGGCTGGTAAAGCATCGCGACGTAGGCGAGGAAAAGCGTGAGCTGCCCGACGGTCAGCCGGTGGTCGAGGATGTGGAGCGTCGCCACGTAGAGTACGAGCGACAAGCCCAGCGCCATCACGCCGGAAACGGCCAGGCTCGAAACGGCGTTGGTGATGGTGAGACTCAAATTGGCCGCGTAACTCTGCCGGGCTTCCCTCACAAATTCGCGCACTTCGTACTCCTCCTGACCGAAGGCGTGAACGATGCGGATGCTGGTCAAGCCCTCGCTGGCCCGCGCCAGCACGTCGCTTTCCTCCTGCTGCAGGGTGGTCGTCTGCCGCCGCACGCGCGCGGAGAAAAAATAAATCGTGATCCACAGCAGCGGGACGATGAAGAGCGACACGCCCGCCAGCACGGGGTCCATCGCGGCCATGTAGGCAAACGTGGTCAGCAGCGTGACGACCGAGCCGAAGATCGTGTCGAAGCCGCGATTGTAAAAGGTCTGGATCGCCTGCGAATCGTAGGCCACGCGAAAGGTCGAGTCGCCGCTGCGTCGGCGGTCATGGAAATGAAGCGGCAGGTATTGCAGGTAGGAATAGAGTTGGGTGCGCAATTGCAGCAGGGCTTTGAGGCCGATCTCGATCGAGACGTAGTTCCTCCAAAAGCCGAGCAGCCCCGCCAGCAGGTAGATAATCACCATCGCCACGGCCGCAAACAGCGCGGCCTGACCGGGGGAAAAAACGAAGCCCCACCAGTGGACTTCGCCGTCCGGCCCAACGGTGATGACGTGATCAATCACCCACTGAATCGGCCAGTATTTGAGCAGGCTGAAATTCACGCCGATGACGAGCAGGATCAGGCTGAAACAGATCGTACCCAGATAGGGCCGGTAGTAGCCGATGACGCGGCGATAGAGATTCATGGACTTTTCAGTTGTAGCGGCGGTCTACGACCGTCGCTCCTGCGGAGGGCGGTAAAGCGACGGTGCGGCACGCTCTTAAATAGCATCGGTCTACAACCGTCGCACGATAAAATCGGTCATCCTGGCCGGTGCCGGTTTCGGGTAAGAAAAAAATAAGCGAATCAGGCGAATGGAGCGTATGGGATTCGGATCGTGGAAGAGTCGTGGAGCGGCTTAGCGGCTGAAAGAAAATGGAGATGGGCTTAACTGTCATGCCGGCAGTATGGCACGGAAAGGGGCGCAGGTGGTAGTGCTGCAGAGCTTGGAGAGCTACGGTGGCTTAAAATTATCGGCCTTTTAGGCTATATTGGAAATCTCTGCAAAAGTCTCACTTTCCCAGTCCGTTTTTAACCTAATCCATGGAGATGTACTTCAACGTTGCCTCAACTTTCATATTCGGGGTTTCCTTCCCTAAGTCGATTTGCTTTACCGTAGGATGGTCATAGTCCGGCCCAAGGGAGATGACTAACCGATGAGCTGCGATAAATTGGAAATCCGGTTTCACAACGGGTCCGATTGTGCCGTCCATGTAGCGCACCGTTCGATCCGCCACACAGAAAACATACGAGTCAAAGTGCCAGGGCGAATGCCCTCCTGAACTGACTGTCGTGAGGACGAGAAACTTAGAGTCGGGACTCCAGCTCATGTTACTCATAACCCTTTGGCGCCCGCAGTCCCACCTCAAGTATCTGTCACCAAACTCGGTTCCAAGTCTTGCCGGCCAGACGACAAGCCGAAATCGATCCAAGTCTTTTCTCCATACATAACCTTCGTCCGGTATTTCACGCGTGGCCGCCAGAAAATTTCCGTCAGGGGATGCCACCCGCTTGATCTCGGAATCTTCGTCTCCGTGGACGGGGATAGTGATGATCGTCCATAAGACAAGCAGCCAAATCCTCATACCTTACAATTGGGGCTAAGCAGAACTGATCCTTCGACAAGCTCAGGATGACCGCATTTTTAGAACGCCGGTTCTGCGGACGGCAGTAAAAGTAGCGGTAGTCATAGACCGCCGTTATACTAATCAAGCATGGACGATTTGTTTATCTCCGAGTCGGCGGCGGCGGGAAATGCGGGTGGGACGATTTCGCCCAACGCCCCGCTGGCCGCGCGGTTCCGTCCCCGGACGCTGGAGGAATATATCGGCCAGGGCCACTTGCTCGCGCCAGGCAAGCCGCTGCGCCGCTTGATCGAGGCCGACCGGCTGACGTCGCTGATTCTTTTCGGACCGCCCGGCGTGGGAAAAACCTCGCTGGCGGAGGTGATCGCGCGCCGCACCAAGTGCCACTTCGAGCGGCTCAGCGGTGTGGAAGGCAACGTCGCCGACCTGCGTCGCGTCCTGGCCGCCGCCGTCACCCGGATGAAAGTAAACGGCCGGCGCACCGTTCTTTTCATCGACGAAATCCATCGCTTCAACAAGGCCCAGCAGGACGTGCTGCTCCCCGATGTCGAGGCGGGCTCGGTCCGGCTGATCGGCGCAACGACGCATAATCCCTCGTTCTACATCAACGGGCCGCTTGTTTCGCGCTCGCAAATTTTTCAGCTTGAGCCGCTCAGTTCCGCCGAAGTGTCCACTTTGATCGACGCCGCGCTGGCTGATCCCGAGCGGGGCCTGGGCAAGCTTAAGGTCGACTTGAAGCCCGAGGCGCGGACCCATCTTATCGCCACCTCGGAAGGCGACGCGCGGCGCGCGCTCAACGGCCTGGAAATCGCCGCGCTTACGACTCCGCCCGATGCCCAGGGCGTGGCGCATATCGACGCCGCCACGATCGAGGAATGCGTGCAGAAAAAGCGGGTGCTCTATGACAAGGACGAGGACCAGCATTACGACACGATCTCGGCTTTTATCAAATCGGTGCGCGGCAGCGATCCCGACTCGGCGCTCTACTGGCTGGCGAAGATGATCGAGGCGGGCGAGGACCCGCGCTTCATCGCGCGACGGTTGATCATCCTGGCCAGCGAAGACATCGGGCTGGCCGATCCGCAGGGGCTGGTCGTCGCGGTCGCGGCGCTGCACGCGGTCGAGTTCATCGGCATGCCGGAAGGAAAGATTCCCCTCGCCGAAGCGACGCTCTATCTCGCCTGCGCGGCAAAAAGCAACTCGGCGGTGGCCGGCATCGGGAACGCGCTCGAGGCCGTGCAGAAGGGCGAAGTGGTCCAGGTGCCGACCTACCTGCGCGACGCCCATTATCCCGGCGCGAAACGGCTCGGCCACGGCGAGGGTTACCAGTACAGCCACGATTTTCCGGGAGCGGTCGCGCCGCAGCGTTATGGGGTCGAACCGGGCCGTTTTTTCCAGCCGACCGACTTCGGTTACGAAGCCAAGATCAAGGCCCGCCTGGCCGAATGGGAAAAGCTGCGTGCGAGCGCGCCGAAGAAGAAGGCTTGAATCACGTCAATGGTTACAACTTCCGGAAGGTGGCGAGGTAGGCGTAGCGGCCCGCGACGGACTTGAGCGTGAGGGTGCCGACGCCCTTCCGGTCGAGCTGGCGGAGATAATCGAGCAGCTCGGGGCGGTATTGGACGTGAAAAAGGTCGAGCCAGCTCTTGAGCAAAAAACGAAACCAGCGCGGCCATCCGGCCTGGTCCCAAAAATCGACGACATGTAGGGCCGCGCCGCGTTTGATGTTGGCCAGCGCGGCATCGACGGCTTGAGTCCAGGTGGGGATCATCGAAAGCGAGTAGGAGAAGAAGGCGGCGTCGAAAGGCGCGTTGAGCTGGAAGGTTTTGACGTAATCGAGTTCTTCGGCGAGGCAATGCTTGAGGACGATACGGTCTTCGAGCCGGCGGGATTTCACGCGGGCCGCGGCGGTGGCCAGCATTTCGGTGGAGGCGTCAAGTCCGTAGCAGCGGAGGTCGGGGCGCCGGCGGGCCAGGCGGATGAGGTTGCGCGCGGTGCCGCAGCCGATCTCGAGGACGCGGTGGCCGGGCTGAAGCTCCAGGTCGCGAAGAAGGCGGTCACGGCCGAGGAGATAATATTTGCGGGTGAAGTCGTAGATGTAGCGCGTCCAGCGATACATCTCGTCCATTTCTTCGGTGGTGGCCATGGGAAGCCCGAAACTAGAACAGGAAACGGAAACTTCCGAAAGAGGAAACCTTGGTCAGGGGGAAGGCGTCCGTAGCGCGGGCGTGATGCCGTAGCGGGCGAGAACGGTTTTCGCCGTTTCGTAGTGGTTGGCGGAAACCCAGACGGCGGAGTGGACGCCGGACTCGTTGACGTGAAGCGAAAGAAGCGGCCAGCCGCGCTCGACGTTGCGGCGATCCAATTCCTCGAAATTCTCCAGGGCGCGGCCCGTGCGAATTTCAAACATGCAGTCGGGCGGATGCCAGCAGAGACAGCGGCGCTGCTTGTCCGGGGAACACTCGGCATAGATCGGCAACAGACCGATATTTCGCAGGAATTCGGCGGCGGCCTGAAACAAGTCGGGCGAAAGCCAGCGGGTGAATCCCTGTTCGCGGAGAAGTTCGCCTTCGCCGGGCAGAAGCTTGGAGGGCGTGTAAGTGGTTTTCACGGTCATTTCCGGTTTCGCGACTGAAGCGGAACTGATCCTTCGACAAGCTCAGGATGATGGATGGTGC
>Ga0302325_10027932_pt1 | contig 11684 bp, 9 predicted proteins | sample Palsa_T0_2_FD_201948 | JGI IMG/M metagenome (GOLD analysis project Ga0302325, IMG submission 201948) | Peat permafrost microbial communities from Stordalen Mire near Abisko, Sweden - Palsa_T0_2 | ecosystem: Environmental > Terrestrial > Soil > Palsa > Peat permafrost | place: Sweden: Abisko... | reverse complement strand
GGGGATACTGACCGTGTATTGAATTGGAAGGGACAAGATGGATCTTTCCGGTGTTGGCGTGTGGAGCATGGAACTCGGCTATGGTGACCCGGCCGAGGCGGCCGAGGCGGCGGCGGAGCTTGAGGGGCTCGGGTTCACCGCCGTGTGGATACCGGACATCGGCGGTCCGGTCCTCGACCGGGTGGAACTGCTGCTCGGGGCCACCCGCCGGATCACCGTCGCGACCGGCATCCTGAACCTCTGGGAGCACACGCCCGCGGAGGCCGCGGCTGCCTTCGCCGCGCTGTCGGCCGCGCACGGCGACCGGTTCCTGCTCGGCATCGGGGTCAGCCACTCGCTGGTGGTCGACGCGCAAGAACCCGGCCGCTACCAGCGGCCGCTCAACGCGATGGCCACGTTCCTCGACGGCCTGGACGGCGCCGACGCGCCGGTGCCCGCCGCCGACCGCGTGCTGGCCGCGCTCGGGCCGAAGATGGTGGCCCTGGCGGCCGAGCGGTCCCGCGGCGCCCACCCCTACCTGGTCACCCCCGAGCACACCCGCATCGTCAGGGAGACCATGGGCAAGGAGGCGCTGCTGCTGCCCGAGCAGACGGTGATCCTGTGCGCGGACGCCGAGGAGGCGCGGGCCATCGGCGAGCGCTGGCTGCGCGGCTACCTCAGCCTGCCGAACTACGCCAACAGCCTGGTCCGCCTCGGCTTCACCGAGGAAGAGGTGACCGCGGTCAGCGACAGCGTGTTCGACGCGGTCATCGCCTGGGGAGACGAGGAGGCCATCAGGCGCCGGGTCGACGAGCACTACGCGGCCGGCGCCGATCACGTCGCGCTGCAGGTACTGACCGCCGACCAGAACCCGTCGGCGTTCCCGCGCGAGGAATGGCGGCGGCTCGGCGAGGCGCTGCGCTTACTTTCCCGGGCCGAGGGTTTGCGGGCCGAGGGTGCCAACGTCGATGAGGCCGCGGCGCTGCGCGAAGCGCCAGCGGCCGTCCTCGCGGACCAGCTGGTCGACGTGGCGGCCGACCAGCACGGCGGGGGCGCCGCCGGCCGGCTGGGAGTAGGCGACCCACACGCTCTCGCCGCTCGCGGTGTCCTGCCCCAGGTCGATCGTTGGCGTGCCGATGACGTGCACTGAGCGGTCCGCGCCCTCCATCGACTTCAGCAGACGGGTGACGGCCCGTTCGATCTCAGCGCGGCTGTCGCCCCGCATCACCGGGCCGAGCCGCAGCTTGGCGTCCCGCGAGAACAGCTCGGCGTAGCCGGCGGCGTCGCCGCCGTCGAGGCGGCGCCCGTACTCGATGTAGAGCTGGCGGATCTCCTCCAGGTCCTCGAGGCGGCGCAGCCGCTCGGTGAGCACGCGGAGCGCGTCGTCTTGGTCCATCGGGTTCAGCCCTCCTCGACGCGGGCGGACGCCGCCCGGACGGTGACCGGGTCGGCTAGGCGCTGCCGGTCGCAGATCGCCTGCATCCTGGCGATCGTCGCGTCGAGGCCGTCGCCGACGCGCGGCCCCGGTGTGAAGGTCGCCGGCAGGTGCTGCATGCCCTGGATGACGCCGATGGTCTGGTAGTGCACCGCCCCGGCCGGGTCGCAGGTGTAGTCGGGCATCCGGTCGAGCACCGCCACCAGCATCCGCTTGAACACCATGCGGGCCACGTTGGAGCCGATGCACCGGTGGATGCCGAGGCCGAAGCTATGGTGCCGGTTGCCGGTGCGGGCCAGGTCGATGTCGTTCGGGTTCGCGAAGACCTTCGGGTCCCGGTTGGACATCGCCCAGGACAGCCACAGCCGCTCGCCCTCCCTGAACTCGGTGCCTGCCAGCTCGCAGTCGGCCGAGATCGTGCGGCCGTCGCCGGGGGCGGGGGTGTAGAAGCGCAGGAACTCCTCGGTGGCCGAGTCGAGCAGGGTGTCTCGCTCGGCCGACAGCCTGGCCCGCTGATCGGGGTGCTCTCCCAGCCATTCAAGCGAGTGCGCGGTCAGTGCGGTCGTCGTGTCGAAACCGCCGCCGACCAGCAGCGCGAGGACGCCGACAACCTCCATGTCGTCCGTGGGCCGGCCGTTGATCTTGGCCCGCGCGAGGGCATCGATCAGGCCGGGGCGCGGGGCGGCCTTGATCTCGACCAGGTGACTGTACAGGTTCATGTACATGTCCATCGCCGCGCGCTGGACCACCGGCCACTCCGGCGTGCCGGGCGGCGTGTAGATCGAGGCGTGGGCCGGCTCGCAGTAGACGGCCCACTTAGCGAGCGGCACGCCCAGCATGGCCAGGGTCAGCACCGCGGGCACCACGTTGGCAAGGTCATCGACGAAGTCGATGCGGCCGGACTCGATCTTCTCGTCCAGGCAGGCGCGGACCAGTTCGTCCACCACCGGCACCCAGCGGTTTACCGCGGCCGGCGACAGGTACGGATCAAGCGCCTGCCGGTAGTGCAGCTGCGCCGGCGGGTCCATCTCAAGGAAGCCGCCCTGGAACCGGGGCTCCGGCAGCGCGGGGATGGAAATACCCTTGTACCCCCGGCGGATGTTGATCACGTCGTTGTCGTTGGAGACGTATTCCACGGAGTGGGCCAGGTCGAACACCGCCTCGTGCGATGCCGCCACCCAGTGCCCGTCGTAGGTGTCGCTCCACGCCACCGGGCACTTGCTGAGCATCTCGACGGTGATCTCCTCGAAGTGCTCGCGGTACTCGGGGTCGTGCCTGGCGAAGTGATAGCGATCGTGCTTGCGGTCCGCCACCTCCCCGGTCAGCAGAGCGTCCTCTTCGATCTGGTGGGCGTCGGTCATGGCTCCTGGGACCTCACTGTGCCTGGAGGGAACGTCGTCACAAGTCAATGTAAAGTGTAGTACACGAAATGTATATATCTTTATTACAACGCGCTAGCCGGGCGGACGGCCCGCCCGGCCGCCGGGGGTTTCTTAGCGGGGCTCTCTTACCTGGCGAACTGCTGCTTGAGCTGCTGGCGGAGGATCTTGCCCATCGAGTTGCGCGGCAGGGCGGCGGATACCTCTAGTTGCACGGGGCGCTTGTAGGGCGCTAGCGCCTGCTCCGCGCAGTGCGCGGCGAGCGCCGCCAGGGTCACCTCGCGCCCCGCCTCGGGGACGACGACCGCGCAGACGCGCTCCCCCGTGCGCGGGTCAGGCAGGCCGATGACCGCCACGTCGGCGACGGCGGGGTGGCGGCGCAGCACGTCCTCGACCTCCGCCGCCGAGATGTTCTCCGCGTTGCGGATGATGACGTCCTTGAGCCGGCCGGTGATCGTGACGTTGCCGTCGGCGCCGACCTCGCCGAGGTCACCGGTGCGGAACCAGCCGCCGGCGTCGAAGGCCGACGCGTCTTGGTTTGCGTCGGCGTAGCCGAGGAAGCACTGCGGGCCCTTCAGCCGCAGCTCCCCGTCGGTCACCCGGACCTCGACGCCGGGGGCCGGGCGGCCCGCGGTCTTGGCGAGGACGGCGGCGGGGTCGTCGTGCGCGGCCGACGTCGCCACCGGGAACTCGGTAAGACCCCAGGAGTTGATGACCCCCCGGATGCCGAATTCACTGGTCAGCTCTTCGAGCATGGCTGGGGGCGTGGGCGCGCCGCCGGCCACGAAGCACCGCAGGTCCGGGTAGAGCGGCTCGCGGCGGCCGCGCTGCGCGTCCAGGTACGCCTGGAAGAACGGCTGGGCGGAGCCGAGGATCGTCGGCCGGTGCGCGGCGGCCAGGACCGGCGAGGTGGCGGGGTCCCACTTGTCGAACATGACCAGGCGGCCGCCCGCCCGCAGCACGGCGGTGATCATCGCGATGCCGCCGATGTGGGTGACCGGGAAGACGATCGGGTACACGTCGCCGTCGTGCATGCCTTGCAGGTCGACGACGCCGTTGGCGGCGCCCATGGCGGTCGCGTCGCTGTGCCGCACGCCCTTGGGCGCGGCCGTCGTCCCCGACGAGAAATAAAGCCAGCGGCACTCACTGTCATTGGCCGGTGCTTGCTTGGCCGGTGCTTGCTTGACCGGTGCTTGCTTGACCGGTGCTTGCTTGGCCGGTGCTTGCTTGGCCGGTGCTTGCTTGGCCGGGGCGGTCAGGCTGGCGGGGTCGCCCGCGGGCAGGCGGAGGGGGCCTGAACCCGCCTTCTCCTGCTCGACCTCGATCACGTCAAGGCCGAGGCCCCTGGCCATCTCGGCGTGCGGGAAGCCGCGCCAGGTGCTCGCGGTGATGAACAGCTCGGTGCCGACCGTCTTGGCGATGTGCGCGACCTCGCGTTCGCGCAGCACCGGGATGACGGGGTTCTGCACCGCGCCCGCCCGGGCGAGCGCGGCCATCAGCACGCACGCCTCCAGGGTGCTCGGCAGCTGCCACGACACGACCATGCCGGGCCGGACCGGCAGGCCGGCCGCTACCCGCTCGGCGGCGTCGCGCAGTGCGGCCGTGGTAAGGCGGCGGCCGTAGTCGTCGGCGAGCACCACCCGGTCGGGCGCGGCGTCGGCCGCGGCGCTGACCAGCCGCCAGAAGCTCGTCTCCTGCGTCATACGAACCTCTTCCGCGAAGTCTGGCCGGCGCGGCGGGGGTCGCCGTCGGTGCCGGACGGCTGGTCAGGCACGGGCGCTCAGGCGGGCTGGGCGCGGGCTAGCAGCAGGTTTTTGAGGTCGGGCTGGCTGACCTTGCCGGTCGGGGTCTTGGGGACGTCGTCAACGCTGGACAGGATCAGCCAGCGGGTGGGGAGCTTGAAGGAGCTGAGGCGGGTGGCGGCGGCCGCCGCTATCTCGCCGGCGGGCAGGTCGGAGACGACCGCGGCGACCACCGCGTGGGCGCCAGGCCCGCCGGCGCCGTTGGCGGGCATGCTGGTGACGTAGGCCTGGCGGACGCCGGGGATCTCGCGCAGGGCCTGCTCCACCTCGGCGGGGTAGACGGTGGCGCCCTTGACCTTGAACATGTCGTCAAGGCGGCCCGACAGCCAGAGGTAGCCGTCGGCGTCCAGGGAGCCCAGGTCGCGGGTGGGGTAGAAGCCGTCGGGGTCGAAGGTGTCCTCGCGGGTGCGGCCGCAGATGGCGCGCATGAGGGTGGCGCCGCGCAGGCGGATCTCGCCGATGCTGCCGGGCGGAAGCCGCTGGCCGCTGTCGGGGTCAGTGATGCGGACCTCGACGCCGTCGAAGGGCTGGCCGCAGCTGCCGTGCTTGTCCGGTGGCATGTCCTGGTCGAGGCGGTAGCCGCTGTAGGGGCCGAAGGACTCGGTCATGCCCATGAGCCCCGCCCGGGCACCGGGGGCGGCGGGGTCGCGGTCGCCGAGGACGGCCGGCAGGCTGCCCGGGCGCAGGCTGGACAGGTCGGCGGCGGCGAAGCGGGGGTGCGCGGCGATCCTGGCCGCCTGGTCGGGCCAGCCGCGGAACAGGGTCGCGCGCTCGCGTTCGAGCAGGGCGATGGTGGCCTCTGGGTCGTTACCCGACTCGGTGAGCAGGGTCGCGCCCGCGGCCAGGGTGCTCAGCAGGCCCATGGAGAAGCCGCCGGTCCAGAAGAAGGGCATCGGGATGTAGAGGCGGTCGTCCGGGCCGAGGCGGCGGGCGTGCAGGCTGGCGACGGCGGCGCGGAGGGCGTTGCCGTGGGTGTGGATGACGCCCTTGGGGCTGCCCTGGCTGCCGGAGGTGAAGATGATCGCCAGGTCGTCGGCCGGCCGTACCGCGGCTTCCATGGCGTCCGCCACGGCGGGGGCGGCGGCGAGGGCGGCCGGGGCGTCCGCCGCGAGCTCCGGCAGCTCGCCGGGCTGCCAGACGTGGCGCAGGAACGGCAGGCCGGGATGGCGGCCACCGTCGCGGGTCGCCGCAAGCACGCCGGGGGCCGCCTGCTCCAGGTCGCCCAGGTAGTCGCGGCCCCGGTAGCGGGGGGTCACGATGAGGTCGGTCACGGCGGCCGTGCACAGGGCGGCGCGCAGCTCCGGCGGGCGCAGCAGGGTGCTGAGCGGTACCAGGGTGGCGCCGACACGCATCACCGCCGCGGCGGTTACGGCCCACCCGGCGCTGTTGGGCATGACGAGGCCCACCCGCGCGGACTTCGTCACCCCGGCGGCGGCCAGCCGGGCCGCCAGGGCGCGGCTCTCGGCGTCGAGCTCCCGGTGGCTGACCGTGCGGTCGTCGCCGACGACGGCCGGCTTGCCACCGTAGGCCGCACCGTTGCGGCGCAGCAGTTCGGGGAGGGTGCGGGCGGGTGACTCAGGCATCACGGAACCTGGCCTTCAGTGCCCGCAGGTCGATTTTCCCGCTGGACATCATGGGCACCTCCGAGTCGGGGACCGTCAGGACGAGCCGGGGGACCTTGTAGGCCGACAGCCGCGTTCGCAGGCGTTCCCGCAGGTCGTCAGCGTCCGGCGGTGACTGCCCGGGAGGAACCCTGATCATCGCGGCGACGACCTGGCCGCGGGCCTCGTCGTCGACGCCGACCACGTGGGCGGTCAGGCCGGTCAGGTCGCCGATGGCCGCCTCGACCTCGCGGGGTGAGACGTTCGCGCCCGCGGTTTTGATCATCTCGCCGTGGCGGCCGGTGAAGTAGTAGAAGCCGTCGTGGTCGGTGGTGACCAGGTCGCCCGAGTGGTACCAGCCGTCGGGATCGAACGTGTCGCCGCGCTCGCGGCCGTAGTAGCCGTCCATCAGGAACGGGCCGCGCAGCAGCAGCTCCCCCGCTTCCCCTGGCTGGCCCGGCTCCCCTGGCTGGCCCGCTTCCCCTGGCTGGCCCGCTTCCCCTGGCTGGCCCGGCTCCCCTGGCTCACAGTCCTTGCCGGTGTCCGGGTCGGCGACGCGGGCCTCGAAGCCGGGGGCGGGCTTGCCGAACGAGCCGCGGCGGCACTCTGGCTGGTCGGAGTCGTCGCCGCTGAGCAGGACGGTGCTGCCCGCCTCGGTCATGCCGAGCATGTTGTGCCGCAGCGCGGGGTCGGCGGGGCGGACGTCGGGCGGCATGACCGGGTAGAGGTTGCCGCGCCGCATCGAGGACAGGTCACGGCCGGGGAACGAGGGGTCCTTGGCCAGGCCGGCCACGGCCGCCGCGAACCCGTTGGTCATCGTGGGCCTGGTGCGCTCAAGCAGGTCGAGCACCCGGGCCGGGTCGCGCTCGTTGGAACAGACGGTGGTGGCGCCCGCCACCAGCGTGGCGAGCAGCACGAACGCGAACCCGCCGATCCAGAAGAACGGCGAGGGCGCGAACAGCACGTCGTCGGCGGCGTACCGGCGGACCTCGTTGAGGCCGGCCATGTGCCTGATGAGCGGGCCGCCGCAGTGGATGACACCCTTCGGCTCGCTTGACGAGCCTGAGGTGTGAATAACCACCATGCGGTCGGCCGGGGTGACCGACTCCGCCGCAGCCGCCAGCACCGCTTCCGGTATGCGGGCGCCGGACGCGACGAGCGCCGGACGCGACCACGCGGCCGACTCAGTATCGTCAAAGGCGACATGGCGCAGCGCGGGGACTACCGGGTCAAAGAGCGGCGGCGGGGCCGCCAGGTCAAGTCCTGGCACCGCCGCCCGCACCGCGGCGGCCAGGTCGCGCGACCGGTACGCGGACGCGCTCAGCAGCAGGTCGATGTCCGCGCCGCGGAGCAGTGCGCGCAGCTCGGCGTCGGTGGAGAAGGTGCTCAGCGGGAAGCTGACCGCGCCGATCCGGGCGGCGGCGAGCCAGCTCACCACGAACCGGGCGCCGTTCGGGTACAGGATGCCGACGTGGCTGCCGAGGCCGGCACCGGCGGCGAGCAGGCCGCGGGCCAGGGCGGCCGACTCGCGGTCGGCTCCGGCGTACGTCAGCGTCTCGTCGTCGCAGATCAGCAGCGGGTGCCCGGCCCGCTCGGCGGCCTGGCGGCGGAGCAGGGCCGGGACCGTCAGCGGCAGGTCGCCCGTGGTCACGGCGCTGTCTCCCGGGACGCTGTCTCCCGGGACGCTGTCTTCCGGGAATCTGGCCTCCGGGGCGCGATGCCGGGCAGCCTGGACACGTCTCCGACCAGCGCGATCACGGTCGCGGTGCAGTACGACCGGCGCCCGCCGCTGCTGTCAGCACTCTGCGGCGCACTGTAGAGGCGGGCCTGCGAGGTGCTGCGGCCGCCGGCGGCGGCGCTGCCTACAGCGGTGCGCTGGATGTCGAATTCAAGGTCGCGCAGCAGCGGGACCGACCGGTGGTAGTCGACGCTGAGCGAGACCGTCTTGCCGGCGATGCCGAGCTCGCAGTTGTGCTGCTGGATGACCGCGTCGAAGAACAGGGAAAGCGCCCCGCCGTGGACGGAACCGGGCGGGCCCTCGAAGGCCAGGGGGAACTCCACCGTGCCGAATGCGCGGTCCCCTTCGACGGTGAGCCCGTACTCGGGGAAGCAGGCGTTGTAGGCGCCGATGTCGTGCGAGTGGTCCAGGTAGACGCGGTCACCGCCGCCGTCCGCCAGGCGCGGGCGCAGGTCGGCGGGCACCGCCTTGGTCAGTGCCGCCTCGGCGGCCGTGAGCTGTTCGACGAGGTCGGCCAGGGCGGGGTCCTCCGCCTCAAGCGCGAGCGCCAGGCTGGTGACCCGGCGCACCAGCGGCGCGAGGGCGCGGGCCTGCGGGAGCGCGGCGGCGCCGCGGCGGACCGGCTGGTTGGCACTGTCCACTCAGCTCACGGCCACTCAGCTCACGGCCACTCAGCTCGCCGTCCATTTGGGCTCGCGCTTCTCCATGAAAGCGCGCGGCCCCTCGTTCGCGTCGTTGGTCCTTGTCACCCGCAGCCGGTAGGACTCCGCCAGCAGTTCGGCCTCGTGCAGCGGCAGGTCAAGGCCCTTGAGTATGCCCATCCGGGTACCGCGGACGGCCAGCGGCGCGTTCTTGGTGACCAGCAGGGCGAGCTCGCGCGCCCGCTCCATCAGCTGCTCGTGCGGCACCACCTCGGAGACCATGCCGAGCTCGTAGGCGCGCTGCGCGCCCAGCCGCTCCTGGCGGCCCATGATGGCCATGCGCAGCGCCACCGTGCGCGGCAGCACCCGGGCGAGCCTGACCACCTCCCGGCCGGAGACCAGGCCGATGCTGACGTGCGGGTCGAAGAACGTCGCCCGGTCGGAGGCGATCACGATGTCACCGGTGGTCACCAGGTCGAGCCCGGCTCCGCAGCACACCCCGTTGACCGCGGTGAGTACCGGCTTGGTCATCGTGCGGAACGGCGGCGTGGCCTCCTGCGGCGCCTCCCACTGCTCAAAGGTGGACAGGTACGACTCCGCGTAGATGTTGCCGCCGTCCTCCGGGATCTCGGCGACGTCAGCGCCGGCGCAGAACGCCCGGCCGCTGCCGGTCACCACGATGATCCAGACGTCCTCATCCGCCTCGGCGGCGGCGAACGCCTGCTCAAGTTCCCGCTGCATCCGCATGTTGATCGCGTTCAGCTGGTCCGGGCGGTTGAAGGTAATGGTCGCGACGCGGTCTTCCACGCTGTACGCGATCGTCTCGAAATCCACGCCAGTAGCCTCCAGGCAACACGAAAACATCTAGATATTAAGATTAGATGTCGGGTCCGCCTGTTGGCAATGGGCGGCCCGCCCCAGGTGTCCCAGGCGCCCCAGGCGCCCCAGGCGCCCTGGATGTCACAGGCGCCTCAGGTGTAGTGGTGCTCCGGGTCGATCACCGCGGCCGCGTCCTGGCCGAGCATGACCTTGGCGACCACCGCCATGTGGGTGCGCCAGTGCTCCTCGGCCGCCGCCCCGACGCCTTGCTCAAGCAGCACCAGCAGCCGCCGCTGCGACTTGATGCCCCGCTGCCGCACCGACAGCGACCCCGTCACGTCACCCGCCTGGCTGACCGCGGTCACCGTGCGGGTGACCACCTCGTTCAGCATCTCGATCACGAGGCTCAGCGTCTGGTTGCCCGCCTCGGCCACCAGCCGCTCGTGGAACCCGGTATTCGCCTGGGCGAACGCCTCAGGGGCCCTGATCGCCCGCTCCTCGGCGTCGATGAGCGCGCCGAGCTCGGCGACGACGGCGCGCCTGGCACGGGCAGGCATGCCCGCGATCTTCCGCGCGGCCACCGGCTCAAGCAGCGCCCTGGCCTCGAACACGTCAGCGAGGGCAACATTGCGCGCCCGCAGCACCAGCGCCGCCGTCCTGGCCGTCATCCGCTGATCCGGCGCGTGCGCCACCACCCCGCCGCGCACCCCCCGCTCCACCGTGACCAGACCCTCCGCCTCAAGGATGCGCAGCGCCTCCCGCAGCGACGGGCGCGACACCCCGAACCGCTCCACCAGGTCAGGCTCCCGGCCCAGCGACTCCCCCTCGGAAAGCTCGCCGCTGACGATAAGCCCCCGCAGCTCATCGGCGATGCGCTGCGGCACCTCGCGCACCACCGGCTTGCCGTTCGCGACGGTCACCTGATCACATCCCCTCAGCACCGGCCCTCAGCACCGGCCCTCAGCACCGGCCCTCAGCACCGGTCTCAGCGCAGGCCGTAGCGCGGGCAAGGGCGACAGCGCGCCTCACCCGAGCAGCATTTGATATAGATGTATTCTAGCCATCTTGATCTGGAGATACTCCTGGTGGCGCCAGCGGATGCCGCGGAGCCGGCGTCCGCTGCCTCTGGGGGTCCTGCGCCTTGCTGCGGGACGGCGGGTCAGAGCGCGGAGCTTGGTGTAAAACATTTAGAGGTATAGCATGGCTCTGTTGCCATGAGACCGCCGCGCGCAGGGAGTGAGAGTAACCATGTCAGTCGAGCCCGCCCGGCAGTTCATCGACTACGAGGTAAGCGACCGGATCGCCACGATCACCCTCAACCGCCCGGAGGCGGCCAACGCCCAGACGCCCGAGCTGCTCGACCAGCTCGACGACGCCTGGCAGCGGGCCGCGGCCGACGATGACGCACGGGTGATCGTCCTGCAGGCCAACGGCAAGCACTTCTCGGCCGGGCATGACATCAAGGCCGTCGGCAGCGGCAACGGGAACGGCGACAAGGCAGTGCCGCAGAAGTGGACGCTGGCCGACATCTACGCCATCGAGGCGCGCCGGTTCCTTGAGTACTCACTGCGCTGGCGCAACGTGCCCAAGCCGTCGATCGCCGCCGTCCAGGGCGTGTGCATCTCCGGCGGGCTGCTGCTGTGCTGGCCGTGCGACCTGATCATCGCCGCCGAGAACGCCCGCTTCTCCGACCCCGTGGTCAACATGGGCATCGGCGGGGTCGAGTACCACGGGCACACCTGGGAGCTGGGAGCCCGCAAGGCCAAGGAGATCCTGTTCACCGGCCGGCAGGTGACCGCGCAGGAGGCGGAGCAGGCAGGCATGGTCAACCGCGTGGTGCCCCTCGACCAGCTCAGGGAAAATACCAGGACGCTCGCGGCGCAGATCGCGCAGATGGACCCGTTCGCGCTCCGGCAGGCCAAGCGCGCGGTCAACCAGACCCTGGACGTGCAGGGGTTCTACGCGGCCATCCAGTCGGTGTTCGATATCCATCAGACCGGCCACGGCAATGCCCTGAGCGTGACCGGGCTGCCGATCATGATGCTCCTTGACGGCATGAAGGCCAAGGTAAGCGGCTCCTAGTCGACCGGGGCCCGCTCCCGCTCCCGTTCCGCGAGCCGCTGGTTGCGGCTCGACAGCGCCAGCCCGTCCGGCTCCCGGATCGTCGGGCAGCCGATCACCTCAACCGGCCAGGCGAGAGCTGATCAAGTGTTCTCGATGCCGGTGCCGTGGAACGAGGAGCGGCCCGCGGCGCAGGCCTTATTCTGGAAATTCACTCCAAAACGAAGGT
>Ga0302325_10027931_pt1 | contig 11684 bp, 9 predicted proteins | sample Palsa_T0_2_FD_201948 | JGI IMG/M metagenome (GOLD analysis project Ga0302325, IMG submission 201948) | Peat permafrost microbial communities from Stordalen Mire near Abisko, Sweden - Palsa_T0_2 | ecosystem: Environmental > Terrestrial > Soil > Palsa > Peat permafrost | place: Sweden: Abisko... | reverse complement strand
CACTAGGGAAGCTCTGCACAGGTGTCGTCAACTGAACGATACTGCGTGCAGCGGGCAGTAGCCTTGAGGGTGCGAGGAAGTCGATGAAGCAGACCACGTTTGCGTCGGCAGCCTGGGATAAAAAGGGCAAGGTGACGCGCCGGGAGCGCTTTCTGGGGGAGATGGACGCGGTGATCCCCTGGAAGCACTTGAACCGGCTGATCGAGCCGCATTATCCCAAGGCCGGCAGCGGCACTCAGCCGATGCCGCAGGAACGGATGCTGCGCATCTACTTCATGCAGCAGTGGTTCAACCTGTCGGACCCTGCGATGGAGGATGCGCTCTACGACTCGGAGTCGATGCGGCGCTTTGCCGGCATCGAGCTCAGCGAGGATGCGATCCCGGACGAGACGACGATCCTGCGCTTTCGCCACCTGCTGGAGAAGCATTACCTCACGCAGGCGATCTTTGCTCAGATCCGCACGTTGCTTGAGCAGAAGCGGCTGCTGCTGAAGTCCGGGACGATCGTGGATGCCACGATCATCGAGGCGCCGCCCTCGACCAAGAACGAGGACAAAGCGCGCGACCCGGAGATGCACCAGACTAAGAAGGGCAAGGACTGGCACTTTGGGATGAAGGCGCACGTGGGAACCGACCAGCGCGGAATCGTGCACAGTCTTACGACCACGGCGGCCAACGTCTCGGACGTCAGCCAGATGGGGCAGCTGCTGCACGGGCAGGAGCGTGAGGTCTTTGGCGATCAGGCGTACTGGAGCGAGTCCCACCGCCAGGGGGCTCTGGCCCGAGGGATCCGCTACCGCATCAACCGCCGTGGCAACCACGGCCATCGACTCAGCCGCAACGAGCGGCGCCTGAACCGTCTGCGCTCGGCCACTCGTGCGCGCGGTGAGCATGCCTTTCACGTCGTGAAGTGCCTGTGGGGCTTTACCAAAGTGCGCTATCGAGGCTTGGCCAAGAACACCGCGCGAGTCTTCGCCGCCTTTGCTCTGGCGAACCTGTACTTGCTCAGACGACGCCTGCTCACGCCACAGGGGACGTGTCACTGGTGAACGCGAAAAAGGCAAAACGCACCGCCGATCCGAGGCCAGATCCCTCGCCAGCGAGCCCTTTTTCGCCTTTCTCATGAGTATCCGACCGACTTTCACCTCATCGCACTCCTGCGCGCTCACCTGCGCAGACCTTCCCTAGGGGTCCGAGAGATCGGCGGCAAGCTCCTCGAGATATCGAGCGTAGTGATCCGCCCGCCCGGAAGAGCGCTGGTAGAGCGCTTCGCGCACCTGCCAGACGCTCGCCGTCTTCACACTGGCCGGCCGCCGGCTGAAGTCGAGGCAGGCCTCGCTCCACTCGAGGTCGCAGAATTCGAGCAGCCGCTGCACCGCCGGCCGCGGATCGCGCACCAGGTCTCAGCTCGCCTGCGTGGCGCCAGTCTCCACCAGATCGCCGAGGGCCTCCTTCAGCGGACCTAGCCAGGGCGCAAAGTTGCGCCACTGCTCGATGCTCGCGGTGTAGAGCGGCTGACGCACCTGCTCGGAGCTCACGGTCGCGATGCTCCTTTGAGTCTGGTGGAAGCGCAGGCATTGCTCCTCGAACGGCAAGCCGCAGTAGTCGAGCAGCCGGCGTACCTCGCCCTCCAGATCCCGGACCAAGTCCTCGTAGCTGACGCGGTGAATGCGACCAGGCAGCACCGTGTCGAAATGCGCCATGAGACTCACGTAATCGCGGTAGTAGCGACCGAGATCCTCGAGACTGTAGGTGAACCACGCGCCGCTCTGGAAGTGCTGCTTGAAGTTGGCAAAGCAGCAGCCGAGCGGCGCGCGCCGCGCGTCGATGATGCGCGCATTTGGCAGCATCAGGTGGATGAGTCCGACGTGCAGGAAGTTGGGCCCCATCTTGTCGATGAATCGCGGGCGACCGAGCAGGCGTTGGGCATGTGTCTGCGCAAGGTAACGCTCGCCGAAGGCGGCAACTTCGGCGCGCGTCAGTCGTGCGAGCGACTGCGGGTAGGCCGGCGGCTTTCCGGGCTCCTCGCGATCGCCGAGATCAAGCGCAAAGCGGATCACGTCGGTCAGCTCGCGCGTGCCTTCCACCTGAGAGTGACTGGCGAGGATTTGCTCGAGGAGCGTCGAGCCGGCGCGCGGCAGTCCGACGATGAAAACCGGGTCCGGCGACGGGCATCCCCAGCCCGGACGTGCGGCAAAGAACTCCGGCGTGCAGAGCGTCCGAGTGAGCTGCACGAAGCGCGTGATGTTGGCACTGTCGTAAGGCACGACTGCGCGCCGCAGCGCGTTGCCACGAGCGTAGTGCTCGAAGGCGCCGGCGAAGTCGCCGGTGTCCTCGAGTGCTTTGCCCAGTGCGAGCTCCAGTCGCGAACGCTCCTCGCTGCGCAATCCATCCCGTGCCAGCTGCATGTGCATGGCTGCCACTTCGTCGCCGGTAAAGCGATAGGTCTTGAGGTCCGCCAGCGCCACCCAGGCACTGCCGGTCCCGGACCGCAGTTGGATGCACTTGCGGTAGGCGTCGACGGCTTCGCGCTGACGGCCCGCGGCGCGCAGGGCGTGGCCGTAGTTCAGCCACACCACCTCGCTGCCGGGGAACTCGTTCACCAGCTCCCCAAGGATCTCGATAGCGCGCCCGGTGCGCCCCAGGAGGTTGTACGCCACGGCCTGCAGCGTGCGATAGAGCTGATTGTCGGGCTCCGCGCTCAGCAAGCGCTCGAGCAGCGGCAGCATCGGCTCGCCACGCAACTGCTGATGCAGGATGTCGACAAGCGCGAGGCGCGCGCGGGCGTAGCCGGGCGCGAGGCGCAGGCACTCCCCGAGCAGCCGCTCGGCCTGCTCGTAGTCTTCGCGCGCCCCGGCGACGCGCGCGAGCATATGCAGCGCGGCCACATCCTCGGGCGAGTGTGCCAAGGTGCGCTCGAGCAGTGCCGCTGCGGCATCGAGGCGCTCGCTGGCGAGCGCGGCCGCAGCCTCGGCGAGGTGCGCGGCTTCCGGCGTGAGTTTCTCGAAACGCGCCCAGGCCGCATCGCACGCGGCGGGCTCGTCACGCGCCGCATGCAGCAAAGACAGCTCGCGCCAGGCTAGCGCAAGGTCCGGGGCCAGCCGCACGGCCTCCCCCAGTGCAACGAGGGACTCAGCGTCGCGTCCGGAGGCGTGCAGCGCACGACCGAGCTCCAGCCGCAGCACGGCCGAGCCGGGTTGGGACGCGGCGAGCGTCGTGAAGTCCGCGACGGCCGCCGCCGCATCCCCGGTGCGGCGGTGCGCGCTGCCAAGCAACAACAGCGCCGCCGGGTGGTCGGGATGCAGTCGCAGCAACTGCGCAGCCTGGCGGGTCGCGGCCGCCGGATCGCTTTCTAACAGCGAGGCAACGCGGATAACCTCACAGTCCAAATGCTCAGGGCGCACGGCGACGGAGGATGTGTGATTTGAGTAACGTCTGTACCGCGGCGAGCACCCTAGGTGCCACCGTGCTGCGAATACGGCGCCCGACCTCAAAGGGACAGAGAAAACTCACGGGTGCTGACGCTCGGACTGCGGCAGGGAATCCATCCTAGATTCTAGCGGGAACAAAGCGAATACATCGAGTCGCACGGCGAGCAGGTGAAGGTCCGTTCACACTGCGTCATCCCTTTTTTGCTCCCACGTAACCGCAGATCGCGGAGCGTCACTGGCGCGCGGTCGCGGCAAATTGGCCACGCAACCTCGCCATGGGCCGACGCAAGGGCGGCAGCGTGGTGACTTGCTACCGGTACTGCCAAGTACGTGCGCAGGTTGAGGCGCTCATCCCCGCTAGCGCCGCGTCTCATCACCGCAACGCCGGGGCGTGCTCACATATTCACTCCGGCGCCCGACCTTGACTCTAATCTGGCCGCACTAGCCGACGCGCATAGACCACGTCGGGTCCATGGGAGTTCTCAAGTTAGATCCTGTTCCCGTGGTGAATTCACAACATGACGCACCCGCCATCGGCGGGGCCAGAAAGAGGGAGTCACAAATGGCGAAAAGTCGCAGCTTGCAACGGGCGGTGCGCTTCGCACTGGCTACGACCACAGCCGTAGCCGGGGTCTCCGCGCTGCACGCCCAGGAAGCACCGGAGCCGGCGGCCACGGCCGCCGCTGCACCGATGGAAGAGATCGTCGTCACAGGATCGCGCCTGTCAACACCGAATGAGACCGCGATCAGCCCGGTCACGACAGTGTCGGCGGTGGACCTACAGCAGACCGGCCTCACCCGTGTCGAGGACGTGCTCAACAACCTGCCCATGGTGTTTGCAGGTACGAACTCGACCACCTCCAACGGCGCGGATGGTACGGCCACTGTCGACCTGCGTGGCCTCGGCAACCAGCGCACCCTGACGCTCGTCGATGGTCTGCGTCTCGGCCCGGGCTCGGCGTTCGGCGGCCGTAACTTCTCGGACATCAACCAGATCCCCGCCGCGTTGATCGAGCGCGTCGACATCCTCACGGGTGGTGCTTCCGCGGTGTATGGCGCGGACGCGGTGGCCGGCGTGGTGAACTTCATCCTCAACACGCACTTCGAGGGCATCCAAGTCAACGGCGGCTACCACTTTAACGAGCACGACAACAGCAACCAGGCGGGCATCAACGCGCTCGTCGCGGCAGACGATTTCAACGTGCCGTCGGGCCGCGTCGACACGGCGTTTGGTAAGAACGCGTCGATTCTGGTGGGCTCGAATTTCGACGACCACAAGGGCAATGCGACCGCCTACGTCACCTATGACAACCAGAGCTCGGCGCTGCAGTCACAGTTCGACTACAGCGCCTGTTCGCTCAGTGGCAACAACACCTACGCGCCCACGGGGCTCGCCTGTGCAGGCTCCTCGACGGCGGCGAAAAACGGCGCGGGCGGCCGGTTCTTGCTCACCGGCTACCCCAGCTACGCCACCATTGGCCCTCCGCTCGGCTACACCGTCGATGGCGCCAATCATGGCAACTTCCGGCCGTTCATGATCCCCAATGACCTCTACAACTACGGCCCGCTCAACTACTACCAGACGCCGAACGAGCGCTATACCGCGGGCAGCTTCGTCAACTACGACATCAATTCGCACGTGAACGTGTACACGAGCGTGATGTGGATGAGGAATTATGCGGTGGCCCAGATCGCCCCGAGCGGCGACTTCGGCAATGGGGATTTCGTGGCGTGCGCTGATCCGCTGCTGAACGCATCCGAACAGGCGGTGTTCTGTAACAAAGGATTTCAGGCGGCGCAGGGCAATCCGGCCGAGACTTTCAACGGCGTGAGCTACCCAGGACTTAACGTTTACCCGCTGCGACGCAATGTCGAGGGGGGTAATCGCCAGGAAAGCTTCCTCACCAACTCGGCGCGAGAGGTGGCTGGCATAAAGGGCGACTTTGGCGATGGGAGTGCCTGGACGTACAACGTCTACGCCCAGCACAGCACCGTCGACACGCTCTTTCAAAGCCTCAACTTCCTCAGCAACACGGCCATTGAACAGTCCCTGAACTGCCTGCCGGTCACGCCGGGTTCGAAGACCCCGGTCTGCGGCGGACCCACCAACGCGCTGGGTATCGGCTTCGGTCCGGGCGGCTCGTTCATCGGGCCTTCGACCGGCAACACGGCATTTGCTCCCAACCCCTCAGCCGTCCCCTGGAATATCTGGACGCCGAACGGGGTGACGCCCGCCGCAATCGCCTCCCTTTCGATCCCGGAGCAGGCGCAGGGTACGGTCACCGAGTACGTCGCGGACGGTTCGGTCACCGGCGATATCGGTAAGTACGGTGCGAAGACCCCATGGTCCGACCAGGGCCTGCAGCTGAACGTTGGTGCCGAATGGCGCGAGGATGCTTCGAGTTACATACCGGACTACGTCTCGCAGCAGGGCCTCGCAGGCGGTGGCGGCGGTGCGACCCCTCCGGTCGCGGGTGCCTTCACCGTGAAGGAAGTGTTCACCGAGATGCGTCTGCCGCTCGCCCAGCATCAGGACTTTGCGGAGGATCTCTCGGTGGAGGGCGGCTATCGCTACTCCAAGTACAGCGAGGGCTTCGACACTAACACCTACAAGCTGGGTCTCGACTGGGCCCCGCTGCACGACATTCGCTTCCGCGGCAGCTACCAGCGTGCCGTGCGTGCGCCGAACATCGGCGAGCTGTACACGCCCTTGGCTGTCGGCCTGGACGGGTCTCTGGATCCGTGCGCAGTGCCGCTCAAGCCGGGCTCCACGACCGTGCTGGCCAACGGCGTCACCTTGGCGCAATGCAAGCTCACGGGCGTCACGCCAGCACAGTTCGGCAACATCGGACCGAGCACCGCCTTCCAGTACAACGGCCTGACCGGCGGCAATCCGAACCTGCAGCCCGAAAAGGCCAATACCTATTCGATCGGCTTAGTGTTAACGCCGCACGCGCTGCCGGGCCTGACCGCCTCGCTCGACTACTACGACATCAAGGTCGCTGACGCGATTGGACCGATCACCGAGAACGTCATTCTGGCAGGCTGCCTCAATAGCAACGGTAACCTCGCTCAGCAGAACTTCTTCTGCGACAAGATAACGCGCGCCAGCAATGGCTCGCTGTGGGAGTCCGCGAGCGGATACGTCGTGGATCCCGATGAGAACCAGGGCGCGATCAAAACCGAAGGCATCGACGTGAAGGTCAGCTATCGTCTGCCGTTGGTGAGCTTCGGGTCGGCGCTGTTATCCCTCGAGGGCACACGCACGATCGAGCTTGAGACCGAGCCCGTGGCGCAATTCGGCTTGTCGTACAACTGCAGCGGGTACTACGGCGCGATCTGCGGTGGCTCGAACTCGAAATGGCGTCACGTCTTTAACGGCACCTGGTCGACGCCTTGGGACGGGCTCGACGTCAACCTGCGATGGCGTTTCTACGGACCGCAGAACTCCGAGTTGGCGAGCGGCAATCCCTTGCTGAACGGTGACGGCATCCTGCCGTTCCCGGGGACCACGCACATCCCCGCCTACAGCTACTTCGATCTGACGGGAACCTTCAACGTCTACAAGAACATAAGACTCGAGCTGGGCGTCAACAATATCACCGACAAAGTGCCGCCGCTGGTTGTCGGGGCCGACTGCTCCACCAGCAGCCCCGCCGGCGCCAACTGCAACGGCAACACTTTCCCTGGAGTCTACGATGCGATGGGACGCTACCTGTTTGCCACCATCACGGCGAGGTTCTAAAGGGCGGCAGTCTCTTGAAACCGGAGACGGCGGGCCGCAAAGCCCGTCGGTCTCCTCGCACGGAGAGCTATCGACGGTGCAAATGGATGTTCTCGTAACCGATCCGCCTGGGACTCTCGCCAGATAGGTTAGTCGAGATGATGCTTGTCGATCGCGTGACGCAATGTCGCACAGCACTGGCGGCTCAGGATCCCGCCAGCGGACGCGAGATCCGGCTCAATGGCGCAGAGAGTTGTGCCCAGCAGGTTGCAGCTTGCGCATCGCGTTACGTTCTGAGCGATGATCTCACCCGTCTGTGCGCCCATCTGGCGTATTCAAAGGGCGCGCGCAATCTGGCGTGCTCGGATCTCCTGCACGTGCCGGCCGAAACCTTGTGGGTTGAATGGTGCCACGCGCCCTGGCAAGGCGCGCTGGAGCACTACGGGTTTTGCACGCCGACGGAGGGCTTGGAGCGTGGTGGACGCCGCGGCGCGCTGATCCAATCCTCACCCGCTGGGCGTCGCGGCACGGTGCGCACGTTCTGGACCGTCGGAGACGGGCTCGAGGTGCTTGCGAGCAGCATGGAGGCATATTTTGATCTCGATACATTGGAAGGCGAGGAGCCCGAATCGCCCGATGCGCAGCGTGGCCCCGGCATTCGGGTACGCGACGGGGCATGCCAGGGCGAAGACGTACTGGCCAGATGCTTTCGGTTTCGGTACGAGCGCACGTGGTCTGAATACTACGGGGGCGCTGCGCTATCGCAGGTAGAGAATGTGGCGGTCACGCGGCACGTGCTGGGCACCATCGCGATCGACATTCCGTTGCTGCTGGCGTTTCTGCTGCTGCTGGCCTCCCGTACGAGCTTACCGCGCCGGGTGCAGACGTTCGAACGCCTGAATCGCTCGCGCCGCAGGTCCGGCCGGGTGCCACTGCTTGATCACACCGAGGTGCGCTCGCCGGTGCTGCCCGAGTATCTGGCATGTCACAGCCCGGATCCGCATGGCACGAGACGCAGCCCGCGACTGCATTATGTGCGCGGCCACCTGATGCGGCGGGGTACCGAGGTATTTTGGCGCGTTCCGCACCTGCGCGGCAGCGCGCGTTCCGGAGTCATTCGAACCCGCACCGTGACCTGGACCTTCGATGACGCGTCAGTCCGGCACGCCGCTAGCTGAATCTATCCGACGCGAGCGAGCACAACCTTGCATCTGCCTTACGCGGGCTATTACATCAATCTCGATCGCAGTACCAGCCGGCGCGCGAGTGTCGAAGCACAGCTGCGGGCACTTGGCCTCGAGCGCACCTACTGGCGTTTTGCGGCGGTCGAAGGACGAGATGCGGGCGCCGTCGCCGGATCGATCACGAGTGACGAGTACGGATGCTTCGCCTCCCACGCGCAGCTGCTGAACGCGGCGGCCGATGGCATACGGCACGTACACGTGCTGGAGGATGACGTCCTGCTGTCGCCTGAGCTGCTTTCGGTTATGGGCAGCCTGGTCAGTCGTGGCGTTCTCGATAGCTTCGACCTGATATTCACTGATACTTTCGTCCCGCTCGACCCGGCGCACCTTCGGTGCTACGAACAGGCATATCGCCGCCGCATACCGCTTGCTCCCCAGGAGGCTCCCTTGCGGGAGGTGTCACTGATCGATCTCAAGGGAGTCTATTGGGCTTGTACGAGCTCCTACGTGGCGGCGCAACGATCGCTTAAGCGTATCGCGGCACTGCTCAATGACGCGCTACGGACCGGACCAAGTGAGCCGGTCGATCTGTATCTTCGTCATCTGGTCAACGACGGGGAGCTGAAGGCAGCCGTTTGCCTGCCTTTCCTCACGTCCATCGACCTCGCGCTTGACCTTGACACGACGATCCGTCGCGGCGCAGTCGGCACGGACCTCAGCCGGTTGGCGTGTAACCTCGTGCGCCACAGCTACTTTGTCCGCCCAGACCTGGAGGCTATCCGACGGATGACTGAACAGTTCTTCCCCGTGGGCGTGGCAAGTGCGCGGGGCGAGACCATCGCCCGAATGTTCAACTTTGCGGTGTTCGGGGAGTACCGGACGTCGTTTTGAGGGAGCCTGTGCTTACTGGCCCCGAGAGTTGCCGAGGGCTTAGGCGCAGCGCGCCTTTGTCCCTCGGGCGCCCTTGGGTCAGCGGTAGCACCCGTAGTATCTCGTCACGGTAGCGTGGATCGGAACGCAGTACTGTCCCGGAGAGCATCGTAAAGGTGTAGATGCGGCGACCCCTCCGCTGTGCGTACTCGATAAACCGAATATTGATCATCAGGCAGCGCCCGATGCGGATGAAGCCGTCGCCGGCCAGAACGGCCGCCAAGCGCTTGATGGAATCCCGACTGATGTACTCGGAACCGCCACAGCGAAATTTTACGTAGTTGCCCTGCGACTCGATCCAATCGATCTTCTCAGCCTTAAGCACGTAGAGACGGTGCTCCCGCTCGCCTACAACTACCCCAAGCGAGGCTTCCGCGGCGTGCGGCGCCTGTTCGGCGCTGCGGCTGCCGAGCGAGGCTTGCACGCTTTCAGCTTGCATAAGGCCTGATCGGTAGGTTTGACGGACATGACCTCATGCAATCGGCTCCGCGTGTGCCATCGATCGGCCGTCTGGAAGCTACAGTCACCGTATTCCTCGCCCAACCCAGACGACAGAATTGTCGTTTCTCTACAGTCCTACTCGATCACGGCGCCCCTTTCGGGCGGGTCCCGCTTTAGACCCTAAGAGCGCTGGGCGCGGGAAAGTGGATACGATCTCCGCAGAGCATTTTTCACTCGTTCTCAGCGTTTAGTCTCACCAATGGGTTAGCCCGCCCCGGGGAGCAAGGCTTCCAAGTGAAACGAGCGTGGTCATACAGTTAAGCAGGCGTTCACCGAACAACTCGTTGCGCGCCGCCGAACACGGATTGGCAGGCACCATTTCGTAGTTGAAAACGATGGGTTGTCGTGGTGTCACTTCTTCCCGCTCACGGCAGATGGAAAGTTGTTTTGCGCCCCGAAGTAACACTCGATGGCCTGCACCTTTTGATCTTTGAGCCGCAGATACTCCACGTTCCGAAATGTCTTACCGTTCGTCGTGTGACAGACGTACATCACAAACGCATCGTCGCCCGTTCCAATCACCTGCTTCAGGTCCTGCCGCTCGATCAAACCGTGCTGGGTCTCCCAGCACCCTTTCTTGAAAGCGCTTTTACTGATGTGGTCGTCGAGTGGGCTCGAAAATGTGAAGTCGTCCGTCAGCAGGACGTCGATCGGGTGCCATTCCGGTGTCTGCCACGCGGCATAGTATCTTCGTATCGTCTCTTCGTTCTGGGGACTCAGTCCTGAGCCCGTCTCTGCGTGCGCACGGGCAATCTGCGGAATGCTCCCCGCTGCAGCCAGTGCCCAGGCACCCGCCTCGAACAGCGTCCGGCGCGACACCGTCGTCTTTCTCATGACTCATTTCTCCTTTTCATAGCCCGGGCTTGGGGCTGATGGTGTCGTCCCAACCGACCGACAGTTGCGTGATCGTCGCGGTCCTCGCGAGTCTCGCGAGGTAGCGGCCTTGAACAACAATTCGATATAGCGGCGCAGATGATCGACGCTGGCCGCAGCCACGTCGGGTCCGCCTTTGGCTTTCGCGAGGATGAAGGCACCCTGTAGAACCGCCTGCGTGTGCAGCGCCAAGCTCTGCGCCGACCATTTTGCGCGAACGCCGTAAAGCTTCATCGCCTCGGCGATGTCGGCCTCCACCATTGCCGCGTGGCCGCTGATGGACGCATCGCACGCCTCTCGTATCTCGGCATGGGTTCCATATGCCTCTTGCACCATCGTGCCGACGAGACAGCTGAATTCCGCGACTTGACCTTTGAGGAGCGCCCTGCGGAACTCGAGATAGCCGAGGACTCGATCTAAGGGGTCCCGGTGCTTGTGGTAAGGCGCTGTTTGAAAGAGGGCCGTTGAGACCTCCGACCAGGAATTTGCCGCGGCCACGGCGAGCGCGTCTTTGCTCTGGAAGTGATGGAAGAACGCGCCCTTGGTCACTCCAGCCTTCGCGCAGAGCTCGTCTACCGGGGTCGCCGAGTAGCCTTTCTCGCGGATGAGCGCGAAGGCTGCCTCCAACAGCTTTTCGCGAGCCCCGGGCCTGGGGCGCTTCGGCTGATTCTTCTCTAGCACCGCTGTAACATACCGACTAGTCGGTTTGTCGTCAATAGTCCCGCCGCAAGAGCCGTTTCGTGTGGGAATTTCGTGGCAATAAGCCTGCTTTTCGCCGCTCAGTGATGAATGCAACGGCTGCCCCCGCGAGCAGTGTTGGATACATCAGTCACCTACGGGTCAGCGAAAAACTCTCGAAAATTCGCTCAATTACCCCCTCGCGGGTGTCTTTGAGCTAAAGGGTTTCGATCGTTATCGAGGCCGTCAGGTTCAGCGTGCCGCTGCGAGTCGATTCTGATATACGCAAAGATGGGCATACGCCGCGGAGAGTAATGGCGTGTGTAATCCCGCCTTTGCTCCGCGCTTCAGGAGATCGCCGAG
>Ga0302325_10027930_pt1 | contig 11684 bp, 8 predicted proteins | sample Palsa_T0_2_FD_201948 | JGI IMG/M metagenome (GOLD analysis project Ga0302325, IMG submission 201948) | Peat permafrost microbial communities from Stordalen Mire near Abisko, Sweden - Palsa_T0_2 | ecosystem: Environmental > Terrestrial > Soil > Palsa > Peat permafrost | place: Sweden: Abisko... | reverse complement strand
CCGCGAGCGGCTGTTGACCGCGTGGCGCGGCGAGATCCTGGCGGGCGCGGTCTACGAGCTGATCGCGCGGCGCCTGGACGAGCGCGACGCCGACATCCTGCGAAGGATGGCGCAGGCCGAGTCCGGGCACCGTGGCCGGATCGAGGCGCGGATGACCGAGCTCGGGATCACGATTCCCGACCGGGCCTCGGTCAAGGTGCCGCTGTGGCTGCGGCTGCAGGCGCGGATCGCCCCGGTCGACCGGCTGCTGGCGGCGCGCGAGGCGGCGGAGAACGACGAGGTCGACGACCTCTACAAACGCTCCACCGGCGACAACACGACCGACCGGCTGTTGCGCGACATCCGCCGTGAGGAGCGGTCGCATTCGATGGCCGTCGCCGACCTGCGCGCGGGCGGTCACGGCGGGGTCGGTGGCGGCGACGGGTTCGGCGTCGGGCAGCCGGGCGACCCGCTGTCGGCGCAGCCGCCCGGAGCGTCGGCGCAGCCGCCGCGCCCGTCCCCGCCCGATCGCGGCGACGGCGGACCGATCGCGATCCCCGGCGCGCGTCAGCGGCTGGACAAGATCCTCGGACGCGAGAAGTGGCACCGGTCCGGTTCGGGGTGGATCTCCGGAGCGATCTACGGCGCCAACGACGGACTGGCCGCTGTGTTCGGGATCGTCGCCGGTGTCTCGGGCGCGACCGGCGGCAACAGCGCCGTGCTGACCGCCGGCCTGGCGGGCGCGATCGCCTCGGCGCTGTCGATGGCGACCGGCGCCTTCCTGGCCGAGCGCTCCGAGAACGAGGTCGCGGCCGCCAACGTCGACCGCGAGCGCCAGGAGATGGCCGAGCATCCCGAGGAGGAGCGCGAGGAGCTGTCGCTGTTCTACCAGCTCAAGGGCATCGATCCGGCGACGGCGTCGCAGCTGGCCGAGCAGATGAGCCGCAACCCCGACGCGATGCTCCAGGCGCTCGCCGTCGAGGAGTTCGGCACCGGCGTCGGCGGCGGCGGCGACCCGGTCCAGGCGTCGGTCGCGGCCGGCATCTCGACCGGGCTGGGCGCGATCGTTCCGGTGATCCCGTTCATGATCACGACCGGCACGATCGCCATCGTCGCGGCGGCGATCGTGTCGCTGCTGGCCCACTTCCTCGTCGGGGCCGCCAAATCGCTGGTGACATTGCGCTCGTGGTGGGCAGCCGGTCTGGAGATGACGCTGGCCGGGGTGATCGTCGGCGGGGCCCTGTACCTGATCGGGCTGGCGCTGCCGACGTGAGCACGGTTGACCGCGTGAGCGCGCGTGACCACCTGCACGAGCTCGTCGCGGCCGGCGGCGTGGTGGCGCTCTCGGGCGCCGGGATCTCGACCGAGTCAGGGATCCCGGACTACCGCGGCCCGAGCGGGCAGCTGCGCGCCCGGCTGCCGATCACCGTCCAGGAGTTCATCGGCTCCGCGAATGCCCGCCGGCGCTACTGGGCGCGGTCCTACGTCGGCTGGCGGCGGATCGCCCGCGCGCGACCGAACGCGGGCCACCTCGCCGTGGCGGCGCTGCAGCGGCGCGGCGTGGTCACCGGCGTGATCACCCAGAACGTCGACGGACTGCATCAGGCGGCGGGCGCACGCGGCGTGATCGAGCTGCACGGCGGACTCGCCCACGTCGTCTGCCTGGACTGCGGGGCGCGCAGCCCGCGCGCGGAGCTCGATGAGCGGATGCGGGCGGTCAACGGCGAGCTGGAGTCAGCGGTGGCGGCGCTCAATCCGGACGGCGACGTCGAGCTGGCCGACGAACGGGTCGCGTCGTTCGTGTTGGTCGGCTGTGTGTGCTGCGGCTCTGATCTGCTCAAGCCCGACGTCGTGTTCTTCGGCGAGAACGTGCCCAAGCCCCGCGTGCAGCGCTGCTACGAGCTGGTCACGCAGGCATCCTCGCTGCTCGTGCTCGGCTCCTCGCTGGCGGTGATGTCGGGGCTGCGGTTCGTGCACCGCGCCGCCGCCGACGGGATCCCCGTGGCGATCGTCAACCAGGGCGCGACCCGGGGTGACGAGCACGCCGACATCAAGCTCGACGGGCCGCTCGGACCGACGCTGTCAGCGCTCGCCTCGTCGCCGCTTTAGCTGAGCAGATCGGCCAGCTGCTCGCGCAGCGAGGACAGATCGGACTCGAGCGCGACGACCCGCGCCTCGAGCCCCGCCACCTGCTGGGCGGTCGCGGCCGGTGGCGGCGGTGGCCGGTACTCATCCGGGACCTCGTCACGCTCCTCGGACGACGACTGCACAAAATCACGGGAGGCCGTCAGGCCGACTTCAGAAAAACCCTCCACCGGCTGCGGCACCTCGCCCCCCAGCAGCTGCGCCCAGCGATCCTCCTTCTGCCCCGGCCGGCGGCCGAGGCTGGTCGCATAGCCGCGGTCGGTGAGCTCGGCCAGCACCCGCTCGACGTCGGCCAGGCTCAGCTCGGACGCGACCAGCCGCTCGGAGCGCTGCTTGAGCTCACCGGGGGTCTGCGGCCCGCGCAGCAGCAGCACGCACAGCAGCGCCAGCTGATTGCGATCGAGCGCGAGTCCCTCCTCGGCGAGGTGGCGGTACTTGGTGGTGCGGGAGCTGTGGCCGGAGGCCAGGCGGGCCAGCCCGTACTTGGACAGACGCTGGCCGGCCTGAAAGATCTGATCCTCGGTGTAACGCGTGACCGGGTCGCGGTTGGTCGACTGGTTGCAGGCCAGCCGCAGCGCGTTGATCGACAGCGGATACTGATCGGGAGTCGTCCAGCGCTTTTCGATCAGGCAGCCGAGCACCCGAAGCTCCGCGTCGGTCAGCTCTTGGAAGTGCACGGGTGGCGAGGATATCCCCGGGTCATTTGACGGTTCACCGAATCGTTACAGAACCTGAGCGCGTTCTTCACTAAGCGCGGCGTTTGCAGGTAGATCCTTGTCGGCATGAGGAATAACAGTCGCGCTGACATGCATGTGCATTCGACAGCATCGGAGCTGTCAAAGCTGGGGATCCAGCGGTCGTTGGGCCTGCCCGAGTGCGCCACACCACCCCACGAGGTCTATGAACTGGCGAAGCGCCGCGGGATGGATTTCGTGACGATCACCGATCACGACACGATCGACGGGGCGCTGGAGATCGCCCACCTGCCCGACGTCTTCGTCTCCGAGGAGCTGACGGTCTCGTTCAAGGGCGAACTCCAAGCGGTCCACGTGCTCTGCTACGGGATCGACGGCTCAGACCACGAGTGGCTCCAAGCCCACCACGACGATGTCGAGAGCTGCGCCGCGTATCTGGAACAGCAGCAGATCACGGCTGCGCTGGCGCATCCGTTCTATGCGGTCGGGGCGCCGCTGACGGCCCGCCATCGCCGCCGCCTGGCGCAGCTGTTCCCGATCTGGGAGACCCGCAACGGCTCCCGGGCCAAGGAGCTGAACCTGCCGGCGTTCGTCTACATCGAGACCCACGGCGGCACCGCGATCGGCGGCACCGACGATCACGCCGGGATCGACATCGGCCAGACCTACACCGAGACGCCGCACGCCGCGGACCCGCTCCAGTTCCTGGCGCTGGTCCGCGCCGGCGCCGCCGAGTCACGCGGCGCCCAGGGGTCGGCCGCCAAGTGGGCGCACGCCGCGATGGCGCTCGCGATCCGCAGCCTCGGGACCGGTGCAGCGCAGCCGGCCAAGCCGGCGGTGGTGCTGGAGATCGTCGAGCGGCTGATGCGAGAGGGCGACGCTCGCTCCGGCGGCGTCGCTGCCGACCTGGGCGACGCGGACGCGCTGGCGCTGCTGCGCGGTTGGCTGGACGCGATGGCGCTGGGGATCGACCAGGCGACGCTGCTGCGGATGCTCCAGGACTCAGAGCTCAGCCATGCGGACCTGCAACGGCGCGCCCGCAGGATCCACGAGCGGCGGCTGGGCAAGGCCGTCGCCGACGTGATCAGCTCCGTTCAGGATGGCCGGCTGGACATCCTGCGCCACCGCCGGGAGCTGTTCGACGCCTGTCTGCCGGCGATCCCGTACGCCGCCTCGGCCGCGTTCCTGGGCCGCGAGAAGCTGAAGCTGACCCGCTCTGACGGCGATCGCCTACGGGTCGCGATCGTCGCCGACGGGCTCTCCTCGGTGCACGGGGTCAGCCACACGATCTCCCAGATCCGCGAGCGCGGCGTCCCGGGCTTCGAGGTCGAGGTGATCGGCACCGACGCCGGCGTCGACCGCCGCTTGAGCGCGGTCGCGGAGATAGAGGTGCCGTTCTACCAGGGCCTGCAGATCGGCGTGCCGGGTCTGCCGGCGATCGTCGAGGCGTTGTCGGATGGTCGCTACGACCTCGTCCACCTGTGCTCGCCCGGCCCGGCGGGACTCGGCGCCTGGCTGCTGGCCCGGGTGCTGACGCTGCCGGTCGTCGGCAGCTACCACGCCGAACTGGCCCGCTACGCGGGCGTGCGCTCGGGCTCTGATCAACTGCAGGCGATGGCCGCCACGGCACTCGGGGCGTTCTACGGCTCCTGCGAGGTGGTGCTGTCGCCGTCGTCGGCGACCGACGCCGGGTTGCTCGAGCTCGGGATCGACGAGCGCCGGATCAGGCGCTGGGACCGCGGAGTCGACCTGACCCGGTTCGACCCGGGGGCGCGGGTCGAGGGTCTGTTCGGAGGCGAGATCAACGTCCTGTACGCCGGGCGGCTGACCTCCGAGAAAGGCGTCGACCTGCTCGCCGACGCGTTCCTCGCCGCGCGCCGCCAGGACCCGCGCCTGCATCTGGTGCTGGCCGGCGGCGGGCCCGAGCAAGACGTCCTGCGCGCGCGGCTGGGAGATCAGGCGACCTTCCTGGGCTGGCTGAGCGGTGACGAGCTGCCGCGGGCGTACGCATCGGCCGACGCGTTCCTGTTCGCTTCGCAGACCGATACGTTTGGGCAGGTTGTGCTCGAGGCACAGGCGTCGGGCCTGCCGGTCGCGGCGGTCGGCGTCGGCGGCCCCGCGTCGCTGATCTGCGACGGCGAGACGGGGATGCTCGCCGGCCCCAGCGCCGAGGAGCTGGCGGCGGCGCTGCTGGCGATCGTATGGACGCCGCCGCTGGCGCAGCGGCTGCGCACGAGCGCCTTGGCGGCGGTCCGCGAACGCAGCTGGGAGGGCTCGCTGGCCCAGCTGGCTGCCGGCTATCGCACGGCCCTGCTGCGCTCCGGGGGCTCGGGCCGCGGGGTCCGGGTCGCCTGAACCAGGTCCGCTGGGAGATCGCCGCCGGACGGTGTAAGCGATCCCCCATGCCGCACGGACGGCCGGAGCCCGATCATCCCCTGTCGGGAGATCGCCGCCGGACCGTGTAAGCGATCCCCCATGCCGCACGGACGGCCGGAGCCCGGATCATGCCCTGTCGGGAGATCACTACCGGAAGGTGAAAGCGATCCCCCACACGATGCGGATGTCACGCTCGCCGCGGGACTAAGCTCGCGCGATGGACCGTGAGACGCTGACCGCCCACGCCGGGACGACGCCCGTCACGCGGGCGACGATCGAGCCGTACGTCGATGGGGTTCCCGGGCCACGCTTCTACCAGCGGTATGCCCACGCGGTCGGCCTCGATGCCGAGCGTCTGCTCGGCGAACTGGACGGCGGCCGCGCGCTGCTGTTTCCCTCCGGGATGGCGGCCATCTGCTCGCTGGCGATGGCGACGCTGGGGCCTGGGGCCACGGTCGCGGTCGCCGACGGCGGCTACTACGGCACGGTCGGGCTGCTGCGCGGGGAGCTGAGCCGCTGGGGGCTCGAGGTGATCGGCTTCGACCAGACCGGCTCGCCGCCGGCGGCCGACCTGGTGTGGCTGGAGCCGTGCTCGAACCCGATGCTGACGTTCCCAGATCTCGACGCGTCGATCGCCGCCGCTCACGCTGCCGGCGCGCGGGTGGCGGTCGACAACACCGTGCTCAGCCCGCTGCTGCTCCGCCCGCTCGAGCATGGCGCCGATTTCGTCATGCACTCCGCCACCAAGATCCTGGCTGGCCACCACGACGCGCTGCTCGGCGTGGTCGTCTGCGCGCATGACGAGGACGCGGAGCGACTGCTGCAATGGCGAGGCCACGCGGGGATCGTCGCCGCGCCCGATCCGGCCTGGCTGCTGGTGCGCGGGCTGAAGACGCTCGGCCTGCGGGTGCCGCGCCAGTCAGCGACCGCGCTCGAGCTGGCGCGCCGGCTGTCCGGCCACCCCGCGGTCAGAATCGTCCGCTACCCGGGCCTGCGCCCCGACCCGGTCGCGGCCCGCTACACGGAGGCGTTCGGCCCGGTCCTGTCCTTCGATGTGGCCGACGGTGCTGCCGCCGACCACGCCGAACGGTCGCTGCGGCTGATCGAGAACGCGACCAGCCTGGGCGGCACCGCGACCACGCTCGAGGGGCGCTACCGCTGGGAGGGAGACCGGGTGCCACCCGGGCTGCTCCGGATCAGCGCCGGCCTGGAGGCCGTAGAGGATCTGTGGGCCGACCTCGAGCAGGCGCTTGGCTAGCTGGAACTCTGGCGATCTCGTCACCACGTCGGTGACGAGATCGCCAATCCTCGGCCCTGAGTACTCCGGGACGTCGAGCTCGCTGCCCGCCACCGCCACCGCCACCACGGCCGCCGCCGGTTAGGATCACCCCTCGTGCCGCCGATCCGTGACGCGATCGTTCCCGTCGCAGGACTCGGCACGCGGCTGTTGCCCGCGACCCGCTCGGCGCCCAAGGAGATGCTGCCGATCGTCGACAAGCCCGTCGTCCAGTACGTCGTCGAGGAGCTGTCGCAGGCGGGGATCGACCGCGTGCTGATGGTCACCGGCCGTCGCAAGCGCGCGATCGAGGACCACTTCGACGCCGATCCGGAGCTGTCGGGCTCGGCGCCCCCGGCGCCAGGCGTGCGCCTCTTCTACACCCGCCAGCCGGCCCCCGCGGGGCTCGGCGACGCGGTCGCCCGCGGCGCGGGGTTCGCCGACGCGTCGAGCCCGGGCGTGGTCGTCGCGCTCGGCGACGCGATCCTCGAGCCCCGCCAGGACGGCGGCCCCGGGATCGTGGCCCGGCTGATCGACGCGCACGTGGCGCACCGCGCCGACGCGACGATCGCGGTCACCGAGGTGCCGCCGGCGCAGACCGGCCGCTATGGGATCGTCGTCGGCGAGCCGTTGGCGGGCTCGGACGAGGTGCTGGCGGTGACGCGGATGGTCGAGAAGCCGGCGCCGGGAACCGTCGACAGCCGGCTCGCCGTCGCGGCACGCTACGTGCTCGGGCCGGCCGTGTTTTCGGCGCTCCGCGATCAGGCGCCGGGGTCCGGCGGCGAGATCCAGCTGACCGACGCGATCTCGGCGGTGATCGAGGGCGGCGGCTCCGTGCTCGCGGTGCCGCTGGCCGGCGGCGAGCGCCGCCATGACATCGGCACCCTCGAGGGCTACTGCCGCGCCTTCCTGGCCCATGCCCTGACCCACCCGCAGCTCGGCGAGGCGCTGCGCGCGCAGGCAGGCGCGCTGCTGCATGGCGACTGAGCCGTCCGGGTACGGGACCGCGTTCGCCCGGGCCGCACTGGCCGGCAACCCGTCCGACGGCTACAGGGGCGCGGTGCTGGCGCTGACGCTGCCGGCGCGACGTGCGACCGCCCGGGCCCGGCGGGCCGACGCGCCGACCGTCGACCCGCCGTCCGAACTGATCGACGCCACCGTCGCCCGCTTCGCCGCCGAGCTGGCGCCGGCGTCACGCCACGTGACCGCCGTCACCTGGGAGACGACGATCCCGCGCGGCGTCGGTCTCGGCGGCTCCAGCGCGATCGTGGTCGCGGCGCTGCGCGCGCTGTGCGACCTGTGGTCGGTGGCCCTTGAGCCGCTGGCGATGGCCGAGCTGGCGTTGAGCATCGAGGTCGACCAGCTCGGGATCGCCGCCGGGCTGCAGGACCGGATCGCCCAGACCCACGAGCGGCTCACCTTCATGGACTTCGGCACCGCCCCACCGGCCGTGCGGATCCTCGATCCGGGACTGCTGCCGCCGCTGCTCGTCGCCTGGCGCAGTGACAGCGCCGGACATTCCGGCGACGTGCACGCGCCGCTGCGTGACCGCCACGCGCGCGGCGAGCCGGTGGTGCTCCGGGCGATGCGGGAGCTGAGGCACGCCGCCCACGAGGCCGTGCGGGCGATCACCTGCGGCGATCACGACGCGCTGCGCGTCAGCGTCGATCGCAGCTTCGAGGCGCGACGGTCGATGCTGGCGCTGGACCCACGTCACGTCGAGATGATCGAGACGGCCCGCACCGCCGGCGCCGCGGCCAACTACGCGGGCTCCGGCGGCGCGATCGTCGCCGTCTGTCTCGATGCCGGCCACCGGACGCTCGTCGAGACAGCGCTGAGACGGCTCGGATGCGAGACGTTGGCGTCGGGCGGGGTGGCGGCCTGGGAGGCACCGCCCCCCGGGAGTCCAGCCTGATCAGCGCCGGACGCCGACCGCGCGCGCGAGCGCAGCCCCGACGCGCTCCATCAGCCGCTCATCTCCGATCGTCACCCGCACGTAGCCGGGCAGGCCGAACTCGCTGCCGGCACGCAGCAGCAGCCCAGCTTCGCGCGCGAGCGCCTCGCAGACCGAAACGTCGTCGCCGCCGACCTGCACGAGCACGAAGCTGGCCTGCGAGCGCAGCGTCCGGATCCCGGCGGCCGCCAGGGGCGCGATCAGCTGATCACGAGCGCGAGCCGCCTGCGCCCGCCGCGCGTCCAGTGAATCGACGCGCTGCAGGCTCGCCAGCCCGGCCGCCAGCGCCGCGCAGTTGACGTTGAACGGCTCCTGGACCGCGTGCAGGTGCGCCGCCAGCGACTCGTGCACGAGCAGGTAGCCGAGCCGCAGCCCGGCCAGGCCGAAGATCTTCGAGAACGTCCGCAGCACCGCCACGGGGCGGCCGGCGTCAATGTCGGCGAGACGGTCGATCCGCTCGGACGGATCGACGTAGTCGGCGTACGCCTCGTCGACGACGACCAGGCACCGTTCCGGCAGCGCGGCGGTGAACGCGTCCCAGTCGCGACGGCCGACCCGCAGGCCCGTCGGGTTATTCGGATCACAGACGAACACGAGCTTGGCGCCCAGCTCGTGGGCGCTGCGAGCCAGCGCGGCCAGGTCGAACGAGAGCGTGTCCGGGTCAGCGTCCACCCGGATCACCTCGGCGCCCGCCACCGCGCACACGGACGCGTACAGGCCGTAGGTGGGGCGCGGGATCACGACCCGGTCGCCGGGCTCGATCAACGCCGACACCAGCGCGAGCGTCAGCGCCTGAATGCCGTGGCCGGGGACCACCTGGGCCGGATCGGCGCCGGTCCAGCGCGCGACCGCCGTCCGGAACTGCTCGTAGGCCTCCTCGGGGTAGGCCCAGACGCTTTCGGGCAACGAGGCGGCGACCGCGTCCAGCACGCCGTCGAGCGGGCCGAGCAGGTTCTCGTTCCAGTTCAGTCGGATCAGGTCGCTGCGCCCGGTGCGCGCCTTCAGCTCCCGCGCGCCGGCGCCGGGCACGTAGGGGCCGGCGCCGATCACCGACCGGCGCAGCAGCTCGGCCGCGTTCATCGCGTCGGCGCGGCCGCGGTCAGCAATGCGCGCAGGACGACGACCGCCGGGCCCTGAACCGAGAACGCCCAGGCAAGCTGCTCCTCCAGGTCATCAGGCTCGGCCGCCCGGACTGGGAGCCCGTAGGCCGCGGCGACGGCGAGCAGGTCCTTGCCGGGCAGCTCGACCGCGGTCGTCTCGCCGAACGCGTCACGCTGGTACTCACGCAGGATCCCGTAGCCGCCGTCGTCGACGATCAGCAGCTTGGCGTCGATCCCGTGCTGAGCGGCGGTGCCGAGCTCAGGAACCGCGTACTGAAAGCCGCCGTCGCCGACGACCGCCAGCACCGGCCGGTCCGGATGCGCGACGCTCGCCCCGAGCGCCGCCGGCCACGCGTAGCCGAGCGTGCCGGAGCCCAGCGGGTACAGGAACTGCTGGCCGTCGCCGATCCGCAGATGCGGCGCCGCCCAGTAGCCGAGGATCGTCATGTCGAAGCAGCCGATCGCGTCGGCGGCGAGCGCGCGCTCGAGCGTCGACAGCAGTCCAAGCTCGAGCGAACGGCCCTGGGTCGCCAGCCCCTCGGCGATCCGGGTGCGGACGGCCTCGACGCGCTGCAGCGCGGCGTCGCGCGCGCCTGACCGGTATTCAAGCCGCCGCCCGACCTCGTCGATCAGGGTTCCGAGCGTCGCCCGCGCGTCGCCGACGAGCCCCAGCGCCTCGTACGTCACGCCGATCCGCGCGGGCTCGGCGTCGAGATGGATCACCGCTCCGTCGAACGACAGCGCGTACTGGCCGGTCGTCTCGGCGCCGAGCTCGGTGCCGACGCACAACACGACATCGGCTGCGCTCAGCAGCTCGACGAACGCCGCCTCGTCGCAGCCGCAGCCGCAGCTGAGCGGGTGGTCATCGGCGATCGCACCCTTGCCCATGTAGGTGGTCGCGACCGGCGCGTCGAGCAGCTCGGCCAGCGCTCGCACCGCGTGGTGCGAGCCCGAGCGGATCACGCCGCCACCGGCCCAGATCACCGGCGACCGCGCCTGGGTGAGCAGCTCCGCGGCGGCCAGCAGGTGCGAACGCGGCGCGGTCGGACGCGGGACCGACGGCTTCGCGACCGAGGTCGGCGACACCCGGCCGGCGTCGCCGGTCAACAGGTCGACCGGGATCTCGACGAACACCGGCCCGCTCGGCGGCGTCAGCGCCTGCGCGAAGGCCCGCTGCAACAGTCCCGGAACCGACTCGATGCTGGTCGCGCGCCAGGCACCCTTGACCAGCGTCGCAAACGCGCCCCGCTGGTCGGGCAGCTCGTGCAGATACCCGCGGCCGCGGCCGATCAGATCGCTCGGGATCTGGCTGGAGATCAGCACCAGCGGCACGTGCGAGCTGGCCGCCTCCATCACCGCGGTCAGCGAGTTCAGCGCGCCCGGCCCGGTCGACAGCACAACGACCCCGGGCCGGCCGCTGGAGCGCGCGTAGCCGTCGGCGGCGAACCCCGCACACAGCTCGGTCCGGGCCCCGATCGCCCGGATCGGAGTCGATCGCAACCCCTCCCAGATCGCCAGCGCGTGCACGCCCGGCACCCCGAACGCGACCTGGGTGCCGAGCGCCTCCAGGGTCTGCGCCACCAGCTGTCCGCCGATCCGATCCAAACCGCGGGTCAGCGTACCGGCCCGCTGTACCGATCTGTTGTCGGCGCCGCCCGCGGTGGCGAAGGCCGCTCACGGTCGGCTGGGCGTTCAGACGAGCGTCGCCAGCGCCAGCGGGACGACCCGCTGCGCCCCGGCCATCCGCAGCTGCCCGCCGACCATCGCCAGCGTCCAGCCGGAGATCCGCCGGTCGTCGAGCAGGATCCCGGTCCCGGACGGGGGCGGGGCGAGCACCGTGAACGCGCCGCGGACGTTGGCCGCCTGCTGGACGGCGTTGGCCATCTCTCGTTGCGGCGGGCGGTCCCGCACTCGGGCCAGGAGCGTCGGGGCGGGTACGCCCAGCGCCGCCGCCACCCGTCCCGTGAGCCGGTCAAGCGTCTCGCCCAGCCGGGCCGATGGCACCGCGCATACCCAGGCCGGCGAGTGCGGTCGCACGATGTCCGCCAGCGCCGCGACGACATCATCCTCGAACGTACCCGTCTGAAAGCCGCGCTGCACCGCCGGCCACCAGCCTCCGTCCCCGAAGCGCGCGAGTGCCCAGCCGGGTTCGGTCCGCC
>Ga0302325_10027929_pt1 | contig 11685 bp, 7 predicted proteins | sample Palsa_T0_2_FD_201948 | JGI IMG/M metagenome (GOLD analysis project Ga0302325, IMG submission 201948) | Peat permafrost microbial communities from Stordalen Mire near Abisko, Sweden - Palsa_T0_2 | ecosystem: Environmental > Terrestrial > Soil > Palsa > Peat permafrost | place: Sweden: Abisko... | reverse complement strand
CAACCCAGCGGAAGCTCCGGCCGTGCTCAGCACATGCTCAACGGCAACTTTGCCATTCAGCTTGGCGACTGCGCGCAGCGTTCCCGGCACAAACGCAACCTGGTCAAAGGCAAAGATGTATCCATGGTCCGGCTCACTCTTCACCCCCAGCGATTTGCCATTCACAAACAGCTCCACGCTGCCGGTGTTGGCAATTACATAGACCGTCTTCACCACGTTGCGGTCAGCGGGATAGCTCCAATGCCCCAGCACATGCAAGTCCGGCGCTTCATTCTGTATTACCCGGTGCGCGAAGTAGATTTCTTTCGGTAGCCGCACTGCATCCACCTTGCCGCTTACTCTCGCGACCTCGCTCGAATCCTGCCGGCCGTCGGCGTCCGCGTCCGAGAAATAAATCGAAGCGTATCCCGACCACCTTGCGAGCGTCTTGTCCGGCAGCGAAATCCGGTGCGACCAGTAATCCCAGTAGCGCTTCACTCCCGACACAGCAAAACTTTCTGATGTGTACTCGTACGTATCGCTCGGCCCCTTCTTGAAGCCGTAATACGGCGGCGAAAGATCGTCCCAGAAGCGCCGTGCACCCTCATCGCGGAAATCCTCTGTCTCAATGATCGGCGCGCGGTCTCTCCGGTCTGCGCTGTACCCACGGAACATCGCGGCGCCACCTTCCAGCGCATCTACCTTCGGGTCCTGCCCAATCATCACGCCGAAGTAGCCGGCAATCGGCGTCGTCGCCGTATTCAGCTCCACGTTGTCATTCCCTCGAGCGCCCACCGGACGTCCGCCGCCATGTTCGTCCCACTGCTTTGCCATGGCGATCATCGCTTGCAGGTGCTCCACCGTCACTACGGTGTTGCCAGCCTCCCAGAAAAGCACACTCGGGTTGTTGCGATAGCGGATGATGGTGTCCCGCATCACCTCCATCCGCTGCTCCCACTGCCGTCCAACCGCGTCCCGCTCCTTGTCTCCCGCAGGACATACTTGCACAATTCCATGCCGTGCGCATGCATCCGCATCCGCCCGCTGCGGCGCAATGTGCATCCAGCGAATGTAATTGCCGTGGCAATCCCGAATTAGCTTCGCTTGGTAATCGTGCATCCATGCTGGATACGCCTGACCAAGCCCCGCCCACTCATCGCTCGAGCGCTGCGCAAATCCCTTCAGATACACGAATCGGTCGTTGATATGCACGCCGCCCGTGCCTGCTCCTCCCGGATACGCCAGCTTGCGGAAACCTGTCGTGGTGCGGCACACATCCACAACCGTGCCATCCACTCTCAGCACGGTATAGACCTCGTATAGGTTCGGCTCCTCCACGCTCCACCAGCGCGCTGCCTGCAGCCGCCCGCCCGCCGTCAGCACCGTCTTTTCGTCCGCGACCATGTCCACGCTCGACCCATCCAGCGTCGCCGCAACTTTGCCGCTGCCATCCACCACCATTGCTGACAGCTCCACAGTTGCGCGGTCACCGGAAGTATTTTTCACCTCTGCCTCAATGCCCACATCGCACAAGTGTTTTCCAATATCGAAATTCTCGCCCCACACATACACGCCCGCTGTCTCCAGCCCGTAATATACCGGCAGCGTCTGGTAGATCGGCCCCGTCACATGCAGCCACACCGGCTGGTTGATCCCGCCGAAGTCAGGATTGAAATCGTTCGCGTTCCACTCAAAAGTCGTTCCGGTCGCGCGCTCCAGGTAGTTGGTGTGATTGTCCACCTTCACCGCCAGCACATTTTCCTTTCCCCACACAACGCTGTCCGTAATCTCCATTCCATACGCAGTGATTCCGTTCTCATAAAGCCCCACGGCCTTCCCGTTGAGAAAGATATCCCCGGCCTGACGCATTCCTTCGAACTCCAGGAACAGCCGCCGCCCCTTCAAGCCATCCGGCAGGGAAAAGTGCTTACGGTACCAGGCCAGCCCCTTGTATGTGCCGCGGTCACCGCCGCTGTGCGAAATAATTGTGCGGAAGCTGTCCACGTCGTTGAACGTATGCGGAGTCGTCACCGTCGTCCAGCTTACGTCGTTGAACCCCACTGCTTCCGCCCCCTCCGCATCGTCGCGCAGAAACTTCCAGCCCAAATTGAAGTCGAGTTTGACGCGAGGCGACGCCGGCGGCGCATAGCCGGCAGCCTGACCCCACGCACTTCTCTTGACTAGGGGAATACCGGCCGCAGCCAGCGCTGCGCCACATAAAAAATCACGACGACTGCTTCTGAAGGTGGTATCCATACCTACCCAGTAAGCCTCCGCAACGTAATTCCTGTCAAGAATTTATTTCGCTAAAGGAATATAGCGCCCCAGGAACCCTTCACACTACGCCTGCATAATCTTGTCCGGAGTCATCGGGTACTCGCGCACGCGTTTACCCGTCGCGTTGAAAATCGCATTCCCGATCGCTGCCATCGCGCCCGTGATGCCAATCTCGCCAATTCCACGCACACCCAGCGGATTCAGGTTGTAGTCCGGAATATTCAGCACCGTTACGTCAATACTGCCGATGTCTGGATTTACCGGCACGTGGTATTCGCCCAGGTTCTCATTCACCACGCGACCGTACACCGGGTCATGCACTGTCGCTTCGTGCAGCGCAAATCCCACCCCCCACACCACGCCGCCCATCAGCTGGTTCAGCCCGGTCGTGTTGTTCAGCAGGATTCCGATGTCATACGTGCCCACTACGCGCCGCACCTGCACCATGTGCGTGTGCTCGTCAACCGCCACTTCCGCAAACACCGCACCAAACGACTGCGGCGTATATGCAGTTCTGTCCAGCGTCGGCTTGGTTGAGGCCAGTGCCTCCACCGGCTGCCCGCCATTGCGCGTCAGCAGTGCGGCGAACGTCTCGGTTTTTGCCGCATCGCTCTTCATAAATATCCGACCGTCACGCGTGTCGATGTCAGCCGCAGCTATACCATGCAGTGGAGATTGCGCATCCCCAATGGCCATCGCAATCATCTTCGCGCGCGCGTCCTGCGCTGCCTGTGCAACCGCCGGCATCACTGACGCTGTCGACGTCGATCCGCCCGACCCTCCCGCCGGCGGCAGCGTCGTATCGCCCAGCTTCGCCTCCACCAGCTTCGGGTCCATCCCCAGCCACTGCGCCGCAGTCTGCGCCATGATGGTGTACATTCCCGTGCCCAGGTCCTGCGTTCCTGAACCCACAAAGGCTCGCCCGTTGGCCATCACCCGCACCACTGCGCTCGCCGCTCCGCGATTCGCCGGATACGTCGCTGTCGCCATCCCGCAGCCAATCAGCTTGTCGCCTTCGCGCACCTGCCCCGGAGTCGCGTTGCGTTTCGACCAACCAAACCGCTCCGCCGCCTGCGTGTAGCACTCGCGCAAATGTTTTGAGCTGAACGGCTTCTTCCGCTCCGGATCCATCTCCGCATAATTGATCAGCCGCAGCTCCAGAGGATCTATCTTCAGCGCGTGCGCCAGCTCATCCATCGCCAGCTCGGTCACGGCCGTCCCCGGAGCCTCACCCGGCGCGCGTTGCCATGTGCCCATGCCCCAATTCATCTCCACCAGTTTTCCGGTGGTCTGGATATTGTCGCAGGCATACAGCATGCCGCTCGGCCCCATCGAAGATTCCTGGAAGTCCTCCATCATTGACGTGTTGCACACCGCATTGTGGCGAATACCCACCAGCTTCCCATCCTTGTTCGCGCCCAGCTGAATGTGATTAATCGTCGACGGCCTTGCACCCACCGGCCCAAACATCTGTGTGCGTTCGAGGATGAGCTTCACCGGCCGCTTCACCGCCTGCGCCGCCATTGCCGCCAGCACCGTCTGCGACCACATCGAGCCCTTCGTCCCGAAACCTCCACCCACATAGGGACACATAACGTGTACAGCTTCCGCGTCGATGCCAAATATCTTCGCCAGCCCACTCTTCACGCCGCTGATGCCCTGTGTCGCGTCATACACGCTCAGTTTGCCGCCATCCCACCACGCAATCGTTCCGTGTGGCTCCATCGGATTGTGGTTCTGCACCGGCGTGATGTACGTTTGGTCAATAACTACATCCGCCTTTGGCATTGGCTTTTCTGCCGGCGGCGCAGACGGCGGGCGATTCGACCGGGGAGCCCGCGCCTCGCTCATCCTCCCCATCAGGTCCAACTTCGCCGGCTGCTCTTTATAGGTCACTACCAGTAGCCGCGCCGCAGCCTCTGCCTCCACCAGCGATCGCGCAATTACCATCGCAATAAACTGCCCGTTGTAATAGACCGTCGCATCCTGCAGGTACTGAATCTTCTTGCCCTGCATCACCAGCTTCGGCGCATTGAACGGCGTCAAGATCTGGAGCACCCCAGAAGCCCGCTCCGCCGCAGCCGTATCAATCGCAGCAATCGTTCCGCTCGCAACAGTCGACTGCACCGGGAACGCATACACCAGCTGCTTCTTGTCGAACGGCCCGCTGAACTCCGCCGCATACTTCGCCCGGCCCGTCACCTTCAGCACGCCGTCATAGCGTTCCTTCAACTGATCCACTGGCTGTGTCATCTCTGTGTTCATCGCTGCCTCACATCCTTGTTTTTCGCTGCGTTCTCCGCGTTCACTGCAGTTGCTTTTGCTTTAGGTACTCTGTGCCGCCTGCATCAGCGTCTTCACCACGCACTGCTTTGCCAGCTCCACTTTGAACGCATTGTGGTCATACGTCTTTGCGCCCTTCACCATCAACTCCGCAGCCTGCGCAAATATCTCGCGCGTCGCGGGTTTGCCCGCCAGCACAGCCTCCGCCTCAGGCACTCGCCACGGCTTATGAGCTACACCGCCCAATGCCAGCCCCGCGCTCTTGATCGTGTTGCCGTCCATCTCCAGCCCCGCAGCCACGCTTACCAGCGCAAACGCATAGCTCTGCCGGTCGCGCGCCTTCAGGTACCAGGAGTGCTTCGTGAACTTCGCCGTCGGCAGCGTCACCGCGGTAATCAACTCGCCTTCACCCAACACCGTATCTTTCGCTGGATCGTCTCCCGGCAGCCGGTGAAACTCCAACACTGGAATAACCCGCTTACCCTTCGGCCCCGTCACTTCCACCATCGCTCCCAGCGCATACAGCGCCACGCACATATCGCTCGGGTGGGTTGCGATGCAGGTATGCGCGCTTGTCACGCCCTCATCCGTTTGTCCAAGAATCGCGTGAATTCTGTTGAATCCATTGATCGCCGCGCATCCACTTCCCGGAGCACGCTTGTTGCAGGCAGGGAAGGCCGTGTCCGCAAAGTAATAGCAGCGCGTGCGCTGCATCAGGTTCCCGCCGGTCGTCGCGCGGTTGCGCAACTGCGGGCTCGCTCCCGCCAGCAGCGCGTGGCTCAATAGCGGATAGTGGGCAGTAATCAGCGGATGGTTCGCCAGGTCACTGTTCCGTACCAGCGCTCCGATCCTCACACCGTTGGCGGTCATCACCACCGTGTCCAGCCCAATGTGGTTGATGTCCACCAGTGCCGTCGGTTGCTCCACATCACTCTTCATCAGGTCGATGAGGTTCGTCCCGCCGCCCAGGAACTTCGCTCCCTGCGCTGTTCCGGCGTGCAATGCTGCTTCACTGCTGGTCACTCGGTTATAGCTGAAAGGATTCATGCCGCACTTCCTTTCGCCGCCAGCTCTCTCATCGCTGCCACAATGTTCGGGTACGCCCCGCAGCGGCAGATATTGCCTGCCATCCGTTCCTTGATCTCCGCATCCGTCAGCTCCGGGTGGCTGTCTTTTCCACTCTCCCAGCTCACCAGTGAGAGATCGCCTCGCTGTGCCTCCTTCAGCATCGCTGTTGCCGAACAGATCTGCCCCGGCGTGCAGTAGCCGCACTGAAACGCATCGTGTTCCAGAAATGCCTTTTGTACCGTACTCAGCTTCTCTGGAGTTCCCAGACCCTCAATCGTCGTAATCTCCGCACCTGACGCCGCTACCGCCAGCGTTAGGCAGCTATTAATCCTGCGCCCATTCATCAGCACCGTACATGCTCCGCACTGCCCGTGGTCGCAGCCTTTTTTGCTACCCGTAAGGTCCAGGTTTTCGCGCAGCAGGTCCAGCAAGGAAGTCCGTGTATCCACCTGCAGCGAATGCTTTTGCCCGTTGATCGTGATCCCAATTGCCGCCATCACCGGAGTCGTAGTCGCTGCTGCTCCCTTGGCCTCTGCCTCGGCCATCCGCGGCAATCCCGCCGCTATGCCTGCGGCCAGCAAACCGCTCGCTGCCAGGAATTCTCTCCGGCTAAGCTCCACTTCCGGCGGGCAAAACTCCTCGCTTGCAAAGCCCTCTTCCACGCCGTCTACCGCGATATCTTCCAGCTCTTCCGTGCAATTCTTCACGCCAGCACCTCATTTGGATCTCGATATTCGGCCCATCTGCCCGGCCCGCTGCCTATTTCTGATGCTTTTTCCTTGCGTCTTTTTGCGAAAACGCTTCGTAAACGATTAGGATTCTCCAAACACCCTAATTTGAAGCGAGGTTCTTGTGACCGCATTCAGCAAAAGTATCTGCGTCTCCGCATTCTGCGCCGCCTTCCTGATTTGTACAACTTCTGCCCCTGCGCAAAACCCACAGCGTCGTGGCGCCAACCCCGATGCCGCCGCCGCCCCACCCGCTGCCGGCGCCGAACCCACCCTCCCCATCCCGCCCGAAACCAAGTCCGAAACCAAGCATGACTGGACCGCCGGTTCCCGCCCCGTGCACTACACGGCGACTGCCGGCAACCTTCTCATCCGCGATGAAAAGGACAAGCCCATCCTGAGCATGTTCTACGTGGCTTACACCGAAGATGGCGCACCTGCCAAGAGCCGCCCCGTCACCTTCCTTTACAACGGCGGCCCCGGCTCGGCCACCGTCTGGCTGCACATGGGCTCGGTCGGCCCGGTGCGCGTCGTTACCGATAGCCCCAAGGCCACCGGTCCCGCGCCCTTCAGCATCGTCCCCAACCAGTATTCGCTCCTCGACAAGACTGATCTCGTCTTCGTCGACGCGCCGCTCACCGGTTTCGGCCGACTAGTTGGCACCGGCACCGTCAAGGACTTCGCCGGCGTCGACCAGGATGTCACTGCTTTCAACAAGTTCATCACCCGCTACATCACGTTGAACAACCGCTGGGGTTCGCCCAAGTATCTCTTTGGCGAGAGCTATGGCACGCCGCGCTCCGCCGCCCTCGTTGCCTCGCTCAATAACGACGGCATCGAGTTCAACGGCGTCACGTTGCTCTCCTCCATCCTCAACTATTTCGTCCGCTCGCCGGGCTACGATCTTGATCCCAAGACCTACCTGCCCAGCTATGCCGCCATCGCGTGGTACTACAACAAGGTCCCACACACCCTCCCTTTGAAGGAATTCATCCAGAAGGCGCGCGAGTTCTCCCGCACCGAATACTCCGCCGCGCTCGACCAGGGCGATATGCTTCCCGCCGCTCAGTTTGACGCTGTCGCCGCTAAGGTCGCCGGCTTCACCGGCCTCAGCCTGCAGTATGTCAAAGAATCCAAGCTGCGCATCGCTCCCACCCGCTTCCGCAAGGAACTGATGCGTGGCGAGGATGCCATCCTTGGCCGCTACGATGCTCGCTTCGAAGGCGTCGACACCGACAATGCCGGCGAAAACCCCGGCTACGATCCGTCCGACACCGGCATCTCCGGTGCATTCGTCGCCAGCTTCCACGACTACATCGTCAACGAGCTCAAATACACCTCCAATGAGCCCTATAACCTCACCGGCCCCGGCCTCAACGGCGCCTGGGACTGGCATCATCGTCCCTCCGGCGGTGGCTTCGGCGGCGGCGGTGGTGGCGGACAGGGAGCCGCTGAGCCTGATACCGTCATCGATCTCTCCGATGCCATGCGCAAGAATCCGCATCTCAAGGTCTTCTCCGCCAACGGCATGTTCGATCTCGCCACGCCCTTTTTCGGCACCGAGCACGATCTCGCCCAGATGATGCTGCCCGCCAACCTCACCGGTAATGTCCAGTTCGGTTATTACCCCGCCGGCCACATGGTTTACCTCAACGTCGAGGCCCTCAAGGAAATGCACGCCGACCTCGAGAAGTGGTACACCGAAGTCAAGTAGTCTTCGCGACACAAACCTAACCCGCTGGCCCCGTCCTTTCGCAGAACATCGCGTTCCGATGGGGCCAACGCTTATAAAGATTCACCAGCCTTCCACTTGCGTGAACTTTCGCGCGCCCGTTAGAATCCGGTGCAATTAGTTCTCTGGCGCCGACCGCTCTCAAATATTCGGCACCCAGACCAGGTGAACATCAATGAGGCAGTCCTTCACTCTTGCGATTGGAGGCGCCGCCGGTCAGGGTGTAGCAACCCCCGGCGACATCTTCGCGAAGATCTTCAGCCGGCGCGGCTTGCACCTCAACGCCTACAACGCCTACCAGTCCATCATCCGCGGCGGCCACACCTTCCTCACCATCCGCACCGGCCCCGGCATCATCTCCAACACCGGCGACACCATCGACCTGATCATCCCGCTCAATCAGGACACCATGGACCGCCATCTCCGCCTGCTCACCTCCGGCGGCGCCGTCCTCTATAACGGCGACTCCATCAAGCCCGGCGAAGCCGCTGCTGGCGTGCAGCTCTGTCCCATCCCCGTCTCTACACTCGCCGACATCAGCAAAAACAAGATCGCGCAGAACACGCTCGCCATCGGCGCCGCTCTCAGCATGATGGGCATCGGTTTCCAGGCGCTCGAAGAAGTCCTCATTGAGCAGTTCCGCAAAAAAGAGCAGAAAGTTATCGACGAAAACATCGCCATCGCCCGCGCCGGCTACGACTACGCCGGCAAAAATTTCAAACCCTTTGCCTGGCCCGTCCCCATGACGGACACCAAGTATGCTGTCCTCAGCGGCAACGCTGCCATGGCCATGGGAGGCGCAGCCGCCGGCGTCAAGTTCTATTCCGCCTATCCCATGAGCCCCTCCACCGGTGTCCTGCACTGGTTCGCCGAGCACGCACGCAAGGCCAACATCCTCGTCCGCCAGGTCGAAGACGAAATCGGAGTCATCAATATGGCCATCGGTGCGGCCCATGCCGGCGTCCGCGCCATGTCCGCAACCTCCGGCGGTGGCTTCGCCCTCATGACGGAAGCCCTCGGCCTCTCCGCGCAGGCTGAAATTCCCATCGTCATCATCGATTGCCAGCGCGCCGGTCCATCCACCGGCGTCCCCACCAAGACCGAGCAGGGCGATCTCTGGCAGATGCTCGGTGCGTCCTTCGGCGATTACCCGCGCGTCATCGCCGCTCCACTCGACATTGCCGACTGCTTCACCCTCATCCCCGAGATATTCAACATCGTCGACCGCTTCCAGTGTCCCGGGATCGTCCTCTGCGATCTTCTGCTCGCCGAAGGCCGCCTCTCGGTCGACCCCAAGGTGCTCGACTTCTTCCCGCCCATCGATCGCGGCGAACTCATCACCTCCAACGGCACTGCAGATCACGAACCTTACCTGCGTTACAAGATCACCGAAAGCGGTGTCTCACCGCGCGTCATCCCCGGCGTCCCCGGCCACACTCACGTCGTCTCCTCGGACGAGCACGATGAAGACGGCGTGCTCATCTCCGACGAATACACCAACGCGCACAAGCGCCGCGCCATGATGGAAAAACGCATGCGCAAGGAGCAGGGAATCGCGGCGTCCGTCCCCGCGCCCAAACTGCTCGGGCCGGCAGAAGCTGACGTCACGCTCATCGGCTGGGGTTCCACCTATGGCGTCATCGACGAAGCCTGCGAGATGCTCCGCGATTCCGGCGTCTCCGTCAACCATCTGCCCATCCGCTGGCTCGTCCCGCTGCATGGCGACGAAATTCTCAAGCTGCTCAAGAACGCCAAACTCACCATCGTCGTCGAGAACAATTTCAGCGGCCAGTTCGCTCGCTACCTGCGCAGCGAAACCAGCTTCGTCGCCGACGGCCACATCCGCAAGTACGATGGCGAACCCTTCATGCCCCACCACATCGTCGAAGCTGTAAAGGAACAGCTCGCCGGCAAGACCGCGCTCTCTGTACCCACGCATGAGGTTATGGTTTAGCGGAAGGGCTCGGCTTTATCCGGGCCGTATCAGCCGCAATAAATATAAGGGGCTTTAGCCCCGGAGGAATCAATGGCAACCGAAACAATCGTCCCCAACCTGGTCCAGATGTCCGACTTCAAGGGCCGCGTCGATCCCGACTGGTGCCCCGGCTGCGGCGACTTCGGCGTCCTCGCCGCCGTCCAGAAAGCTCTCGTAGAGTTGCAGATCCCCAACCACCAGGTTGCCACCATCAGCGGCATCGGCTGCTCTTCCAACTTCCCCGGCTTCATTGAAACCTACGGCATGCACACCCTGCACGGCCGTTCGCTCCCCGTCGCCACCGGCATGAAGATGGCCAACCACGCCATGACCGTGCTCGCCACCGGCGGCGATGGCGATGGCTTCGGCATCGGCTGCGGCCACTTCATTCATTCCATGCGCCGCAACGTGGACCTCACCTACATCGTCATGGACAACCAGATCTACGGCCTCACCACTGGCCAGACCTCGCCCACATCTCGCATCGGCATGAAGACCAAGTCCGCACCCTTCGGCAACGTCGAAGGCCCGCTCAACCCCATCTCGCTCGCCCTCGCAGCCGGCGCCACCTTCATCGCGCGCGGCTTCAGCGCCGAGCAGAAGCACCTCACTGAGCTGATCAAGCAGGGCATTCAGCACAAGGGCTTTTCCTTCATCCAGGTCTTCAGCCCCTGCGTCACCTACAACAAGGACAATACCTTCCAGTGGTTCCGTCCCCGCGTAAAAAAGCTCGAAGACGATCCCAGCTACGACTCCTCCGACTGGGTCATGGCCGCAGAGCGCGCTCTGCTCTGGGGCGACGAAATCCCCATCGGCAAATTCTTTGAGCGCAATGACATTCCCGCGCTGCACGAGTCCGAGCCGGTCCTTGCCAATGCTCCGCTCGTCGCGCAGGATATCCGCATGTCCAAAGCCGCCGCCCAGTCCTTCATCGACGAACTCATGTAGCTTCTACCTCGGTTCGGTCGCTCCAAGCCCGGCAAATTGCGCTAAAATAAGATATTGCGCCTCGCTGCGAGATTATTGCGGCTGAGCGCCGGAATAGCGAGGAATCTCCCCCATGGCAAAGCGCCGCGGCAACCCTAATTGGGGCAAGCCGGAACCCATCGGACCTGTCGTCCCCACCATCACCTCTTTTGAGCTGGTCGTCAAGGAATACAAGCTCACTCCCGACCAGTACGTCCGCTCCACCCGCCTCCGCGAGTGGGCCCGACGCAACAAGAACTCCAAGTACATCCCCGAAGCTCTCCTCGAAGCCTGGGGCTTCGAGATCGAGTCGACTCTCTAAGCAACAAAGTGGAGAGGGCGGCGACAGGGCCTATCTTCAGATAGGCCGTATCTGGCTTCCAGGAAAATCAAGGGCGCGGATTTCAGTCCGCGCCTTTTCCATTTGCTTTTTCTCGCGCAGACCCTTGCTAGTTTGCTGAAGTTGGAGAAATGTTTACGGCCGCATAACATCAATTGCAATTGGGCCGTCTAACCGCACACTTGCAGCTCTTCGCGGCAGACATTCGTTGATGAGAGGAAACCAGGAATGGCGATGCACGCATTAACGGTTCACAAGAAGCTCATGCTTTGCGCCCTGAGCGCAATTCTTCCCGGATGCGGTCTCGCGCAGAGTGCGCCTCATATGCCGGAGAACG
>Ga0302325_10027928_pt1 | contig 11685 bp, 11 predicted proteins | sample Palsa_T0_2_FD_201948 | JGI IMG/M metagenome (GOLD analysis project Ga0302325, IMG submission 201948) | Peat permafrost microbial communities from Stordalen Mire near Abisko, Sweden - Palsa_T0_2 | ecosystem: Environmental > Terrestrial > Soil > Palsa > Peat permafrost | place: Sweden: Abisko... | reverse complement strand
TGGTGATCATCGATTCCAGGCGGCTGATGGCCTCGCGCGGCGAGTTGGCGTGCAGCGTGCCCATGGAGCCGTCGTGGCCGGTGTTCATCGCCTGCAGCAGGTCGAAGGCCTCGGGTCCGCGCACCTCGCCGACGATGATCCGCTCCGGGCGCATCCGCAGGCAGTTGCGCACCAGATCGCGCATGTTGATCTGGCCCGTGCCCTCGAGGTTGGCCGGCCGCGTCTCCAGGCGCACCACGTGCGGCTGCTGCAGCTGCAGCTCGGCGGCGTCCTCGCAGGTGATCACCCGCTCGGTGGGGTCGATGAAGGCGGTGAGGGTGTTGAGCAGGGTGGTCTTGCCCGAGCCGGTGCCGCCCGAGATGATCACGTTGCATCGGCAGGCGCCGATGACGCCCAGCACCCGGGCGCCCTCCGGACTGATCGAGGCGTACTCGACCAGGTTCTTCATGGTCAGCTTGTCTTTGCGGAACTTCCGGATGGTCAGGGTCGGACCGTCCAGGGACAGCGGCGCGGAGATGACGTTGACCCGGCTGCCGTCGGGCAGGCGCGCGTCGCAGATGGGCGAGGACTCGTCGACGCGGCGTCCCACCTGGCTGACGATCCGCTGGCAGATGTTCATCAGCTGGGCGTTGTCGCGAAAGCGCACGTTGGTGAGCTGGGTCTTGCCGCCGACTTCGATGAACACCCGGTTGGCGCCGTTGCACATGATGTCGGCGATCTCGTCGCGGGCCAGCAGCGGCTCCAGCGGCCCGTAGCCGAGCACGTCGTTGATGACGTCCTGCACCAGGTGGTCGGTTTCCGCCACCGACATCGAGACGTTCTTGATCGCCACCAGCTCGGCGACGATGTCGCGGATTTCCTCGGCCGCCGTGGCCTGGTCCATCTGCGCCAGCTGGGCCAGGTCGATGGTGTTCAGGAGCGCGTTGAAGATCGTGGTCTTGGTCTGGTGGTAGTACTCGCTCTGCTCGCGCACGATCTCGGTGGGGCCTTGCGCGGCCTGCAGCTGCTCGAAGCCGCGCGTCGCCTTCGGCTGGGGCAGGCCGCCTGGGCCGGCGGGCGCGGCCGGCGTCACCGCCTCGACGCGTTGCGGACGCGTGGCGATCGGCGGCGCGCCCGAGGCGGCCGGAGGCGGCGCCTGGCGGGCTGGCGGCGAAGGGGCGTCAGTGGCGCGCTTGCCGAACACTCTGGCTCGCTACCTTCCCATCAGGCGGTTCAGGAAGGACGTGGGCTTGGCGACCGGCTCGGCCGCCGTCTCGCGGCGGCTGATCATGCGGGCCAGCCCTTCCAGGCTCTCCGCCTGCTTCGACTTCGGTCCCACCTCGCTGATCATCTGGCCGTTGTTGGCCGCCTGGCCGAACAGCTTGGCGTCGAAGGCGATGACCATCGCGGGGGCGAGGCCGAGGGCGTCGCCGAACTCGCGGATCGGGATCTCCGGGCGGCCGGGCACGCCGACCTTGTTCAGCACCACCCGCGGCGGCGCGTCGTTGGGCCGCGCGGCCCGGACCAGGTCGACGATGTTCTTGGCGTTGCGCAGGGAAGCCAGGTCCGGCTCGGCCACCACCACGACGTCGTCGGAGGTGAGCAACATGCGCCGCGTCCAGGGCGTCCAGGCGTGCGGCAGGTCGAGCACCACATAGGGCGAGGTGGCGCGGATCTTCTGGGCCACCTCCTCGTAGGTCTCGGTGGCGATGTCGAAGTCGCGCTCCAGGCTGGCCGGCGCGGCGAACAGCGAAAGGTGGTCGCCGCAGCGCGCCATCATCCGCTCCATCAGCACCGGGTCGAGGCGGTCGGGCTGGGAGAGGGCGTCGGCGATGCCATGCAGCGGATCCTGGTTGAAGTCGAGGCCGGCGGTGCCGAAGGCGAGGTCGAGGTCGACCAGCACCGTGTTGGCGCCCATCCGCTCGGAGATCAGGTGGGCGACGTTGTGGGCCAGGGTCGAGGCGCCGGCGCCGCCCTTCGCGCCGCAGAACGCGATCTGGCGGCCGACGAAGGGCTGCGCCGGGTCGGCGTAGAGGGCGGTGATGGCGGCGATCAGCTGCAGCGCGCCCAGTGGCGGCACCAGGTACTCGCTGACGCCGCGCCGCATCAGCTCACGGTAGAGGCTGATGTCGTTGGCCGCCCCGACCACGATCACCTTGGTGCCCGGATCGCACACTTCGGCCAGGCGAGCGAGATAGCCGAGCAACGCCCCCGCCGGATCGAGGCTCTCGACGATCAGCAGCGAGGGTGTGGGCTGGTTCTGGTAATACTCCACCGCGGCGGCGAGGCCGCCTTCATGGACCACGGTCTTGGCCCGCTCCATGCGCCGGTCACCGCTGGCGCGGTGGATCAGCTCGCCCATCTCGGGCCGGGACCAGAAGACGTGGATGGTGATGCGCGGCACGGTGTGGTCGCCAAGCGCCGCCTCGGCGCTGGCCAGCATGTCGGCGATCGGATTGGTGGCGGCCGCGGGCTGCGGATGCGCGTCGTAGCCATCGTCCGCGTGCGGCGCGCCGAGACCCGCGAACGGATCCGGGGTGGCGACGGCGGCGTGCGCGTCGCCCGGCGCGGGGGCGAAATCGGTCTCGGCCTCGAAGTCGAGATCGAAAGGATCGTGGCTCTCGGCGATCTGAGGCATCTACTGTCCCACCGTCGTCGAGACGGCGCCGTTGGCCTGGGTGTCCTTGGTGGTCGAGGTGGTGTCGCCGGTGCGGTACTTGCCGAGCACCGTCTCGCGCCGGATGGCGTCGGGCGCGGTCATGGTCCTGGGGTGCAGCAGGTCTTCTGGATCGGCGAGCTGGGCGGCGATGTTGGCGGTCACCGCGCAACCGAACTGGGTGTAGGCCTCGTTGCTGCGCACGTCGGCGAGGTTTTCCCACGACTGCCCGCACTGCGGGCCATGCGCCTCGTAGTGCAGGAACCCTACGCGGACCGGGGCCTTGGGGTCGTTCGCCGCGTCGTAGCCCACGATGTGCACGGCGGAGGCCTCCACGCCCTGGGCGACCAGGTAGTCGCGGGTGTCGGTGGCGATGCGGTAGGCGCCCGCGGGATCGGCCCCGTGTTCGGGCGCCTTGATGGTGATCATCCCGCGATCGCCGGCCGCCCAGCGGTCGATGAGATCGCCGAGCGCGGCGGCCTGGGCGGCGGAGAGGCCGCTGGCGTGCGGCGCCAGCTGCACTTCCACCGGCGCCGGCGTCACATCGATCGAATAGCGCTCGGTCGGGGTCAGCGGCGCGGTGCTGGCGCTCGGCCTGGCGCCGCCGGTGGCGCAGGCGCCCAGCGCCAGCAGCAGGAGGCTCGCGGTCCAGATGGGTGCGCGCATGGTCGGACGCTCCTTGGTCAGGCGAAGGTCACTCGACGACATAGCCGTAGGGTCCTTGATAGGTTCTTCCATCGGTGGCCGGCGGCGTGTGCTTGAAGGTCTTGTTCAGCCGCCCCAGCAGGATGGTGTCGAAGTCGTTGGCGATCTGCAGCCCGTCGATCGGGGTCTGCATGTTGGCCGGACTGGTGGGGTTGACCAGGTAGGGCGTGACGATGATCACCAGCTCGGTCTGGCCGGCCTGGTAGTCGCGCGACTGGAACAGCGCGCCGAGGATCGGCAGCTCCTTGATGCCCGGCACGTTGGCCAGATCCTGCGAGGATTTGTCCTGCAGCAGGCCCGCGATCATCATCGACCCGCCCGAGGGCAGCTCGACGGTGGTCTCGGCCCGCCGCACGGTCAGCGCCGGCACCACCAGCACCGGCCCGCCGGTCCCGGTGGAGAGGTTGAACGAGCCCTGGTTGTTGAGCTCCGACACCTCGGTGGACAGCTTCAGCGAGATGCGGCCGCCGGAAAGCACGATCGGGGTGAAGCCGAGCCCGATGCCGAAAGGCTTGAACTCGATCGAGACCTGGCCGTTGGTCGATTCGCCGGTCGGCACCGGGAACTCGCCGCCGACCAGGAACTTTGCGGCCTCGCCGGAGACCGCGGTGAGGTTGGGCTCGGCCAGGGTGCGCACCAGGCCCACCTGCTCGAACGCCTGGATGTTGCCGTTCGCCTGGTTGAGCCCCTGCGAGCCCGCGGTGGTCTGGGGGGTGGAGATCACCCCCGTGCCGCCGTTGGTGCAGGTGGTGCAGACCACGGGCAGGTCGCGCGCGCCGGTCAGCGGGTCGAAGGCCAACACCTCAGGCTGGGTAGTGGTGTTGCGGGTCAACGCCGCGGTGATGCCGCCGAGCAGGGCGCCGTTGACGCCGAACGTGGCGGCGCTGGAGAGCATGAACTGGGTCGAGCCGACCTGGTTGAGGACGGCGCTCCAGTTGAAGCCCAGCTGCTTGATCACCTGCCGGTCCATCTCGACGATGCGGACCTTCAGCATCACCTGGTCCTGGCCGGCGCTGGACAGCATGTTCAGCACGTCCTCGGGCTTGCCGACGGTGGCCTTGGCGATCTGCACCGCCTTGTCGGCGTCGGCCATGTTCAGCACCGTGCCGGAGAGGATGACGCTGTCGTTGATCGCCTCGACCCGCACCTGCGCGCCGGGCAGCACGCGGTTGATGGTGTCGGCGAGAGCCGAGGTGTTCTGTTCGACGTGGATGTTGAGGCCGAGGATGCGGCGGCCGGCGGCGTCGAAGAAGATCGCGTCGGTGACGCCGCTCTTCATGCCCAGCACATAGATGCGCCGGGGCGTGCGCAGCACCGCCTCGGCCACGGCGGGGTTGGAGACCAGCACGTCGCGGGCGTCCACCGGCAGGTCGATCACCGCCGAGCGTCCCTGTGGCAGGGCGAGGGATTGGTTGGCGCCGCCGCCGGCGAGGTCCACCCTGACGACGGACGGCGTGGTGTCGTCGCCCGCGTGGCTGGCGAGCGGCAGGGCGAGCCAGGCGCCGGCCATCAGACCGGCGAGAAGCTTCAGGAGGGCGGCCTTGGAGTTCATGATGCGGCTCATTGGGCGGTGACCAGCTCGGGAGCGCCGCCGCCCTTGAACAGGCGCACGGCATGGCCGTCGCCCGCCGCGGGTCCGCCGGGGCGACCGCCGATGTCGGCGTAGGAACGAAGCGCGATGGTAAGGCCGGTCTGGCCGCGGGCCTTGGCCACGGTGGTGACGCTGGCTTCGGGCACTTCGAGCGTGATGGTGCTGCCGGGCAGGGTGCTGGTGTTCTTGGGCACGTCGGCGTGCTGGTCGATGGCCAGCACCAGCACGTTGGTGATCACCGTCTCGGTGATCATGCCGCCGCCGCCGTTCTTGGAGGTGTCGGCATGGGTGGAATAGATGTCGACGTGGTCGCCGGGCTCGATGAAGCCCCCGGCGCCGCTTTCGGTGGTGAGCGGCAGAGCCATGGCGCGCATGCCCTCGGGCAGGCGCACGGCCATGTAGCTGGAGTCGCCGCTGCGGACGATGTCTCGCGCCGTGATCGGCTGGCCGGCGTAGATCGGCTGGCGCACGATCGCGCCGGCCAGCGCCTGCATCTGCGGGCCGCCGCCGGTGGCCATGTCGGTCACCGTCTTGCCGGCCTGGTTGACGGCGGTGGCGGCGCCGCCGACCGGCGCGGCGGTCATCACGCCGTCGGTGACGTACGCCGCGTTGAGCGTGGACGCGGGCCAGCTCTGCCAGCTCATGTTCGCGGCGCTGAGCCGGTCGCCGACGGCCAGGTCGGTCTTGGCCACCAGCACGCGCGTCATCGGTTGCGGCGGGGCCTGCACGGTGACCATGGGCGGCGGCGCCTTGGGGGCGCCGAAGAGGCCGTGCACGAGGAGCGCCAGTCCGACAGCGGCCACCAGGGCGACCACGATGATGGCGATGCGGGCGGGTGTCATGATGCGCTCCGCGGCTCCCTGGCGACGGCTCGGGTGGGGCGGATCGTCGGCGTCATCGACAGACGGCGGTCCTGAGGGGAATCGGCGGCCGTTCTGGCGCCGCGCAAAGGTGGGGGGTCCATGGTTAACGCTCGCCTAAGGCGGCGCTTTCCCATGGCCGGTTAGGCGAGCGGATGCAGGGCGAACGCGACCAGCGCGCCGGCCGCGATGGCGACCCCGTAGGGCGCCGCCTCGCCAGGAGTGGCCAGGCGCCTCGCCCAGGCCGGTCCCGCCTCCGCGAGGGGCCGCAGCCAGGTCGAGCGCAACGCCACCAGCCCCAGCGCCAGCGCGCCGCCGGCCAACCCGGTGTAGACGGCGAAGGGCGCGATCCCGCGCAGGCCCACCCAGAGGGCGGCCGCGGCCATCAGCTTGGCGTCGCCGCCGCCGATCCAGCCCATCGCGAACATCAGCGCCGCGAGCGCCAGCGCGCCCAGGCCGACGGCGAAACTGAGGCCGATCGCCGGCAACGACACGCCGAGCGCCAACGCCGCCGGCGCGAACGTCAGGGCCAGCGCGATGGAAATCCAGTTGGGGATCGTGAACGAGGCGAGGTCCTTCACCGCCGCGCCGATCACCAGGCCGGCGAAGACGAACAGGACCAGGGTCTTGACGAGATCGGGCGACATGCGCGGCCAGGAAAAATGAAGCGGGCCCGCGGAGCATGACCCCAAGGCGTGAACCGAAGGTTTCCAGCGCGCGACGCCATCGCCCTGCCGGACACCGCGCGTGGCAGGCCGCGTTCCGAAACGACGAAGGGGCCGCGGCTTGACGCCGCGGCCCCTCCAACGATCTGAAGCGTCTTGGGAACGCTTAGTGGATCTTGGCGCCGGCGGTCGACAGCGTGGCGTTCAGGTTGGTGCCGAGCGTGGTGACGGCGCTGATGATCACGACCGCGATGAGGGCGACGATCAGGCCATACTCGATGGCGGTGGCGCCGGACTCGTCCTTCATGAAGCGAGAAATGAACTTGGACATGCTTGATCTCCGTGTGTTGCAAGCTGATCAGGGATCAAGCCGGTCAGGCCTGCTAGCCCCTTTAGACCTGCCCACTATCGCGCCCCGGCCTTAATCTCTAGTAAACGTGGAAGTATTGCCACGGACATTTCTATGGTTTACACAAATTCAACATTATTATCGGTTAACCAACAGGTCGCGGGAGGGCGCGGGCGGGGAAACTGCGGCGGCGGGTCGCAGCCGATGGTTCCGCAAGACAACAGCGCAAGCGCTTTACCCAAACTTAGGTCCGCCGTTCCTAGGCTGCCTCGCGCACGGACTCATACGGACTCATAAGGAACGCCGGTGGACTGGTCGCTCGTCAATCTCGCCGTGAGCTTCGCGGCCTTCGGCCTGCTGGCGCGGCTCTGGCCGTGCAATCCGGAGCAGCCGCGCCTCCTCAGCCGCGACCTGCCGGACAACGTCATCTACTGGCTGCTCGGCGTGCTGCTCTACGGCGGCCTGGTCACCCTGCTGATCCGCGGCGGGCTCGGGCTGCTGCTCGGCGCCCACGGCGCGACGGCCAGCGCCGCCGTGCTGGCCGGCTATGGCTGGACCTCGCGGTTGCCGCTCGCCCTGCAGGCGGTGCTGGTGATCGTCATCCTCGACTTCGTCCAGTACTGGCTGCACCGCCTGTTCCACACCCGGTCGCTCTGGCCGTTCCATGCCATCCACCACAGCGCCGAGCAGCTGGAGTGGACCACCACCTTCCGCATCCATCCGGTGAACTTCGTTGTCTACGGGGCCGGCGCCCTGGCGGTGGTGCAGCTGGCGGGCTTCCTGCCCGGCGCCTTCGCCATCGCCGCCGTGGTCAACTCGCTGATGGGCCCGCTCGCGCACGCCAACGTCGACTGGACGTTCGGGCCACTGCGCTATGTGATCGTCAGCCCAGTCTATCACCGCTGGCACCACGTGAAGGACCCGGCGGTCTACAACCGCAACTTCGCGCCCACCTTCCCGATCTGGGACCTGATGTTCGGCACCTGCTACATGCCCAAGGGCGTACTGCCGTCCAGCTATGGCGTCGAGGGCGTACCGCCGCACTTCCTGGCGCAGATGATCTGGCCGTTCCAGGAGATCGCCCGGCGCTTCACCTCGAAGGCCGACGCCGCGGCGTCGGCCTGACCGGTGGCCGATCCCGCGAGCGAGGCGGCGGGTTGGCTGGCGAAGCTGCCGGCCTCGCAGCTGCAGGCGGCCCAGGCACACACCGATTTCCGGCTGCTCGCCTGGGTCGGCGGACTGGCGCTGCTGCTGGGCGCCTGCGCTTTCGTCTCGCACAGCGGTCTGATCGGCGATCTGCGCCGGCGGCTCGAAGCGGCGAAGCCGCGGCCCTGGGCCGCCGGCGCTGCGGCGGCTGGCCTGCTGGCCCTGATCCTCGCCGGGCTGAAGGCGGCGTACGACGCCGTGGCCGGCTGGTGGGGCGACGCGATCCTGAGCCAAGGGGGCGGGGTCCCGCCGGGGCCCGGACTCGCCGGCCGGCTCTCGCTGGCGGTCGGCGGGGTGCTGCCGGTGACGGTCGCGGCGGTCGTTCTGGTTCCGCTCATGCTCTGGCTGATGCGGGCCCGGCCACGGACCTGGCCGCTGATCGGCGGCGCCGTGCTGATCGCGGCCGTGCTCGCCGTCGAATGGGCGCCTTACGCCGTCTCGCCGCCCGCGACGACCGCAACCTTGCCGGCCGGCCCCTTGAGGGACGGTCTGATGGCGCTGGTCGCCGAGACCCACCTGCCCGCGCACGACATCTATCTGTCGCTCGAACCCGACGGCACCGACGTCACCGGCGGCTTCGGCCAGGCGCGGCTCACTGTAGGCCTCGACCTGATGGGCGCTTCGCCGGCGGCGGCGCGCGCCTACGTCGGCCACCTGATGGGCCACTACGCCCACAACGACATCTTTTTCGTCTGCCTGGTCGGCGGACTGACGCTGGTGGCCGGCCTCTTCGCCGTGCAGCGCTGGGCGGCGCCGCTGGCGCGGCGGATCGGGGCGCGGGGAGTGCTCAGTCCAGCCGAGCCGGAGGCGCTGCCGGCCGCGGCGATGATCGCCATCCTGGCGGCGACAGCCGCCGCGCTGGTCGCCGGCGCCTATCTGCGCTGGGCCAACGTGCGGGCCGACGACTATTCCTTGGCCCACGCCCGCGAGCCGGACGGGCTTGCCGCGGTGCTGGAGCGCGAGTGGGACCACGCCGCGGTCGATCCGCCGCTCATCGAAGAAGTGATCTTCTACACCCACCCGCCGCTGAAGGGCCGTCTGTTCCACGCCATGCAGTGGAAAGCGACGCACGGCGGCTGACGCCGTTGAGGCTTTCTTGACCAATCCAGAGCAGCCTTCCGCCATGCGCAGCCTCATCTTCGCCCTCAGCCTCGCCGCCCTCGGCGCCTCAGCCGTTTCGGGCGCGGCCCTCGCCGCCAGCATGGGCGTGCCGCTCGACCAGGCGGTGATCGTCACCCTGTCGGCGCCCGCCCACGACGTGGTGGTGGGCAACCCTGCCATCGCCGACGTGACCGTCTCCGACCAGCGCCACCTGGTGGTGACCGGCAAGAGCGGCGGCGTCACCAACCTGGTGGTCAACGATGCGGCTGGACGCACCATCTTCAACCGCCAGATCGTCGTCGGCTCCTCGTCCGGCGACCGCGTCGAGATGATCCAGGGGCCGCAGATCACCAGCTACGCCTGCGCGCCGACGTGCCAGCAGGTGGGCGCGAGCCAGGGCCTCAGCGCGGGCGCCGGTGGCGGCGGCGGCGGCGGCGCCGGGTCTCCCGTCGCGCCGGCTGGGAACACCGGCGGCGGGGTGCAGGCGTCGCCCGGCACGCCTTAAGTCGGCTTTAGGCCCTTAGGCTTAAGCTCGGGACGCACTCGGAGTTCTCAGGGGACCCTTCGGACCATGCCGTCCGGATCGCCGCGCCGACCCCTTCGCGACCTGCCCGCAGCCCGCGGCGGCGCCACCGCGGTGGAATTCGCCATGGTCGCGCTGCCGTTCTTCGCCCTGCTGTTCTCGATCATGGAACTGGGCATGATGTTCCTGGCCTCAACCACGATCGAGGCGGCGACCGTGGCGGCGGCGCGCCAGATCCGCACCGGCCAGCTGCAGGGCGGCGCCAGCAACACCGCCGCCGGCTTCAAGACCCTGGTCTGCGACGACATGTCTTGGATCTCCACGTCGGACTGCATGGCCAACATGAGCATCGACGTGCGCACCTTCTCCAGCTTCTCGGCGATCAGCGTCACTCCGCCGATCACCAACAACCAGATCGACCAGACCCAGCTCACCTTCAACGCCGGCGCCTCGTGCGACATCGTGCTGGTGCGCGCCTTCTATCCCTACACGCTGCTCACCCCGCTGCTGGAGCCGGGCCTGCCCAACCTGGGCGCCAACCAGCACCTGATCACCACGGCGGTGGCGTTCCGCAACGAGAACTGGCAGGCGGAGGGCCCGCCGTGCACGTGAAGTTTCCGCCGCGGCTCCTGGCCGACCGCCGTGGCGTCGCGGCGGTGGAGTTCGCGTTGATCGTCCCGGTGCTGCTGCTGCTCTACTTCGGCGTGGTGGAGCTCACCCAGGGCTTCATGGCCCAGGAGCGGGCCGCGCACACGGCCTCGACCATCGGCGACCTCACCGCCCAGAGCACCACCCTCGACCAGGCCGAGCTCACCGACATCTTCTCCCTGGGGGACACGATCATGTACCCCTATCCGACCACCAGCCTGCAGATGCGCCTCTCCAGCCTGACGGCCGACGCCAACGACAATGTCAGCGTGGCCTGGAGCGAGGCCCAGGGCATGACGGCGCTGGGCAAGGGCTCCAGCGTCAGCAACCTGCCGGCCAACGTGATCAACGCCAACGAGAGCGTCATCATGGCCGAGACCAGCTACACCTACACCTCGGTGTTCGGTCAGATCCTGCCCTCGCCAGTGGTGTTCAACGAGACCTACTACCTGCGCCCGCGCGCCTCCTCGACGGTGACCTGCACGGACTGCTGATGGGGCCGCCGAGCGCGCGGGGGCGGCGGATCTCGGCTAGACTCGCCAAGGTGAGTCGCGATCGTTTTACCTTCTACGAATTCTTCGCCGGCGCGGGCATGGCCCGGCTGGGCCTGGGCGAGGACTGGCGCTGCCTGTTCGCTAACGACGTCGATCCGATGAAGGCGGCCGCCTATCGGGCCAACTTCGGCGCGGGCGACCTGCATGAGGGCGACGTCTGGAAGCTGCACCCGGCTGACCTCGCCGGCCGCGCCGACCTCGCCTGGGCCTCGAGCCCCTGCCAGGACCTGAGCCTCGCCGGGGCCCGGGCGGGCCTGACCGGCGCCCGCTCGTCGGCCTTCTTCGGCTTCTGGTGGCTGATGGAAGCGCTGGCCGGGCAGGACCGGGCGCCGCGGGCGATCGTGATCGAGAACGTCGCCGGGCTGTTCAACTCGCACGGCGGACGCGATTTTGAGGCCGTGTGCGCAGCCCTGGCCGGCGCCGGCTACCGCTTCGGGGCGCTGGAGATCGACGCGGCGGCCTACCTGCCGCAGTCGCGCAGCCGCTGCGTGATCGTGGCGACCACGGAAGACCCGGGCCTCCTCGCCGGCGACGGATCACCCAGCCGCATGGCCCAGCAGGCGCGGTCGCGCCTGCCGGCGGCGCTGCAGTCGCGCTGGATCGACTGGCGCCTGCCCGCGCCGCCCCGCCGCAACCTCGATCTGGCGGCGCTGCTCGAGCCTGACGACGCCGTCGCCTGGCGCTCGGCGCCGCAGACCGCCGCGCTCGTCGACCTGATGGACGATCTGCACCGCCGCCGCCTCGAGCTGGCGCTGGCGGCGGACGAGCGGCGGGTGGGGGCGGCGTTCCGGCGGATGCGCGGCGGGCGCCAGCGCACCGAGGCGCGGTTCGACGGCCTCGCCGGCTGC
>Ga0302325_10027925_pt1 | contig 11686 bp, 6 predicted proteins | sample Palsa_T0_2_FD_201948 | JGI IMG/M metagenome (GOLD analysis project Ga0302325, IMG submission 201948) | Peat permafrost microbial communities from Stordalen Mire near Abisko, Sweden - Palsa_T0_2 | ecosystem: Environmental > Terrestrial > Soil > Palsa > Peat permafrost | place: Sweden: Abisko... | reverse complement strand
GCGGGTCGGCGACCGCGATGCGCGCAGCGAAGATCGTCAGCTCCTGCTCGACGCGCTGCTGGCGGCCCAGGATCACGTCGTCGTCACGTACGCCGGTCGCGACGAGCGATCCAATCTGCGCCGCCCACCCGCCGTTCCCGTCGGGGAGTTGCTCGACGTGGTGGAGCACACGGTGCGAACGCCGACGGGCCGCGTCCGCGACGCCATCGTGTTCGAGCATCCGTTGCAGCCGTTCGACAAGCGCAATTTCGAGCGCGACGTGCTGGTGCTGGACCGGCCGTGGAGTTTCGACGCGCTCCACCTGGCCGGCGCCCGTGCCGCCCTGGCTCCACGGCACCACGCGCCGCCCTTCCTGGACCAACCCTTGGAACCGGCCGCGTCCGGTCCCATCGGGCTCGATCAGCTGGAGCGCTTCCTTCGTCACCCGGTGCGAGCGTTCCTCCGGGAGCGGCTCGATATCTGGGTCGGGGACAGGACCCGGGACTTCGAGGACGCCATCCCCATCGATCTCAACGGACTGGAGCAGTGGCAGATCGCCGAGCGCGTACTGCAGGAGCAATTGGGGGGAGCAGAGCTCTCACAGTGCCTGGACGCCGAGCGGGCGCGGGGCTCCCTGCCGCCAGGACAGCTGGCCGACGCCGTGCTGAACCGGATCGCTGCCCCGCTGGCCGACCTCGTCGCCGAGGGGCGGCACGCCATGCCCCCGGTTTCGCTGGACGCCCACGTGGACCTGACCGACGGGTGCAGCGTCGTCGGCACGGTGCCTGGCGTACGGGGGGACGTGATCCACAGCGTGACGTACTCGAAGCTGAATCCGGGACACCGCTTGATGGCGTGGGTCCGGCTCCTCGTTCTCAGCGCGACCTGGCCGGAACGGCCCTTCTCCGCGCACACGGTGGCCCGCTCCCAGCGCAAGGGTGCCATCATCGCCATCGCGGACATCGCGCCACTCGGACCCGATGCGTCCACCCGCAAGATGGCGGCAGAGGCACACCTCGGGGCGTTGGTCGAGGTGTTCGAGCGAGGCATGTGTGAGCCGCTCCCGCTCTACGCCGCCGCGTCCGCCGCGTATGCGGGCGCTCCGGCGGAGGGAAAGGACCCCGACCGTGCTGCCGCCGACGAATGGGTCTCCGGTTGGGACTACGACAAGGAGGACAAAGAGGCGGAGCACGTGTTGGTGCTCGGAGGCGCGCTCACGTTCGGGGACGTGCTCCAGCGCGCCGGCGCGCCACGCGCCGACGAGGCAGCCTGGGGTCCGCCCGGGTCGACGCGTTTCGCCGCCTACGCGCACCGGATCTGGGATGCGCTGCTCGCGCACGAGCAGGTGGTCGACCGATGACCGTCGTCCCCGAGCCCCGCCCCTTCAATGCCTGCGGCGATTTGCCGACGGGCATGACCCTCCTGCAGGCGAGTGCCGGGACAGGCAAGACGTTCACCATCGCGGCGCTCACTGCGAGATACGTGGCCGAAGGCATCCTTCCGATCGACCGCCTCCTCGTCATCACGTTCACCCGGATGGCGACCGGGGAGTTGCGTGAGAAGGTGCGCGACCGCCTCGTCCGAGCCTTCGACGGGTTGGTGGACATCCTCGCCGGGCAGGGGGGCCATCAGGACGACGAGCTCGTGCAGCTGCTCGCTCGTGGGACGCCCGACCAGGTGGAGGCCCGCCGTGACCGGCTGGGCAAGGCCATCGCCGACTTCGACGCGGCGACCATCGAGACGACGCACGGGTTCTGTCTCCAGATCCTCTACGGCCTCGGGACGGCAGGGGATGTCGACCGCGAAGTCACGCTGGTCGAAGACGTCAGCGATCTCATGGAGGAGGTGGTCGACGACCTTTTCCTCCGCCGCTTCGCCTTCAAGCCCAATGCGCTCGAGTTCGGCCGCAAAGAGGCCATGGAGATCGCTAAAGCTGCCGCACTCGCGCACCCTGACGCCGACATGGTGCCGCCCCTGTCGCAGGCAGAGGACCTGCCGTCCATCCGGCGCCGCTTTGCCAAGGCGGTCCGCCAGGAGATGGAGGACCGCAAGAAGGCGCGCAAGATCCTCACCTATGACGACGTGCTCAGCCGGCTCCGCACGACCCTCTTCGACGAGAAGCGTGGGCCCGCCGCCTGCGCCCGCCTGCGTGAGCGCTACGACGTCGTGCTGGTCGACGAGTTCCAGGACACGGATCCGATCCAATGGGACATCATGCGCCGCGCCTTCGGCGAGGGCGGGGGGACGCTGGTCCTGATCGGCGATCCCAAGCAGGCGATCTACGCATTCCGCGGCGCCGATGTGCACGCGTACCTGCAGGCCCGCGACGTGGTGCAGTCCGAATGGACGCTCGATGTCAACTGGCGCAGCGACCAGGCGCTGCTCGAGGCCTACGACGCGCTCTTCGACGACAGCCAACTCGGCTCCGCCGGCATCGCCTACCGCAAGGTCAGGGCGGCCGATGCCAATCACGAACGCCGGCTCGTCGGGAGCCAGGTCGACGTGCCGTTGCGCGTGCGCATGCTGCACGCCGACGACGGCCTCGTCCCGTTGACTGACAAGCGGCGCCAGCCCAAGTCCCCCGATGCCAAGGCCTTCATTGCGCGGGACCTGGCGGCCGAGGTGGTGCAGCTGTTGGCCGACGCCCCCGAGCTCATCACCCGGAACCGGGCCGGCGTCGAGGTCGGGCGCGAGACGGTGCACCCCGGCCACCTCGCCGTGTTGGTGCGAGCCAACAGCCAGGCCGTGACCGTGCGCGACGCGCTGCGCGCCGCCGGTGTCCCGGCAGTGATCGGCGGATCCGGCTCGGTCTTCGCCACCGACCCGGCGCTCGAGTGGCTCCGACTCCTCCAGGCGTTGGAGCGGCCGACGGCGCGGGACCGCGCCTCGCTGGCGGCCCTGACCTGCTTCGTGGGCTGGACCCCCGAATGGGTGGCGACGGCCGACGAAGCCGAGTGGGAGGCGTTGCACTGGTCGCTGCACCGCTGGGCCACGCTGCTGCGTGACCAGGGAGTCGCCTCGCTCTACCAGGCAGTGAGCAGCTCGCACGAGGTGCCCGAGCGGGTGCTGGCACGCCCGTCGGGCGAGCGGTTCATGACGGACCTGCGCCACATTGCCCAGCTGCTGCACGAGGCCGGCGTGTCCGAGGGCCTCGGCCCGACCGCCATGGCCACCTGGCTGGGGCGGCGGATCCACGATGCGGCGCGGGACAGCGAGAATGAGGAGCGGGCGCGGCGCCTCGAGTCCGATGCCGAGGCGGTGCAGGTCATCACGATCCACCGCAGCAAGGGGCTCGAGTTCCCGATTGTGTTCTGCCCGTACATGTGGGATGGCAGCCGGCCCTTCAGCAGCAACAGGCGCGTCCACGTGCCCATGTTCCACAATCCGGCCAACGACAGCCGACGCACCATTGACGTCGGGCTCGAAGGGAACAGCTTCGCTCAGCACCAGAAGATGGAGCTCGAGGAGGGGCGCGGCGAGGACCTCCGGCTGCTCTACGTGGCCCTGACACGGGCCCGTCATCAAGCCGTCCTGTGGTGGGCCGGGGCCTACGACAGCCAGCACTCGCCCCTGGCCCGGCTGCTCTTCGACCGCGACGCCCAGGGTGTGGTCGGCCCCTACGGCGCCAAGACCCGTGACGACGCCTCGGTCGAGGCGAAGCTGATCGGATTGGGACCCTGCGTCTCGGTCGAGCGGGTCGGTGTGCCGTCGGCCCAGCGTTGGGAGCAGGGCAACGAGGTCGTCCCGCACCTCGAGGCGGCAGTCTTCGACAGGACGCTCGACGTCCGCTGGCGCCGCGCTTCCTATTCGAGCATCACCAGCGCCGTGCACGACCAGCTTGTAGTCGGGAGTGAACCGGAGCAGCACCTGACATCCGACGAGGAGGTGCCCGTGGCGCCCCCGGCACGGGGCACAACAGGTCCTGCGGCGGGAGACCACGCCGTCCCGCTGCAGCTGGCCGACATGCCCGGCGGGGCCCTGGTGGGCACGGTCGTCCACGGGGTGTTCGAGCACACCGAGTTCGACGTGCCCCACCTGGCTGCCGAAGTGAGGAGGGCACTGGCCAACCAGGTGGCCAGGCGCAATGTCAACCTGGGCGACACGGAGGTCGTCGTCTCGGGCCTGTGCACCGCCATCGAGAGCCCACTCGGGCCGATGGTGGACGGCCTCCGGCTGAGCGAGATCGCCCGACGCGACCGGCTGGACGAGCTGAGCTTCGAGATCCCACTGGTCGGCGGTGACGTGCCCACCGCGAGCCTGCACGTCGGGGCCGTCGCCGACCTGCTCGACGAGCATCTCCCCGAGGACGATCCCGTGGCACGCTACGCCCCGCGCCTGCGCGACCCCGTCCTCAGCGCGGACCTCCGGGGGTATCTGACGGGGAGCCTCGACCTCGTGTTCCGCTTGCCGGGCGACCGCTTCTTCCTGGCCGACTACAAGACCAACAAGCTGAGCGCGCCGGGGGAGACGCTGACGTCGTGGCACTACCGGCCCGACGCGTTGCAGGCCGAAATGGACGCGGCCCACTACCCGCTGCAGGCCATCCTCTACGCGGTGGCGCTGCACCGCTACCTGCGCTGGCGGCTCCCCGGCTACGAGCCCGGGACGCACCTCGGCGGCGTGCTGTACCTGTTCGTGCGCGGCATGAGCGCGACGGAGACCGGCAACGCAGACGCCGTGTCGCCTCCGGGAGTGTGGTCCTGGCGTCCGCCGGCCGCCTTCGTCGAGGCCGTGAGCGATCTCTTCGACCGGGGGGTGCCGGGGTGAGTGCGCTCGAGACCGTCGACGCCTTCGACGCCCGCCTCGCGCGCGGCAGTGATGGATCGTTGCGCGCCTTCAACGACGCGGGCGTCCTCTCGACGTCGGACGTCCACGTCGCGTTGCGGTTGGCCCGGTTGAGCGGTACCGGCGACGAGGTCGTCTCGTTGGGGGCGGCCTTCGCGGCACGAGCCCCGCGTCTGGGCAACGTCTGCGTGGACCTGGCCACCATTCATGCCACGGCGGACGCCGACACGGACACGCCGGCGGACATTGGCGCGCTGCCGTGGCCCGAACCTCGGGCGTGGATCCGGCAGATGGCGGCCAGCTCGATCGTCGGCGATGGGCGGCCGCTGCACCTGGTGGGGACCACCCTGTATCTGGACCGCCTGTGGGCGGACGAGAGCCTGGTGGCGACGGAGCTGCGTGCCCGCTCCGACGGCGCCGCGCCCGGGGTCGATGTGGAGCTGCTGCGGAACGGCCTCGTCGAACTGTTCGAGAACGATCCCGACCAGCGCATGGCGGCGGCCACCGCCGTCCTGCAGCGACTCTCCGTGATCGCGGGCGGGCCCGGCACCGGGAAGACGACGACGGTGGCCCGCGTCCTGGCGCTGCTGGACGCCCAGGCGACGGCGGCGGGGCGGCGTCCGCCGCTGGTGGCACTCGCCGCCCCGACCGGAAAAGCAGCGGCACGGCTGGAGGAAGCCGTCCGCCAGGGCGCGGGGGAGATCGCGATTGATTCCGAACGGCGGGATCGCCTGCAATCACTGTCAGGCAAGACCGTGCACCGCCTGCTCGGTTTCAATCCCGGCAATCGGACGCGCTTTCGTCACGATCGCCTGAACCGCCTGCCCCACGACGTCGTCGTGCTCGACGAGACCTCCATGGTCTCGTTGTCATTGATGGCCCGAATGTTGGAGGCGGTCCGCAACGACGCGCAACTGCTGCTCGTGGGCGACCCCGAGCAACTGGCCTCGGTCGAGGCCGGCGCCGTTCTCGGTGACATCGTCGGGCCCGCCGCGCTCGGCCCCGCCATGCTGCCGGCTGCCCGCCAGGAACTGGCCGACGTCACGGGGCTGACGGTTCCCGCCACCGAAGGCACGAAAGCTGCCGCGTTCGGCAAGGGGATCGTGGTCCTGCGCAACGTGCACCGCCACGGTAAGGCCATCGCCGCACTGGCCCGGGCCATCCGGCAGAACGACGCCGACGAGGCGATGGCCATCCTCCGCGCCGGCGACTCGAACGTGCAGTGGATCGCCACCGATCCGGCCGCGTCGGCTCCGTCCGAAGACCTGTTGGGCGATGTGCGGCGGCTGGCGGTCGACACCGGCCGCGCCGTGATCGGGTCGGCCCGCGCCGGTGACGCGCGCGCCGCGATCGACGCGCTGGGCAGCTTCCGTCTCCTGTGTGGACACCGGCGAGGTCCGGAGGGCGTGGCGACGTGGATGGACCACATCGAGAACTGGCTCCGCTCCGACGTGGACGGTTTCACCACGGGCGCCACCTGGTACGTAGGGCGCCCGCTCATCGTGACGCAGAACGACTACGGGCTCGACCTGTACAACGGTGACACGGGGGTCGTGGTCGAATCCGACGAGGGACGCTTGGTGGCCGCTTTCGAGCGTCGCGGCGCCATTGCCGAGGTCAGCCCAACCCGGCTCGCCGCCGTCGACACCGTCTACGCCATGACAGTCCACAAGAGCCAGGGCTCCCAGTACGAGGCGGTGGCCTTTCTCGTGCCGGATCACGACTCGCGGGTACTCACGCGCGAGCTGCTTTACACGGCGGTGACGCGGGCCCGGGAGCGGCTCATCGTCGTCGGTCCCGAGCTGTCGATCCGGGCCGCCATCGACCGGCCGATCACGCGGGCGTCGGGACTCCGGGCGGCCCTCTGGGGCGAGCCGGACTGACGCCAGCCGGGCCGCGCCACCCTGGCGGGGGGACCATTTCCATCCCACGACCATCCCACTGCGCACATATCCTGCTACTTAGGATGCCGCCGTAGAGAAAATCCCTGCTCTCAAGCTAATTACAGGCCCTCCACAGCGAGGATTCAGGGTCTTGGCCCATTATGACGATTACATGACTGACTGCGCAGCGAAATGCGCGGCCTTAGCGAAAACACGGGTGAAATGAAGATTCTGGTTCTCGGAGGAGACGGTTACCTCGGTTGGCCCACCGCGCTGCATCTGTCGGCTGTGGGCCATGAAGTGACCGTGGTCGACAATCTGGTGCGCCGGGAGTACGACCGCGAGATGGGTGTGGACAGCCTGGTGCCCATCGCCTCCCTGCAGGACCGCGTCACACGCTGGGAGCAGGTGTCCGGTCACGCCATCAACGTGCGTATCGGGAACCTGACCGACGCCGCCTTCACGTACGGCGTCGTCGCCGAGGGAAAGCCCGACGCCATTGTGCACTTCGGCGAACAGCGGTCCGCCCCGTACTCCATGATCGACCGGGAACATGCGGTCTATACGCAGGTCAACAACGTCGTGGGGAACCTGAACGTGATGTACGCGATCCAGGAGACAGATCCCGACATCCACCTCGTCAAACTGGGGACCATGGGGGAGTACGGGTACCCCAACATCGATATTGAGGAAGGGTTCATCGAGATCACCCACAAGGGGCGCACCGACGTGATGCCCTATCCCAAGCAGCCCGGCTCCTTCTACCACCTGTCCAAGGTGCACGACAGCCACAACATCATGTTCGGTTGTCGCATCTGGGGCCTGCGGGCCACCGACCTCAACCAGGGGATCGTCTACGGCCAGTCGACTCCCGAGACCGACGTCGACCCGTTGCTCGCCACCCGTTTCGACTACGACGGCGTCTTCGGTACCGTGCTCAACCGCTTCTGTGTGCAAGCGGTCGCGGGCCACCCGCTGACCGTCTACGGCGCCGGCGGCCAGACCAGAGGCATGCTGAACATCCGCGACACGCTGGCCTGCGTGACCCTGGCTCTACAGAATCCCGCCGACCGCGGCGAATTCCGGGTCTTCAATCAATTCACGGAGTCCTTCTCGGTGCGCCAGATGGCACAGATGGTCCAGAAGGTCTGCCCGACCCGCGTCGACATCGCCGAGGGTCTGTCCAACCCGCGGGTCGAGAACGAGGAGCACTACTTCCACGCCGCCAACACCAAGCTGCTCGACCTGGGTCTCCAACCCCACCTGCTGACGGACCAGGTCATCACCGACATTCTCGGACTGGTCGAGCGCTACCGCAGCCGGGTGGATGTCCGGGCCATCGCACCCACGGTCCAGTGGCGTTCGAGTGCCAGCACCCTGACGACGTCCGGTGAGACTCCGGGCTCGTCCTTTCTCGCGGTGTAAAGCCTCCCTTCCCCCTGTAGTTTCCTGTGGCGATGCCGCCACGCAGGCCACGCCGCCGCGCGCGCCGTCGATCATCGGCCCGACCGGTCACCCTGCTGATCGCAGTGGTGGTCGCGCTCGCGGTCCTCGTGGGTGGTCTCACCCAGGTGTCGCGGCAGTCGCAGGGCTACGACGCCAACTCCGACCGTGCGCTGGCGGCACAGGGCACGGTCGCAGCCGACCAGTCGAATGCGACCTCCGCCTCGGTGCGCAAGATCCTCGACGATCTCCCGACCCAGACCCGCCAGGGGGTGCAGGCCACGCTCGACAGCGCGGTGCAGCAGACCGGCCTCCAGTCTGCACGGGCGCAACTCGCCGCCGGCTCGACGCCGCTGGGGACGGTGGCGACCCAGTTTGCCGCCGTGTTCGCGGACCGGGCCGAGGCCATGACGGAGCTGCGAGCCGCGGTCTACGGGTTCCTCGGCATGCAGCCCATTGCGCCGGCCAACGCGCCGGCGGGTGCCAACCATGTCACCACCGGCGCGACCGCGCTCCTCTCCGCCAGTCAGGCCACCGACCGCATTGCCGGGGCCGGCACCCTCTTGACGCGGTCGGACGCCCTTTACCGCTCGGTCCGGCGGTCGCTCGCCGTCGCCGCCGGACACGGAATGCTTCCTCCCTCGGTCTGGGTGACCAACCCCCAGGTCTGGCAGCTGGGGAGTGTGGCAGCCCAGGTCGATCTCCTGGCCACCTCGCCCACGCTGGCCGCGACGCACTACGTCGTCCTCCGCACCGTGCACCTGACCCCTCCCGCCCTACCCACGCCGCCAGGCGCTCCGGCGAACGTGTCCGTCATCAGCCCGACGTCGGAGATCGGAGTGACCGTGGTGCTGGCCAACCAGGGTTCGTCCGATGAACCGCACGTGTCGGTCCGCTTCTCGCTGACCGATCAGACCTCGGGCGCGACGACGATCCAAGTCCGGACGGCGGCACTCGCCCTCGCCGCCTCGGTCACACTTCCCAAGGTGACCTTGCGCGTGGAGCCGTCCACCTCATATCTCCTCACCGTCCAGGTGATCCCCCCTGCAGGCCAGACGCTCACGGCCGGCACCGCGATCCAGGTGCCGCTGCAGGTCGCACCCGGCTCCTGAGCGGCGAGCAGCCGACATCCCGCGCGACCCCCGTGTCGACCCCACCCGTTCGTGGTCCTAGGATCGAGACGCACCGAATTCAGGAACTGGAGGGCTCTTCACGTGGCCGAGAGCATCACGATCACGGACAATCGCAATGGCGAGTCCATTGAGGTTCCGCTCGTCAACGGCGGGGTAGCGGCTGAGGAGTGGGCCAAACTCCTGCCGGGAGTGTGGTTCTACGACCCCGGCTTCATGTCGACGGCGGCGTGCGAGAGTGCCATCACGTACCTCGACGGTGACGCCGGCATCCTGCGTTACCGCGGTTATCCCATTGAGCAGCTGGCCGAGAACTCGACCTACCTCGAGGTGGCCTACCTGCTCTTGAAGGGCGAGCTGCCCAACGAGGCGCAGTTCGACGAATGGCGCCACGACGTCACGTACCACACGTTCATCCACGAGAACGTGCGCAAACGGTTCCTCGAGGGCTTCCACTACGACGCCCACCCGATGGGGATGCTGGTCTCGGCCGTGGCCGCCCTGTCGACCTTCTATCTCGACGCCAAGGACATCTTCGATCCCGAGTCACGCAACAAGCAGATCATCCGGCTCATCGCCAAAATGCCGACCCTGGCGGCTGCGGCGCACCGCTTCAGCGTGGGCATGCCCTTCGTCTACCCCGACAACTCGCTCGACTTCGTCCCGAACTTCCTCTCCATGCTCTGGAAGGTGGCGGAGCCGCGTTTCGAGGCCGATCCCGTCCTCGCTCGCGCCCTGGACATTTTGTTCATCCTCCATGCCGACCACGAGCAGAACTGCTCGACCACGGCCATGCGCGTCGTCGGGTCGTCGCACTCGGACCCCTACTCGGCCACGGCCGCTGCGGCCGCCGCCCTCTACGGGCCTCGGCACGGCGGCGCCAACGAGGCGGTCATCCGCATGCTGACGGACATCGGGAGCATTGAGAACGTGCCGGACTTCATCGCGACGGTCAAGGCGGGAACCGGCGGCCAGCGCCTCCAGGGCTTCGGGCACCGCGTCTACAAGAGCTACGACCCGCGGGCGAAGATCATCAAGCGGACCGCCGACGAGGTCTTCGCGGTGACCGGCAAGAACCCGCTCCTCGACATCGCGCTCAAGCTCGAGGAGATCGCCCTCAGCGACGAGTACTTCACCTCCCGCAGGCTCTACCCGAACGTCGATTTCTACTCCGGCCTGATCTACCAGGCCATGGGTTTCCCGCTCGAGATGTTCCCCGTGCTCTTTGCCATCCCGCGCACCACCGGGTGGTTGGCCCACTGGCAGGAGATGCTCGACCAGGATTCCAAGATCGCCAGGCCCCGCCAGCTCTACATCGGCTCGGAGCCGCGTGATTACACCCCGATGGGGAACCGCTGACCCCCTGAGTCAGCGGTCCCGCCGCGGGCGCATGCGGACCAGTCCCTCCTGCGCCAGCGAGACACAGAGACGTCCCGGGCGGTCGAACAGGAAGCCCCGGGCCAGGCCCCGCCCCTGGGCGGCGACTGGCGAGTCCGTGTCGTAGAGCAACCACTCATCGGCCCGGAAGGGCTGGTGGAACCACATGCAGTGGTCCAGGCTGGCGCCCATGAAGTCGGGGTCGTCCCAGCTCGTCTCGTGCGGGGCGAGGATGGTGTCGAAGAGCGACATGTCAGACGCGTAGGTCGCCACGCACGCGTGCAGGAGCGGGTCGTCGGGGAGCTCGCCGTCCGCCCGGATCCAGAGGCGCTGATAGGGCTCCCCCACTTCCCTGGAGTGCCACGGGAGATCGCCTATGTGGCGCTGGTCGATCGGGTGGGGCCGGTCGAACCACTCCTTGAGCTCCTCCTTCCAGGGTTCAAGGCGCTCGAAGAGCGGAGCCAGTGACTCGGGCTCGGGGACCTCGGGCATGGGGATCTGGTGCTCCAGACCCTCCTCGAGGTCGTGGAAGGAGGCCGAGAGGTTGAAGATCGCCCGCCCGTGCTGCACGGCGACGACGCGTCGGGTGGTGAAGGAGCGTCCGTCACGGATCCGGTCGACCTCGTAGAGGATGGGCACCTTCGGGTCGCCCGGTCGCAGGAAATAGGAGTGCAGCGAATGCACCCGTCCGTGCTCGACCGTGCGCCCCGCTGCCATGAGGGCCTGTGCGGCGACCTGGCCGCCGAAGACGCGCTGGCGCTCCTCGTTGGGCTGGATGCCCCGGAAGATATTTACCTCAATGGGCTCGAGGTCAAGCAGATCGACGAGGAACTCCAGGGACGCGCTCATGCGCCCATGTTCGCAGGCGGCCGCCGTCTGCCGTCGCGGGCGTCGCGGACCGTCGCAGAGCACGCCGCCCCGACCCCAACTACCCTGCGGCTGCGTGACACCGGCGAAACAGGACGGCGAGCTCGAGTTCCCACCGGGTTTCACCTGGGGCGTGGCCACGGCGGCCCACCAGATCGAAGGCGGCAACGTCAACAACGACTGGTGGGCGTGGGAGCACGACCCGGCGTCGGACACGCTCGA
>Ga0302325_10027923_pt1 | contig 11686 bp, 8 predicted proteins | sample Palsa_T0_2_FD_201948 | JGI IMG/M metagenome (GOLD analysis project Ga0302325, IMG submission 201948) | Peat permafrost microbial communities from Stordalen Mire near Abisko, Sweden - Palsa_T0_2 | ecosystem: Environmental > Terrestrial > Soil > Palsa > Peat permafrost | place: Sweden: Abisko... | reverse complement strand
GCGCCCAAAGTTCCGCAAGGGCTGGCGTCTATGTCCAAAATCGGCAATCGCTGTCCGGTTCCAAACACTCGCGAGGGCGTGGAGGATGGTCCGGGTTCGCGCGAAAAGTGTGCGACGGATTTTCACGCGTCAGCAGCGAATCGTCTTGCGCTTCTTGCCCAGCTTGCCGGTGGCTTCCGCCTTCTCGATATACGCAATCGCCAGCGGGACCTCGCAGGCCGTATCGCCCATATCCGCGCTGACCGCCCCGATCTTATGCGCGGCAGCCCTGGCCCTGGCCGAAAGCGGCTGCACATAGCTCCCCACGGCAATCACAAAGCTGTTCATCGTGAGCTTCACCCGATTCTGCGCGGTGTGGATGCTCGCAACGATCGTGCTGAGCAGAGCCTCAATCTCCGCCAAGTCAAGGCGCTCATCGGGAACAGTCGTCACCAACCCTGAGTAAGTACGCCAGCCACTCGCGACCAGAAACTCGCCTGTCGAGCCAATCCACGCCGCCGCCAGCTCACGGCCCTTGGCGTGTTCGACCGTTACCCATGGCACAGTGTAATCCGAGATCATCGACAAGCCGTCCGCACCCTTTGCCCACGCATGCAACTGCGCTTCCGTCATTTTGGAGCCATCGGCAACCATGCCGGCGAGATACATTGGCTCCATCAGGCCGGTATCGTAAAGCTCATACGCTGTGTCCTGCTCGCCTTTGAGCTTCTTCGCGATGAGCTTCATATCCGCGACGCTCACGCCCAGCGTGCGTTCCAGGCCGTGGCCATGCCGCGCATACGTGATGCGCGTTTTCTCAGCGCCCTTGCTCTTCATCTCCGCTAGAACGGCAGCCGCCTGCGCCGATAGGTCTTTCGTCATCGTCATCTCAATGCTCCGGCGAGATTGGCGATCCTACTGCTTTTCCGTCGCCACGTAAACCACCACCCCGCCCAGCAGCAACAGCATCGCCGCGCCGGGAACGAGATACACCATGCTTGTGTTGGACTGCCCGGAAGAGAAGGGCCATAGGGCATCCAGATGGGATACCGGCCACTGCTTCAGCGATTCAAACCACGCCGACGTAGCAGCCATCCAAGGCATTCCATGGATGGCTTCATAAACCAGCGTTCCAGCCAGCAGCACCAGAGCTACAGCGAAGGCAAATACCTGCGCTCCCAGCAATGGCCGCTGGATGCGCTGCACCGCGGCATTGCGGCGGCGCAGTTGCGCTCTCCACCACAGCACGCTGGCCAGCGGCGGAGCGGCCGCGGCAGAAGACTCCACACGCGCTCCGCGAAACGCCTGCGTGAGCAGCACCAGATCGCTGCACGCCCGGCATTCCGCAACATGCACCCGCAGCTCATCCGCGCACGAATGCGGCCAGTGCCCCAGTTCAAGCAACTGCTTCAATTCAGCCTCATGCTTGCATGATCGCAGCCTCATACATGCCCCCGATTCGGCTCCCGCAGAAGCCGCGCCATCTTATACCGCGCGCGAAACAACAGCAGCCGGATGCTCGCCGAAGCCAGCCCAGTCACTTCCGCAATCTCCTTGTGTGAATACCCCTCAGCATGAGCGAGCCACAGCAGTTGCCGCTCGCGGGGCTTCATCTGCTGCATAGCAGGGGCCAGCATCGCCACGGAATCCGCCTGCGACGCGTCGCTCTTCGCCGCAAACAGCTCCTCCGGAATTTCCTCGATCGAAGATGCCCGAGGCCGCCGCCAATAGTCGCGCAGCAGGTTCGTCGCAATGCGAAAGAGATAGCGCCGGCAGGCCACTTCGCCATCCTCCATGCGCATCGCGCGCTCGGCAAGAAGGAAGCGTACAAAGCTCTCCTGCATCAGATCGTCGGCCAGCGCCGGATCGCCCGAAACCCGCGCCAGATACGCCCAGAGCGAACGCGCCGAACGCTCGTAGAATCCAGCGAAGGCATCGCTATCCATGCCCAGGCCCGCAATCGGATCGGTGAGGGCGGTGGAGTTGTGCAACGCGTTGCCCGTCAACGCCCTCGGCAATATCGATTCCCAGTGCGATCCCAAATTCATGCCCGGTTTCTCTTTCCTTGAACTCTGTACCCCGTCCTTGCCGGGAAGCATTGCGGCTCACTGGCCGTCGCGTGGGTCCACGCGCAGGCTGGAGTGCGGCCGCCTCGTAGCGTCGTTGGCGTCCGGCATCAACCCCAGACGCCCCGCCAGCACCCACGTTACGCCTGCGGACAGGATAAACCCAAGCCCCGGCATCAGCACCACAGTTCCCAGCACCAACATCGGCACATTCATATCCTGTTGCGTATGGCGCAGCAGAATCAATCCAATCCCCAGCAGCGTCAGCACAATCCCGATCTGCAACGGCGTCAGCACGCGCACCACCATCCCCGGCATACGCTCCTCCTGCTCAAAGTTCACAGGCAATGGCGCAGCTTCCAGAAAGCGCTTGCCGGCATCGGTGTCCATGTATGTCAGCAGCTCCTGGCTGGCGCTGAATTTATCGATCAGCTTGTTATGCACATCCATCTGCAAGCGGAAGATTCGCCCCCAGCGCCGGTTCTCAAGGAACTGCCGCAGCAGCCAGAGAATCGCGCCGAGCACGCAGACAAAGACCACAAACGGCCCAACTTCCTCAATCAGCCATTGCATCGTCGACTGCTCATGGCGCGGCTGCGAATACTCCGGCCATACCGCGCGCTCCAAAGCCTGATCCGGACCATTGTCATTCTGCTTCAGGTGCGAAAACAGATAGAACTCCGGATTCAACGCAATCTCAGGATGGCTCTCCAGATACTGCGCCAGTTGCGGATTGTTCTTCCGCACGTACTCCTGGTTCGCGAGCAGCGACGGATCGTGCTCCACCACAGTGGTCAGTGTGGGACTCAACCGCAGCAGCCGGATCAGCTCCTCCTGCATCGCCGCCACATCCTTGTCGGATGTCGCAGTGGCCGGTGTTGCGGCACGCGCCGCGGCAGGCCGCGGCTGGGCCAGTGCGCCGCTCGTAAACAGAACGGCGGATAACGCGGCAATCGCAAATCTCATAGGGCGCGAAACGTGCATTGTGAATTTCCCTCTCCCAAACAGTCTCTTGAATCGTCTTCTGCCCATACAACGAACCGGAATCGCTTTCGGTTAACAACATCGCCGGAAAAAGAACTGTTGTCATCCTGAAAGAAGGGAAGGATCTCCTTCTTTCAAATTCTGTCCGATTTCCCCTTGACATACCCAGTTGTCGATGGGTATCGTCGCACCATACCAAGCGTTCTAGGGGTATTCGAGATTTCCAATGGCAAAAAACGACCTGCAAGGCTCGCTCGACCTGCTCATCCTCAAAACGCTCGCCCAGATGGGCGATCTGCACGGCTACGGCATCGTGCTGCACATCCAGCGAGCCTCCGACGCGCTGCTCAATGTCGAAGAAGGTTCGCTCTACCCGGCGCTCCATCGTATGGAGCAAAGTGGCTGGGTCACTTCAGAGTGGGCACTCACCGAGACCAAGCGCAAAGCCAAGTTCTACAAACTCACGGCCCAAGGCCGCAAGCAGTTGAAGGAAGCGGAAGAAAGCTTTGAGCAGCTCGTCAAAGGCGTCCGCGCCATGCTGCGCTACGCATAGGAGGGGTTCGTGTCGCTCGCCAATCGCATCGCCAATCTCTTCCGCCGCCATCACGTAGACCGCGAAATTCAAGCCGAACTCGCCTCGCATCTTGCCATGCGCACGGAAGACAACGTCGCCGCAGGAATGGATGCGAAACAAGCCCACCGCAGCGCTCGCGTCACCTTCGGCAACCCCACAGTCGCCCGTGAACGCACCGCGGAAGCCGACGCGGCGCTCTATCTCGAAAGCCTCTGGGCAGACATCCGCTTTGCCCTACGCCAACTCGCCCGCTCACCTGGCTTCGTCCTCACCGCCGTACTCACCCTCGCGCTGGGCGTAGGCGCGAACCTCGCCGTCTTTCAACTGCTGCATTCCGTCCTCTTCGGCCATCTCCCCATCCCCGTGCCGGAACAGCTCTACACCATCCGTGCCGCCAAAACGCCCTTCGACGGAGCCTCGTATCTCTCCTTCGCCGCCTATCGGCACTTGCGCGACGCTAAGGCGACCGCTGCGCCAGTCTTCGCCCATAGCTGGATCGGGGACGGCGTTCTCCAGCAGCCCAGCGGCGCTTCCAGCCGCATCGACTTCCAGCTCGTCTCCGACAACTTCTTCGACGCCCTCGGACTGCGCACCGCCGTCGGCCGCTTCTTTCTGCCCGGCGACGACTCGCGCCTAACGCCGGAATGGCCTGTCATCCTGCGCTACAGCTTCTTTCAGCAGCAATTCGGCGCAGACCCCTCCATTCTAGGCAAACGTTTCGTCGTTAACGGCCTGCCGGTCATCGTCGTCGGCGTAGCGCCCAAGGGCTTCTCGGGCCTGCTGCAATGGAACGCCCCGGATATCTGGTTTCCCCTCGCCGCGCAATCCACCATCCGCCTCGGCACCGCCTTCGACTCGCTCGGTCCCGGCTTCGGCGTCGATCTCGACCAGCCCTGGGAACCGCAACCCACCATCTTCTGGCTCACCGTCCTCACCCGTGCGCCCCAAGCTGTCCAGCCCGCGCTATCCGCCCATTGGACCAGCGTTCTCCAGTCCGACATTCACCTGATGGCCAGCGTCACCAAAGATCCTCAGGAACGCGCCGCCGTTGAGGCATCGCAGGTCCAATTCTTCTCCGCCGCCAACGGCGAAGGCTCACTGCACCGCCGCTACGGAACGCCGCTGGCCATCCTCATGGCCATGTCCGGAACCATTCTGCTCGTCGGCTGTCTCAACCTCGCCAACCTGCAACTGGCCCGCCTCACCCAGCGCGAGCGCGAATTCTCCATCCGTATCGCCCTCGGCGCCAGCCGCGCACGCGTCCTGCGCCAGGTCGCCATGGAAGCCCTGATGCTCTCCGCCGCCGGAGGTCTGCTGGCCCTCATCACGGGCCGCGTCATGAGCGCGCTGCTGCTCCAGTGGGCCTCCGGCCGCGGCCGGCCCATGCCCATCGACCTTGCCATGAATGCCGAAACCTCGCTTGTCGCCGGCCTGCTGCTCCTCGCCGCAGTCGTCGCCTTCGGTGTTCTCCCGGCATGGCACATGACCGGCCGCAATCTGCCCTCAATAGAAAACGCGCGCAGCGGCAAGCAGACCGGCCAGACCAAAGCCGCGCGCCGCTGGTCGAACGCGCTGCTAGCCGCGCAGGTCTGCTTCTCGCTGCTGCTCATCTCCGCCGCAGCACTCTTCGCGCAGACCCTGCGCAGCATCACCCACGCCGGCACCGGCATGGACCGCGACCGGGTCCTCAGCGTCCACGTAGACATGCGCAGCACCGGCTTTGCCAGCCAGCAGCGCGACCTCAACGCCTTCGACTCGCTCCTCCTCGACCGCCTAAAATCCCTGCCCATGGTCCAGGACGCAGCCGTCTCCATGTGCGACATTCCCATGTGCGGCTGGAACACCTTCTTCCACGTCTTTGGTCATCCTGAGCTATCGGACGACCGGCTGCATGGCGAAGAAAACCACGTCGGTCCCGGCTACTTCCGCGCCCTCGGCATTCCGCTTCTCGAAGGCCGCGACTTCAACGAGCAGGACACGCTCAAGACCCAGCGCGTCGCCATCCTCAACCGCGCCTACGCCCATCAGCTCTTCGGCGACCAAAACCCCATCGGCCGCTGGATCGGCTACAACGCCCCACCCGGCGACCACAGCTTCCTCATCGTGGGAGAAACAGCCGACGCGCTCCTCGACGGCCCGCGCAATCCCGCTCCCGCCGTCGCTTATCTAAGCCTCACCCAAGACCCCGCGCCCATCGGCACCATCGAAGTGCGCGCCCGCGGCAATATCGATTCGCTTCCCGCAGAGATCCGCAACGCCCTGCACTCCGTCGCGCCCACCCTGCCCGTCACAGAGATCACCCCGCTCGCCCTCGAACTCCAGGACGGTCTCACCACCGAGCAGCTACTCGCCCGCCTCACCACCATCTTCGGCGCGCTCGCACTGGCTCTCGCCGCACTCGGTTTCTACGGATTGCTGAGCTTCCGCGTAGCCCGACGCACCTCGGAGATCGGCATCCGCATGGCCCTCGGAGCCACCCGCTCCCAGGTGCAATCCCTCTTCCTGCGCCAGACCGCATTCATCCTGTTCGCAGGAATTCTCCCCGGCGCAGCCATGTCCCTCGCGCTCAAATCCGTCCTCAACAAACTCATCGACAGCCCGGACACCACCAACCCCTGGCCGTTGACCGTTGCCGTCGTCGTCCTCGCCTCAGCCGGCCTGCTGGCCACAGTAATCCCAGCCCGCCGCGCCGCCTCCATCAACCCCACAGAAGCCCTGCGCAGCGAGTAAGCTGGCTACGCATCAAGGAGCGCCTTCCGAAGTCCACGCGCGTGTCAGGGCTCAAGGACCAACTCACATGTGTCCGCATGGCAATTCAAAAAGCCGTTGCGCACGAGATTCGCCTGCGAACCGTCAGGCCAAAGACCGGTTAGCTTTGCCCGCAAGATTTTCTCGCTGGCGCCGGGAAGATCCTTAGGCCCAACAGTCTCCAGTTTCTCGACCATTCCTCCACTGAGCAAGAGCCGATATTCAGCCGTGCCTTTCAGCCCATTCGCTGGACCCAGTGCGACGACCCGCAGAGCTTGCAGTTGCTTGTCCGCATCCTGCGTAAGCGACTTCGCGCCCTCCTTGCGCAGAGCCTCGGCTTTCTCGGTGAGTTCTTTTTGCTTCGTCCCCGGAGTTTTCCTTACTCCGGGACGAAGGTAAGAGGGAAATGTAGCCAGAGCCAACTCATACGCTTGCAACGCTTCGTCCTTATCGCCCTGGGCCGCGGCTATTTCAGCCATATGCTCTCCCACTTCAGCAGATTGGCGATTTTGCCAGGCCGCCCCGATATAGTCCTGCGCCTCGTCCAGCTTGCCTTGACGGAAGAGAATCCATCCGATCGTGTCCCAGGTCGCTTCGATCTGTCGGCTCTTGGCAATCAAACTCTGCGGATTCTCGTCGAGCGTCCAGGATTTACTTTCTTCGACCATCTGCGCCAGAGCCTTGCGCGCTGTCGACTCGACTAAAGGAAGCTCCAAATTCGCGTTTGCAAGCTCGTAAGCGCTGTCGTTCATCATTCCTGGAGAAGTCGCCGCTTGCATCAGGGCCAGCAAGGTTGCGTGCCCATCCTCCTTCAGACCGGCCGCCAATTGCGCCCGCCCCATCAGAAGCTGAAGGCTCTCATTCGCCGGCTTCGACGCTGCGAGATGTGCCAGCCCCGCTTTCGCGGCCGCAACCGCCCCGGCGGGGTTTCCTTCGTCCAGCAAATTTGAGACAAGCGCCAGGACCGGCGCGGCATTCTCCGGTTGCGCGGTTGCCCAATTCTGCAGCGTCGTCTCGGCTTCCTTGTCCTGGCCCAGAATCTTCTGCGCCTCCGCCAGCGACGCATTGGTCCCGTAATTATCGGGGTGGAGCTCCAGCTCCTTTTGATAGTCCGTTATCGCCTTCGCCATATCGCCGCGCTGAAACTCCATGTATCCGTACGTACCCCATAGCGCCCGCTGTTCCGGGTTCAGATCTCTTGCCTTATCCAGCGTTGCTTTGGATTCGTCCAGTTCATGCCGCTGCACCGCGCCGCGCGCCGACGCGATCAGCTTTGCCGCCTCCGCGTTGGAGACATTGGAGCTTTTGGAACTGCTTCCCGACGAGCCGTTCCCGCCAGTGCTTGTAAGGCGAATGTAAAGTTCGTTGCCCAGATCCGCTTCATCGGCCCACTGCTTGTAGCTTTTCCAGTCCGTGACCGGAACCTTCTCTTTGAGCACTTCGATCCTGCGCTCCGCATAGACCGTTCCTTTGTCGAAGCGATAGGTCTCGTCGTACGTCGCGTAGGCCGACTTTGCATGAACCGCCGCCGGAAGTTCCGCGCTCCAACCCTCCGGAAGTTTCATCGCGGATGTCGAGGTCTCTACATGCGGAACACCAAGAGCCACTGCCTGCACTGGAGGTTCTTTCTCGTCGATTTTAGGAAGTTGAACCGGCATAATCTGCGGAACGATCTGACGATTGTTCCAATCTGCGGCTCGGTCGCGCTTGTAGTCGTAGCTGATGGTGAGAGGTTCCGTCGTATCCTCCAAACGGCTCACTTCAACATTGCTGGTCGTCCCGCCATAGCCCATTGCCTGCGACAGTTGCTGCACAAGTTGCCCATACTGCGCCGCGGATAGCTGTCGGAACGCTGCACGCAACTGCAATTCATCGTCTCCATGCAGAGTGAGAGTCAGGCGCGAACGAGAAACGCCGTCCTTATCCAATTCGCCAACCGCAGTCATCTTGTCGAAAGGGTCGAAGGGCAACTTGGCTGGCGTACGCTCCACAGTCGCCTCTTCCTTTTCCGGCACTAACAGTGCCTGCTTATCGCGAATCGGATAGGAGAGCATCCGGTAGGGAGCAACCTCCGCCGTAGAGTCCAGCCACACCTGCTGCCCGTTCACCTGCACCGTGGTAATCAGGTGGTTGAATGCCGCCGGCGACGGAACCGCCTCGTTGAAACGAATCCCCGCCCCAATCAGCGCCGCGTCCGGATGCAGACCCAGTACAGTCAGCATGGCCGCCAGGAGCGTGTGCTTATCCTTGCAATCTCCGTATTGGTTCTCCAGCACCTCCGACGCCATGTGGGGCTGGTATCTTCCGATGCCAAAGGCCACTCCGATATAGCGAATCTGAGTGCCGGTATAACCGTACACCGCCCGCACTTTGTCTTCCTCGCTCGCCTTTCCGGTAACCAGTTCCGCAACTTTGGCCTTCACCTCAGCGTCCGGCACAACGCGGTCGCCCTGCAGTCCGCGGTACCAGTCGCCGACCGCCTGCCAGCTCTTGAATGTTGTCCAGGCTACATCCGGAAACTTCCCCTCTTTCGCTTCAATTTCCTCTTCCGCAGTCCAAACCTGCTTTTTCTTCAACTCCTTCGCCGCATCCGCTTCTTTGCCCACGGTCGGCTTATTCTGCGCAGACTCCCAGTGAAATACCCGCTCCGCCCCAACCACCGTCTCGACTGGCTTGCTCTTGGGACTCCAGACCTTGACATAGCTATCCCTGGGTACACGCAGCTCCAGCGTTTCCGTGAGAGTTACCGCATCCGACGAGAAACTTTGCTGGCCCCAGAATTCTCCTGGAGCCTCGGCCTTGGTCTGAATTACCTTCGCCTGCCACTCAAGCTTGTCGCCCACACGCAGATTGCGCACCGGAATCTGCATCTGCTTCAGGTCGCTGTAAAACGGTGCCGCCGTAGTCACCGGGTTGGGCATCTCGATAGCTCCTCCCACGGGAGTTTCCGTCACAGAGCCATCCGGCTTGCGCACCCGCACATAGACGATCTCGACGTGCTCCGAGTTGCCCGCGAACGGAATGTTGACGACGCCCAGTTGCTTCACGGAGGACTCCGACTGCACGCGGGCGACGATCGTCTCCTGCTTGTACCCGGTGCCGTCCGCGTTCATCGCATAAACCGAGTCCAGCTTTTCAATAACTATCGGCTCACCTGAGTAATCGATTGGCAAGGCTGAAGCCCCGGGAGACGACGCAGGCTGGGTTTGGGACGCAGACTGCGCCGGAGCGGGAAGGTGAGTTATCGTGCTTTGTCCCAAGGCGCTGAGCGTGGCAAGAGAAGAGAGAACCAGGAGAAACTTCATAATTTGCATAATCCTGTTAGCGGTATATCAGATTCCGGGCGGAGTCTGCGATGGAATTCACAGGTGTCACGGGAGCTGCCGTCCCACATGCCGCAGGCCGCGATCGGCAGCAAATTCGCCAGCACTCCGCCAAGCTTTCCCGCTTTCGCTCGGCCGAAGTTCCGTGTCGCCAGGTCCCGCGCAACGCCCATCTACGCCGCGCAGGGCGATCAGGTCTGATGGGCGACTCCAGCCTCATGGCTCTGGGCCGCAAATTCCGCGATCTATATTTCGCGAAACCTCGATTCCTCTCGTGCAATCCGCATCTAACCCGCCAGAAGTCTAAGTAAGGAGAATAAAAACAATGCATCATACCTTGAATCACGCCATGGGACACGGCCTTCTCGCCTGGCTGGTGATCGGCATCGTCGCCGGTTGGATCACCGGCAAAGTCATGAAAGGCTCCGGCTACGGCGTCTTCGTCGATATGTTCGTTGGACTCGTCGGCGCTCTCTTCGGCGGCTATATATCAAGCTATTTCGGCTTCGGCGGCGTCAGCGAACACGGCATGGTCGGCAGCATCCTCATCGCCGTAGTCGGCGCGGTTCTGCTCACCGTCATCCTCCGCCTGCTCACGGTAAACCGCCGATTCAACTTCTAGCGGGCTCTAAAGACAGACTGGATCTTCCCCGTTTAAGCTGGTAACCCATGAACCGAAAGATCCCCGCATGAACCGCCGCGAACTCATCCGCAACCTCAGCCTCGCGGCAGCGTCCATCCCTCCCAGCCGCGCAGCCTACGCAGGCATCTTCGCGCCCAACCCGGTGAACCCCAGCGACAAGCTCACCGTCGCCTGCATCGGCGTGGGCTCGCAGGGCCTTCGTGTTCTGCTCGACATGCTGCGTCTCCCCCAGGTGCAGATCGTCGCCGTCTGCGACGTGAACCGAGGCAGCAGCGACTACCTGGACTGGGGACCCAACGAGCTTCGCGATAAAGTCCGCATGGTTCTTCAAGACCCCTCCTGGGGTGACAAAAACTCCGGCCCCGCCGCCGGCCGCGAAGTAGCGCAAAGCATCGTCAACACGTTCTATGCAAAACAGCGCGGCAAGCCCGGCTACCACGGCTGCGCCGCCTACGAAGACTATCGCGAGCTCCTCGCCAAAGAGCACGACCTCGACGCCGTCATCGTCAGCACCCCCGACCACTGGCACGCGCTCATCGCCATCGCCGCCATGCGCGCCGGCAAGCATGTCTACAGCCAGAAGCCAATGGCTCACAGCGTATGGGAAGCTCGCGAGATGGCGCGCGTCGCCAAAGAAACCGGACGCGCCACGCAAGTCTCCATCTTCAATTCCGACTCCGTCGCCTCAAAGCAAGTCCACGACTTGATAGCCAGCGATGCGATCGGCAAGGTCCGCTCCATCGACATCTGGACCAAACGCGCCTCCGCATTCTGGAAGCAGGGCCTCGCTACCCCCACCCACGCCGACCCCATCCCCGACGGCCTCAACTGGGATATGTGGCTCGGCCCCGCGCCCATGCGCCCCTTCAACCGCAGCTACATGCCCTTCGTATGGCGCGCTTGGTACGACTTCGGCTGCGGCGCCGTCGGCGACATGGGCGAGTACGGCTTCGACACCATCTCCCGCGCCGTCAACCTCGGAGCCGCCGGTCGCATCGAGGCCAGCACCACCGACCTCTTTCCCCAGTGCTACCCCGTCGCGTCCTCCGTGCATTTCCAATTTGCCGCGACCCACTCGCGTCCAGCTCTCCAACTCAACTGGTTCGACGGTGGCATCGAACCCGCCCGTCCCTCCGGATTGCCCGGCGACGCTGCCATGGGCACCGGCGGCGAAGGCGTGATCTACTCCGGCGACAAGGGCAAGCTGATGACCGCCTTCATGGGAGAAGACCCCCGCGTCCTCACCGCCGGCGGCAAAATCACCCGTCCCTTCGGCCCGCCTACCTCCACGCAAACCCCGTTCCAGCCAACCAGGCCGGAACTCGGCGGAAGCGCCAGCGGCGCAGACGCCGCCCACTACCTCGAATGG
>Ga0302325_10027920_pt1 | contig 11686 bp, 11 predicted proteins | sample Palsa_T0_2_FD_201948 | JGI IMG/M metagenome (GOLD analysis project Ga0302325, IMG submission 201948) | Peat permafrost microbial communities from Stordalen Mire near Abisko, Sweden - Palsa_T0_2 | ecosystem: Environmental > Terrestrial > Soil > Palsa > Peat permafrost | place: Sweden: Abisko... | reverse complement strand
ATTTTCACGAGAAGTTGGAGGCCGAGCACGGCATCGACCTGAGTTACACCTGGGTGAAGCAGGCGCTGCAGGGAGCGGGTCTGGTGGGGCGTGGACGCAAGCGCGGAGCGCATCGCAAACGGCGCGAACGGCGGCCCTTGCCGGGGATGCTGTTGCATATCGATGGCAGCCGGCATCAGTGGTTTCAGGACGAGCGTTGGTACGACCTGATCGTGATTCTGGACGATGCCACGAGCGAGATTTACTACGCCCAACTGGTGGAGGAAGAATCGACGGCGACGGTGATGGCGGGACTGAAGGAAGTGGTCGAGCGCAAAGGCCTGTTCTGCGCGCTGTACAGCGATCGAGGAAGCCATTTCTGGCTGACGCCGAAGGTGGGCGGCAAGGTGGACTACCATCGCCGCACCCAGGTAGGACGGGCCTTGCACGAGTTGGGAGTGCAGATGATCCCGGCCTACTCGCCGGAAGCGCGTGGGCGCAGCGAGCGCAACTTCTCGACCTGGCAGGGCCGCTTGCCGCAAGAGTTACGACTGCGCCAACTGGGGACGCTGGAGGCGGCGAACCGGTATTTGCGGGAAGATTACATTGCCGAGTTCAACCGCCGATTTCAGGTCGCGCCCAGGCAGCGTGGAAACGCTTTTGTGCCCAGCCGGAGCCGCGATCTGGAGCGCATCTTCTCGCTGCAGTTCGAACGCAGCGTGAACCGCGACAACACGGTGAGCTTTCAGAATCTCAGCTTGCAGATCGAGCGGGTGCGCTGGCGAGCCACGTTGGCGGGCTGCCAGGTGGTGGTGCATCAACACCTGGACGGAACTCTGAGCCTGACCCACGGACCCCATGGCTTGGGACGATACACAGCGCAGGGCGAGGCTCTGACGACGAAAATGCCGGCGCGCAGGGCGGTGGAAAAGCCGCTCCGAGGAAAAGTCATAAAACCGACTTTCCCTCCGAGCTTGGAAATCCCGCAAAGTACGCGGGGTTCCCACTTTTCCACCACCCCGGCTACGGCTGCTGTCTAACTAAAACCGGACATATCATGTGCTACGAAAAGCGGACATTTTAACTTGCTACCGACAGGTGGACCGGGGAACGGTGGCGGCCCATTTAAATTGGATTTGAAAGGGCACAACTTCACAGGCTGCGGGAAAAGTCGGTGTAGCACTTGATTTTGGGTGTTGCACTTGATTGTGGGTGGCGCAGCGGTTCACCGCTAACCGCTCTATTTTGAATAGGGCTTTTAGCCGCTGAGGGACGGCAATTTCCCACGGAATGCAACTTCCGCGGTATCTGCCGTACAATCAAACCGCACAGGGCAGACTGCGGAGAGGATTGGATGAGGGTCGAACGCACTGTCACACGTCACGAGCCGCGGGATGGCGCGATTGCCGTTCTCTCCGGGCAGCCTCTGCTGGCGAATACCGGTATCCCTCTCAATCTCGATTGGGTCCGGGAAGTGCGCGTCAACACCAGCGCTGTCGAACGCCGTGCTCAATCCCAGGTCGCGCGCCGAACCGTAAAAAAAGAATGGCAGGCGGCGTGGCTACTGCGGGCGATCACCTGCATGGACCTAACGACTCTCTCCGGCGATGACACCGACGAGCGCGTGCGCCGCTTATGCGCAAAGGGCCGGCACTCCATCCAGCCGGAATTGGAAAAGAAGCTCGGCATCGAGGAGCTGCAAATCAAGGTCGCGGCCATCTGCGTGTACCACACGTTTGTGGAAACAGCTGTGCACGCGCTCGAAGGCAGCGGAGTGCATGTCGCGGCCGTATCCACGGGCTTCCCCACAGGTCTATCGCCGCTCGCAGAACGGGTCAACGAGATTCGCCGATCGGTCGAGGCGGGCGCGCATGAGATCGATGTCGTCATTACCCGAGCCCACGTTTTCGGCGGCCGCTGGCAGGCGCTCTACGATGAAGTAGCAGCGTTCAAGCAGGCTTGTGGATCCGCGCACATGAAGGTAATCCTCGGCACCGGAGACCTGCTGACGCTGCGCAACGTAGCCCGCGCGAGTGTAGTAGCGATGATGGCGGGAGCCGATTTCATCAAGACCTCAACCGGAAAAGAGTCGACGAATGCGACCTTGCCAGTCGGCTTGGTGATGACCCGCGCCATCCGCGAATACGCGCAGCAAACCGGGATGGCGGTAGGGTTCAAGCCCGCAGGCGGCATCCGCACCGCGAAGCAGTCGATCGATTGGCTGGCGATGATCAAAGAAGAGCTTGGCGAATCGTGGCTGCGGGCGGAAATGTTCCGCCTCGGCGCCAGCAGTTTGCTCGGCGACATCGAACGGCAACTAGAGCATTTCGCGACGGGCCGTTATTCGGCAGAGTATCGCCATCCGCTGGCATGAGTGGCACAATCAGGGCAACAGTGAAGAACATTCAAATTATAGATGGTGCAGATAACGCGACGTACAGCATTTTCCAATCTACCGAGGATGAATTTTCGACAATCTTCCCGCGACCCGGGCAGGATATAGAGGTAGTCGAGGATTATGTCAGCCGAGTCGGTGAAGATGAGGCAAGTAAGACGCTGACAAGACTGTGGGAAAGGCCGATCTACAAGCGCGATGTCGAAGGGATAGACGGCACGCTTTATTACGACTACAAAGAAAAAGCTAAGTATTTGCCCGAATCAAGACGTGAGGTAGATCGCGCCCCGGGACAAATCACGGCGTCAGAACGGGCCTTGTATGCGAGGTTGCGGGAAGGCCACAAATGAGCATTGCCGAAAAATTCGCGACCATGGAATACGGTCCCGCACCGGAAGACTCGAAAGAAGCAACCGCCTGGCTGGAGCGCCATGCCTACCGCTTCCAACACTTCATCGGCGGCAAATGGCAGCCGCCCGCGGCGGGAGAGTACTTCGACACCGTCGATCCTTCCAATGGCGAGAAACTAGCGTCGGTCGCGCAAGGCTCGGCAGCAGACGTTGACGCCGCGGTCAAAGCGGCGCGTGCGGCGTCTCGCGGATGGCGCGCTCTAACTCCGCATGCGCGCGCCCGATACCTCTATGCCATCGCGCGTCTGTCGCAAAAGCACTCGCGGCTGCTGTCAGTTCTGGAGACGATGGACAACGGCAAACCCATCCGTGAAAGTCGCGACATCGATATTCCGCTGGTCGTGAGGCATTTCTATCACCACGCCGGTTGGGCGCAACTCCTCGACCAGGAATTTCCCGAATACGTTCCCTGCGGAGTCGTCGGCCAAATTATCCCCTGGAACTTCCCGCTGCTGATGCTGGCCTGGAAAATTGCGCCCGCTCTCGCGACCGGCAACACCGTCGTTTTGAAACCGGCCGAATTCACCCCGCTCACCGCGCTCGCCTTCGCGGGAATCTGCCAGGAAGCCGGCTTGCCCGCCGGCGTTGTCAACATCGTTACTGGAGACGGTTCGACCGGCGAGGCGCTGGTCAAGCACCCCGATGTGGACAAGATCGCATTTACCGGATCGACCGAAGTCGGACGAGCGATTCGCGCCGCCACGGCATCGAGCCACAAGCGCCTGTCGCTTGAGCTCGGCGGAAAATCTCCCTTCATCGTCTTCGAAGACGCAGACCTCGACAGCACGGTCGAGGGCCTGGTCGATGGCATCTGGTTCAACCAGGGCCAGGTATGTTGCGCGGGCTCGCGTCTCCTGATGCAGGAGAGCATCGCCGAAGCGCTCATCGCCAAAATTCAGGAGCGTATGAGCACGCTGCGTATCGGCGCGCCACTCGATAAAGCGATTGACATCGGCGCCATCGTCGCCAAGGTGCAACTCGATCGCATTCGCAAACTGGTCGACCAGGGCGTGGCCGACGGCGCGACCTGCTGGCAGCCGCAGGTTACATTGCCGGCGCGTGGATTCTATTATCCGCCGACGTTGCTGAGCAATGTGCATCCGACGTCGATTGTCGCGCAGCAGGAAATCTTTGGGCCGGTGCTGGCGACAATGACCTTCCGCACCCCCGCCGAAGCGGTCGAGTTGGCGAACAATACAGTGTACGGTTTGGCCGCCTGTGTCTGGAGCGAGAGCATCAACGTGGCATTGCATGTCGCCGCGCAACTCAAAGCCGGAGTGGTCTGGGTAAACTGCACGAATCTATTCGACGCTTCGTGCGGCTTCGGCGGCTACCGCGAGAGCGGCTACGGGCGCGAAGGCGGACGCGAAGGCTTGCTCGAATATATGGAACCGGCGTGGTTCAAAAACGCCCCGGCGTTACCAGCCGAGCCGACGTTGCCTGCCGAGAAACAAGACTCAACGATGGAGCGACGGGCGCCCTCGCCCGTCCAAGATGACGATGAGGAGAAGGACGCGGAAGCCGGGCGCGGAAGCCCGGCACTCCACCAGTCGAGTCCCGATATCGATCGCACCGTCAAGCTCTACATCGGCGGCAAGCAGGCGCGGCCCGACTCCGGCTACAGCATGGAAGTGCGCGCGGCCGATGGACGATTGCTGGGTGAAGCTCCGCTCGGCAATCGAAAAGACATCCGCAACGCGGTCGAAGCGGCGCGCAAGGCTGCGTCATGGGCAAAAGCAACCGCCCATAATCGCGCGCAGGTTCTCTACTACATCGCGGAGAATCTTTCCCAACGGCGCAAAGAGATTGCCCATCGCCTCGCCGCCGTGGTTGGCGAAAAGCAGGCTGCCTCGGAAGTCGATCTCAGCATCGAACGCATCTTCTCCTACGCGGCATGGGCCGATAAGTTTGACGGCTCGGTGCACAATCCTCCGTTTCGGAATGTCGCGATGGCGATGAACGAGCCGATCGGAACAGTCGGTGTTATCTGTCCCCGGGAAGCGCCGCTGCTCGGCTTTCTATCCGTCGTATTGCCCCCTCTCGCGGTGGGAAACACAGTAATCGCCGTTCCTTCGGAAGCCTATCCGCTGATCACCGGCGATCTCTACCAGCTTTTCGACACCAGCGATCTACCCGGCGGCGCGCTCGCAGCTTCTGAAGACGCTAGCCGAACACGACGATGTTGATGCCATCTGGTGTTTTGGAGATGAAGCCAGCGCCGCGGCCGCCAAGGCGATGTCCGTAGGCAATTTGAAGCAGGTTTGGACAAACGAAGGCCGCGCCATCGATTGGTTCAATCCGAAACTGGCCGAGGGACGCTGGTTCCTGGAGCATGCCACCCAGGTAAAAAACATCTGGGTTCCCTACGGCGAGTAGGTCATTGAATCGTTGTGCCATTGAATCATTGAGTCATTACGAGCGCTCGGTCTGCAATGATTCAATGACTAAATGATTCAATGTCTCAGTGTCTCAATGACCTCTCCCCGAGTAAAAATCTGCTGCATCAGCAGCGTTGACGAAGCTGCCCTGGCCATCGACGCTGGAGCGTCCGCCCTGGGCCTCGTTTCACACATGCCAAGCGGCCCGGGCGTCATCAGCGATGAGCAGATCGCGGAAATTGCCTCGACCGTTCCGCCCGCGATCGGAACATTCCTCCTGACGTCGCGACAAAGAGTTGCCGATATCATCGAGCAGCAGCGCTTCTGCCGAACCAATACGATCCAGATCTGCGATCATCTCACCGAGGGCGCCCATCGCGATTTGAAAGACGCTTTGCCCGGAATTTCCCTGGTTCAAGTCGTCCATGTCACTGGCCCCGAGTCCGTCGAAGAGGCCGTGCGGTTCGCGCCGCATGTGGATGCCATCCTGTTAGATTCCGGCAATCAGAAACTCGCGGTCAAGCAATTAGGCGGCACCGGCAGAACTCACGATTGGTCCCTGAGCCGTGCGATCCGCGAACGCATTGGTATCCCGCTGTTTCTGGCTGGGGGGCTGACGCCCGAGAACGTCGGCCCGGCAATGGAAGAGGTGGGTGCGTTCGCCCTCGACGTGTGTTCCGGCGTGCGGACCAACGGCAAGCTCGATGCCGCGAAGCTGAAGCGATTTTTTTCAGCCGTGCGCGCCGCCGCCAATTATCTGTAGGCCAATTATTTTAGGGAAGCTCAGTGCAATGCCAAGAGTGATGAGAACGCTTGTTCCTCGAATCAGGAAATCTTTGCGCGAGCGCGGTTTCGTCACCAGCCTCCGCCGAAGCTTTCTTCTGCCCATTCATCTTCTCAGGGAATACCGCGAAGCCAGATCGCTTCGTCCAAGCGGCGATGGCAGCGACTTTGACCGCCAGTACGGAGTCGAAACGGACGGAACATTTGAAGGATGGACCTACCTCAGCGATCTCGACATACCCAGCCCGAACTGGATCGACGGAAATAACTACGCCGCGATTGAGCCACCGCGGTTCAAGCAGGTTTTGGCGGCCTTCGACATGGCTCTGGAAGAAGAGATGGCTCTGGAAGACTACACATTCTTAGATTTTGGCTCCGGCAAGGGACGCGCACTTCTGCTCGCGTCCGAGTACCCATTTAAACGGATTTTGGGCCTGGAGTTCTCGCCCGAACTGCACGCGATCGCCGAACAGAACATCCACCTCTACAGGTCTGTGACTCAGAAATGTCGGGAAATCCACTCTCTTAACGTGGACTTCGCGGATTATGCGCTTCCCGCTGTACCGTCGGTGCTATTTTTCTTTCATCCCTGCCACACCCGGGTGCTGTCTACGGTCGTGGCTGCCATTAGCCGCTCGCTGCACGCACACCCCAGGCCGCTCCACATCGCCTACGTCGGTGGCACGCCGGCGCAAGAGCAACTGTTCGCTTCCGCCGGCTTCCTGGAGAAGATATTGGACAACGAAGAGTTCAGGTTTTGCCTCTATCGAGCCTGCCTGCAGCCCGATCTTGAAACGCGCTTGCACGCCTCACACCCGGCTACACAATAAGCCGTGCCCGGAAGATTGCGATCACCACCGCAACCACAGAGAGACCGAACGCACTCAAGGCGCCTAAAATGAGAGCTACGAGCGTCATACATCCATACGGAGTGGGGATATGGCTCTCCAGCTCCTGCGTGGTCTTCACCATCTCCCCTTCGCGCCTGCCGATCATCGAGTTCTCCTAGGCTGCTTTTCCTCGCGGCTTGCCGGAAACAGCAGAGTGAACGCAGTATCCCACGTTCCGCAACCGTTCTCAAAATGCCCCGAATCTACCACCGGCTCCCGATAACGCGTTGACTTTTGCGCCCCCTACAGGCAAACTCTCAATTCGCCTGTGCAACGCACTTGGCTGGCACCATGAGCCCGGCGTCACTGTCGTATGTGAGGCGAAAGGCCGACTTAGGAACCGTTCGCTCTATGTCCGTAGACCGTGTCTCCTACACGCTCGATTCGACGCTGGAGACAGTGAATAATGCCGAAGAGACGGCTAGCCGCATGGCGGCCGAAGCCGGCTTTGACGACGAGGAGATCATGAAGATCTCCATGGCGGTGCGAGAAGCCGCCGTTAACGCCGTTTTGCATGGCAACGCCTACGACCCGAGCAAGAAGGTTACACTGGCGTTTGAACGTACCCCCGACGACCTTGTCATCGTCATTCGCGATCAAGGCAAAGGGCTCGACGCCAGCAAGATTCCGGATCCGTTGGCGCCGGATAATCTGATGAAGACCTCCGGACGTGGCATTTTCCTGATACGCTCGTTCATGGATGTGGTGGAAATCCATCCTTCCCAAACGGGCACCGAACTTAGAATGATCAAGCACGTCCACGGTAACCCCGCGGACTCCAAGGAGGCTCCCCAGTGAGCATGAAGTCCAGTACTCGTCAGGTGGATGGCGTCACGATTGTCGACCTCAGCGGCCGAATCACCCTCGGCGAAGGCAGCGTAGTTCTGCGCGATACCGTGCGCGACTTACTTTCCAAGGGGCAGAAAAAAATCCTGCTCAACCTCGGCGACGTGAACTATATCGACAGCTCAGGAATTGGCGAGCTCGTCAGCGCTTTCACCACCGCCAAGAATCAGGGTGGCGAACTCAAGTTGCTCAACCTCACCAAGAAAGTACACGACCTGCTGCAGATCACGAAACTCTACACCGTCTTCGATGTGAAGGACGACGAAGCCGTCGCCGTGAAAGCTTTCACCGCGTAAGTTGTGCGCGGGTCTTTAGCCGCGATACTGTGGCAAGCCGGGGCATAGCCCCGGCACTTCGTCCCGTCACTTCACACCAAATAAACAATTGTCATCCTGAGCGGAGCGAAGGATCTGCTGTTCGCCGCCCGCAAACGTGCACGCGGTTTCAAACTTCGCCACTGCCTTCCGGCGCCGCAAGTTCCCTTTTCGGGACGTCTCCGCGAAATTCTCTTCTCTCACATCCGTCAGATCGTTCTTCCACACCTACAATAAAACTTGAGGACGCGCTTCTGCGCGTAGCCATCATGCGTTTTCTTACCATGACTTTTCTGCTGGCAGCCGTTCTTGCGGCCGTTCTTGTCATCACCGGCGTTTGTTCCGCGCGTAATAATTCCGAGCCGGGCTGCGTCTCATTCGCCGAAGCCAGCAAGCACGTGGGCGCGAACCAGTGCGTCAGGGGAACAGTGTTGCGCGTGGAAAATGGCGGCAAAGGCGCCACCTTCCTCAACTTCTGCAAAGACAAGCCTTGTCCCTTCACCGTAGTCGTATTCCCAGCCGATCTCAAAAAGATGGGCAATGTGCGCCAGCTGGAAGGCCGCCAGATTGAAATCAAGGGAACCATTCAGGACCACGGCGGACGCGCCGAGATCGTCTTGCGGCGCTCCCAACAACTGGGCGAAGCCGCCTTCCTGCTATTCCCCCGGGTGCCCACCGATTACGACGTGCAAAGGCGCGGCCGCAATAGTGTCGGGAGTATGGAGCGTCCCAAAGCCGCCAAAAAATCAAGCGCAAAACAGGACGATCCAGTTTCAATCGAAGATCCCGGAGAGCCGCAGTAGCCAACTACTACTTCTGAGCCCCGGGAGGGGCGATTGAAAATAGCCCGGCGCTTCAGTGCCGGGAAAAGATCAAAGATCGAAGAACCAACTCAGTCCCGGAGGAACGGTTGAGATCACCCCCAAACGTGGCTCGGGTTGGGGGCTCGGTCGCCCCTCCGCGCCTTGCTCCTCCCAGCCGCGCTCTTAACGCGGCGCTGAAGCGCCAGGCTATTACCGATTTCACACCATCCCCTTGCGCAGTTCTTCCAGCCGATACTTCGTACCCCGCCACACGATACCGCCGTTCCAGAGGGTAAGCACCATGGAGCGCAGCAATATATACATGAACAGACTGCTACTGATCGGATGAAAGAAAAAATAATATGGCGGGATGGGCGACCGGAACGACATTCCGTAATAAATCGCGAACAGAGAAGCGAGCGCGATAAGGTAAGGAACTCGTGCCCAGCCATGTGCCAGCCAGACCCCAAGAAACGGACCCAGATTCAGAAAACCCAGACCCACAATGGTCGCCACGGTTCGCCACCACTGGAAAGAAAGCACGGCAAAAAAGTTCTTGGTTAGATTGTTGACGATGCCGAAAGCCCCTTTGGCCCAGCGCAGAGAGATCAGATCCTCCCCATAAACGTTGCGCTGGACGAAGCCCGCATTCTTGACTACTTTGCCCAGCTTCATATCGTCGATCACTTCCATGCGCAGCGCACGATACGTACCGACCGCCTCATAGACCGACCGCCGGACCATATTGAAAGCTCCCACACCCATGTGATCGCGCGCTTTAGGATCGGCAACTTTCCACGGCCGGTGTCCAAAAACGAAAAGAACCTGAAAGAAGGCGATCATCATTCTCTCGCCCAAACCCATCATGATCATGCGCGGAAAAAGCACTACGTGGTCCGTGCGCTCCGCTTCCGCATAGGCCACGGCGCGCCGCAGCGAATCAGCCTTGAAGATCACATCGGCGTCGGTAAAGAGCAACCAGTCCCCGGTCGCCTGCTGGCCGGCAGTCCACATCGCATGCGTTTTGCCCATCCAGCCCGAAGGCAATTCTGCAATGTGAATCACCTTCAGCCGTGTAGGGCGGACACTCCTGTCCGCCTCCGTCCGCGCCACTTCCGTCCGCTCGTGCACCTCGGTCTCTGGGCCGACGGGAGCTTTTGGGTGGCGCAGCGGTTCACCGCTGCGATTAAAGCCCTCAACTACGTTGGCTTTAGCCCCTGAGGTACAGCGCTCAGCAACCTCATCCATAATCTGCCCGGTACGGTCCGTCGACCGGTCGTTGACAGCAATGATTTCGTAGTTGGAATAATCGAGCGCAAGCAAATGCAGCAGCGTCTCACGAATGTCTTCTGCCTCGTTGCGCGCGGGAACGATGATGCTGACTCTGGGTTGACTATGACCAACGACCGGCTCGCCATTTGCGTTCGTCGGCCTACGATCCCATTCAGGACGAGCGATATCGGCGACATGCGGCATGCCGATTGCCGCTTCCACGATCCGCGAAAACCATGTCAGTGCGAGGATGCCGCCTGCAATCCAGTCAACTGTTTGCCAGTGCATTCTGCTTAGGAAGATGCTCCTGTGGGAGCTTGCGACACTTCCTGCACCCCAATTGGCAAGGCGAATCGCATGCCGTAGAACAGTATGGCAGAAGAAACAGCCATGGCGATCACAGGCAGAATAAAAGCCGCCTGCAGCGAGTGATGGTCAGCCACGTATCCCATCAGGGTTGGCGAGGGAACATCTCCCAGAAGATGAAAAAGAAATATATTCACGGCAATCGCGGTAGCGCGAATATGTGCTCCGACCGCATTGACCAGCGCTGTGTTCAATGGCGATGTATTCACCAGCAGAAAAAACGCCGCCAGTGCGATGGCGGGCAGCATGATCGCTCCCTTCACGAAAAGAGCGACAATCATGACCGGCACTCCCAAAGCCATGCTGAGCGCGGAGACGAAGTAGTAAGAGCCCTTCATCCGGGGCAGCAAGCGGTCCCCGAGCCAACCGCCCGCCAGCGAAGCGACGATGCCGCAGACAACCACGATCGCCCCGAAGACTTCATTGGCCTCTTTCAGGCTGTAACCCCGCGCGACCGAAAGAAACGTCGGCATCCAAACCTGAATTCCACCAAGAGAAAACGTGCCCGCAGCCATCCCCAGGGTCACCGCCCAGAATGCCCGATTCCGCACCAGACCCAGAATCGTTCCTCTCTCTCCAGTTTCCTTTATGGAGTCGAATTGACCGCGCGCCGGTTCCGGGAGAAAAGCAATGGCCATCGCCAGCAGAAAGCCCGGAGCGGCTGCAATGTAGAAAGGGAATCTCCAGCCAAAATCAGAGCCGAGCTTGCCGCCAAGCAGGTATCCAGCCGCCGTTCCCACTGGAATGGCCAGGTAGAACACTCCAAAGATGCGGCCCCGCTTCTTCTCCGGAAACAAGTCGGCGACAAACGTGGGCGCGATGGTGACGAAGGTCGCCTCGCCCACGCCCACCAGCGTGTGCCGCACCAGCAACTCCCAGTAAGTGTGGGTGTAGGCGGTGAGCAGCGTCAGCCCGCTCCAGAAAATCGCGCCGAGGACGATAATCCGCTTGCGCGAATAACGGTCGGCCAGCGGACCGACGAACGGCCCCGCCACCATATAGAACCCGAGGAACGCGCTGGTAAGGTATCCCACCTGCGTGTTCGTCAGATGGAATTCCGTCTGCACCAGAGGCTGCACCGCAAACAACACCGAGCGATCGATATAGTTCAACAGGTTCAGCGTGGTCAGCAGCGCAAGAGCGGTTCGGGGATAAAGTTTCGCCGGAGGCACTTAGCGTGGCAATATAACACGGCCAGAGAAACGGCGACTCGCCGCCCGCCACGGATTTGTATTTCGCCGGCCACAGTA
>Ga0302325_10027918_pt1 | contig 11687 bp, 11 predicted proteins | sample Palsa_T0_2_FD_201948 | JGI IMG/M metagenome (GOLD analysis project Ga0302325, IMG submission 201948) | Peat permafrost microbial communities from Stordalen Mire near Abisko, Sweden - Palsa_T0_2 | ecosystem: Environmental > Terrestrial > Soil > Palsa > Peat permafrost | place: Sweden: Abisko... | reverse complement strand
AAAATGGGGAATGCCACGGGGATGCGGCTGGGACTGCGGCTAGTTTGGAGCCGGCCGCGCTAATTGCTTACCCTATTTCCTTTTCCTTCGTACTTTTCACGCGTGCTTCCGTTTTAAAGATCGGCCAACAGCACTCGGCGGTTTCGATCACGGATCGCAAGTTTGGCTTCGACCAATTCCCCCGTCTGCGGCTGCTCGACAACTATCCTTGGGCCGGCGCAGAAGAATCCTGTACATCTCGACGAACCCGGCGGCCCGGCGATCTGACTTTCGCCTTATCGCAGTTCGGAATAGCGAATTGAGGGCATCCAATGCCAGCGCATTGTTCTGCCGGCGAATGTCCGCGTGCCGGGCTTTACGCAGGGCGGGAGCGGCCGCTTTCCACTGCATGACCACCGCCTTTTGCTGCTGGCGAATCGAGGACATCAAAGAATAGTACCACGAGCGTCAATAATGCATTAGAGGGTCTTAATCTCGATAGGGGGGTGACGGCCTGCCTACCGATGGTTGATCGCCCTCCGCAAGTCCGTGTGCTCAAACGCCGCTGTCAACAGGCTCGCTGCAATGTTACAATCTGCCGGTATGAGCACTGCTGAAATCCTTGCGGAGTTGCCACGCCTCAGCGCGGCAGAATTGGCACAGGTGCAGGCCAAGCTGCGCGAGCTTGTCGAGCCAGCGCGCGATAGCGCCCAGCCCACTTCGCCTGCTGCCCACGCCGCCCTTGGTATCTGGAAGGATCGCATCGACCTCCCGGATGATTCGGTAGAGGCGTCGAAAGTTCTGCGCGAGCGAATGATGCGCCGCGGCGATGCAGCAACTGATGCCGCCAAATCATGAGCAGCGGGATCTTTGACAGTTCAGTCTTGATCGACTGCCTGCGTGGCCGCGCGGCTGCGATCGGCTTTCTTGCCACACAATCCACGATCAACCGCCCCCGCACCCACCTTCTTGTCGCCGCTGAATTGCTCACCGGTGCTCGGGACAAGAGGGAGCAAACGCTCATCGATTCGTTTCTGCATACCTTTGATCTTGAATTACCCAACGAAGCCGACGGCCTGATCGCCCTTGATCTGTACCGACAGTTTCGCCTTTCGCATGGCGTCGATTGGCCCGACTGCCAGATTGCCGCAACCTCGCTGCGTCTTCAAGTGGAAGTATTCACGCAAAATGTCAAGCATTTCACCGCATTTAAAGGCCTTGGCGTCGTCAGAGCCTATTAAACCAAGCGCCCAATCCGCGTTGAGCTGGCCGCGCTGATTGATTGTCCTATTTCCTTCGTACTTTTCACGCCCGCCTCCTTTTGAAAGATCGGCCAACAGCACTCGGCGGTTTCGATCCCGGATCGCAAGTTTGGCTTCGGTCAATTCTATCGGCTACGGCTCATACCGCATCGCCACCGCCCCCGAGCTGAACCCCAGCCGGCTCACGAGCTTCAAGTCGAGATGCTTCGATAGCCCCGCGAATAACGTCGATCGTCCGGGCGAAGGGTTCCATCCAATCAGGTCTCGGGGCAGGCCTCGCTCCCGGCCCCACCCCCACCCGCGCCGGCGGCCGAAACGCTGATTCCATTATTCCGTAAGTCACCCGGCCAAAGAGGAGGGCATCGGCTTGGGGTGTGCGCTGCGGCGTCACCAGGACGTGTATGCCGGCATCCGCGACTAGGCGCGGCGCAAGCCCGATTGGGTCTTGTGGGTGGATCCGGGATTTGATTTTGGGCTCATATCTCGCGATCACGCAATTGCCTAGGTGGAGGAGAGACTGTGAGAAAATCGAATTTATTCCGGATTGGATTCGCGCTGGCCGCAGGGTTTACCCTGGCCACCCTCGCCGCTGCGCCCACGAAGGCGGCGGCGCCGGCCGGCCAGCCGATGTACATTGCAAACAACGAGATACCGGGAGCCGGTACGGTAAAAGAATACAGCTCCACAAGTGGAACGACAGCGGGCGGGTTCACAACGATCTCGTCCTCCGACCCTACCGCGCTGGCGGCCTCGAGCTCTGATCTCTACGTTGGGGACTCAAACACCGATACGGTGAAGGCGTACAGCCCGACGACGGGTGCGCAGATCAGCGCTGTCACTTTCACCACGATCACCGGAGTGATCCCCAACGCACTGGCTGTGACGAGCGATGGCGCCGACCTTTTTGTCGCGTCCAACGCCGGCACGGTAAAGGAATACAACGCCAGTAGCGGGGCGGAGATCAACACTCTCTCCGTCTCTACGTCCAGCCCAGTCGTGCCACTCTCGCTCGCTTTGACCAACAACAACGCCGATATCTATATTGGGAGCACGAACACCACCACCTTCGCTGGGACGGTGGCAGAATACGCCGTCGCAACCGGGGCGGAGGTGGGCAGCTTCCCCTTCAGCGGCTTCTACCCGGGCGGGATGCTCGTCTCAAGTGACGGCACCCACCTGTTTGTGGCGGAAGAGGACAGCAACCTGGTGACGGAATACAACGCCGCCACGGGAGCGTCGGTACCCTTCACCCTTTCGCCTGCTCCAGGAGAGCCGGTAAACCTCGCCGGCCTTGGCAACAATATTTTTGTCGCCGACGACGGGGGCATCTCCGGCTCGGGCTCGCAGGTGGAGCAATACAGCACCACCACGGGAACGCCAGTAAGTGGTTTCACAGACATCAACGGAATCGACCCAACCGCCATCGCAATCATCGCCCCTGAGCCCTCGTCCGCCGTCCTTATGCTCGGCTTGGCGCTGCCGCTCCTGCTGCGCCGGCGTCTCCGCGCGAATCACTGAGATTGCCGGAGGAAAGCATCACCCGCAAGCTGGCTCCATTTCCCCATGTATCGTTCATAGGCCGCGCCGTCGTCGAAGCGGATTTGCTCGGTCGCCATTGGTATTTTCCTTTGATTGGACTATCTGCAAAACACGGTACTCCGCCTCCCATTGTGCCCGCAGCCGATGGTAACATGCACGGTATGCGGAAAGGAGCCGTCAATGGGTCGAGGCGCACTTCGGTTTTCTTTGCTACTGATGATGTTCATGCTGGTGGAGGGTCACGCGAAAGCCGGCGCACAGGACGCGGCGGCGGGTGCGGCGGCGGGCCGAGCTGGCGCACCAGCCGCAGTCGAGAACAAGTCGAATCAATTTGAGACGATTCACAATGATTTCTATTGGGTCGATCAGAACGGCGCTCGAATCCTGACGCGCAGCGGCTGCCTGCGGCAGTTTAACGGCGTTTTCTATTGGTATGGCGGAAATCCACGCGGCTTCCGCGAGCAATATTGCTACACATCCACAGACCTGGTTCATTGGACCAGCCAAGGCATTGTGCTGCGGAACGATCCCGATGCCAATCGCATCGATGTGCTCTACAACGACAAAACCAGGCAATTCGTGATGTTTCTGAAGTACGATGGAAACGGAGCGTTCCTCGGCATCGCGACGGCCCAGAAACCGGAGGGACCGTTCACGTTCAAGAGCCAAACGCTGATCGACAACGCGCGCATCGGTGACATGTCGATGTTCGAAGACGACGATGGCACGGCGTACCTGTGCTATGTTTCATGGGCGGTCGGCACCAATGCGCAGCATGGCATCTATCGCATGTCGAAGGACTATCTGACGCCCGACAAGCGAATGTACCTGTGGAACACCGGCGGGCGAGAGGCGCCGCACATCTTCAAGCGCAACAGCATCTATTGGTACGGAACCTCTAAAACCGCGGGCATCGAATCCTCGGGAACGAGTTATTACACGGCCACCAATCTGGAAGGGCCATGGTCCCCGGCCAAGCCGCTCTCAACACCAGGGTCAAACAACTCGTGGGATTCGCAGGTGGATTTCGTATACCCGTTTCAGGGCACGCAAGGGACGCTCTACATGTTTGCCGGCGATCGCTGGGTGAAAGATGCCGCGCAAGGTCGCAACGGGGATTATGTCTGGCTCCCGCTGGAGTGGGACGGCGATACGCCGACCGTCAACTATTATCAGGATTGGGAGCTGAACCTCTCGACCGGCGGCTGGCGGAAGTTTGACACGTTCCGCGATCTGGCCGCCGGAAAAGAGGCTACGGCTTCGTCCGAAGTGGGACCCAATCTCGCGAAGCACGTGACGGATGCCACGACATTCCAGAATTACGTGAACACACATTGGGACAGCGCCGCCAGCGACCCACAATGGATAGAGATCGACCTTGGAGCGGCCACGGAGATCAACCGCGTGGTCCTCAAATGGAACCTGAACGCGGCTCAGGAATTCAAGATTCAAACCTCCATCAATGGCACGGATTGGACCGACGTCTTCAGCACGACGAACGGCTCATCGTTTTCGGTTGCCGATGAAAGCTTTCCCACCACCAGCGCCCGTTACGTTCGCATGTTTGGAACCAAACGTGCGACCCCGCCGGCCAGTTTCCGCAGAAGATTTCGAGGACCGCTGGGATCGACCACTCAACCAGTCGCACAGCTCGCCGCACCGCCCGCCACCCAACCGGCCCGGCCGCTTCAGTATTCGCTCTTTCAGTTTATGGTGCTGAAGGATCCGGCGTCCAGTTGAGCCGATCTAATCATTGAATCCCGACCCTCTTTGAATTTTGGGCATTAGGGATTGAACCACACCGGCTGCGGATGCCCCTCGAATTATTGGCGTATGCGAGATCGCCTGGAACCAGTACCCTGAAGAGACCGGCCGATTGATATGGGCCGGTAAAGTCCCTCGATTCATGAGCGCGCCAAGCGCCGGAGATATTTATGAACCTCATGCCAATGCTCGCCGACTATATCTGGATAGGCGGAGGCACCCTCGGTACCATTCTGCTCATCGTCATCATCGTTCTGGTTTTGCGGAGGGCATGACGAGCAAAATCAGACGCCCGCAGGATTGACCACGCACACCGCTGTCTGATGGATAGCGCTCGCATTCTCGCTTCATCGTCCAACCCCGCCTGTTAATGACAGCAGCGGTCGGTGTTGAACGCGAAGCGGGGGGAATAGCTTTTTATTCCAGGTCGGAAGGTCCGCTGTCGTCCAGCGACATTCAAACGGGTCGCGAGTCTAATCGTTGACTCCCCACCCTTTTGAATGCCCATCGAAAACTAGCTGCGTCGCCGTGCCATTCCCCCCTTTTGAATGCCCATCGAAAACTAGCTGCGTCCCCGTGCCATTCCCCGTCTTTCATGGGCGAGACGTTCCCGCCTGTCATTTTGTAGACGGTGAATGTCAGCAGCAATGGCAGCCCGCCGGTTACAGTTTCCCGCTTGGTGTCGCCTATAAGATCAGAGCGATTCAGCTTTTCATCGACAAAAAATGGCCCTTCGGTCACTTGCGGTGCCGCGATGAGCGGCAGCGATGGGCGCGTTGCGGATGCAGTTACGCCGCGCGCAGTCTTGGGAATGAGGCTGAAGAGCGCCAGCCCGGCTCCGGTTTGCAGAATGGTTCGTAAAACCTGCCGGCGGGTGAAAATCGTGCCCCTGATGATGTCGTCTTGATCCATAAGAAACTCCTGTGTTTTGTTTCGAGTTTCCATGTATAAATTATTGAACCTTAAGACAATGTGAAGGAATTCCCGTCATGCCGATGCTCGCCGACTATATCTGGATAGGCGGAGAAACCCTCGGTACCATTCCGCTCATCGTCGACATCGTTTCTGGTATCGCGCAGGGTATGACGAGCAAAGTCAGACGCCCGAAGGATCAGCTCGGCTTACCGCCTGCCCTGCCAGTCCTGAGCTAGTCGAAGGTAGCTTGTCGAAGGGGCTGTCTGATGGATGGCGCTCGCGCGCCCTGTTTATCGGGAATTCTTCTACCGCGGATAAACGCCGATGGCCTGCACGGCGATGCCATAGATATTGTCGCCGTGCGTCTGTTCGGTTATTTTTAGCGTATTGCGAAGAACTTTGGCTTGGTTGAATGAAAGGATGGTACTGTGTGTCACGTTGGATTCTCTGCCTTTGCTCACTTAGTCTGTGCGTATCAGTTGCCGTCGCTGACGACCCTACGGATCAATCGCAAATCGACGCGGCTAATGCGCGGCTAAAAGCCACGGAAGCAGCGTCCGCCCAACCAGCGACGATTTCTGTCGGCGACCTGAACGGGCTGCGGGCGGAACTGGCGCAGTTGAGGGCCGAGAACGCCGCACTCAGGGTCAAGTTGGCGAAACTCACCGCAGAAATTGCCGCTAAATCAAAAGTCGAGGCACCCACTCCCGCAGCGAATGCTCCACCCCCTAATGCGGTGATTCTATCCCGGCACGATTTTGTTGCGCTTCCGAAGGATGCGAACGGGAAGCCCCTCGGCTTCCACGAGCTGAAGGTGGGGAACGTGGGTTTCATAATAGGGGCCGATGTTAAGCATATTGAGGACAGGCAAACTATGGTCGTTTCGATCTTGCTGGATGACAACGGCTATGGTCAAAGAGGGCTCGTGAGCGGTACAGAAATCGATGCGGACCTGGTTATCCAGGGTGTTCCCACCGTGGGGCTGACCGACGCAGGCGATAAGCCCGGTTGTAATCCGAATTGTTGGTTCAAAGTGGTCGGAACGAAGGGGCTCCTCGGCAACACCTATTTCGTTGCCCAGCCGATTGTGGAAGAAAAGTGAAAGATCGGAGGAATTATAAAAACGCGCAGCCTATTCAAAAAGGTCGGGAGTCTAATCATCGACTCCCGACCCTTTAGAATTTGCCAGCCCGTCGATCGCTTACCGACGGGCTGAAGCCCGTCCTACACGACTAATGGGGACGACAAATGGCTATCGACGCAACCGAACTCCAACGACTCAACCTGCAGTACCGCGATCTCACCGGGCAGACCGTACGCAATTATGTTTGCCCGATCACGCTCCAAGATCGCCCCGGCGAAGAACTCTGCAAAGGGCACATCCTGAACCAAAGCCTCGTCAAGGCATCGCGGGCGCATGTCATACAATACAAGGATGTCGACAATTGTTTCGGTCAATCGATCGAGCCCCATTTGGTCAAATGGTTAAATCTTCCCTTCGCCAAGCCCGAGGACCTCGTGAAGATGGCCAAGACGCTGACAATCACGGGGCCGGATGGTCAGAAGATCGACACGTTTTGGGCGAACAAGGCGGCCAAGGAGAAATTCCAGCAGATAGGCCTCTACCGCCCCGACGGATCGACATTCGCGTCGCCGTTCCTGAAGAATGTGAAGCTTCCGCCAGGGCAATATAAGCAGGCGGAGATCGTCTGGAACCTTACGCTGTCGAACGCGTCGATCTTGGGCTCACTGCTCAAAGCCGCTCATCTCGCGATGTTTAGGATGATCGGCTATAGCTGGGTGTTGAATCCCGCCGGAGATAAGGTGCGCCGCGCACTTGTGGGATTCTTAAACGAGAAGGAGAAAGGGCCCCGTCTTGAACACTTCAGGGAGTTTTATCAGGCCAATTCAGAGATTTTCAATCACGGCGGCGAGACAATGAAGGACACGCTTCAAGCCGGCACTCTGCTTTTCCACTATGCCAACGGGGATCGAGTCACAGGTGAGATGTTCGCCATCACGCTGGTCTTCAGCGTCAACGACCGTTTGACAACAGTTACCTTGCCCTCGTACGAGAATGACGGGCATTATTTCCCCGCCTTGGACCTGTACCAGCAGTTCTTGAAAAACCGCGCGATGCCGCACAACGTCTACCGCGTTCAGTTTAGCGAAGGGCAGTTTCGGATTGAAGCTAACCCCATGAAGCTTGCGCTCGCAGAAAAGCCGGACAAGCGCGTAGGTAAGCCGATCTCGCCTGCATAGGCTCAGATGAATTGAAAGAAATTGCACGGGGCCGCAGCTAATTTTCGGGCCGGCCGCGCTCATTGATTGTCCTATTTCCTTCGTACTTTTCCCGCCCGCTTCCTTTTGGAAGATCGGCCAACAGCACTCGGCGGTTTCGATCCCGGATCGCAAGTTTGGCTTCGGTCAATTCAGGGCATCCAGTGCGAGCGCATTGTTCTGCCGGCGAATGTCTGCGTGGACCACCGTAAACTCAGGGTTGTCCCGTTTGATTCGCCTCGGGCGACGCTCCCGTCGTCTGCGGGCCGGCCAACGGCTGCCGCCTGGGTTTCCAGAGGCAACCCGCGATCCCGATGGCCGCTTTACGTCGGCCGTCGGCGAGCGGGCTCGCCGGAAAGTGCACGACACGCTCTGCTGCCTGGCCGGCGCAAGAATCCTGTAGATCAGCCGCCTTTGCTCATGATGGCATCGAATCCGCGAGCCTTCGGCACGTTCCCGCGTGCTCGCGGGTTGATCCATACCGCGATGAAATAGAGAATGACTCCCGCCACCACCGCAACTACCGCGGCGATCAAAGCGTCGCGCGCGCCGTCATCGAAGAGGTATTTGTAGAACGCCAGACCAATAACCAGGGCCGGGCCCAGCGTAATGAGAATGCAATTCGGCAAACCACCGGGGACTTTGTAGGGGCGGGGGAGGTTTGGCTCGCGAACTCGGAGCGCGATCAGGGCGGCGAATTCGAGAAGGAGGCTCAGGCCGTAGAGCGAGGTGTCGATGAGCAGCAGGTTGACGAAGCCAAGCTTGATGCACAGTGCCCAGCAGACGGAGCACGCGAGGATGGCGACCCACGGAACGCCGGTGCGGCGAGTGTGAAGACCCAGCACTTTGGGTAGAAAACCGTCCTGGGCCATTGCGACGGGAACGCGGGAGTAGGAGAGGATCAGCGCATTAAGCATCGAGAAGCCGCAGATCATTCCGCCGGCGGTGATGGCGATTGCCAATGCCTCACCCATGCGCGGGCCGATCGCGCTGCCGAGTGTTCGTCCCACATCCACCCATGATCCGGTGTCCCAGGTTTCTGGTGCGATTCCGGTGCGGGCGGCGGCGGCCACGGGGATCACATAAGTGGCAGCTACCAGGAGGACTGATATCAGCATTGCCAGCGGGTAGGTTCGCTGTGGGCGGTCGACCTCGCCGGCGATGGTCGAGGCGTTGTCCCAGCCCATGTAATTCCACATCACGACGACGAGCCCGCCGACCCATTTCATCTGTATGGGCGCGGTCGCCGCGGCTGCCGCTTGTGGATGACGGCACAATACCAGGACGACCACCGCCGCGAATGGCAGCAGCAGCGCTACCGTCATGCCAAGCGAGCCGCCGCCGACCGATCGAATTCCCGCCAGGTTAATTCCAACGCACAAGACGATCAGACCAACGCCGATGCAGGTTGAGAGAACCGTGCCATTAGCCGCCGGCCAGAGGCGCGACAGGTAGAGGATGAACAGCGCGGGGTAGATCGCCATGTCGAAGATGCTGGCCGCAAGTGAAAGCCACGCTTCCTGAAATCCCCAGAACGGCCCCATCGCCCGCCGCACCCAGACGTAGTACCCGCCGTCTTCGGGCATCGCGGTTGACAATTCGCTGACCATCAACGTCACTGGGAACGACCAGAGCAGAGGCGTGATAATTAGCAGCAGAATCGCATTGCGATACCCCGCGCAACTGACCAAATCTTCAAGCCCATATGGCCCGCCGGCGACCATGCAATAGGTAATCGCGATCAGCGGCAGCAGTGTCGCCTTTTTGATTGCCGGCGAAATCCCACCGGCGGGTGCTCCAGCTATTTCTTCCAATTCATTTCCCTACTTTCTTGACGTGGATTGCGGCCCGTCGCGCGGAATGCTATCATTTTTTCTCCCCCTCGCGAAATCGATGCGTTTATAATTTCGATGCAATTCGATAACGCCGTTCTTCATTTCGCGGACGACGGGTTGGCGTAGATCGCCGACCGGCCCGGCATGGCTGCCGACGGATTCGGCACGGGCGCATCGATCCCATTAATCAACAAATTGTCGAAATACGGCATGCTGAGTTTTTTCTTATCGCCACCTGCCAACAGGCCGGCCATGCCTCGTATGTAAAGGCTGTCCGTCGCGCTTAGGACGGGCTTGTCATCCACCAATCCAGTAATGGCGGACCCTTCAAACCGGAGTTTCAGATTATGCCACTGGCGGGCGGTGATGTTAAGAAGTCGGACAGTGCCCAGAACTTTTTCGCCGCCACCACCGTCATTCATCTCCGCTTTAAGAATCGCTTGCTGCTCGGCATCGCCTACCCGCTTCTTTTTGTCCTCTTTCCCGCGGACGACGATCAAACGGCATTGGCCGTCATCTCCGAGTTGAAGGAAATAACCTTTGGGGATAAAGCCGTAGCCGGTGCCAACGTCCTTGACACGCCCCATGACCCCCGCCGATTCGTCAGGATTCAAATAAACGTCGGCGCTCACCTCGTAATTCTGCCACTGATCGTCACCCAAAATGGTGTAGGGCATCCAATCTGGAGCCCACGAAATGGTGGGTGCCGGAACAACCTGGCGCAAACATTTCCCTTTCCCGTCCGGCCGGTCGACGATTTCAAAAGCATCGGCAATATCAGCCGTGTAGTGGGGCAGATAGCCCCACTCTTTTGGTTTGGAATACTCGTCGAATGTTTCGTAATAAGGAAAAGGAAACGGCTTGGGCGCAGGGATGTTATCAAATGAACCCTTCTGCTGCCCCGTGGTGGTCGAGAGCGAATAAATGGAGTTTGGCTCCGCCGTGAAAGTAAACGCGCCGTTCACCGGCTTGATTCCGGCTTGCTGGATAAATTGCTCCTTCTCATTGCTGCGCCAGACACAAAGGTTTTTAGCGGACAAGCCGCCGCCAATCTGAAAGCTGATTTGCTGCGACGTTTTCGCACCCTTTGTCTCGACAATGACACTGTAATCATCGCCAGGTGATTTCAACGTGACGAATGTGCCGCCGCCGGCGAGGTCTCCACATCCTCCGTTGAGATATTGCCATCCCACTTGCGTGAATTGTCCGTAGTGTGCGTATCCCCACAGCGCTTCGCGGACATCATAATGCCCGCTCCAAGGCGAGCGCGCCAGCAACATGGCCGGGTCCTCCGAATAGGGTTCCATCGGGTAGACCCCGGCGATGTCATACCAGTTCACAATCTTGGTGGCGCCACTGCGAATGAAATTTTCATTGAAGGCTTTCACTATGCTGATCGCACAGTCGAACCCCTTGAGATAGACGTGCTCCTCGGTGTTCCAGATGGGTTTGTTCATCTTCGCGGCCATCTCGCGCACTTCCGGCGAAGCGGGAATCTTCGCTAACGTGTGGGCGCTGAGGATGCCGATCGAGTCGCGCAGCTTTTCATCCGTAACCATATCCTTGACGAAATCGAACTTGTTGGCGGGCCAGTTATCGAATGCGTGGATTTGGACTTTGTTGAATCCGTTAGCGTCGAGGGTCGCCCGGAGCATCTTCACAAATTCGTAGCTGACCCCTTTTTCATTGCGGCAGCCGATGGCGTCGAACTCCAGGCCATAGACGTTTCGAAGGCCCCCAAGCCACTTCACGTAATAGTCCGCCGCATCCTGCGACCAGAATCTGCCATTACCAATCCAACCTGGGGCGCTCCAGGCCGTGCCGTCGAACGTGATATTTGGATTGCGTTTCTTCGCCTCGCGCAAGACCCACCACGTATAGCCGCGCGAGTAGTCAAGGTCGTCACGCGTATGCATGTGGCTGGGCATCGAGCCCTGAGTCGAATTGCCGTCGCCGGGAATCTCCACGAGCAGCGCGCTGACGGACGCGCCGAATTTCGGCTTGAATACCATGTCCAAAATCTGGCTTCGCTGCGGCTCGGGATAATCCTTGAGCAGCACCGAGGTCGCGCCGCCGCCGTTCACCACACCGATGCCGTCAAACCGCTTGCCCC
>Ga0302325_10027917_pt1 | contig 11687 bp, 10 predicted proteins | sample Palsa_T0_2_FD_201948 | JGI IMG/M metagenome (GOLD analysis project Ga0302325, IMG submission 201948) | Peat permafrost microbial communities from Stordalen Mire near Abisko, Sweden - Palsa_T0_2 | ecosystem: Environmental > Terrestrial > Soil > Palsa > Peat permafrost | place: Sweden: Abisko... | reverse complement strand
CGCGCCCGCTTGGCCAGGCCGTGACCCGGACGCAGTACCGGTTCCAGATCCAGGGGCCCAACGCGTCCCAGGTGATCGAGAAGCTGAACGGCGGGCCGATCGCGGACATCAAGTTCTTCCGCACCGATTTCATCACCATCAAGGGCAGGAAGGTCGCCGCGCTCAGGCACGGCATGTCCGGCCAGCCCGGACTCGAGGTCTTCGGCCCGTACGAGGAGTACTTCGAGATCAGGGACGCGATCCTGGAGGCGGGCGAGGAGTTCGGCCTCACCCCGGTCGGCTCCCGCGCCTACGCGTCCAACACGCTGGAGTCCGGCTGGATCCCGTCGCCGCTCCCCGCCATCTACACCGGCGAGAAGCTGAAGGCGTACCGCGAGTGGCTCCCGGCCGGCGGTTACGAGGGCTTCGCCGGGACGCTCGGCGGCAGCTTCGTATCGGAGAACATCGAGGACTACTACCTCACCCCCTACGAGCTCGGCTACGGCCACATGGTCCGGTTCGATCACGACTTCATCGGCCGCGAGGCCCTGGAGGCGATGGACAAGCCGTCGCAGCGACGGAAGGTGACGCTCGCCTGGAACAAGGAGGACGCGGGCAAGATCGCGGCCTCGCTGTTCACCGACGAGATCCCGGCCAAGGGCCTGGACGTGCCGATCTCTAACTACTCCTCGTCCAACTACGACTCGGTGTCGCTCGACGGCAGGCTCGTCGGCCTGTCGCTGTTCACCGGGTACAGCCACAACGAGCGCCTCGAGCTCTCGCTCGGCGTCATCGACCCGGCCATCGAGGTCGGGACCGAGGTGACGCTGGTCTGGGGCGAGCCGGGCGGCGGCTCGCTCAAGGCCTCCGTCGAGCGGCCGCACAAGCAGGTGGAGGCCCGCGCCACCGTCTCGCCGGTGCCGTTCTCGGCCGAGGCCCGCGAGCACTACGCGGAGGGCTGGCGCCTCACTGGCAAGGCCTGACCCTTTCGGCCGCCAGCGGCCGTTAAAACCGTCTATATCACGAGAAGGTGCTCGCCCTATTTCCGAAACTAGGTACCGGGGCGAGCATCATTTTCGCAATAAACTAAAATTGTTTTCCTAGCCCAATCCAATGGCCCCCGGGAACCGTATAAGAGGTACCGGGTTAATCGGGGCGATCTCGCTTCGCGGCCGGTGATGGGGCAGGGGAGGCAGATATGTCCAGCAACGTGGACGTGCCAAGAAAGACGGGAAAGACGGTCTCGGCGGGCAGACCGTGGTGGCTCGACCTGCTGCTGACGCGCAGCCCCGGGTCCTGGCGGTCAACCCTGGGGCGGGTGATCATGCTGCTGGTGATCCTGGCCGGCGCGGGCCTCACCGTGTACTCGGGCTACATCCACCTGTACCTGTGGGGCAGGCAGCCGTACCCCTACAGCGCCATCCCGACCATCGGCCCGCTCTTCCTCCTTCAGGGCATCGTCGGGATCCTGCTCGGCGTGCTCGTCGTCGCCACCCGCAGGCTCTACGCCGTCGTGCTGGCGGCGGGTTTCATGGTCGTCTCGATCGCCGCCCTGGTCATCGACGTCCAGTTCGGCATGTTCGGCTTCCAGGACAGCTGGGCGGCCCCCTACGTCACCGGTACGCTCCGCTACGAGATCGTCGGCGCGGTGGTGCTGCTGATCGCCGCGGGCGCGCTGGCCTGGCCCGCGGTGGCGGCCCGGTCCTGGCGCGGCCGGTAGCTCCGCCGGAACTGCCCGTCGCTGACCGGCCAGCGCTCGCCGGCCGGTCCCTCGACCACCCAGTCTCCCGGCCGCGCGGTGGCGCTGCCCTCCTTCGTCCTCAGCACCACGGCCTCCGCGACCTGCCAGGCCCGGAAGACGCCGACGCGCTGGTAGCGCCCGTCGTCGAGCCTTGTGTGACTTGACCGGAACTCGGAGTCGCTCACGGTCCTGGCGGTGCCGCGGCCGTCGACGACGTGCCAGTCGCCGGCATCGCCGCGCAGTTCCTCGCCCGAGGGCAGCGTCCAGTGCAGCCGGGTGGCCAGTCGCCGCGCGCACACCACCCCGACCCGTTCGAAGCTGCCCGCCGCCTGCGGCCCGCCGGCGGGCACGATCGGCAGGAAGCCGGCCTCCTCGAGCTGCGCCAGCCGCTTGATCACGTCCGCCACGCGGGCATCCGCGGCCGTCGCGACCCGCTCGAGCTCGGCCCGGCTGAGCTCGATGAAGCTCCCGGACGGCACCCGCCGGGCGGGCGCCCACTGGCGGCCGAGCGCGGCGACCTGGGTCAGGATCGGGCGCAGGCGCACGACGACGACGACGCGGCGGGGTGACCGCGCGTCGCGGGCCAGCAGCCGAAGCAGCGGCACGGTCGGCCGCCCACGGCTCACCGGCTGCCGTCGCCGGTGGATATCGGTCGGTTCAAGGTCTCCCCAGCCCGCGGGCGCTGCGATGAGTTCTCAACCAATCATCGGCACCCGTCAGGCTCTTGGCAACGCAGGGAAGTGGTCTGCGGTTAAGGCGAAGCCAGGGACCGTTCGAGATAAAAGATTTGAAAATCATCATCTCGAACGGACCGCGGTTCCACCAGTTACGCCACCGACGAGGCCCAGATCGCGGAGGGGCCCAGTCGAGTGGCCGGGTCGTACCTGAGCGGGGCGTAGCCGGTGTAGTTCTCGGCCAGCATGGTGGCGGCGGCGCGCGAGGTCACCAGGTTGCGGAGCTGGGCGAGCTGCAGTTCCGACTCGAACTCGTCCTGCCCGGGGATCACGTGCAGCATCGTGGTCATCCAGCAGGCAAGGTGGGTCGCCCGCCACACCCGCTCGAGGCAGTGGTCGGAGTAGGCGTCGGCCAGCTCCGGCCGGCCGTCGCGGACCAGCCGGACCAGGGCGGTGGCGAGCGCGGCGACGTCGGCCACGGCCAGGTTGAGGCCCTTGGCCCCGGTCGGCGGCACGATGTGGGCCGCGTCGCCCGCCAGGAACAGCCGCCGGTACCGCATCGGCGCGGCGACGAACGAGCGCATCGGGGTGATGCCCTTCTCCAGGATCGGGCCGGTGGTCAGCTCCCAGCCCGGCACCGCCATCCGGTGCCTGAGCTCTTCCCAGATCCGGTCGTCGGGCCAGCGGTCGATGTCCTCGTCGGCGGGCACCTGCAGGTAGAGGCGGCCGATCTCGGGCGTGCGCATGCTGTGCAGGGCGAAGCCGTTCTCGTGGCGGCAGTAGATGACCTCGTCGGTCGACGGCGGCGCCTGGGCGAGGATGCCGAGCCAGCCGTAGGGGTAGCTGCGCTCGGTCGCCGTCAGCAGGCTGCTGCCCGGTATCGACCGGCGGGTGATGCCGTGAAAGCCGTCGCAGCCGGCGATCGCGTCGCAGGCGACCTCGTGCCGCTGCCCGGCGGCGTCGGTGTAGGCGAGCACCGGGCGGTCGGACTCGAGCCCGCTCACCTCGGTCTGGGTGACGTTGAACTCGAGCTCGGCGTCGGCGGCGACGCGGGCCGCGATCAGGTCCTTGACGATCTCGGTCTGCGCGTAGATGGTGACCCAGCGGCCGCCGGTGAGCTCACGGAAGTTCACGTGGTGCCGTTCGCCGGCGAACTGGAGGTAGATCCCGTCGTGCTCGAGTCCCTCGGCGTCGAGCCTGCGGCCGAGGCCGACCTCGCGCAGCAGCTCCACGGTGGTCGACTCGAGCATCCCGGCGCGCTGCCGGGCCTCGCAGTAGGACCGGCTTCGGCTCTCGACCACGACGGAGTCGATTCCGGCCAGCGCGAGCAGATGGGACAGGAGCAGGCCGGCCGGGCCCGCCCCGACGATGCCGACTTGAGTTCGCTGCCTGACAATCATGGGGGCACCATCCATCGTTACATTTTGTGTCCGACCCTAATCTAAGGGTAACGATACTGAGAGTTGCTCACAAGTACCGAAATGTAATCGGATGGTGTGAAAGCGGCCCGGGGGCCCGCCGCCCCCGGGCCGCCGCTTAGCGGCCACCGCCCCGGTCCTGCTAGTGCAGCAGGTCCAGGGTGTTGGTGGCGTCGTCGACGAAGTAGACGCCGCTGCCGTACGGCGCGACGGCGAGGCCGAACAGCGCCCCGGCGCCCGCCGGGGAACCGGACGTGTCCAGCTTCTTGACCGCGACCTGGCTGCCGTTCGGCTTGACCTCCACCAGGTTGCCGTTGAGGGAGTTGGCGGCGAGAACGTCGCCGTTCGGCGCGATGGCCACGCCCAGCGGGTCCTGGAGGGCGCCGTTCCTGCTGACCGTGAGGCCGGTTCCGGCGCTGCCGGCGCGCAGCAGCGCGTTCGGTATGGCGGCGATCCTGTTGTCGAGGGTGTCGGCCACGAACAGCGTCCCGTTCCGGCCGAGGCCGACCCCGGTCGGGCCGATGACGAGGGCGGAGGAGTTGGTCTGCTCGGGGAACCCGGAGCCGATCGTGGTGTCCGCGATCAGCCTCGGCAGCCCGCGGTCGGGCGTGGTCACGATCAGTCGCAGCACCGTGCCGTGGCGGACCGTCTTGCCGTTGGCCCCGACGGTGCCGTTGAGCACGTTGGTGACGAACAGCGCGCAGACCCATCGGCCGCCGGCCGCCGTCATGTCCCAGGGTCCGTTGATGCCGTGGCCGTGGAACGTCTCCACCACGCGACCGTCGCTGTTGAGCACGAGCAGGCAGCCGGCCTGGGCGGTGGCCGGGTTCCCGCCCGTGGTGGGCAGGCTGCCCACGATCACCCAGTCATTGCCGAGGATCGCCAGCGCCGTGGTGAGGCCGATGCCGCCCGGGCACGCCCCGGGCAGGTGCGCCGGGTTGATCTGGGCGAACACGCGCACGGAATGGTTCGGTGCCACCTCGACGATCGTCGTGCCCGTCCCCTGGGCGTTCGCCTTGTCGTTGAAGTTGCTCACCAGGACATCGCCCCGGTGCAGCCTGTCTTTGCTCCGCCCGACCACGGCGACGCCGTAGGGGTTGACGTCTCCGTTCTTCGGAACCGTCGAGGCGACCGTGGTGATGGTCGTGAAGCCGCCCACGAACGAGGAGATCGTGCTCGCCCCCGCCGCGGGGGCGACCGCCGCCACCCCGACCGCCAGCAGGGCGCCCACCGCCCCCGCGGTCGCCGCCAGCGTGACTCGATGTCTTCGCCACATGGCTCTGCACTCCTTTCCCGGTGTTCGGGACTCCTGGGCTATTGCTGCCAGGACTACGAGTGCTGTGGCCGATTAGATTTAAATCCGCGACCCTCAGTTTTCCAGCTAGCCGCGATTCACTCGAAAATGGACGTGTCGCCCGCCCCGCGCCGCACGATTTCCGGTTCCTCGCCGGAGAAGTCGATCACCGTCGTCGGCTCGGTGCCGCAGTCGCCCGAGTCGATGACCGCGTCAAGCGCCTGGCCGAGCTGCTCGTTGATCTCCCATCCCTGGGTCATCGGCTCCTCCTCTCCTGGCAGCAGCAGGGTGCTCGAGACCAGGGGCTCGCCGAGCTCCGCGAGCAGCGCCTGGGTCGCCACGTGGCGGGGGATCCGCACCCCGACGGTCTTCTTGCCCGGGTGCTGCAGCCTGCGCGGCACCTCCTTGGTCGCGGGCAGTATGAACGTGTAGCTGCCGGGTGTGGCCGCCTTGATGGCGCGGAATATCCGGTTCGGAACCTGCGCGAACTGGCCCAGCTGGGCGAAGTCCCGGCACATGAGCGTCAGGTGGTGCCGGTCGTCGAGCTGGCGGATCGACCTGATCCTGGCGATGCCGTCGGTGTTGCCGAGCTGGCACCCGAGCGCGTAGCAGGAGTCGGTGGGGTAGGCGATCACGCCGTTGGCGCGGACAATATCGGCGATCGCGGTGATCAGGCGCGGCTGCGGGTTGTCCGGGTGAATATCGAAGTAACGGGCCATGTGACGAGCGTAGTCGCGACAGCACGGGTGGGGCGGGGCAAGACCGAGCTCTCCCCTGGTCACACCGGCGGCGATGGGCGGCTAGCTGACTTCCTTGGCGAAGACAACCGTGTTGCTGAGGTACGACCTGGTGCTGTAGTCGAAGGTCCCGCCGCAGGTGATGAGCCGCAGCTCCGGGTCGGGAACCGCCCCGTAGACCGCCGTCGTGGGAAAGGCGTCCTTCGGGAACATCTGCACCTCGGTCACCTCGAAGACCGCGAGCGTCCCGTCCGCGCGGCGCACGTAGACCCGGGCCCCGCGCTGCAGCTGGGAGAGCCGGAAGAAGACCCCCGGCCCGGTAACGGAGTCGATGTGCCCGGCGATGACCGCCGACCCGATCGAGCCCGGGCGGGGACTGCCCGTGTACCAGCCCGCGACGGCCGTGGTCGGCGGCACCTGGAGGGCGCCGCTGCTGGTCAGGCCGAGGTGAACGAGCGAGGCGCTCACCCCGATGGACGGGATCACCAGGGAGACCGGCTCGGCCACCGAGGCCGCCCCCTCGGTCGGGGCGGCCTCGATCGGGCCGGTCGGCGCCGGCAGTACCTGCAGCGCGGCCGCCTGCGGAACGTCCGCGTGACGGGTCAGCGCCAGGCCGGCCGCGCCCGCTCCGGCCGCGACCAGGCCGGCCGCGACTAGCAGCCCGGCCGTCCTGGCGCCCGCCGACAGTCGCCTGCGGCGGGCATGCCTGCCGCCGCCCTTCATCCGCGACGACTCATCCGGTACGACTCATCGGCTACGACCGCGCGGCGGGAACCCGCTGGTGCCTGCCGGCCGCCGCGGCGGGAGCCCGGCGCGAGCGAAGGCGCAGGCCGCCGCCCACCGCGAGCAGCAGCCCGGCGCCCACGGCGGCCAGCCACGGCAGCGGGGAGGAGGGTCCGTGCGGAGCCATCCCGCCGAACCCGGTCCCCGCGCCGCCGGCCGGATCGACGCCGCTGCCGGCCGCGTCAAGCAGGTTGTCGATCTGCAGGCCGTTGGTCCCGTCGAGGACCACGAGCGTGTGCACGGTCCCGGCCGCGAGCGGGACGCTGGCGGTCGCGTTGTCGCCGCCGCCGCTGACGGTCAGGGTCGCGGTGCCCGCCGTCACCGTCTGGTACGAGCTCACCGCGCCGAACTTCAGGCTGCTTTGCAGTGTGTCGCTGCCCCACTTGACCGAGACCACGCTCTGCTTGAGCGAGGCCTGGATAATCCGCACCACCGCCTGCCCCGACGGCGTGCTCAGCTGGTCGTCGAGAACCTGCAGCCGCAGTCCGGACTCCGGCCCGAGGCCGGCCACCGTGTACGCGTGCCCGGGCGCCACGTCAACACTGGCCGAGATCACCGCGGCGCTGGTGGCGACGGCGCCCGCCGCGCGCATCGCGACGGTGTAGTCGCCCGCCGGGACCTGCTCATAGGGGGACACGGTGCCATAGGCGACATGGTGCAGCACGATCTGGGCGGACGAGTCGCCAAACGAGTACAGGTAGACGTCCACCGCCGGCGTGTTCGGCGACAGGTGGGCCAGCCTGATCCACCCAGTGCCGGTGGCGGCGCTGGCGGTGACGACCGAGGCGGCGGGAATGGCGAGCAGCAACAGTGGCAAGGCCGCCAGCAGGATTATCCGGCGGGCGAATTTTGTGAATCTCATGGGTCCCCTCCCTACCCGGTGCTCGGCAAGAGCCCGGGGTCTTTATCAGGTACCGCTCAGCAACCCGAGCGGGCTTGGCGCTGCGTACTCGACGCTCAGCGCGGACTGGTGAACGAGTGCCGCCGTCGCCGGCAGGAATGGCGACCGCTGCGCCTGCAGGAACGAGAGCATTGACTGCAGCCGGGCTGCGGCCTGGGTCCCGGCCTTGGCCGGGGCAAGTTCGACGCTGCGGAGCGGGACGGCCGCGCTCGCGCCGGGCGACGGATCGCCGAAGGTGAGTATCCGCAGCGGCTGCTGGGCGGCCAGCGCGGCGAGCATGGCGAGTAGCCGCGGGTCGACCTGCCCGGCTCGCAGCACGGTCGCCGCCGCCGCCGTCATGCCGATGCGATGGTTGCCGATGAGTTGCTCGCCCGCCGCGATCCTGGCGCTGCGGTCGGCCGCCAGGGCTGAGTCGTAGGCCGCGGTCCCGTCGGCGGCGACCGCGCGGATGTCGATCCGCGCGGCGCCGGAGCCGAAGCTCGCGATCACCACCGGCGCGTACACGCCCGCCAGCCGGGCGCCGAACTGGCTGCGCAGGGCCGGGGTCGCGATCACCAGGTCAGACCCGAGCGGGTCGGACGCCGATGGCCCCAGCACCAGCAGCCTGCCCGCGGCGACGCCGCTGGCCTGCAGCGCGGTGCACATCGCGGGGTCGCAGGCGATGATCGCGCTGGGGCTGACCTGTCCCGCGATCCACCCCGCGGCCGTCGTCCTGGCCGCCGTCGCCGCCTGCAGCGAGACTGAAATCTGCGAGCCGCCCGAGGCCGCCTGCGGCCGGGCCGGCGAGCCGGCCGTGGTGCCGGCCGTGGTGCCGACGACGACCGCCGCGACCGCGGCCGAGATCGCGAGCACGGCGCAGGCGACGAGCGCGAGCAGCCGCCAGCCGGTTATCTTCAGGCCTGCGACCGGGTGCCTGTCGACCCACAACCGGATAGTCGTCGCGATGACCGTCGGCCATGACGGCTCGGATCGCCGCGCCCCTCCGTGCGGCCAAGCACTGTTATCAGCCATCTCCGCCCCCCAACCCTGCCACCAGGCAAGATCCGGCTTTGATGCTATGACAGCACAACTAACTCCGACATTTCAGTTGATACGCCGATTTAGGTATCTGGTCTAGGTATCGGCGACCGTGGAAACGCCGTAATCGTTGTGACGGCTCAGGAACCGGGGAGCGGGGCATCGACGGCGGTGCGGACGAGCGTCATCTCGGTCTGGACGGCGGCGGCGGCGAGCTGGAGCCGGTGGTTGAACGAGCGCAGCCGGGTCAGCGAGGACGAACTGGCCTGCTCGGCGGTCAGCGTGGCCCGGGCCTGGTTGGCCTGGATCAGCCCTTTCGCGATCGGCGCGATGCCGGGCGGGAACGGGAACGCCGCCAGGCTCCGGCCCAGCGCCCGCTCCGTCGCCGCCTCCGCCGTCAGCGCCGCCTCGGCCACCGCGAGGTGGTCGCCCTCGTTGGCCTCGTAAGCGACCGCGTCGGTCGTGAGCTGCTGGCTGGCCGGCGCCAGCAGCGCCGCGTACTCGGCCGCCAGCATCGGCTGGGTGGTGCACTGCTGGCCGGACGGCGACAGGTTGGGCTCGCAGTCGGCGGCGGCGAGCGCGGCGGTGTGACGCTGGCCGACGCCGGTGGCGTAGAGGAGCGCTCCGAGGAGCAGGAGCGCGGACAGGCAGGAGACAGCGGTGATGATGACGCCGCCGGTCGTTATCCCCCGGCCGCTGCCGTCGGCGTAGGTCTCGCTTGTCATTCGTTGCTCGGGGTGTTCATGAAGGAGTCGATCCCCTTGAAGATCTCCTCGTTGAGTATGAACACGAAGCCGAGGAGGAAGAGCGCGAAGATGGGCGCCACGGTCACCCAGACGAGCCAGTTCCGCCCTTCCTTCTGGCGATCGGCGATCCAGCGCTTGACCGGCGGCAGCCTGAGCGTGAGCAGGAACAGGCTGCACACCGAGTACTGGTAGAAGCGCTGATGGAAGACGGCGTCGCCGTCGCCCGCGAAGCCGGAGCCATTGTCGCCGCGCTCGAATCCGAACCCCTCGAGCAGCATCAGATGGCAGGCGAGCAGCCCCCAGATCACGTAGGTGAGCCGCTGGAACCGTTTCCAGTACTTGCCCAGCTTCTTCTGGGCCCACGGGTTGCTGGTGCACACGATCGGGATGACCAGCATCACCATCAGGAACCCCATGAGCTCGAAGACGTGCCCGGCCAGCCGGCCGAACACCCCCCCGGCGAAGGTGTCGGTGATGCTGGCGGCGACCGCGTCACCGATCGAGGTGGCCGCCATCATGATCCCGTACCAGCGCCGCAGCGGGACGAACCAGTGCTGGCCGGTGAGCGTGACCATCGGGGTGACGAGCAGGCACAGGAACAGGCAGATCTCGGCCCCGGTTCCCAGCGTGTCGTCGACTGACACCGCGAAGGTGTTGCTGTTCAGCGTCAGGAGCGCGGGCAGCATGAAGAACAGCGGGACCGGGGCGGGGAGGCCGAGCAGGACGAGCGCGACCGCCTTCCGCTTGATCCGCGAGCCGCCGAACTTGAAGTCCACCTCCATCCACTCGTCGACCCGGTTCTTGGGCGAGCGCCGCTGCAGCTGAGGGTCGGTGGCGGGCTTCTTCGCGGCCTGCCGCGGGCCCGGCGGGACTGCCCGCGGCGAACCCGGCGGCGGGGACGGCTGGTAGCTCTCTGGGGTGAACGTCTGATCTGCCCGCAGGCCGGCGGTGTTCCAGGCCATGGGTGCGCGCTCCTTCCTTCCCCGCTACGGCTTCTGCAGTTGCTGGTGCGTGACCGGCGCGTCCGGCTGGCCCGGCTGGCCCGGCCCCTGATTTTCCTGGAGGCCGCTGCCCGACGTCTCGCCCGTGCCGGCCGACCGGAAGACGAAGAACTTGAACCCGTGCAGCGCCACCTCGGCGCCGCCGGCAGTGAGGGCGAACAGGACCATGGCGGCGGTGAAAACGCTCATCACCCGCACGGCCGCGTGCTGACGGGACTTGGCGTTGGGCTTGGCGGCCGGGCGGGCCGTCGGCGTGGTCCCCGGCCTGGCCGTCGGCGCGGCGCCCGGCCTGGCCCGGGGGGCCGCGGCCGGCCGGGCCGAGGGTGCCGCCCCCGGTTCGGCCGCCGGACCGGTGACCGGCGGCGTCGCCGGCCTCGCGGTGGGCGGCGCGGACGCCGGCGGTGCGAACGCGGCCGGGGCGGGCGCCCGCAGCGCAGGCGCGGCCGGGGCGGGGGTGAGGTTCTGCGTGACGTACGCGGCCATGCCGGTCAGCTCGGTCGTCAGCTTCATCATGGTCGCGCGGATCTCGGCCGCCTGGAGTTCGGCCGCCTCGATCGTCAGCGCGGCCTGCTCACCGGTCCGCCGGACAAGCTCGGCCGCCTCCTGCTGCGCCTCCGCCAGCGAGCTGGACGCCTGGTTGCGCGCCTCGCGGGTGATCGCGGCCGCCTGCTGGTTGGCGTCTTCGATGATCCAGTCAGCCAGCTGCGATGAGCTGGCGTCCCAGACCTGCTCGCGGGCGGGCTGGGCGTACCCGGCGTCCGGCTGCGCCCAGTTGGCGACGTCGGTGATGGTGTCCGTCATGATCGGCGCCGCGTAGAAATCCATGTCCCGGTGCAGCGGGATGTCCCGGCGCAGGCCGGCCGGGTGGGGAGGGGCGTCCGCGCGAGGAGGGAAATCGGGCTGGGGGGTGTAAGGGGGTCGCACCCGCTCCGGCAGCGGCGGCGCGACCGCCGCCCCGGACGGCCGGCGGTCGATCACCGGGGCATCACCGGGCCAGGGCGCAATTCGGGATTCGGGCCAGCTGGGATGGTCGGGGTGGAGGGCGTGCTGGCCGAACTGGCCGGCTTGGCCGGGGTACTCGGCCTGCTGCTGCCCGGTCCAGCCGGGATAGTCAGCCGGGGGCGGCGGCTGCTCGCTCCACCCGGGCTGCTGGTTCCAGCCGGGCTGCTCCGTCCAGCCGGGGTACTCGGCCTGGGGCGCGGGCTGCCGCATCCACCCGGGGTCGGGGTACTGCTCTTGGTACGCGGGCTGCCCGGTCCACTCGGGGTAGTCGGCCGCAGCGGCGGGCTGCTCGGTCCAGCCGGGGTACTGGTCCTGGTAGACGGGCTGACCCGTCCACCCCGCGTCGGGCTGGCCCGACCACTGCGGGTTCTCAGACTGGTAGTACTCGGTCTGG
>Ga0302325_10027916_pt1 | contig 11687 bp, 4 predicted proteins | sample Palsa_T0_2_FD_201948 | JGI IMG/M metagenome (GOLD analysis project Ga0302325, IMG submission 201948) | Peat permafrost microbial communities from Stordalen Mire near Abisko, Sweden - Palsa_T0_2 | ecosystem: Environmental > Terrestrial > Soil > Palsa > Peat permafrost | place: Sweden: Abisko... | reverse complement strand
CCTAAGTTGGCAGCCGATTACCCCACCAGACAACTGCACCAATATCACCTACAACATCTATAGCGGCACAAGCAGCGGATTCATTCCGTCCCCCAGCAACGAGATCGCTCTAAGGCTGCCCAACGCCACCTTCTTCAATACCAGCCTTCCGTCATCGTCGACGTATTACTATGTGGTCCAGGCGGTAGACGAGGACGGTGCATCATCAGAAGTGTCCGGACCGGCATCCGCTACCACGCTCGCCCCTGCGGCGAAATTGACCGCGACCGCAACTTCCGCCAACGAGATCGATCTCACCTTCCCTGCGAGCACGGCTGTGGCGCCGGTAACCTATCAGATCTTCCGCAGCACAACCCAATCCTTTACCCCATCCGGCAGCAACCATGTTGGTTCTACTAAGTCCAATTTCTATCAGGATATGGTGGTTGCTGCAGCGACTACGTATTACTACATTGTCCAGGCCAGCGGCCCCGCCGGCACCACAACCGTGGGCGGACCCGTCAGCGCCACAACCCTGGCACTTGGTAATAGCGCGCCCTTCTGGGATGCAACTAACATGCCGGCTACACCCAGCGGCGACGTGATGACATTCAAGTTCCTCAACCGGACGAACGGGCAATATCCCGATGATCAGGTGTACTGGAGCGTGACCCTCAACGGAGTGACAACCACCAATACCATCGCGGCTCAGCCTTACTTCCAGATGCCTGCGAACGCCTCTGGCCGTATGTACTTCTATCTCGGCGGCGTCGGGCAAGCCGGCACCAATTACTTTGACTTTATCGAATACACCATTGGACCCACGTCCTTCAACGGCGACACCACCCGGGTTGACGCATTTGGTGTGAAGCTTGCATTTCAGCTGGGCTGCGGAGACGGAACGGATATTGCGGTCGGAGAAAATGCCGCGATGTTTGCCGAGAACCGGGCTACAACATTCCAACGCTACATCGATGCGGTCCCCACGGACTTCCAAACGCTTGCTGAGTTGGATGCTCCGTACGAGATTCTTTCGCCGGGAGCGGGTGGGTTTGACACAGGTGGTCCCTACGACGATTACTATAATGCGTATATCGCCGAGGTCTGGGCATCCAATGGTCTCACCATTCCGATAGCAGGAGATAATGGCGACGGCTTAGGCGCTTATCCCGATCTCTCCGCTGCAATCTATCGTCATGTCGCGGCTCCCGGAACCTTTAACCCGAATGGCTCGCTGATATCTCAATCGTTGTGGGGAAATCCCAACAACTTCTATCAGACAGCACCGGCGAGTTACTATGGGCAGTTCTTCCATGCCAACGCAATCAATGGCCAACAATATACATTCCCCTACGACGACGCGGGCGGGTACTCGAGCGACGTGGGTTGCGCGAACCCTCACACGCTACTGGTAGCCGTCGGCTGGTAGGAAGCGTCGCGAACATACGGTGGCCGCTCATGGAACCTTTGCAAGCCGCCCTACGTAGGTTGTGTTGGAGGTCATCGTGGACGATCGTTCAAGAGCTGCAGATAACAACAAAGCGGCGTGGCCAAAAGAAGGACAGGATCCGACATGGGTCAAAGCGATCGCGCTCCTTATATGGCTGCTGGCAGGGGTTGTCGCTTTCCTTCCTTTTGCATTGGGCACCTCACCTTGGGACGCTGTGACGCTACGGGTTCCGGGTAATCAGGGCAATTGGTGGCATGTACTTGTCGGTGCTCCGTTCTTTCTCGCTTATCCGATGATTTGGCTCCGGCTGCGCTCGCTTTTTTCAACGCAACCTTCGACGGCGATCGGACGACACGTGATCTGGAGTACCGTCACCCTCTCGATTGGTGGCACGATATTGGTGCAGGTGCCGTTTCTTTTGCATCTGGCTGGAACCAGTGAATGGCAACGGCTCTCGGTCTTAAGCCTGGGCTTCGGCATCGTAGTCGCCAGCGCTTGGATTCTGCTCCTACGCCGCCGCCACCTCTCCCCTACGCAGGTGTGTCTTGTCGGTCTTGACACCGCGTATCTCGCCAACGCTGCACTTTGTCTTGTCGTTTACGGCGGAGCGCCCGGGAACCTGTGGTCAAAATCAGGCTGGCTGGTATCGATCGTGATCGTCTGGCCAATCCTTTTCGAGCTCATTTGGCTTTTCGGGCAGACCTTCCGAACACACGTGTCCCAACTCAATCCTCGCGCCGCCTGATCGCCTCCCGAAACATCAGCCTATTCGTTTCTCAGTGTTTGCATCGGATCGAGGCGCGACGCACGCCAGGCGGGAACGATACATGCGAACACGGCCACCGCCAGCAGCGTTGCGGCAACTGCGGCAAAAACCGCCGGATCAAGCGGCTTGATCTCATAGAGCAGGTCGCGTATCAAACGGCCGGCTTCCAGGCTTGCTGCAAGTCCCACGACAAGACCGGCGACTGCGGGCCGCATTCCATCCCACAAAATCGTCGCCATCACGTGCTCGCGCTTTGCGCCCAGCGCGATGCGGATACCGATCTCGGTTGTCCGCTGCGCTGCGATGTACGACATAACTCCAAACAGGCCCACCGCGGCAATGATTAGAGACAGCGTGGCAAAAGCGACCAGCAGCGTCGCGTCGAAGCTTTGGTCGAAGGTCGATTTGCCCAGTAACTGGGCCATGGTAAGCACGTCGGAGACGGGCAGATCACGGTCCATCTCGGCGACGATGCGCTGTACCGGAAGAGCGAACTGCTCCAGGTCGTGCCTGGAGCGGATGACCAGCGTGCCGACGTTCTCGACGCCGGCATCCAACGGGTAATAATGCATCGGTCGCGGCGGCTCGCCGATTTTATAGCGGGTATCGCCCACAACACCCACAATGACGGCATCGCGCCCGCGTACGTGGAGGTGCTTGCCCAGCGGATCTTCGCCGGGAAAATACTGGTTGGCGAAGGATTGGCTGATGATGGTCTCATTGGTCGCATCCAATCGCTTCCCGTCAAATGTACGCCCGCGCAAAATCGGAATGCCCATTGCGCCGAAGTATTTCGGATCGGCCCAGCGGCTGATGGCAAACAGGCCACTGCCTTGTGGCAAGAGCGGATGCTCCACCACGCTAAAGGTCCAATCCCTCCCATAGCCCTGCCCAGGGACAGCCGTCACAAAGCCTGCCGCGTCCACTCCGGGCAGAGCGCGCACACGTTCGAGGAGCGTGTCGTAGAAGTTGGCTCGCAGGGAGGGCGTCGAATAGCGGGCATCAGGGAGGCCCAGATGCATGGTGATCACGTTTTGCGTGATGCAGCCCATGTCGGCGGAGCGCAGCCGTTCATAGCTCTTGAGCAGCAGCCCTGCGCCAAGCAGCAAGATCACAGTCAGTCCGACTTCGAGCGTAAGCAGCACCTTGCGCAACGTGGCCCGCGCACTGCCCCCGCTCACCGAGCGCGATGCCTCATGCAGCGCGCCGAGAATGCGCTTATCGTTGGCGCTGAACGCAGCGATGAGTCCGGAAAACAGCGCGCACAGCACAATCACGCCGACCGTAAATGCCGCCACCACGCCGTCGATGTGGATGGATTCGACACGGCTCATCTCCTGGCGAGTTCGCGTCAGCCATTGAAGTGCGGCGAAGGCGAGCAAAAGTCCCAGCGCGCCGCCGGCGGCCGAAAGCAGCAGGCTCTCCATAAGCCGCTCGCGTACCAAACGCAGATAGCCTCCCCCCAGTGCTCTGCGGATAGCCAGCTCCTTGCGCCGCGCCGCCGCGCGCGCCACCAGCAAATTGGCCACATTAAGGCAGGCGATCAGCAGCAGGCAGCAGGTCGCAGCCAGCAGCACATAGAGCGGCTTTTTGAATTCGCCTACCATGTGCTCCAGCAGCGGACGGCTTCTGGCGCTTTGAGATACGAATGGGTCGTTGAGGTGTGCATTATGGATGCGCTGGGAGATGACGCTCAGATCGGCCACGCCTTGCGCTGCGCTGACTCCCGGCTTCAGCCGCCCCACAACGCGAAACATGTGATTGCTGAACGAGGTCATGGTGTCTTCAGGTTCTTCTTGGTAAACCGGTGTCCATAGCTGCGTTGACGGTTCAGGAAAGTCGAACCAGGCGGGCATAACGCCGATAACGGTGTACGGCTGGGCGTCAAGGGAGATCGTTTGGTTCAGAATGGCAGGGTCACCACCGAAGCGGCGCTTCCACAGGCCCCAGCTCAACAACACGGTGCCGTTGGCTCCGAGGCTGTCATCGGCCTGCATAAAATCGCGGCCCAGCGTGGGCTGCACTCCTAGTGTGCGGAGCATGTCCCATGAAAACAACGCACTATTCAGTTTCTCCGGCAATTGGCCGCCCGAGCTGGAAAGCTGGACCCGGATAGACTGCGCGAGCGCGAGACTGCTGTAGCCACGGTTCTGCTTCTTCCACTCGGCGTATATGCCGCCGGCAACCCAGTTGGAACCAGCTGTATCGTCTTCATGAAGGCTGGCCTCAGAGAGCATCGCCAGGCGATCCGGATCTTGGAACGGCAAGGGCTTGAGCAAAACGCCACGCACCACCGTGAACAGCGCGACGTTGGCGCCAATGCCCAGCGCCATCACTAAGATCGCGACGACCGTGAAAGCGGGCGCGCGCCCCAGCGTGCGCAGACTAAGGCGCAGATCGCGCGCAAGGGATTCAAGCCAGTTCCAGGACCAGGTGGCGCGAGTCTGTTCCCGAATAAGGGTAGGGTTGCCAAAAGCGCGCAGGGCTGCGTTGCGAGCCTCTTCTCCTGAAGCGCCACCTTCCCTTTGCTCCTCTTCTTCCAAATCCAGGTCGGAACGCAGCTCCCGTTCCAGGTCTGCATCTCTCTTCTTGATCTGCCACCATTTCATGTCAGTTCTCCTCGGCGGCTGGCCACATCACGCGGACAGCGCGGGATAGAGCAAGTGTTCCCTGGAGAGGGCCGCCGCGATTCTGTACTTGCTTCGCGGGAGAAGACTGTCTACCCTCGATCTGGCAACGATGGTAGACAGTCGACTATCGGTTGTCAACGGACGAAGAGATTTCACAACAATATTGTTATGTAGTGCCGTCAGACCTGATTTTTTCTTGGCCTTACTGCCCCCAAACTTGACGATATGCGGGGCTCATTCTCATGACCACGCCTTTCGCTGTTAGCTGCGCCGCGCCACGTGTCGGCCGACGAAGGCGAAGAGGAAGAGTAGCGTTGCTGTAAGCCAAGCGCCAAGACTCAGCGGCTTTGGCAGATACATTCCAATTCCGACACCACTCGTGACCAGGGTTGCGCACAGGCCGGCAAATTGCCACATCCCGTACATGAATACGAACGGCAAATAATGAGCTCCCACAGTGATCATGAGAGCTGGATAGAACCATGCAGGTCGAAGAGCTGCAAGGCCGATTACCACGGGGAGCGTCAGCGGCAAGGTGAAGGCGACCTGGATACCGAGCGCGTTCATCGGATGTCCCTTCGGAAGCGCATAGGCATGGCCCAGACTTCGCAACAGCAGTTGGGTGACGGGAAAGATGAGAAACCCACCCAGCACAAGGATGATCTCTCCCAGATGGAGGGAGTGCCATGTGCATGCTGCTGCCGATGTACCCCACAGCACGGCCGAGACAAGTGGGCCGGCGAATCCCCCGAGAAAGGTATCGCGAACATCCTTCTGCGCCTGAGTGATTTCCATGATGCGGCAATTCTACAGCTCGTCAGCAAGAAAGGATTGGTCGAGGGCTGGCCGGGCTTGCCGCCGCACTTGGCGGATAAGACTTGGACCCTCAGCCGAGGGTGTTCGGTTTCGGTGACGAAGCGGGAATTTCTGAAACGTTTGACTATTTCGCGTCACTAAAGTGTATGCGCTGATTGACCAAGACATCGGCGCATGCCTGACGTATTCGCGGGCTGAAGAGCAACTGTGAAACGGGATGGAGTAAACGACCGCCTACTTAGCGTGCTGGTGAGAGGAGCGGGTAGAGCGACTCCAGAAACGCGGTTTTCAGCTTCCACTCTCCGCAATAGCAAGACAAGCCCCCCTGAATTCTCACTGGCGGACGTCCGCATGCATCGGAGTTGTGGCGCGCTTAGCGCAACCAGGAGCTGATTGTTATTGAGCTTCCGTTCCCCTTCGAATGTTCCTTAACCACCTGAAAGGATTCCCTAAAATGTCAGCAAAGAAGAACAATGCGACCGTTCCGGATGGTTACGTCCGTCTGAAAGGCAGTGAGCGGCTGGCTTCAAGCAAGGCGAAGCTCATCGGGCACGTGGATGAAAACGATAAGTTCAAAGTCACCATCTCGCTGCGCCGGCGGAAAGACGGGCCGCCATTGCCGGATCTCGACTACTTTACGAAGACGTCGCCGAAACTGCGGAAACGCCTGGCTGAGGATGAGTTTGAAGAGAAATACGGTGCACATCCGGACGACATCAAGGCGGTGGTTGGTTTCGCGGAGAAGCACGGATTGAAGGTGATAAAGACCCACGCTGGACGGAGGGTGGTGGAGGTGGAGGGCACTGCGGGCCAGTTCAGCAAGGCCTTCGGGGTTTCGTTTGCGCGGTATGAGGCGCCGGCGCGTCCGACAAAAAATAAGAAGCTGCCCGGCCGGCCAAAAATATATCGTGGGCGCGATGGCTCTGTGTATGTTCCGAAGGAGCTGGGCGAGACCATCGTGGGTGTCTTCGGTCTCGATAACCGGCCGGTAAGCCTTCACGCCAGCACTCCCGGCGACCCACCTGTGATCAACCCGATCACCGTCCAAAAGGCGACCCAGCTGTACAACTTTCCCCTTCCCGGAGCGGCGATTTCCGGGCAGACGATTGGGATCATTGCCCCCACCGGCGGGTATGGCGGCTATTTCCAGAGCGACATCGATTCAACCTTCAGTTATGCCGGATTGACAGCCCCGCAAGTCATCAATCTCTCTGTGGAGCCGGGCGTTAGCAATGGCACCTTTAAGGCTTCCACGGTGGGCAATGCATCGGCGGGGCAGAGCACTCTGACCTTTCCACTGACGGTCGAAATTCAAAGCTCGGTGGGATTCTACGTGTATCCGGCTGCCGGCATCCCTGATGGGGCAGTGGTTGCGAGCGTGACACCGGCGGGCGCAAACGCAACGGTCGCACTTAATACGCCGTACGGAACCACGATTTCGTTCGCCGCGGGTGGAGTGCCAAGCGGCACGCTGCTCTATTTCGACGGGAGCCCGGATGCCACCGGGGAAACCAACCAGGATATCTGCATTGCGGGTTTAGCGGCGGCAGGCGCGAATGTGGCTTGTTACTTCACCGACGATTCGCAGATGGGATGGGTTGACCTGATCAATCGCGTCCTTCACCCGGAGGCGGGAGATTTCCCCGCGGGCGTTAACCCTCCTTCCGTTCTGACGGCAAGCTGGGGCATTGCCCCTGGGGACGATCCAGACGGGCTGACATACGCAGATTCCGATTGGGGCACCGGGGTGACCACCAATGCCCTTCAGGCAATGACAGCGGCGTTTCAGGATGCCGCCATTCTCCAGTCGGGACCGACGATCTGCATCTGCACCGGCGACTACGGCAGCAATCAGGGAGTTGGCAGATCCGCGGGCTATACGGCAACAATTTCGACGACCGCGGCCGCTTCGGCGGGGGGAAATGTTCTGACCTTTGCTTCGACATCCGGAGTTTCAGTGGGTTCGATTGGAGCCTACGCCGACCCCATAACCGGTGTCTGGTACTACGTGAAGGCGACGGCCGTCTCTCCGACCACGGTCACGGTACAGACGCTCAATAACGCCACGCAGGCCTGGGTCGCCACGGGGTTCTTCGACGCGATTCCGGCCGGCACAGCGGTCTACATCAATCTTTCCTTCAGTGGCGATGGCCACGCGCATGTGTGGTATCCGGGCAGCGATCCGTGGGTCCTCTCAGTGGGCGGCACGACCCTCGGCCAGTACTATCCCTCCGGCTCGTCGACGCCGGCGTGGGTGGAATATGCCTGGAACGACGCATCCGATTATCCCACCGGAACCCTTTCTCCCGGGGAGTGGGGGACCGGCGGCGGTGGCGTGAGCGATTTCTTTCCGTTGCCGTCGTACCAGCAATACGCAGGCGTGCCCAACTCTATCAATCCCGCCCTGCCCACCAACCCCGATCTGGTGACTGTGACGCCGAGCGCAGCCTTCAATGCGACCGGGCGCGGAGTTCCGGATGTAGCAGCCAACGCGAGCATCTACAGCGGTTACTCAGGGTTTTATACGGCCGGCGTGCAGACTGGTTGGCCCGCAAACGGCACCAGCGCCTCCACGCCGTTCTGGGCGGGATTGATTGCGGTGTTGAATTCGAATGCGGGATTCAACATCGGTTTTGTCAACCCGACACTTTATACGCTCCAGGGCACTGGCGCCTTCAACCCGCTCAACCCGCTGTGGCGCGATCCTGCATATCCGCAGCTTGCCAATTGCCCGCTGGATAACAGCAATAACGGAATTGCGGGCTATCCGACGGGACCCGGTTGGGATGCATGCACGGGGCTGGGAAGTCCGAATGGAGTGGCTCTGCTAACGGCCTTCAACCAGCTGGAGAGCGTGTACATCCTGGGCGGGTATCAGAGTCCCGACATCATCATCACCGACCTGACGACCAATCAGCCGGTTCCCATCGGCGGGCAGCCCGGCGGGCGCTGGGACACGCTGCTGGAGCCCTCGACCAACTACGGCTTCTCGGCGAATGTGCACAACGATTCGTCGACCGCGGTCGACGGCGTGGTGGTAAGCTTCTGGTCGATTCCGGGAGGCGTGGGAACCAATGGCGCCATGGTGGGCACTCCGCGGACGGTCTCGATCCCGCCGCTCTCGACGGTCAACGTGCAAGCTTCGGCGCCATTTGTCAGCGCGCCTCCGGGCGATCATCTCTGCGCGGTGGTAAGCCTCTACGGACCGATGTCGGGATGCGACACCAACGCGACGACGGCGCTGGAGATTCCAAGCCCCGGCTACTCCGACTCCCACCAGTGCTCGGCATGGCGCAACACCGATTCCATGTTTGTGGGGCCGGGAGGCCGCTTTGGATTCCATATCGGCCTGGGTGTCATTAACTTCCATCTGGAGGAGCCGGTGCTGCTGGAGATCAACACCAAGCATGTGCCGGCTACATGGAATCAGACCCCGGTGGTGCTGGGCATTACGGATACGTTGCGCGCTGTTGGGGCGAAGAGCAATCTCCCGCTGTATCTACTGCCGGGCATCAGGCAAGGATTATTGACAGTTCCTGTGAAGCCTAAGGTGAAGGCAAAGCACGGACTCGATGTGAAGGAGCGGGAGCCCGGCGTTTGGCTGGTGAAGCCGGAAAAGCGGGCGGAAACAACTTCGCTGGAAATCTCGGGAGAGGCGCCGGCAAATGCGGCGGCAGGTGATGTCCTGCTGGTGAGTGTGACGGCGACTTATCCGAGGATCAAGGGCCGGGCCGCGCAGACGGTTGAATTCCTGGAGTTCGTCTATGTGACCGACAGGAAGCGGGAGCGGTAACCAGTACGCGTCCGGCCTTCAAAGCGGGGGCCAACGGTGCAGGGAGCATGGCCGCAGGAGGCCCCTTAAAACGCAATCCGCGCGCTGATCTGCATATTGCGGCCGGCGACCGTAGTAGCGCCGATGGTGCCGGCGCCCTGCGGCCTACCCGGAGTCGACAGATTCACAGGATCGTTGAAGTTGCCGTCCGGAGCATCGAAATCCGGATGGTTAAATACGTTGGAGGCGTCCGCGCGGATCTGTAGGCCGACGCGCTCGGAGAAGTTGAAAGTCTTACCCATTGAAAGATTTGTCGTATCGATTCCGGAGGCGCGAAGCGAGTTGCGTCGCGAGTCGCCGAACGTTCCATTCGCCGCCGCCGCATAAGCGGTTGGATCGTACCACTCATCGAGACTCCTCTTAATGTTCTTTTGCGCAGGGCGCAGGACGTTGGGATACCAGGCGCCGGCCTGCGAATAGGAGTTATTAGGACCGTTATAAGTCACGGTAAATGGATTACCCGTCTGATTGATGACGATGGCCGAGACCTGCCAGCCGCCGACGCCCTCATCCAGAAGACGGTTCTTATTCAGCCATGATCTTCCTTTGCCGAATGGCAACTGGTACACGATGCTGCTTTTCAGCGAATCCCGAATGTCGAAGTTAGAGGGAGCGTAGTTGCTGCCCGGAGCATGAGCGTTTTGGAAGTTGATCGTGCCCCCTTGTCCATTGAAGGGTGAGACATCCATGTCATTGAGAAATTTTGCGTAAGTAAAGGCGCTGCTGAAGGCGATGCCATTCCCCAGCCGCTTATGCACCTGGGCCTGCAGTGAGTTGTAGTTGGAAACCCCGTTGAACGTGCTTCCGCCAATGGACTCGAATTGTGGATAGGGACGTCCACCCGGGTCGTCGTCGGGCGAAAGATTCTGTACCGGAACCTGGTTGATGTCGGCCTTGAACTGCATGTTGGCTCCATGCTTGCCGACATAAGCTATTTCCGACGTGATGCCGTGACTGAACTCATGCTGTACGCTCAGCGACCAGGAGTAGAGGTAACTGAGAGGGGTGTGATAAGGATCATAATTTGGTGTGTTCTGGCCGTTGTACGCAGTCGAAGAGGTGGAGGCATTCACATAGGGCAGCGAAGCCGAAGTCCCGTAGAAAACGCCCGGGCCAGACAGCGTGGTCAGCGGAGTGACGCCGTTGGTTTGATCCTGTGCGCTGCCCGACTGTCCGTATCCCACGCCCTTCCCATTGCCATACTGATCGACGCTCCAGGGGGTGGTGTACATTCCCCATCCGGCGCGAACCACCGTGTCGCCGTGAACCGTATAGGCAAAGCCGATGCGCGGAAGCACACCGCTATAGACATTTGCCTGCGCCTGGGTGCGATGGTTCGCCGGAGCAAACCACATCGCCCCATAGCTGCCGGAGACGGTATTGAAGATGGTTGGATCGAAGTCTCCCATGCGGCCGCGGACTTCGCTCCAGCCTCTCTGAACTTGATAACGAAGACCGAGATTCAGCGTGAGATTGGGACGGAGCTTGAAGTCATCCTGGATAAAAACCTGTGGGCTTTTCTGGCGTCCGCCGAACAAGGGCGAATTGTTGGCGCCCCAGCTCTGCACCTGGCCCAGCAGGAAGTCGGCCCAGCCGGCGCCGCTTCCAGACGCCGCCAGGCTCGCCTGCGTGTATTGTCCGGAGAAGCTGAAATCTCCCGCGTCGACATTGCCCCAATTCGTCGAATTGTCTTCGAGCATGATCAACTCGCCGCCGAAGTGCAGAATGTGTTTGCCGCGAATCAGCGTGACCACGTCTGACGGCTGATAGACATTCTGCGCGTAAATTGTATTGGTGCCGGCATAGGGTGAATCGCAGCAGATGTTGCCCGTGATATTGATGTTGGGAAAGAGATCGGCCTTGGCATACTGCAGGCCGATGGCCGCCGGTATCCCCGCGCCCAGAGAGTACGGGGTAAGAAAGCTGCCCTGCCGATTGAAGCTGAAACGGATCTCATTCACGAAAGTGGAACTGAAGGACCATACGTCGGAAGTCTGGCTGGAGTAGTCCGAAGTGTCGTCGTGATAGCAGGCAACCGGGCAATTCCATTCCGAGTAGACGGGGGAATTAGAGTCCCTGACGGCGATGGAGGATGTGAGACGATTTTTGTCGTTGAAATCGTAATCGATCCGGCCAAATATGCGGGTCGAGGGATAGGGAGTTGGAATGACGTAGTAATAGTCGCCGTTGATGCCCAGGCTGGTGTTCTGATTG
>Ga0302325_10027915_pt1 | contig 11688 bp, 9 predicted proteins | sample Palsa_T0_2_FD_201948 | JGI IMG/M metagenome (GOLD analysis project Ga0302325, IMG submission 201948) | Peat permafrost microbial communities from Stordalen Mire near Abisko, Sweden - Palsa_T0_2 | ecosystem: Environmental > Terrestrial > Soil > Palsa > Peat permafrost | place: Sweden: Abisko... | reverse complement strand
CCATAGATGTTGCCCGAGCCATCGAGCGTCACGCCCGCAACCGGCGTGGCACCGTCACCTCCGTTGGTAAAGCTGTGTAGCACGGTGAAGCTTTGCGCTCCGGCCGAATGGGCGAGCATGACCGCCAGCGCGAATAACAAGATCGACGCAACCTTCGCAGTTGCAGTTTGCAGGTTCGCTCGAAGCACGGAGTTACTCTTTCTGTCTACGGCGTGATCTCCCACACCACACCGCAGCCGGAGCCGTCGCAATCTGAGAGGTTGCCGCCGTTCGCCGTAGTGCCATAGAGATTGCCATGGGCATCGAAAGCCACGCCGCCGACAGGACCTCCGCCATCGCTGCCGCCGGTAAAGTCGTGCAGCGAACTGTATGTCCAACTGCTACCGGACCGCGTCAGCTTGAAGACCGCGCCATGGCCATAGGCGCCGACGCCGCCCGTGCCGTAGAGATTTCCAGCCGCATCCATGGTGACACCGGCCCAGGAGCCACCGGAGGTGAAGGTATAGATCACATCGAAGGTCCAGCCGCCGTTGGAGGGCGACAATTCGAATACCGTTCCTGAGCCTTGGAAGCCGGATGTTGTGCCGTAGAGATTACCGGCCTGATCGAAGATGAGGCCGCCGAAGGGCTCCCCTCCATCGCTGCGACAGGTGAAGGTGTAGAGAACATTTTCCGTCCAGCCGGAGGGCGAGTTCTCCAACTGGGCAACCGTGCCGCATTGGTACGCACCGTCATAGTTGGTTGTGGTGTAAAGGTTCGCGTTGGCGTCGAAGATTACGCCAGCGTAGGGTTCTGACCCGCCGTTGCCGTTGTCGATATAGCCAAAGCTGTAGTTGATGTTCTCGCTCCAACTGCCCGACGGCTGTTTGGCCAGCTCGAAAACCGTGCCGCCGTCAGCCAGACCGCCCCCGTAAATGGTAGTGCCGTAGATATGCCCCACGGTGTCGAAGGTCAAGTTACCGAAGCCCGGTACCGCGCCGTCCTCGGTCTCGGTCTGGAAGCTCCACAGCACGTTTTCCGTCCACGGGCACAGCACGCTCTTGCACGCCGTCGCCGGAGGTCGCAGGTTGTAGACTGTTCCAGCCATGTACGCGCCACCCTCGTAGGTGGTGCCGTAAAGCGTACCGTCGGGACCAAAGATCACGCCGGCGAACGGGCTCGATCCATCCCTGTCGTTAAAGGTATAAAGCGGGCTTAGGGTCCATCCGAAACTGCCAGACTTCAGTCTGAAGACTGTGCCGCAGCCGTGGTAGGTCTCGCAATTCCCTCCGGTGTAGCCTCCTGATGTGGCCGTGCCGTAGAGATTTCCGCCGGCATCCACGGTCAGGCCCGCCCAAGGCTCGCCGCCATCGCCTCCGTTGGTAAAGGCATGCAGCACGCTGAAGGTCTGCGCCTGCGCCGTATGGCCCAGCATGACCACAAGCGCGAACAATAGAATCGATCCAACCCTCGCAGTTAGAGTTTGTGGATTCGTTCCAAGCATTGCATTCCTCCCGTCCGTTACGGCGTAACCTCCCAGACCACGCCGCATCCCGCGCCAAAGCACAGGCTAGTCCCACCAATGCTCGCCGTGCCGTACATATTGCCGGCTGTGTCGAAGGTGACGTTACCGTAAGGGTCACCTCCGTCATCGCCTCCAGTGAAGTCGTGCAGCGAAGCATAGGTCCAGCCGCCATTAGACGGCGTCAGCTTGAATACCGAACCATATTCATACGCACCGTCGAGAACGGCCGTGCCGTATAGACTCCCTGATGCGTCCATAGCCAGTATTCCTGTTGGCCCGGGATACGGAGAATCCTGCGTCCCCGAATAATTCAAGCTATACAACAACTGAAACGTCCAGTTGCTTCCCGACGGAGTTAGTTCGAAAACGGTGCCCCCTTTGCCTGCGCCGCCAACTGAGGTCGTGCCGTACAGATTGCTGGCGGCATCGAAGATCAAACCTCCCACCGGGCTTTCTCCGTCCGATCCGCACTGGAAGCTATACAGCACCGTTTCTATCCAGCCAGATCCATTGGGACTCAACTCGTAAATCGTCCCACAGTTGGCGCTGCCTCCGCCGGCTGTCGTGCCATATAGGTTCCCTGCCGGGTCGAAGATGACGCCGCTCTCCGGACCGCCGCCGTCACTGCCGCCGGAGAAGTAGTACAGCGCCATCGCTGAAACGCCGGGTATCAACTGATAGACCGCGCCATTGCAACACGGAATCGTCCCGTAGATGTTTCCTGTGTGATCGAAGGTCAGATCGCCGGGTCCGGGACAGCTTCCTATCGTTCCATCCGCCGGAAGCCGCGCGTTTCCGTCACGACCACGCAACGAGTCCACGTACCCCTCGCAGATGGCCTCAACTCCGCCAAAAGAAAAAAGCATGCTCTCAGTCCAGGAGCAAAGCGCGGTGGTACAGGCCGTGGCGCCAGGCCGCAGGCCGTAGGCTGTTCCGCAACCGGGACCTTCGCAGAATCCAGCACCGCCGGCATCGGTGGTGCCGTACAGAATCCCGCTGGGAGCAAACACTGGCCGGGCGATGGGAACGGCCCCGTCGTTACCGGGCCCCCGGAATTTATACAGTGGATCCAAGATCCAGCCCGATCCCTGGCCCGCAAGCCGGAAGACAACTCCACAGCCGTTTCCACAGTCACCGCCATCCAGGCCACCGTTCGCCGTTGTGCCGTAGAGCCGGCCTCTCGCATCGATGGTCAAGCCAGCCTCGGGAGATAGGCCATCCGCGCCGCCGATGAAGTTGTGCAGCACGCTGAAGCTTTGCGCCTGCGCTGGCAGTGCCAATGCGAACCCGGTGGCAAGGATCGCTGCCCATAAGCTGGCGCGAAGAATAGTTTGGTTTAGCGTTAGACGGGACGGCATGGGATCACTCCTTACCCCATCAGCGTTGAACGTTTCAAAGCAGTTCGGATGACCGGCCATGCGTTCGGTGCACAGTCTTTGCGTTATGGAAGACTACGGCGTGATCTCGAAGACAACGCCGCAGCCAAGGTTCTGATAACAGCTTCCAACCGTTGACCCGCCAACGGTGGTCGTACCGTAGACGTTTCCGTTCGCGTCAAGGATGACCTGTCCCCATGGATAGCCGCCGTCGCTGCCGCCGGTGAAATCATGCAGCGAAGTGTACGTCCAGCTCCCCTGCGAAGGCGTCAGCTTGAAGATCGAGACCGTAGCCATAAGCCCCTTCAGCGTAGGTGTTGCCGTAAAGCGCGCCCGACGCGTCCATGGTCAAGGTGCTGCTCGGACCCGGCATTTCGTTGGATCCGGAGTAATTGAGGCTGTAGAGCGTAGTTAACGTCCACCCGCCGCCGGACGGGCTTAGCTCGAAGACGCTGCCGCCGCCACCCGAGCCGCCAATACTCGTCGTGCTGTAGAGGTTTCCCGCGTGATCGAAGATTAAGCCACCCTCCGGCCCGCCTGTCCCTTGATTTGCGAAGTTGTAAAGAATCGTCGCCGACCATCCGGAGCCTCCCTGGCCCGGAGTCAGCTCGTAGACATCCCCGACCCAAGTGACACCGCCGTAGACATTGCCTGCGCTGTCCAGGATTACGCCGTTATAGGGCCAGAAACCCAGTATGATGCCCTGGGCGAAGTACCAAATCACCGACTCGTTCCAGTCGCCATTCTGGTGTGCAACCTCGTAGACGGTGCCGCAATTGTCCGAATCGTTGCACCCATCCGAACCAGGGCCGCCGTAGATGGTGGTGCCATAAAGATTGCCCGCGCTGTCGAAAGCTACGTCGCCGTAACCCGGATATGCTCCGTCGTTATGGCCTCCCTCAAAGCTGTGCAGGACGGTCTCCGTCCAGGAACATAGCACCGTTTTACACGCGGTTGCCGGCGGAGTCAGGCGAAACACAGTGCCGGACCCGCCTCCTTGCCCGCCGGTCGAGGTTGTGCCGTAAAGCGCACCGTCAGGACCGACGATCACCCGAGCCAGGGGCCCAGCACCATCGCCTCCCTGAAAGCTATAAATCGGGTTCAGGGTCCAACCCGATCCCGAGTGCGTTAACTTGAATACGTCGCCGTAACCCAAATGTCCGCCAGCGGCAGCCGTTCCATAGAGATTGCCCGCACGATCCGCTGTCACTCCAGCGTAGGGATTTGCACCGTCACCGCCGCCGGTGAAGTTGTGCAGCACGGCGAACGTTTGTGCCTGCGCTGGTAACGCTAGCGCGAACGCGGTTGCAAGGAGCGCTACGCACAAGCTGGTGCGAAGAACGCTGTTTGGTCCGAGCGGCGAAAACATGGGAGACTCTCCTTAATCTTCAGTGTTTCAAGAAGTGTGCTGCCTTCGAATTGGCTGCCGCTGTCCATGAAGCGCGACGGGACGAGGCGTCGGAAGTGTGTAGGAATTCTGTCCTTCTTGCAAATGAGTGTCAAGAGCCTTTCGCCGTTAACCTGTCGGAAAATTGTTGAAACGACTACGATAAATCTTGGGACTTTTCGCACACGCTTACGCGGAGCAGTCCAACTTTACGGAACTTTACGTTTCTGTCAGGTGAAGTAGAGATAGAAGCGAGATCAGGTTCACCCCCGAGGTGGCGTTGCTGACCGACTTGACCGACGAGCAACTGCTGACGCAGGCGCTGGCCGGAGATGAAGACGCATTCACCGTTTTGTATCGCAGACGGCAGGGGCCGATCTTTCGCTTCGCCCTGCACATGAGCGGATCCTCGCACATCGCCGAAGAGGTGACGCAGGAAGTTTTCCTCTTCCTGGTTCAGCGGGGCCGCGACTTCGATGCGGAACGAGGCGCGCTGGCGGCTTACCTGTTTGGCGTGGCCAGGAATTACGTTCGGCGCGCGCTGGAACGCAATTATCCCGAGCAGGTGCTCGGCAGTCCGGTGGAAGATGAGGCGGCGGCGCTGACGGTGGAGTGCGATCCCACCGAGGGAATTGCCCGCCGGCAGACCTCGACGGCGATTTGGAAGGCCGTGCTGTCTTTGCCGGAGCATTATCGCGAGGTGGTTGTGTTGTGCGACTTACAGGAGCTGAGTTATGCGGATGCGGCGCAAGCGGCCGGCTGTGCCATCGGCACCATTCGCTCCCGGCTGCATCGCGCGCACGACATACTCAGCAAGAAACTGCGGCACTCGGCGGCGGTGGCTCCAGGGATCTCGAAGGTTGCGGCGAGGTGCGTATCATGACATGCCGTGAGTTCAAACATAGCGCGGCGTCTCTCACATTGTGGGAGTTGTTGCGGGCGCAAGACGAGCAAATTCTGACCCACGCGCAGCAGTGCGAAGGCTGTGGCGGATGGCTACAGAACCAGCGTACGGTGGCTGCCTCGCTACAGACGCTGCAGGCGCAAACAGCGGGCATGCAGGCCGGCCCAAATGTGGAGCGGACATTGCTGCTGGCATTCCGCCAGACCACGACTGAAAGCGCTCCGCAGCCCATGGTTGCGCGCGTCTCCGCTCCGGTTGCAATGCGGCTGAGCCACTTCTTCGAAATTGGCGCATACGTTGCCGTGGCCGCGGCGATTATCGTGAGCGTGTTTCTGGGAGTCCGGCTTATTCAGCACAGCTCCAGGACGGTCTCGACGCAAAGTGCGATTACACCCGGCAGCACCAGGCCGCTTATGCAGAAGCCGGCTGTTGCCGCTCAGGAGGATTCGTCGAGCGTGGCCTCCGGTGTTGCCGACAAGCACGTCACCAGCACAGCTCGAAGCCAGTCTCAGCGTAGCGATTCGGCAAGGCTGGCAACTGCTAGGGTGCAGACGGTTGCCGCGGAAGAACCACAAAGCGATGCGGACGCCGGTTATGTCGCCCTGATGTTCTGCGACCCGCTCAGCTGCTCCGGCGACTCGCAGGTGGTGCGCATGGAACTTCCGGCCAACGGCGCCGAACAAAATTCGCAGCCGCCCATTGCCGATCTGGTGGTCGGCTACGACGGAGTGGTGCGGGCTGTCCGTATCGTGAATTGATGCAAATCGAAGTTCGAGTCTAGAAGCAACAGCGAGCGAGGATGAAGGTATGAAGGCAATGAGTTCTGCAGCAACTAGCGCTATTTCGAAATGGCTGTTCGTCGGATTGCTGATGGCCGCCCTGTCGGTTTTGGCGGTCGCGCAAAACGACCCTGGGCCGCCTCCACCGCCGCCCGACGGGCCGGGAATGATGGGCATGCCGGGCCCCGGTGGCATGGGAGGTGCGTTCTTCCATGAGGAAGTCGGCCTCGACAGCCACAAGGTTGTCACCGGCGCACCCATGACGGCGACGGTAAGCGTGACCCATGATCAAACCCTGTCGGATGGCAACACCATTCACACCGACAATCAGAGCACGGAGTACCGAGACTCGCAGGGCCGCGTTCGCCGTGAAGTGCCGTTCAAGTTGGCTACTCCAGCGACCGGCGTCACCGAGGGAACCATGATCGTCATCATGGATCCGGTCGCGGGCAAGCGTTACATGCTCAATCCGCAAAAGAAGACGGCGCATGAGATGCCGTTGCATCCGCCTAAGCCGCCACACGGGAACGCTAACGGAGAACCGCCTGCGAGGCCTGGCATGGGGAACGTGACCACCGAGCAGCTCGGTACGAAGACGATCCTGGGTCTGACAGCGACGGGTACACGCATGACCCGCACCATTCCCGCCGGTCAGATTGGCAATACGAAGGCGATCTCGGTGGTGACCGAGCGCTGGGTCTCGACCGATCTGCAGATTCCGCTCAGCATGACCCACAACGATCCCATGATGGGCGCCATGACCAGCACGGTTACCAGCGTCACTCGCGGCGAGCCGGACGCGGCGCTCTTCCAGGTCCCGTCCGATTACAAAATCGAAACCGGCAAGCCGGGGGACATGATGTACATGACAGCGAAACCCTGATCCAGCTCTCCTCTTGCAACGGAGGCCGGCCATCGGCCTCCGTTTTTTGTTGCCAGCGCCAAGCCTCGCATCTTCTTCCCACTATGGCAGTAGTTCCGTTTCTGGATCCCTGGTCACGTCTCAGCGTGATGTATCGCACGGCAGTCAGCTATCAGCCGTGAAATCCTAAACCTGTAAGGACTGGTTACGCTGCGGGAGGTGATCTGACTTCCCGAATCCCATTGAGCTGGGAGCGGCGCTGCAAGTTTCACCGAGTGCTGGTCTCTATCTCAGAAAGGAGCGCCAGGCACATGGCTACCGCGCAGATTTCCCTCGACACCGCCGAACGGGCCTTCATCGACCAAGTCATAACCAGGCAGAGCGGACGGCCGGGCGAATTGCTCGGCATCCTGGAAGCGGTGCAGGAACGCAACCCCCACAAGTATCTTGCTCCGGAGACGCTGCAATACATTGCTGAGCGGCTGGACATTCCCCTGTCCCGGCTCTACAGCGTGGCGACCTTCTATGCGCTGTTCAACCTGGATCCGCAGGGCGATAACACCATCTGCATCTGCCGCGGCACTGCTTGCCACACTCGCAACTCGCGCGCTCTGCTGGAGAGCCTGCGCCTGGAACTCGGGCTCGGGATGGACGAAGGCGACGAAGCGGCCGAGGCCGACAAGCTCACCCTGACCACCCCCGACCAAAGATTCACCGTGCGCACGGTGGCCTGCTTCGGGCAGTGCGCGCTGGCTCCGGTGGTCGAGATCAACCATCGCATCTGCGGACACGTGAACGAACGGACCCTGCAGCGCGAAGTCCGCTCGCTGGAACGGGAGAATGAGTGATGCCGCGCATTGAGGACATTGGCGTATTTAACGCAGTCCGCGAGGCTGGGCTGGCGAAACTGCTGCCTGCGGTCCCGCGGATCGCCATCGGCATGGGCACCTGCGGCCGCGGCAACGGCGCCGAAGGTTTGTACCACGCTTTCGTCGAAGTGCTGGAGCGCAGTGGCACCAATATGTATCTCGCCAGCGTTGGCTGCTTCGGGCCCTGCTGCCAGGAGCCGCTGGTGAATGTGCACATCCCCGGAGCTCCTTTGATGATCCTGCATCGCGTGCAGGCCAACGATGCCGGCCGCATTGTCCACGACATCACCACCGGCCAGCTCGGCCCCGCACTGTTGTACTGCAAGATCGAGGAATGGGACCACATCACCGGGACCATTCGCTATGGCCACGGCTACCCCGAAGTGCCGTCGTGGAACGAAGTGCCGTTCTTCAAAGGCCAGAAAAAAATTGTGCTGCGCAACTGCGGGCTCATCAACCCGGACGACATCGAGGAGTACATTGCCGTCGGCGGCTATCAAGCGCTGTACAAGACGCTGATCGATGAAAAGCCGGAGACGGTCATCGAGCAGATCAAGGCTTCCAAGCTGCGCGGGCGCGGCGGCGCCGGATTTCTTACCGGCAACAAGTGGGAGTTCCTGCGCAAGGCCGTCGCCGACCAGAAGTTCATCATCTGCAATGCCGATGAGGGCGATCCCGGCGCTTACATGAACCGCAACGAGATCGAGAGCGATCCGCACTCGCTGCTGGAGGGAATGATTATCGGCGCCTACGTGATGGGCGCGACCCAGGGAATCATTTATGTGCGGGCCGAGTATCCGCTCGCGGTGCATCGCTTGAATCAAGCCATCGAGCAGGCCCGTGACTATGCCCTCCTGGGCAATAACATCCTCGGCCGCGGATTCAACTTCAATATCGAGCTGGTGGAAGGCGCGGGAGCCTTTGTCTGCGGCGAGGAGACCGCTCTGATCGCGTCCCTGGAAGGCGAAGCCGGAAGGCCTCGTCCGCGTCCGCCGTTTCCTGCGCAGAAAGGTCTGTGGGGCAAGCCCAGCAACATCAACAACGTCGAGACCTGGTACAACATCGCGCCCATCATCACCAAAGGCCCGGCATGGTTCACGGAGACGGGCAGCGCCAAAAGCTCCGGCACCAAGGTTTTCTCGCTGGTCGGCAAGGTGCACGACAGCGGCCTGGTCGAGATGCCGATGGGCACACCGATCAAGACCTTCATCTACGACATCGGTGGAGGCGGCGTCGAAGGCCGCGCCATTAAATCCGTGCAGACCGGCGGTCCGTCCGGCGGCTGCATTCCCGCCGAGATGTTCGACACTCCGGTCGACTACGAAAGCCTCGCGCAGTTGGGCTCCATCATGGGCTCGGGCGGCATGGTGGTGATGGACGAAGACAACTGCATGGTTGACGTCGCCCGCTACTTCGTGGAGTTCACCAACTCGGAGTCGTGCGGCAAATGCATTCCCTGCCGCGTCGGGCTGAATAAGTGCCTGCGCATTTTGAACCGCATTACCGATGGCGCCGGACGCATGGACCATATCGAGCGGCTGGACGAGTTGAGCCGCTACATCCGCGACTGTTCGCTGTGCGGGCTGGGCCAGACCGCGCCGAATCCGGTGCTGACCACGATGCGCCATTTCCGCCAGGAGTTCGAGGACCACATCGTCTCCCACCGCTGCATTGCCGGCATCTGCACCGAGCTGGCGCTGTCGCCGTGCGAGAACAGTTGCCCGCTGCACATGAACATCCCGCGCTTTCTGCAGCTCTACAAGGAAGGACAGCTGGAGGAAGCCTTCGAGTCGGTGATCATGGACAATCCGCTGCCGTGTTCCACCGGCCGCGTCTGCCAGCATCCGTGCGACGAGCGCTGCCGCCGGCAGACGGTGGACGAGTCGGTCAACATGCGCGAGGTGCATCGCTTCATTGCCGACTACATCCTCCTGGGCGACCACTTCGAGGACGCGGTGGGCCGCGTGCTTGCGCGCAAGCTGGAGGCGACAGGACGCAAGGTCGCGGTGGCAGGCGCAGGGCCCGCGGGATTGACGGCTGCCTTCTATCTCGCACTGCTCGGCCACGACGTGACCGTGTTCGATTCGTTGCCCGCGGCTGGAGGAATGCTGTGCTTCGCGCTGCCGGAATACCGTCTGCCGAAGCCCGTGCTGCGCCGCGAAGTGGAGCTGATCGAGCGGCTGGGAGTTCAGTTCCTCTTCAACACACGGATCGGCGTCGATATTCCGCTGAATGATTTGGACGAGCAATTCGACGCGGTGTGTCTGGCGATCGGCACCTGGAAGGAGTCGTGGGTGTACTTGCCGGGCACGGAACTGAAGGGCGTGTTTCCGGCGCTGCCGTTGCTGGAGTCGGTGGCCAAGGGCGAATCTGTAACGCTGGGTCGCAAGGTAGTGGTGATCGGCGGCGGCAACGCCGCAATCGATTCGGCGCGGACCTCCCTGCGCCTGGGCGCGAGCGTCACCGTGGTCTATCGCCGCGAGCGCAAGGACATGCCCGCCATCGAAGAAGAAACCGCGGCAGCCGAAGATGAAGGAGCGAAGATCGTCTTCCTGTCGGCGCCGCACCGCATCATCGGCGACGCCAAGGGCAACGTCAGGGCGCTGGAGGTGGTAAAGACCCGGCTGGGTGAGTATGACCGCTCCGGACGCCGCAAGCCGATCCTGACCGACGAGGTGCAGCGCCTCGAATGCGACTCGGTCATCCTGGCCGTGGGCGAGACGGTTGACCTGGATTTCGCCAAAGCCTCGGGCCTGGAGATCAAAGAAAACGGCACCATCCGGGTCAATCACTTCACCCTGGAGACCAGCCGGCCGCGCTTCTTCGCCGGCGGCGACCTGGTGACCGGGGCTTCGAATGTGTCGAATGCCATGGCTTCCGGCAAACAGGCGGCCCAGGCCATCGACCAGCAACTGATGGACACCAAACGCTGGGAGATGCTCTTCCGGTCAATGCAATATGAACAGACGCCGCCCAAGCAGCCGAGCGAAAGCCGCCGTCACCGGTCGCGGGTGCTGCCGGCACGCCAGCGCACCGGCACGTTCGAGGAAGTCGATATTGGCCTGTCGCCGGAAGAGGCCCACGACGAGTGCTGCCGTTGCCTGCGTTGCGACGTGACGGCCGCGGTTTCGCGTTAGAAGAAGGAGTTTCACCTTGCCGCAAAAGAAAATCTCGCTGCGTATCGATGGCGAACTGGTGAATGCCGCCGAGGGCCAGACCATCCTCGACGCGGCGGGCGCCAGCGGGAAGTCGATTCCGACGCTCTGCTTCCTGGAGGGCCTGACCCCGGTGGGCGCCTGCCGTCTCTGCATGGTCGAAGTCTCGGGCATTGACCGGCTCTTCCCCGCCTGCACTACGCCGGTACAGGATGGCATGTCGGTGGTCACGACATCGCCGCGGCTGTCACGCTATCGCCGCATGACCATCGAGCTGCTGCTGGTGGAGCGCAATCACGTCTGCGCGGTCTGCGTGTCCAATGGCCACTGCGAGCTGCAGGACATGGCCTACACCATGGGCATCACCAGCGTGCGCTTCGCTTACAACTTCCCGCGCCTGCAGGTGGATTCGTCACACCCCCGTTTTGTACTCGACCACAACCGTTGCATTCTGTGTACGCGCTGCGTTCGCACCTGTGCCGAAATTGAAGGAGCGCATGTGTGGGAGATGGTGGCGCGCGGCATCCACGCCCGCATCGTCTCCGACCTAAATCAGAAATGGGGCAAGGCCACCACTTGCACCGATTGCGGCAAATGCGTGCAGGCATGCCCGACCGGCGCTTTGGCCACAAAGGGCAAGGCGGTGGAGGAGATGGTGCATTCCACGGCGCACATTACCGCTCTGGCCCGTCATAGAGGAGCCCGCATATGAAGAAGCTGAAGCTAGCTACCGTCTGGCTGGATGGCTGCTCGGGCTGCCACATGTCGCTGCTCGACTTGGATGGCGCGCTCATTCCCATCGTGCGCAAGGTCGAAATCGTGTACGGCCCGATGGTGGACGCACAGGAATTT
>Ga0302325_10027914_pt1 | contig 11688 bp, 11 predicted proteins | sample Palsa_T0_2_FD_201948 | JGI IMG/M metagenome (GOLD analysis project Ga0302325, IMG submission 201948) | Peat permafrost microbial communities from Stordalen Mire near Abisko, Sweden - Palsa_T0_2 | ecosystem: Environmental > Terrestrial > Soil > Palsa > Peat permafrost | place: Sweden: Abisko... | reverse complement strand
CATTAATTAGTCCCTTGCATTCATTAAATGATGAAGAAAAGATATCGGAGTATTGAACAGAATTTAATAAGACCCGCCTATGCAATATCTCGCTCCAACAGTATATATCCAACTTTTCTATGCTACACTTGCAATGCCCGAATAACGTCACACATCAAAGCTACCAAAATCCCCTTTGCAACCCTTTGATCCTGTAATGCCTCAAATACAACTTCCAAAGCCTGTGAAGTAGCGGCTCCGCCCATTAATCCTCTCATTGTCTCCGGCAGCATTTTATTAATAAACAACTCCTTCGCTTGGACTTTATATGCCTCGTCATCCATAGGCGGCCACGGTGTGGGTGGCCACATCGAGTCTGTTACTGCTTTGATTTGGCCAGCAATCCAGTCATCGGACGTTAGACAGTTTTTGATAAGATCTTCTTGGATCATCGATCGGATGGTTTCGATGTAGGTTAAGCCGTTGGAGATGAGGAGTGATTTCAAAAGGTTTAACAGAGACTTTCGAATAAGCCATGTCCGTGGTGAGAGGGCATAGAACTCGGAAAGGACTGTGAAACCGATGTCAAGGATTTGTTGTGCATCATTGGCGGAAAGTTCAGGTGCCGTGGGTTTGGATGGTCGGGGGGGTCGTTCCGGAAGTGGAGGTGGCTGTGGGGTTGTTTTGGCTTGACGCTCCGTGTGTCGTGCAGGGAGAGGAGGGGGAAGAGGCGATGGAGCCTTGCGCTCCGTGTGTCGTGCAGGGAGAGGAGGAGGAAGAGGCGATGGAGCCTTTGGTATGGAAATCTCTATAGATTCAGGAGGGCTGGGGCTGAAGGTTTGTGAGACCCGAGGGGTGTCCTGTTGAGCATTCTCGACCAGTTCTCGTGATTGCGCACCCTCAACGACATTCAGGGACGATGAGCTTCCTGAATTGCTCACGTCGCCTTCTCCGATGAACGTGTAACCATTCAGGCTGCTTGAGGTTGAACTGCGGTCTAGTCCACCGCCAGGAGTAGAGTTCATTTGATTCAAGAAAGTCCCGGATTCTCGGAACAAGGGCGAATGATACGCGGTATCCTCTTCCTCCGGTGTAGGTGTGTCATCCGTCACTATGGCCTTTATTTTGGACTCGGCTGGAGGTTTCATGATGTCTTTTAATGTGGCTTCCGTTTGAGCCTGTGGAGTTCCAATCGGAGTCGACGAGCGCTTCTTGTTGATCCCAGTAGTAGCCCATGCGGCTGCCAGAAGCTTTTGGCTTCCCTCGGCGGATGACAACATTGCTCCTCTCATGCCTTCCCCCACACCTTTCAACGGCGGCCAGGCTTTCTTCTTTCCAAGAGATATATCATTGATTTCCTTGCCAAAGAATCGTTTCATGGCTTCGCTGTCCGCGAGCTGTTTCTGTGCTAGTGCAGCCTTAAGATACTGCTCCAACTCATCTGCCAATGGTTGATGTAGCTTCCCCTTCCACTCGGGAAGTTCTGTGGGAAATGAACGTAAGCCACTGACATTCGCGAGTCGTCTTAGGACATCATGAAGGCTTTCAAAATCGGAAAATTGTTTGATAGCGACCCAGCCTGGAACCCGTCCGCCAACAAGTTCGATGGTAATCATATATGATAATGTGGACTTCTGGCGAATCGATTTACCCGTGCCGGCATCAGATGATAAATCCATCAGAGAGATTTTGGCGCCCTGTAGAGTTTCTTGTGGAGGCTCTTCATAATGTAGTGATGTTGAAGATAGCCGGGCAGGTTCAGATGGGTGCATCGAGCTGGGAGAAGCTGGGGCTTCGGAAGATGCTCGCACAATAGCCTCCACTTCATCGATACGATCAGGCGGAGGAGGTAACAGGCCAGGCTGCTGTAGAATAGCATCGACTTGTTCAGGGTTCCGCGGTAAGATGTCGGGATCTTGTAAAAGAGATCCAAACGTGGTTTTCGGGGTAGGTTCTGCTAGCAAGTGGGGCGCTGACGTTTCCTCTTGAGTGGCTTGGGAATATTCGTCGTTTCTTTCAGCCTCCAGCATCCGTGTCATTTCGGCGGCTTCAGCAGCAGCCCTCCTCATTGCCTCCTCGGCTTCCTTCGCCCGGGTATCCTTTCCTAGTAAACCTCCTTGATCTTGCACCTCCTTGAAAGTTTCTACAATGTACCAATTGATATAACTTGACGTCGAGCATGAAGTAGCCGTCAAATTCAATACTTGCATAGCCAACATCTCTCGAGCAAACAACATCCCCGCCTCACAGTCTCGGTCCGTTTTCTTTGCAAAAAGCGTCAACAATCTCGTTGCCAAATGTCTTAGTTTCTCTTGTTGAAACTTCTCATCCACCATCTGTGCCAGTGCCGAGTCTGGGTTATTTCGAATATACTCTGAAATGCCGGTAGCCGATTCTGTCTCGACTGACGCAGCTCGAAGTTCGCGGAAGAAGACAATCAAGGTGCTGGACGAGGACATGACGGACAACATGACAATTTCGGAGGGTACTTTGGATTGAACATGGGAGGTGAAAGAAGAAGCGATGTATTCAAGGGACCGTCGACACGCGGAGGGGAATTCAGTGTCGGAAGACAGTGGACTGAACCACCAGTCGACATAATCGCGAATGAGCAAGTCCCAGAAATAGCGGAGCGCTAGATTTGTTTTGGGTGGGATAACGTCTAAGGATGTCTACAATTAGCAGCATTCAAAGTTCGCATACCTCTCTTGGAGCTATCTTCTCATCAGAAACTTGGTCGCTTGCAAATCTCTGTGACCAAGGAATACCAATACCGCCACGCTTCTTCTCAAAGCTCGCATGAAGCAATAAACCTCCAAGTATTCCAACAAGCAAACTGCCGATTCTCCCAAATATGACCAAGACCAAAATGACAAAAAGTCCGGCTACTCCAGCCGCTGTGGCCGGTTCAGCGTCGGCGAGAACGTTGACAGCGGTATTCCATGCCAGAAGGAGGATTTTGGGACCGTTGGCTGCATCGTCGCCTTCTGACGAGGGCGAGGGCGACAATGCAGGCGCTTCTGAGTTCGGTCCATCCTGGCTATCCATAACACCCGTAGTCAGCATATCATCCCTCGGCCGAGTTGTTTCCTCAGCGTCCTCCACTTCCATATTGACACGGCGTATAGTCCAGATGCGCCGTGTAATTTATCATCGGCCCGTTCTTCAGTATTAAAGCGCGGCTCAATTGTTGATATCTGGACACTAGAGCGTACTATTATCTAGACAGAGATATTTTGTTACACTAGTAAAACCACCAGCTCCTGAACTGGACTGGCTAAGTCCTTCCTTCCTTCTTCCTACGACAAATTCGTGGACATCCACACAATCGGACAGAGCGTAAGACTCTTAAGCTTCCGGTTTAATTTTTGATTCACTCAGTATGCGATTCCGCAACGAAGACACCACTCTTTTCATACAGAAACATCCAGGCCCTTGGCGTTGGAAGCAAATCGATTACGAGGGAGCCACCTGCTCGATCCCGTTGGCAGAGTTGGTAGCGAAAAGGAGATTCAAATTCAAATACAGTCGCTCTTGCAATTGCGCAACCATCTATTTAAATTTCTATGGCGGCCGCGGGAGAGGAAACGCACGTTATGTGAGCGAATACTTTCTAAGGCCTTCCTGTTATGGGACCGTGAGATTAACGAGATCTGTGGTCCCTCTTCGCCGGTCAACGAGATCCTCAGACCCCGACGGCTTCAGACCATCTCTATATTCAGAATTTTTCCGTCTGTGTCACTCAGCTCCCATCGGACTTGTAAAAGCGTCTACTAAATTGCCCTATATATACTAGCAGGCGCCAACCTTGATCTTTGAATTTCGGCAGGGTAGAACAAGTCTCCCTAAGCTGTTAATCAGCGAAATCCCAGGAAGATGCCCTGCTCGACGAACTTCTATGCCATTGCCGTGGTTATTTGAAGCATAACTCCTTGAAATGTCGACTCCTTCCGTCCCATCTCAACGTTCGGATTTGTAGATCTTACGATTGATTGATTGATTGATCGTCGGTTGATTTCCGACTCACCCACGCGTCCTCCATCTTCATTTTGTTGAATTTCTTACCACCACATTCCCCGTGCCTTAATATCCTTCGAAAACACTCGGGCGCTCTTCAACCGCCCCTCTGCACTCTCTATCATATCTGTCCACCTCGTTCTCAGAAGCCAGGAGCCTGGTTCCCTAGCGGCGATACCGCCACCATCAATCCACCATTCCTAGCGCAGCCAATATTCCTCCAACATCTCCTTCAAGAGCTCCATCGCCACCCAACCCGATTTCCTCCAAACCTGGCTCTCCTTCGCCGCCCTCATCCGCTCGGTCTTCCGTATCGGCTGGACGTAACGTCACCTTCGAGGAATCTGAGACTTTAATCGGTCATCCTCGACACACTTTTGACGTTATTATCCCGTCTCCAAGTATACCTGCACCTGGGTTTGCCGAGAAGGTTCTTGCCTTTGTACTCAGTGGCGGGAGATCGAGGAAAGGCGAAATGGCGGGCTTAACGGGGAAGCCGTTGTTGTATTTTACGAGTGTGTTCGTGAGTTTGGGAGTGTTTCTCTTTGGTTCGTCTTTCGCGGGAAAGCGTTTACCGTAGGATACGATCAAGGTGTTATGTCTGGAATCATCACGTATCTGTGTGGAAGATCGGGCTGACAATAGTGGCGTTTACTTTAAGGACTACTTTGACCAACCTTCGCGTGCACAGATTGGGACGATGGTTGCGATTTTGGAAGTAGGGGCATTCTGTACTCGCCCCTTGATGAAGTCGCTGACTTAGTTTCTTCACTTGCGGTCGGTAGAATAGGAGACATTATAGGTCGGCGCAAGACAATTTGGTACGGTGCGTTGATTTTTGTTGTGGGTGGCGTGTTGCAAACATGTGCATGGAGCATGGCAATCATGATCTTAGGACGTATCATCTCCGGTGTGGGAGTAGGCTTACTATCGTATATCTGTTTCTGGCGATGCTGACAACAGGACAATCGTGCCGGTATATCAATCTGAGATCTCACCACCTCATAATCGTGGAAAGCTGGCATGTATAGAATTCACGGGGAATATAGTCGGATATGCTTCGAGTGTTTGGGTGGATTACTTTTGCAGCTTTTTACAAAGCGACTGGTCTTGGCGTGCGCCGCTGTTCGTGCAATGTATTATGGGTGCATTATTAGCTCTGGGATCATTAATCATTTCAGAGACACCAAGGTAGTTAGTCCGCCTTGCAAACCTGCTGACTGAAGATGGTTGCTGGACAACGATCATGACGAAGATGGGATGATAGTCATCGCAATGTTGCATGGGGGAGGAGACGTGACATCTGAAATTGCCCGAGATGAATACCGGGAGATTAAACGCAATATACTCATCCAGAGAACCGAGGGGGAACGCAGCTACGGCGAAATGTTCCGGCGATATCGCTCTAGATTGTTAATTGCCATGAGCTCGCAGGCATTTGCGCAAATGAACGGCATCAATGTCATATCCTATTATGCGCCGCTTGTGTTTGAGCAGGCAGGATGGATTGGTCGAGATGCGATCTTAATGACCGGCATAAACGGCATAATATACGTGCTAAGCACAATCCCCACGTATGTCTTCTTGTAATCGCGCTTATAATAGGTGGTATCTTGTTGATCGATGGGGCAGACGATTTATCCTCATTTCAGGCGGCATGGTCATGTCAGTTGCACTCGCGGCAATTGCGTATTTCATTTATCTGGACATAACGTGGACCCCTCAGCTCGTTGTCCTCTTTGTGATAATATTCAATGGCTTCTTTGGCTACTCATGGGGTATTGCCTTTCTTACTGAGCTAATTCAGGCCCAATCCCGTGGTTATATCCTCCCGAGATAATGCCGCTCAGCATTCGTGCCAAGGGAGCGAGTCTTTCGACAGCGACAAATTGGGCTTTCAATTGGCTCGTCGGAGAAGTCACCCCTGTTTTGCAGGACGCAATTAAGTGGCGTCTCTATCTTATGCATGCGTTCTTTTGTGCTGTCAGTGTGGTTGTGGTATATTTTGTGTACCCCGAAACCAAGGGGGTCATGTTGGAAGACATGGTATTTTTAAATTAAGTGTCAAAACTAAACGATAGGATAAACTATTCCATGACGCCTCAGTGGCACCCACGCCTTCAGATCCCGAGGTACGTTCCGTCGCAAACGCTAACGGGAGAGATCTGGAGTCGTCGGCTCTCTTGTCCCCCTCTATCCGAAGTCGCAGAGGTTCCATTCTCAGCGCCGCTTCGGAGCCACCAGACTTTTCTGCACAGGAGGCGGAGGAATTATTAAATCGTGGAAACATCTCGGGGAGAATGATTAGAAATATGTTTAAAGGGGAACGGAATAGTCGGTCTCCAAGTCGCAGTCCGGCCAGACGACGACCAATTGTAAATGATAGAAGCCAGAGTTGCCAATCGGCAGACGGGAATAGAGATTGCGCGGCAGATTTTGAGAATGGTGGGGACTCAGATGCGAAAAGGTGACTGGGGATAGAATAGAGGGCGTTTCGGGTTATAGAATAGCAAAATTGAAAAGGCGTGGTGGGCTCACAGCAGTGTGTATCTTTGGCGGGAGAGGCACCGCCGCGCGGGGCTGTGGCGTGTAATTTTGGGACGCCCTCGGTTAGGCCGATCGACGCCATGGGTGGAATGAGTGGAAGCGAGGAACCAGGATCTCGGAAGAAAGGGACACGACTCAGATGTGGCTAACTTGACAGGCACGCCCCTTCTGTCAGCAAGCGCCTGTGACATATCTCATGGCGGGCAGGGGCACGCAGTCACGCAGCCACACGTGGCACTGATTTGGGTGCTGATCGGTGGGTCCCCGGAGCAGCATTTTGCGCTAAGAAATTGCCCAGCCCGTCAGACCATCGCATGGCGATTAAATTCATCCGCGGCAGTGACCGTCGTTGGAAGCAAACGACCCATTTGCACCCAGCTTGCGGCCCGGAGAATTTTCGACCTGCTAAGTGCCGAAGATTACGACATCGTTCCCTACTATTAATTAAACTTTCAAACGTGTATCTCCATTGATCGCTCGATCTCCTTCGGTCTCCACGCAGCGGAAATGTCTTCTTTATCCCGGAATGGAGATCATCGTCGACATCCGGAAAACAACCGGAAACAAGTATCTCAAAGAAGCTTAGCGATGCGATGCAAGCCGGCTGTGACGATCGGTAACGTACGGCATGTACCGTTGAGCAGCGAGTCATCGATTTCAAATATTATTTTTTAGTCCGAAAGTGATCGACATAAGGAAATTGAGCGTGAAGCCAATGAGGAGGCGCCATTGGCTGTGTATTACCGGCTACACACGCACCCCCATTCATAAATTACAATTTACATACAATAAACGGAGTTCGCTGCAGCAGCCGCGCAGACTTCTCCAAAACCCACCCACGTCGGCCGCGCGGACCTCTCTCTCTGCACTGCTGCAGTCGGCTCACCACAGCGCTTCTTTTCCGCCCCGTCACTCACTGCAATTCGGATTGCTGGGAACTCTCGCGCTCGCTCGCACGCTCAGCTCGATCGGCTCCACAAGACGAACGCAACTAACTCACTGTAGCGCAATCAGCGGACCCCTTAACCTGGACCCTTCCCAGTAGCTTGGCTGCTGCATTCAAGGAAAATCAACGCCCCGAGCGTGCACACGCCCCTTTCCACACAAACACTCAATATTCCCTCACTCTCGCTCCACCACACTCCGACGTCCGTCCCAGAAGAATATCAGCTCCAGTCTGCAGCGCTGCCTGCAATTTCGGGATTCAGCACCAGGCCTCAGAAAACGTAACCTCCGCGTCAAGGCCACTGCAACTTCGCTATGGCGGGTAAAATGACGATATATAAACTTGTTGTGCTTGGAGACGGTGGCGTCGGAAAGGTATACAATTCCCCAGTTTCAGCTTTGAACCCGCTCTCCCCAGGTCGCGTTCTTATCAGCGATCATCATTGTCGTCGTTGCTCTTGACCTGGTCTCCTGTCTTGCAAATGCTAACATGTGTGTGAATAGACCGCTTTAACGATCCAGGTATAACTTTCTTATCTCTTTTCAGCTGTGTTTGCTAACTATGTTTCAGCTGTGTCTGAACCACTTTGTTGAGGTACTCCGCTTATCTCGTTTGAGGCTGATGATCGCAGACATACGATCCCACAATTGAAGACTCGTACAGAAAGCAGGTGGTAATCGATGACCAGAGTTGTATGTTGGAAGTCCTCGATACTGCCGGACAAGGTCTGTGCGCCATTTATTTTCCATGACCCAACTGACAAGATAGAGGAGTATACGGCCCTGCGGGATCAGTGGATTCGGTAAAGGATCGTCTCTGATTAGTACTAACTTGGACAGAGACGGCGAAGGATTTTTACTCGTGTACTCTATTTGCAGTCGATCTAGTTTTGAACGAGTACGGCGTTTTCAGGAACAGATTCATCGGGTTAAAGATGCTTCCCTAACCACGGTACCGTCGCCACCGAAAGCCCCGGGCGACCCTTATCCTCCGCAGTCGAAGATCCCTCTCATGCTCGTTGGGAACAAAGCGGATCGCTCGACGGAACGGGAAGTCTCGGCTCAAGAGGGCCGCAGTCTTGCAACGGAATTGGGGTGTCTCTTCACCGAAAGTAGTGCCAAGACATGTCAGAATGTAGAACTCGCATTTTACGAGGTTGTGCGACAGATTCGACGACAGAGAGAAGGAGAAAAGGAACAGCTGCTAGGCAAGAGCAAATCAAAGAACGGGAAGAGCAAGTCAAAAAACGGGAAGAGTGGCGGAAGAGGTGGAAAGTGTACTATTCTGTAATTTTGGGGTTGTCACGATGCTGGTAAAGTCGGTTGGATGAGGCGACATGTCACAAGTAGGTACCGAGAGGGAGACACGTCGTTAATATTTGCATGCGGGAAGTATTCTATCATTTCCTCTTTGTATTGTTATTTCTGCGATGGGGGGAGGGGGATTTTTCTTGGACTGGCAATGAGTGATTGGGATTGCGGAAGGATATCTGCATTTTACGGAAGTAAATTTAGTCTAGAGAAAATACCTTTCTTCCATGCTGAGTGGTGCGTGATTTGCGCATTAAGCGTCGATCTGATTAGTGACCCCCGGGTCCTTCTGAGACCTAGATGGGCTGCGAAAGGCTTCACACTTGTTATGACCTCGTCTCGTCTGTGGCTACTTTTTCTTGTGCTTGGGCTAGCGATAAGTGCCGCATGCAGTCCTCTTCCCTTCTCGGGCGAGCGTCCGAGTCCTTCTGAAAGTGAAGATGGACAACGGATACGACAGCAACAACTTTACCGAAACTTGAGTCTACAGGACATCCCCACAACCGTCGCCGAAGATGTGATCCTTACAAATTGCAGTACAATGAGATATGGTTATCATATGGGTCGCCCAGTGGATCGGTTATTCCGCAATCCAGTGGGCCGTTTACTGAAGCCTGTGGCCGGCGAGCTCATGAGACAAATGCCCTTCATCCAACACTGGGGAGTGCTGATAAGTACCGAACCACCAAATACTGACAACGATGAACTCCCACCAGCAGGAGAAAAGGTGCCAAGTCCCGAAACAGGACTGATCTACGAACTCCGGAATAGTGTCAACACAGGACTCGTGTATCTTGATCTCAAGAACTGGACAACATATGGCTGGCGATATCCAACCATGACATACCTTGGGACACTCAATAAAACGGATGAAGAACTGATGATGATTGGAAGGGCATACATCCAACATGTAGGAAAGGAAGGGTTCCACAACTTTTACCGCAATTGTCAACATTTTGCAACTTGGTATTCCAAGGCGTTGTGGCCGGAGGTCTCATTGGCACAGCGGGCTGATCAGCTATTCGGGAAAGCCCTTTGGTGGTTCAGGGATATGAAGACGACGGCGAAATGGGGATTGAGGAAAATCGGAGGTTGGCTCGGCTTCCCTGTGGAAAATATGGAAGAAGTTGATTCAGCGGCACAATTCGTGAAACTTGAGGATGTACTGAGTCAAAACGATAGCTCCGAGACTTCGGTAGAGGTTGATGAGCTGGAACATATGGAGATAGATTGAATAATTTAGGACGTTTTTTTGTAATGGATTGAAACTCGACAAGCACTAGCCAATCTCTCGGCCGTCGAGATTCATTGTGAACGTTCAGTTCACCGCTTTTAATAGGACAGCAGCCAGCGACTTTAATATGAAGATCGGATGTGCTCGGGCCGCCGCGCTGCTGGCCGGTGGTCGAAATCACAACATTTTTTGTGTGTTTTTCCGGACCTGAATGGCTGGTGTTTCTCACGTCAGCAGTTCATCAAACCACGGTCAGGACGCACTGCTCCAACATCCCAGCCTTGCGCACCCAAAGTCTGTGCCAGCCCCAGCCCCGTCGCCATTCACACGTCACTGGTCACTTTTCCCCTTTCCGCCTCCACAGCATTCCCCTGGCTCCCTCAAAGGGCAGGCAATCTGCTCGTCGACATCCTTCCTCAATCCAACAACTCGACACCAACGCCAGCTGCTACGTGAGGGTCGTCTTCCTCACGCGTCCATCAACCCTCCCCGGCTTCTAACCTCCAGGCATGACCACAGTAGCGTTGCCCACTGAACTCGCTGCTGCAATTCAAGATCCAGAGTCATGGGACAACGACGATGACCTTCTCTTCGACGATAATGAGTCCATTGGCGACCTTCGAGAGAGTCAATCCTCCAATCCGCCTGCTACCACGCGTCGAAGGACCAGCAACAATCGGTCCTTCTCCGGCTTGAAGACCCTCGAAGAAAATGATAGGGAGGACATCACTCAGCAGCTTGAATTATCGACAGATGACTTTGAAGGAGCACGCACTCTTGCAATCAAGGCAGGCATTCCAATTCCCAGGGATACCCCCTCATCGGCCCTCGTTGGCGGCACAATCAACCGTCTAGGCTCATCTCTGCGTAAGACTCGACCCGTCAATATGGACGACTGGTCTGAAGATATCGACATCTCCGATACAACCACTTTGAAGCTTTCTGTCCGGCCTAATATCGCTCGATCAGCGTCTCCACTGCCCCTTGAGTTTGCTCCACGGGTGAGCGCCTCACTTAATCCAGCACAGATAGAAACTGCCAAAGATGATTTCGAAGATGATTTCGAAATCCCTGCCAATGTAGGCACATTCGAATTAAAGTCCCCAACGATGCGGAAAGAAGTCACTACTCCTCTACCAAACGATGATTTCGAGGATTGGGCCGAGGGAAGCCTCGGCACTAGATATGCAGGCACACGTCGAGTAGGAGTGTTATCCGACTTTAGTCCGTCTGCGTCCAGTGCCATTACAGTAGAGAGTGATGGCGACGATCCGATGGACGGTCTAGAATTTGGTACTGTACATGTCAACCTCCAGGAAGTCCTTGAACGGAGAATGAAGGAAAGGGCCCAGGAAATGTCACCGACGAAACCAAGGTTGCAACGACAAAATCTTGCAGAAGAGGATCTCCTGGGTGGTCTTGAATTGGATGATGAAGAGAATCCATTCCAGTCTATCAAGTTGAAGGCGAATCGAAATATTCTACATCGACTTCAGGCGGCATCTCCAGCTAGTCCTCAACGGAAAGTTGCCATCTCGGTTACCTTTGCAGAGAAACCTTCGAAGATCCCTCGACCTTCATTCACGCCCCTCCCGTCCCCATCGCCAGTCCCCCAGCCCCCACCCACTCCCACAGCTGCACGGCGGTCGGGACAA
>Ga0302325_10027913_pt1 | contig 11688 bp, 9 predicted proteins | sample Palsa_T0_2_FD_201948 | JGI IMG/M metagenome (GOLD analysis project Ga0302325, IMG submission 201948) | Peat permafrost microbial communities from Stordalen Mire near Abisko, Sweden - Palsa_T0_2 | ecosystem: Environmental > Terrestrial > Soil > Palsa > Peat permafrost | place: Sweden: Abisko... | reverse complement strand
GGGTATTGCGATGACCGCGGATCGGCAGAGTACAACCTGGCGCTGGGCGAAAACCGTGCCAATGCCGCCAAGCAGGCCCTGGTCAACGGGGGCATCGCGCCGGATCGGATCCGCACCGTGAGCTACGGCAAAGAGAAGCAGTTCTGCAGCCAGAATGACGAGAGCTGCTGGCAGCTGAACCGCCGCGCCGGGTTCACACTCGATCAATAGGGTGGACTAGACTGAGGGTTATGGGGAAGCAGTATGCGTAATCACATCGTTCGATTTACAGCCGTGGCCCTGTTTGCTTTGCCTCTGGGTTCGCCTCATGCGTTCGCCGTCTCCAAGGAAATGGTCCAGCTGCAAACCCAGGTCCAGCAATTGCAGGACATGGTGCAGCACTTGCAGACTTCGAATGACGAACGCATGGGCGTCATCGTTAACCTGGTGCAGCAAAACACCGACAACGTGAACCGGATGATGGCCGCGGTGAGCCAGCTACAGGCTGCGTTAAAACTGGAAAATGATCAGCGGGGTAGCGGGACCACGCAACTCTCCACACAGATTCAGGGGCTGAACGATTCAGTCGACGAGCTGAAAACGCGGATTGCGAATCTGACCACGCAGATGCAGGCGATTCAGAGCCAGCTACAGAACGTGAATGGTGGCATGCCGGCGCAGCCGGGTGGCGGCCCCGCACCTGCGGTAAGCCCCGGCCCGGGGGGTCAGGCGGTCGCACCTTCTCCAGCGATGCCCGCGGCGCCCCCTGCCGACCAGCTCTATCAGAGCGCTTTACGCGACTACAACTCGGCCAAGTACGGCATCGCCGCCTCGGAATTCAGCGATGTAATTCAGAATTATCCGCAGGACCCGCTGGCGGGAAACGCCCAGTTTTACCTGGGTGAGATTAATTACCGGCAGGGCAAGTATGCGGCGGCCGTGAAAGCGTACGATGCCGTTCTGGAGCAGTACTCGGGGAACCCCAAGGCTCCCGCCGCTGAATTGCGCAAGGGGCAGTCGCTGATTGAGATGGGACAGAAGGATGCCGGGGTGCGCGAGCTGCGGATGCTGGTGCAGCGGTATCCGCAAACCCCCGAGGCGCAGGAAGGCCGGAGTAAGTTAAACGGCATGGGCGTGCGCATCTATGCGGCCAAGCCGAGCGCTTATCCCCCTACTTCGCCCTAGCTGGGTCCCCTTGTTTCCCTGAATTTTCTCTTGCTACCTCAGCTTCACACCCACATCTCCCAACAAAAAACGTTGGGAGATATGGGCCACCCCTTATGGGTGCTCATCCCACCGTCTCTTCGAGCAAAAGACCTAAGACTTTTCGCGCTTCTTACGGTCGACAGGGGCAGAGGGCCGTCCTGCGCGGATCACGTTGATGACCTCTCGCACACGGCCGATAAAGGTGGCGCTATCGTTATTCTGCGACGGCGCCGTCGCGGGGATGCTAATAATCCTGGGCTTGTTTGTACTCATACCGCGTGGCAACTATTCTTTACTGTCAGATGTGTATCGTCGATGACCTAGTTGTATCAGTAGTTGAGCTGTATGACCATGAGACAGATTTTTTACGGCGCAAAATTGCGCGGTTCGTGACCGCAAACAGTAATAGCTATGATCGAATTTGACTTAGCAGGGTGACTACATGCCGTCATTCAAACAACCTGAAGGTTCTTGAGTTACGAACGATTTCCGTTTGTGGGTACAACTTGGATATCCCCACCTGTCACGCAAGAAGCATGGCCATCCACGCCGGAATCGCTATGCTTATCAACAAGCGGCGATTCTCTGCGAACGTTCCGGCCAATTCCTTCGGGGGAGGGACTCGATCGGGAGCATCCAGGAGAATCGCTGCGAATGCATAGCCGGTGATCTGCCTTGCTCTCCCCATTCTCTGCACATCAAGAAGGTTGATAGTCATGGACCCGCACCAGACGGAAGAAACACTGCACAGTTACATCAGAAAACACTTTGAAAGAATCTCCAAAAACAAAGCACGACAGCTGGCAGAACAGACTGGAGTTTTTGGGGAAGAGGTTGCTGCCGAGATGCGCGACTACGCCCAGCCTGGCGATGGACGCGATTTACTTTGAGACGCCGCGGGTGCGCCTGCGGTAGAAAATGTAGGCGGCACAATTGCTGAGCAGGGTCGTACCCAGGATCTTGGCGGCGTAGGCGCGGGGATTGACGACATCGACAAATGGATACGAGGAAATCAGAAAGCTGAACAGGCAGGCCGCAAACCCCGCGGTTGAGGTCCAGCGGAGCCAGCCTGGTAGACGCGCGCGTAGCGCGCGAGCCCCGGCGAGCGGAATAGCAAACATGACGAGATAAGCGAGTTCGTAGTGGGTGATGGCGGCATTGGAGACGACTTGAAAGGCCTCCTGCGCATGGACCCCTATGTTGGCGAGCAGCAGGGCCAGCAAAACGAGAGCCCAGGCACAGATGATGGAGTTGGTCGGGGTGCGAAAGCGGGGATGCAGTCGAGTGAACCAGGCGGGAATGAGGTGGTCCCACCCGGCAACCAGCGGCAGACGAGTGACCCCGGTGAAGATGAGGTTTGCCGCGCCGATCAAGCGAATATTCAGCAGCAGAATGACCACCACGGAGAAGAGATTACCCAAGCCGGAGTTGCCCAGCGCGTAACGGAAGGTCTGCGGAATCGGGGCGATGTAGTCGATACGATTGCGCGAGAACGCTAAGACCGAACTGGTGCCGAGAATGAACATGGCGCAGATCACGGGCGAGGCAAAGATCACGGACTTGCCAATGGAGCGAGCCGCGTCCTGGCTTTCACCGGCCAGGATCGCAACGTATTCCAGTCCAACCAGGGCGCCGAAGAGCATCTGGCCAAACAGAGCGAACGACACCATGTTGAGCCGCGGAACTTGGACGGGCAACGGTTCCCAGTGAATGGGATAGTGATGGATTAACGCCCAGCCAGGAAGCAGGGTCAGGGCGGCAAAGACGGCGAGGATGGAGATGCCGCCAATATTATGGATCCACTTGCTTAATTCCAGGCCACGCACGGCTGCGGCGGCGATGGCAAGTGAGATCGCGGCGACAATCGCGAATGCGGCGGTGTGATTCTCCGGTAGCCAAGCGGCAGACGGACCGATGAGATAGGCGATCTCGGTGGGGATGGCGTAGAGGATGGCGGCGGCGATGGCGACCCCGTAGACCCAGATATTCCAGGCGGTCATGAAGCCGCCCAGATCGCCAAAGGCCGTACGCGCCCAGACGTAGAGGCCCCCTTCGAGCGGCATCTCGCGATTGAGATAGATGACCGAGACAGCCATGGGAAAGTAGAAGAGGAGCATGGCCGCAATCCAGGTAACCGCCTGTGCGCGGCCTAAACCCGCGGCGATTCCAACCCAGGAACTGCCCACCACACTGAGCACTTGCGTAAGGATGAGATCGCGGAGCCGGAGCCGGCGAGGGAGGCTGTGCTCCAGAGTAGGCGAATTTGCGGGCATGTGCAGAGTATGGTCGCACACATTCGATCGTTTCCCTGCAACCCTGTACGGATAGCTGCAAAACGCCTCTGGGTTGGCGAACCGAGACCGCTAGACTCCATTTGATAGCGCGGCAAGTAACTACTGAGATTCCGTCTCCAGGAGACGCTCCCACGGCATATCGCGAGCTGCCGGTGGAAAATGCGGCATCTGCCAGACGACATGGGGCCTGTTTCGAAAGTAGCGTTGCCGATTGGCAACAGACAGCTTCAGGTACTCGCCACCAGTCCGCTTATATCATTCATAAAACGTCTGTTACGGCGATCGGCTGGAGATTGACGGGAAATCAGTTGGGGACAATAGATCGTCACTTAGGCGCGAGCGGAGGCCATCATTAAGGCTTCCTCGATTTGACTTGGTGACGCTATATCGTCACTGCTCCGCCGGGGATTTTTGTGACGCTTTTACGACAGATACCACTTTCGTGTCGGTACTTTGGAGTGGAATTCCATTAACTTTATTTTAGTTATTCATTGCATCGTAGTAAGTACTTGGAGAAAAGCAATGGAAGAAAGCAACAGAACGATTATGCAAGAGGAGATCGATTCGCCTGGAAAAACGATACTCCTGGCGGAAGACGATAGCCTGGTACGCGAGTTAGTGCACGAATATCTTAAAGATCACGGTTATAAGCTGATTGTCGCCGAGAGCGGCCAAGCAGCCCTGGATGCTTCCCAAAGGTACGCGGGCCGCATTGACTTGCTGCTGAGTGACTTCCAAATGCCCAACATGGATGGGATCACGTTATCGAGGAAGATCAGCGAATCGCGGCCAGATACCAAGACGCTGCTTATGTCGGGATATACAGGCGATTCGGCCAAATTTTCACGAGGAAGAAAATCGGTCCCGGCGTTTATTCAAAAGCCATTTATGCCGCTGGATTTGCTGGAAAAGATTGAGAGACTGACCGCGTAATCGGGCCGGGTGTCACCGCCGTCAGGTGGCGCTTCCCCAGTCGCCGCGTTCCCCGAATGTAGCCATCACCTGGTCCAGACGACGTATGCCTCCCTGCCAGTTGAGCTGCAGGGCCTTCTCTACGCACTCGCCATCACCCTCCTCAACGGCGCGGATGATAGCCTGATGCTCGGCCACGGAGGCGTGGAGATTCTCGAGAATCGGGCTGGCGTAGAGACGCCAATAGCGCTCGGCTTGGGGCTCAATGCCGTTGTGCAGAGCGAGGAGACGGTGGCCAGCGCCGGCTTTCACCAGAACCGAGTGAAATTCGCGGTCTAACTCGAATATCTCGGTCGCGCCCGATGGACGCGAATGACGTATCCTCTCCAGCTGGGCATTGCATTGAGTTAGCCGGGCAACGATGGCCGTGCGCTGCGGCAACGGCATCTGCGTGACCCGGCGGGCACAAAGCCCCTCAATGCGGGCGATGATGGAATATAGATCCTCTGCATCATGGCGGGTGAGTGGCGCGACGATCAATTTCGCTTTGGTCGCGCCCTTTTGCTCGATGACGAATCCTTCGCGCTGCAGCTGCTGTAGAGCGCTGCGCACCGGAGTCCGGCTCATCGCCAGACGCTGCGCCAGATCTCCTTCAATGATCCAGGAGCCCGGGGCTAGCTTGCCATGAACGATGAACTTACGGATCTTGAGATAGGCGGTTCTGACGTTGCTGCCATGAGTGACCTTTGCGGGCGGGCATTCAACGTCGATGTCCATTCCCAATGCCTCCAGCGGCATCTGAGCGGCTAGTATTTACCGACAAAGACGGCCGACACAGATAATATCCAGACCCGCAACTAAAGAGAAGGTCTTTAGTCGCCTAGTTGCCCAGCTAACTCGGGGCGCGGCTCGCTTTCCTGCTGTACGTGAGGGTAATGCTCTCGCGCATATTCCGGGCTGATGTAGCCTTCGCGAAGATCCCGCAGCACCGCTTCTGCCGGCCTTTTCTCACAAGGACCGTGGCCACCGCCGCCGCCCGATTCGATATCCAGTATTTCGCCCTTGGCGACCAGATAGCGGGTGGCCTTGCCGTAAAAGCGGGTGACGCGCCCGTCAGGATGACGTACGGCGATGCCATTTGGTCTCGCCTCCTTACCACCGGACAAACCCCAGGGCCGATTGCGGGTGCGCTCCACGGCGGAAGTCATGTAGGTGTCCTCGAGCATGCGGATGCTCATGTTGAAACCAAGTCCACCGCGATACTCACCGGCGCCGCAGGAATCCTGGGCCAGCTCGAGCTTTTCTATCAGCCAGGGATTTTTGGCCTCGAACACCTCCATGGGCGTGAAGCGGGTCGCGGACTCAGCGATGTGCAGCATGGTGCCTCCATCGCCCCCGTGCCAGGCTCCCTGGCCGCAGGGATGGGGAGCGCCATCCACCCAGACTTCTCCCGTGGCTTCGCGTTTGCCCCACCAGACGACCGCGGCCAAGTCGCCGCCGCTCGAGGCAGGAACATTGTTGGGCAGAGCTTTGGAGATGGCGTGGTAAATGACTTCAATGGCTTGCATGGCCGGCCAACCATAGAGAAAGCAGGGGGCCGGGCTGCGGGGATGAAACATGGTCCCCGGGCGGGTGAGCACGTCGACGGGGCGGAAATGGCCTTCGTTCGGAGCTTCACCAAAGCCGGCGAGCATGGAAACGGCGATACGGCTGGCCGACACAGTCGAGGGCAGCGGACAGTTCACCGGCCCGATCTGCTCTCCGGGAACATTGGTGAAGTCGACGGTTACGTCCGATCCGGAAATCTCGACTGTGACCTCGAACGGGATCGTCTTGTCCTCGATGCCATTGTTGTCCATCTCGCCGTGTCCCACATAGCGGCCGTCGGGGATTTTTTCAAAGTAAGAGCGAACCGTGCTCTCGCCGTGGTTATACATGTGTTCAACGCAAGGCCAGAAGGTCTCCGGACCAAAGCGTTCCATCACTCGTTCGAGACCTGCACTGCCGACGCGAACGCCGGTGATCTGCGCATTCATATCGCCTTCCACCATCTTGGGCACGCGGGTGTTGGCGATGACCATGCGGAAGATGTCCTGGTTCAGTTCGCCCCGCTTGTAGATTTTGACCCCGGGGTACACGGTTCCTTCCTGAAAGACGTCGATGGTGTCGGTGCAATAAGGGTCCTTAGCGCCGATGTCCAACCAGTGGGCCTTGATGGCGGCATAGCCGATGAGTTCTTTCCCGTGATGAAAGACGGGCATGACGGTGGCGAGATCCTGAGGATGCGCGCCGGTGCCGTAGGGAGAGTTGTAGAGAATGATGTCTCCGGGATGCAGCTCGCTCACGCCGCCGACATGCTTGACCGCCTCGTCGATGCAGAAATTCAGCGTACCCATGAACATGGGCAGGCTGGGGGCTTGAGCCAGCAGGCGAAGCTGCGGGTCATAGAGGCCCACGGCAAAATCCAGCACTTCGTAGATCACCGGGGAGAACGCGGTGCGCACCAACGCAGTCTTCATCTGGTTGGCCGCCGAGTTCAACGCATAGCGGACGACCTGGGTGGTGATGGGGTCGGGCGCCGGTGTACTGGCCGGTGGGCGAGCCACCGCGCGATAAAGATGAACGTCTTCCTGCATGTTTAAATCTCCTCTCTCCTATGAACAAACAGCCATACTTCCCCGAACTTCTCTCGCTACCTCGGCTTCGCACCCACATCTCGCAAAAAGCGAGATATGGGGCACCCCTATTTCTTCACCCGACAGGTTGCAAGTCATTTGCTGTGAGCACCAGTTCGCCCAGTTTGCCCACACTGGCTTGCCAGTCGGCGTCGAGATAGGTGGTGGCGGTGCTCTCGGTGATCACCGCGGGACCCTTGAACGATTCAGTGATTGAAGAACGCGAAAGCAAGCGGAACGGCATTCTCTGGCGGCGTTCGAACGAGTAAGCCTCGAAGGTGTGCTCCTGCGACCCGTTGCCGGCAAAGGCTTGCTGCATGGGCTGCTTGCGCTGCGGAAGGCGGCGCCGGATCGTGGCCCGGGTGGCGACTATCTGTACATCTGTATCAAGGGTGGTGCCGAAGGTGCGGAGATACTCTTCGGTGAAGGAGCCCACAATCTGCTCTGCGCTGGTGCTGATGGTGCTCTCCGCAAGAGGCACATCGACCGAGAGCCAGTGTTCCTGCCCGCGGTAACGCAGATCGAGTTTGAGGGAATGTTCGAGGCCATCGTGCTTGCCCCCGGCGCGCTCGTACAGCTGGGCAAAAAGTTCGGGGAGCATTTCCTCGACGGTCGCGATCCCGGCTTGCTTGAGCGGCAGGATGCGGGTGCGAGCCACGGATTGCACCATGTCCGCGCCCAGCAGTCCCCAGGCAGAGAAGTTGCCGGGCAGTACCGGCACCACGATGCGGCGGATGTCGAGCTCGTCGGCCAGCAGGGTCCCCATCATGGGGCCGGCGCCGCCGAACGGAAGCAGCGTCATGGTGCGGGGATCGAGTCCGCGCTCCAAAGTGATTTCGCGGATGGCGTTGGCCATGTTGGTGGTGGCAATGCGGAGCACGCCGATGGCTGCGTCCTGCTCACTTATGTTGAGCGCCGAGGCCAGCGGCTGAATGGCCGCGGAGGCGCGGGCGAAGTCGAGCTGAATGCCGGAGGCGAGTTGGCCGGAGCCAAGCATGCCGAGGTAGGCCGCGGCATCAGTGGTGGTGGCTTTCGTTCCCCCTTTGCCGTAAGCCGCCGGCCCTGGATCGGCGCCCGCACTCTGCGGACCTACGTGCATGAGGCCACCTTTGTCGACTACAGCGATGGATCCGCCGCCGGCGCCGATGGAGCGCACATCGACCCAGGGCGTCTGGACCGGCATGCCGCCGATCTCGCCTTCGTAGAGGACGTTGGGTTGTCCATCGACCACCAGCGCGGTGTCGAAACTGGTGCCGCCTACATCGGCCGTGATCAGGGCGGGGATGGAGAGCAGTTGCGAGAGCTCACTGGCTCCCTGCACCCCGGCCACCGGTCCGGACATGATGCTTTCGAAGGGACGTGCTTCGCTCTCGGTGAAGGTCATGGCCCCACCGCCGGAACGGGTGATGAGGCACTCTCCGCGAAATCCGAGCTTGCCCAATTCGGTGGCGAGGTGCTGCAGGTAGCCCGCCATGCGCCCGCGGACGAAGGCGTCGATGGCCGTGGTGCTGGTGCGTTCGTATTCGCGGAACTCCCCGGAAACGCGATGGGAAAGGGAGATGCCGCCGCGGAAGCCGAGCTTGCGCAGGGTTTCTTCGATTTCCAGTTCGTGCACCGGGTTGGCGTAAGCATTCATGAGACAGACGGCGATGCTGTCCACCTTGCAGGTTTCGAGGATGTGAAGCGCCGCCTCTACATCTTCGCGGGCGAGGGGCTTGTCGATGCGGCCATCGGCGCGGATGCGGCCGCGCACTTCGAGGCGGCGGTGTCTCGGAACTAAAGGATCTGGTTGGCGCCAGAAGAGGTTGTACATTTCCGCGCGATTGCCCCGCCGCAGCTCGAGCACGTCGCGAAAACCGGCCGTGCATAGTAGCCCGACGGTCGCGCCCCTGCGCTCCAGCAGCGCGTTGAGGCCTACGGTAGTGCCGTGGAGGAAGTAGCCGGCATCGGCGATAACCGAAGCAGGAACATGGTCGCGAATGGCGCGGAGAACTCCTTCTTCCGGAGCTCGCGGCGTGGTTGGTACTTTTGCCTCAACGGTGCGCCCGCTCTGCTCGTCGTAATAAACCAGATCTGTAAATGTGCCGCCGATATCTACGCCGATGCGTGTGGTCATAATCCTCTCACCTCACTGCTAATTGTTGTTCCACCAAGGCCGACCAATAGGACGCACCGAGAGACAGAACTTCATCGTTGAAATCGTACCGGGGATGATGCAGGTTCCAGTTGTCAGCCTTCGGCCGTTTGGATCCGAGCAGAATGTAGGCTCCCTGTTTTGCCTGGAGCATGAAGCCGAAGTCTTCACCGCCCATGACTGGCTCTTCCAGGTGGCAGACCTGGTCTTCTCCGGCGACTGCCCCTGCCGCCTGGCGGGCCATGTTCATGGCTTGCTGATCATTGACCGTGACGGGCGCGACCAGCCGTGTGGTCATGACAGCGCGGGCGCCATAGGTTTCCGCAGTGCTCTTGACGATGCGGTCCAGCGCGCTTTGGAGCGATAGACCGGTTGCGGGATCGAACCAGCGTGCGGTTCCCTTGAGGAGCACGGTTTCGGGGATGACATTGGCGGCCATTCCGCCCTGGATCATACCGATGGTCACCACCGCGGAGTGGTAGGGGTTGATGGTCCGGGAAACAATGCTCTGCACGTTGAGCGTGATGGCCGCGGCGGCCAGGATGGGATCCACTCCCATGTGGGGCTGCGCACCGTGTGCTCCTTTGCCGGTGACGACGATTTCAAAGAAGCTGGCAGCGGCCATGATGGGTCCGTTGCGCCAGAAGAAGGTTCCCCGATCGAAGTTGGGCACATTGTGCATGCCGAAGACCTGGTCGACGGGGTAGCGGTCGAAGAGGCCTTCGTCCACCAGTCGCCTGGCGCCGCCGATTTCTTCCGCGGGTTGGAAGATGAGGTAGGCCGTGCCGCTGAAATTGCGGGAGGCGGCGAGGTAGCGCGCCGCACCCAGAAGCATGGTGGTGTGGCCGTCGTGACCGCAGGCGTGCATTACTCCTGGAACGGTTGAGACGTAGGGGAGATCGGACTCCTCCACGATGGGGAGCGCGTCGATGTCGGCTCGTAGACCGATCGAGCGGCCCGGGTTACGACCATGGACTTCGGCTACCACCATGGTTCCAGACGGGTCATGGTGGATTGCGTCTACTCCGAAGGAGGCGAGTTTTTCGCGGATGAACGCGCTGGTGTGAACTTCTTCAAAGCCCAGTTCGGGATGAGCGTGCAGGTGATGCCGCCAGGAGGTCAGCTCATCCTGCCAGTTTTCGATGATGGAAAAATCGGACATGAATTAATTCCCCGAATAGCAGATGAAGGTTGAGGTCCGCTCCCACATCTCGCGTGCATTCGCGCGCGAGATATGGGCCACCCCCTGTTTCTTGGTACCTACAGCCATGGTCCTTAGCCTGCGTCACCGGGGAGTAGTTGCTCCGGGGCACCGGTGCGGCCGGCGACCAGGTCGGCGGCTTTTATCAGAACACAGTAGGATACGGCGCTGACTACGACTGCGTTGAGTGTGGTCACGCCGGTGTGAATCGAGAGTCCAGCGGCTGCCCCGAGAATCCAGGCGGCGAATGCCCAGGGGCTCCAGTTCGGGGCGGAGTCCTGCAGGCGACGCGTATCCTGGATGCCGGCCAGTACGGCTCGGTGCCGGCGAAGGAGGAAGTAGTCAGCAATCACGATGCCGCCCACCGGCGCCATGATGATACCGAGCAACATCAGGAATTGCGTGATGTGGTCGAGGATGCCGAGAATGGAAAAGATGATGCCGATGGCACCGGCAACAACCGTTAGCTTGACGCGGCTCAGCTCTCTGCCGGTGACGATCTGGATGGCGTTGATCAAGTGTAGAGATGTGCTGTAGAGGTTTACGTCGTTGAGCTTCACGGTGGCCAGAAAGACCACGGTCACGCCCAACCAGCCGGCGGCCTGGAAGATAATGGAGATGACGTCCCGGGTCTGCGCGGCATGGGAAAGAAGCACTCCTGCCAGGCCGAGCACGATCTGTCCCAAAACCAAAGCAATGGCCATCACCCAAAAGGCATCGCGGCCACGGCGGCAGAAGCGGGTCAGGTCAGGGGCCAGCACCGCTCCCACGATGAAGCTTCCGACCACCAAGTCTGCTCCGGTGGCGATCGACATGGGTGGACCGGTGGGCGGCCGCTGCAGCAGGATTGCGAGCGCAGTCCCGGTAAGAGCGCGGTAGGTGCCGTAGGCAGCCACCACCACGAAAAGAGGAACAATGAGACTGGCGGTGCGGGCCAGCGACTTGAATCCAAGTGCGGCAATCACCACCAGCAGTGAGCCGGTGAGGATGGAAACGAGAGTAAAGCTTAACCGCCCTGCGGTGGCGCGCTGAACGGCTTGGGCACAGATGGAGTTTTGCACTCCAAACCACGCCAGGTTGCCGCAGGAAAGAACAAAGCTGATGGAGGCGGATCCGATCTTGCCGAAGCCGCTCCAGCGCGCGAGTAATCCGGCGGGCAATCCTTGCTCCGCGCCGGCGATGCCAATCAGTCCCCCGATGAGAATCAGGAGGGTGGTCCCCAGGGTGACCGCGATCATGGCGCGAGGCAGGCTCATGGAGTAGCCCAAGGTCGCGGCCAGCACGAAC
>Ga0302325_10027912_pt1 | contig 11688 bp, 10 predicted proteins | sample Palsa_T0_2_FD_201948 | JGI IMG/M metagenome (GOLD analysis project Ga0302325, IMG submission 201948) | Peat permafrost microbial communities from Stordalen Mire near Abisko, Sweden - Palsa_T0_2 | ecosystem: Environmental > Terrestrial > Soil > Palsa > Peat permafrost | place: Sweden: Abisko... | reverse complement strand
TTGCTGGACAGGTAGCGGGCCGGGCCGACACCGTCGGCCTCGGCCGGGATGTCAACGTGCGGCAACCACTTCAGCCACGACCAATCCGGCGACTCGAGATCCGGGGTAGCCACCGCGACGCCGAGCACCGTCGGGTCGTGCCAGGTCACCGCCTGCGCGACCCAGGCGCGCAGCGCCGCGCGCACCTCTTCAGCATCTCCGAGCACGGTGATCCGCGAAACCTTGGCCAGGTCGATACCGGTCGGCACATCATGGACGGTGCGTTGGGTGTCCAGCAGACTGCGTAATGCGCTGTGCGACACCGGTTCCAGGTCGACCTCGTCGGCGGTGTCGTTGACGCGCAACGCGGTGTCCAGCGGCGCGGAATGCACGCCGGCGCGCACCACCAAAAAGTCACCGTCCTGGGGATCGCGCTCCCACTGCCGTCGCGACCCGGGTACGGCGGCTAGATCCACTGGGTCCGGATGCGACCAGTCGGCCGCGGCGCGTTGCGCAGCCGCCTGGGCCCGGACGTTGTCCCGCACCACCGACAGGTAGCGCAGGTAGTCGGCACGCTCTGCGTCGACCTCCTCGGTGCGCGACTTGTTGTCACCACGAAAGAACGCCGTGGCCGCCAACAGCAACACGAACGGGAAGAACAGCGTCTGCGGAGAGATCAGCCGCATCCCGGTGGCGACCATCGCGACGATCATCCCGACGATCAGCAGCACGATCACCACCGGCAGCGCCCGCTTCAGCAACGACGGCGGAATCACCCGGGGTAGTTCCGGCGGAGCTTCGATGCTGATACTTCCCTTGCGGGTCACCGGAGACGGCAGTCGGCGGCGGGCCTCGAAGATCAAGCGGCTCATCAGTTTTGCCCTTCGGCTGAGGTGCGACCGGGTCGCGAGTCCGGCGCCAGGCCGTCGTGAGCGAGCAGCGCGTCGGCCCGCGACAGCGTCGGCCCCGGCGCATACAACGACAGGATGGACCACGGGATGGGAGTTGGCGGCGAGCTCAAGCCAAGAGCCTCAGCGGTTTTCGCGTTTCCGTTAGCACCACCCTGCGCGGCTTCGTTGTCGATGCCATACCGGACGCCGGTATCGGAAATCCAGAACAGCGACCCGGCATTCGGCGACGCCGCGTTCTGCCCCACGGTCTGGGCGAAGTACCCGCTGCCAGGGGCGACCGCAACCCGGCTCGCGGTGCCGCCGGCGCCAGCGCCCACCAGATCCTCGGTGTGCACCGAGTCCGGAATCGGAAGCGCCGAACCAGAAAGCAACGTCAGCGAATTCGTGCTCGCACCGGCCAACTTGCTCCAGTGTGCGCAGGCGACCGGATCGTGGGCAGCGTCGAGGAGGCTGATCCGCTGCTCGGGGTAGCGGCTGGTGTCCAACTGCCGCGACACGGGCAGTTTCGCGACTTTGTCGGCGCTGAGCCGCGGTGGCTGGTCCAGTCCGTATGAGTTGGAGTTGCGCAGCACCGCGGCCAACACCGGCGAGACCGGCTGCAGGCCGTCGGGCAGCACTGCGTAATAAAGCGTGCCGTTGGCCGAACTGCTGTCCAAGCCATGGGCTTCGAGCACCGCACCGATCGGTGCGGGCACCGGGAACCGCGCCGGGCTGCCGGCGTCCGCGATAACCGGCACAGCCAGCGGCGGCGCCTCGGGGATCGCATTGAACAACCCGGCGGCGATGGGCCTCGGCGTCGGGATATCCGGACCCAGGCCCAGCGCACTGGTCACCGCATGATCAGCGAGGTCGATGCGGCTGCGACGGCCGTCCCACAGCAGCCAGGTCCCGGTGGGGTTGCTTGCCAGCAATGCCTTTCCGGCGCCCAGCGTCGCGGCCCGGGCACCAGTGCTGTCGGGTGCTCCGGCGATCACCGTGACCCCGGCGGCGGCACCGGTGGCGGCATCGCACACCGTCCAGTCGGCGTCCTTGCGGGTGTTCTGCACCAACCGCTGCGGTGCGCCCGGGATGCCGATCAGGTTGCCGAGCGGAAACTTGTCCAGCTCACTGCTTTTCACCAAGGTCGGGTTGACCGGCCGACCCGCGATCAGCCGGGCCGAGGCCAAGTTCAGCACCGGATGCAGCTGATCGCCCACCCGCACGTACAACGCGGCGGTGGACCGGTCAGCCAGCACCGGATTGTTGGCCGCCGACCCGTTCGGCCGGATCAGCGAAAAGACAAAGCTGCCCCCCAACGCGGCGATCAGCACGATCACGCCCATCAGCACCGCGCGCGTCTGGGTGCGCAGCGGGTCGACCAGCATCCGAGTGTCGTGCAGGGCGACGCCGGAGGCGATGCGGCGCATGACAAATCGCCAGCCGCTCACCTGGTGGCGCGTGACGAAGCCACGACGGTAGACGACCTTGTCGGGGTTGTCGTTGACCGGGGTGCGCGATGCGAACGAGCGCCGGTCGTCAGGTGATTCCGCGTTCGTCATGCCGGCGTCTCCAAGCGCAGGCCTTCCAGCAATGGCGGCACGGTGTTGGCGACGTCGGCGGCGGTGATCGTCACGAGCTCCTCATCGGTGAATTCACCGGTTTGCGCGTGTTCAGAGTGGTCCAACCGGAATTCCCGTTCCTCTTCCGACTTTTCGACGACGTTACGGACGAATCGGCCGTTACCGGCGATATCGAGGCCGCGGCGCTCGACACCCGCAGAATCGGCTTTGGTGGTGCTGGCCAGGTGCGCGAACAGTGCTTGCAGATCGTCGAGCGCCGGCTGTTCGAAGGCGCTGTCGCGTCTCTTGGCCATGAAGTTGGCGATCTCGATCAATTCGGCCGGCTGGTAGGACGGGAAGTCGATGGTGCGCGTGAACCGTGATCGCAGACCTTGGTTGGTGTCGAGGAACCGATCAAGGTCGGCGCGGTAGCCCGCGATGATGACCACCAGACGGTCCCGGTCGTTCTCCATCCTGGCCAGCAACGTATCGATGGCCACCAACCCGAAGTCGTTCTTGGCGCCGGTGGCAACCAGGGCGTACGCCTCGTCGAGGAACAGCACCCCGTCCAACGCGCTGTCGATGATGGCGTTGGTCTTGGCTTCGGTCTCCCCGATGTGCTGACCGATCAAATCGGCGCGGTGCACCTCTTTGATGTTCTCCTTCTTCAAAAGACCAAGGCCGCAATAGATTTTCGCGACCACACGGGCGATCGTGGTCTTACCGGTACCGGGTGGCCCGGTGAACACCAGGTGGTGGGTGCGTTGGGCCACTTCGAGCCCACGTGCCTTACGCACCAACTCCATCGCCACCGCGCTCTTGAGCCGAGCGACCTGATCTTTGACCTTGTCCAGGCCGATGAACTCGTCGAGCTCACGCTCGGCCTCGGATAGCAGCACGGCCTTTCGCTCCTGAGCTCCTGGGTCGACGAAGTCGCCGGGCTTGGGCTCGGTCTCGGGGTCCCACGGGTCCGTGCGCGCGTCGATACGATCCGCAGTGGTCGGCACGATCCCGAAGCTGGTGTCCGACAGCGCCTCTCCGACCTCGACGTTCTCCGGGTTGGCGGCGTAGAGGTCCTGCAACACCTCGCGAGCGGTGTCTTCGTCGCCGTCGGCGCGCAGCGCCAGCGCCTTGGCCAGCGCACCGTCTACCGCGGCAACGGCGACCGGCCCCTCCGGCTCCTCGAGATACGACAGCGCCGCAGCAAACAGTCCCAGCCGCGCCAGCGAGACCCCCAGCGCAACCTTGACAGCGTGCGCGAAATGCTCGTCGAGACCGGAGTCGTTGACGATCGGCGACAGCAGCTTGACGACGTCCGCCCACCGCTGGGCTCGATAGTGGATGGTCGAGCTGACCCAGCGGGCCTCTCGTGAGCTCGGTCGACGCCGGCTGACGTCGCTGACCAGTTTGTCTGCCTCGGCAAATCGGCCGTCGCCGGCCAGCGCCGCGGCGTAAGCGAGGTGGAAATCGTCGGGCTCGGTCGCGCGGAACTGCAGATACAGACCGGTGTCGTAGTGGAAGCCCAAGGCGCCCGGCGCCAGTTCGATCTGGCGCTGCAGCACTCCCGCCGTCGGGGCGTTATGGGAAATCGCTTCCAGCACAGGGGTGGACACGTCACCGGCGGCAGCCAGTCCGACCCAGGCGTCGCTCTGGTCATGGGCGATGCGGACGAGGTCGGCGAATCCGCCTCGAGCCGCGGCCAGGTCTGCTGGACGCCTGCGGTCGTAGACGGTCAGCCCAAGCGCCCGGATACAGGTCGCGAATCGGCTCGTCACGTCGTCGTCCACCCGGACCGTTGCCGGCCGGGTGGCGACCACGCCGGTGTCAGCGATCTTCACGCCTCAGTCTCCCCTTCGGACATAGTATTGCCTAAGCTAACTTCCGGCGAAGTTAGCATCCCATAAGTTAAGTGTCGAGAGGCACGTATCGGCTGGATACGTGGTCTCCGTCAGGCAGCTGCGAAACCCCAAGCCCCGCAGGTCAGTCAGTATTTTCTCGACCCGCAACGCTTTTTGGGCGCAACGAGACAAATAGGTAACCGAACTATCGGTCTGGGGCTTAATGAAAATGAGTGTCATTACCGAAGGACTGTACGCCATCGAGTTCTCAACCTTTGACGGCCCTGACCAAGGTGTTGCGGGCGATCATCGATCGGGCTTCCGATTCCGGCCCGGGAACCGGACGGCCCACCGCGCGCAGATAGTCGGCCAGCGGGGTCGGCACCGCCGTCCAGCCGTGCTCGCCGAACCACCGATCGGCCGGAGCGTGCTGTTCGTTGTAGACCAACTGGAAGAACAGGCGCTCGTCGCCTTTGGCGCGAACCTTGCGTTCCTCGTCGACGCCGGCCTCAAGTTCCGCGGGTGACATCGGGGCGCTATCTTCCACAGCGACGTGACTACGCGGGCCGGCCAGCGCGTCGATGCCGGTGAACAGCTTCTCCTCGGCATCGGCCGGCAGATAGATCAACAGGCCCTCGGCAATCCAGGCCGACGGCTTGCCAGCGTCAAACCCGCTGTCCTGCAATGCTTGCGGCCAGTCTTCACGTAGGTCGATGGCAACCTCACGGCGCTCGGCGTTGGGTTTGGCTCCCTGTTCGGCGAGCACCTCCCGCTTGAAGTCGAGAACCTGCGGACGGTCCAACTCGAAGATCGTCGTCGCATCGGGCCAGGGCAGTCGGTAGGCGCGGGAGTCCAACCCGGCGGCCAGGATCACGACCTGCCTGATTCCGGAATCGGCGGCACGCCGGAAGTAGTCGTCGAAATAACGGGTCCGGGCACCTTGGAAGTTGACGAAATGCTGGCCCCAGTCGGGGGTTTTGAGTTGGTGTTCCGGAGCTCTGCCGTCGAGCACGTCGGCCGCGGTACCGCCCACCGCACGGCAGAAGATCTCTGCAAACGGATCGACCGCCAACGGGTCGGGCTTTTGCGCCTCCAATGCTCGAGCGGTGGCCACAAGTAACGCGGTCGAACCGACACTCGTGGTGATGTCCCAATTGTCTTTGTCAGTGCGCATGGCCACCGACCCTACGCGCGCCCAGCAGCGCGATTATGTGGGTGCAGCGGGCACGTAGAGACACGACCGGCATTTAATACGACGCAGTGTCGTAGAACAAGACCCCTTCCGGGTAAGGGGTATTCGGCTACACCAGTGGGCGGCCGGCCTTGATCCGTCGGTCCAGGTCCCACAGCAACACGTTGAACGGGAAGCGCCGGACAAACTGCGGCATCGCGTTGTTCACCGTCCGCAGCACGGCGATCAGCCGGTCGAAGCGCCGCTGCTTGGCGGCGTCCCACGACAATTGCATCTCATCGCGGAAGCGTTGCGGGAGAAAGCCGCTGGTGATCAGCAGGCCGAGTTTTTCCGGCTGCCTGCGCGCGAACTCCGGCAGCGGTAGGGCCTGTATCCGGCCCACCGCTATCGGATAGAGATAGTCACGGACGGTGTCATCGATGTGAACGTTGTCCAGTTGCTGCTGCCAGTAGCGGTCGAACGCGGCCCGGTCCGGCGGCCACATCTCGGCCGGCACCTGCAACGTGGTGCCGAGCACCACTGCCTCACGGTAGTGGCGGTCGGCATCCTGCTCGTCCATCTCTCCGAGGAACGTGCGATAGAAATCCACGCCGCCCTTGTAGAGACAAGCCGCCACCCACAACTGCAGATCGGGATTGAATGCGTTGTATTCGACCGGACTCTCGGGTGTCGAGTAGACCTGCGCATGCGCGCGGTTGACCGCGCGGCGAAACGCCGCCTTCTGTGTTTCGGTGCCAGCCATGGCGACCGCGAGATAGGTGAACGTGGTGCGGGCGCGTTTGACCGGATGCAGGTCGATACGGCCGCTCTCGACACGACTCTCAAGCACGCCGTAGCCCACACCGGGGCGGGCCAGCTGCATGATCACGTTCGCCGGTCCGAGCAGCAGCGCCAGCCCCATCAGCGTGTCGTTCAGCTTGGGCGTTCGCCGCGGCCGCCGACGCCCCGGCCCGCCGACGGGTGGATCACTCACCGCGCGCTCGGCATGCCGGATTGGTTCACTGACCGTCATCGCACCCCTGCCCGCTAATTCTGAGAACGCTTGTTTCCTGATATTGCAGCGCGGCGGGCACCGGTGTCAAGATGGGACGCATGGCCTTTGCGGAGACGACGAGCGCGCGGCCGTACCGTGGCGTCGAGGCCGCCGATCGTCAGGCAACTCGCCGTGCCAGGCTGTTAGAGGCCGGCCTCGAGCTACTGGGGGCCGACGACGCCACGGAATTGACGGTGCGCGGCATCTGTCGAAGGGCCGGTGTGACCGCCCGCTACTTCTACGAAAGCTTCACCGACAAGGACGAGTTCGTCGCGGAGGTGTTCGACTGGGTGATCGCGGAGTTAGCCACCACCACGCAGGCCGCGGTGGCCGCCGCGCCGCCGCACCAGCAGACCCGCGCCGGCATAGCCAACGTCGTCCGCACGATCGGTGGGGATCCGCGGGTGGGGCGTCTGCTGTTCAGCGCGCAGTTGGCCAACGCGGTGCTGGTGCGAAAGCGGGTCGAATCCAGCGCCTTGTTCGCGATGCTGTCCGGCCGTCACGTCGAGAATGCGCTGCGGGTGCCGGAAAACGATCGGATCAAGGCCGCTGCGCATTTCGTGGTCGGCGGGGTGGCCCAGACGATCGGCGCCTGGCTGGCCGGCGACGTGCGGCTCGACCCCGACCAGTTGGTCGACCAGCTCGCGTCGCTTCTCGACGAACTCACCGACCCCGATTTGTACCGCGACTAACGCCGCTGCGGCCTAGCTAGTGCGCAGCCGGAACGCGGCGATCGGCCGACGTCTTCGGCGCGGTCTGCGCGTCATTTGCCCCGAATTCCTTAATCCAGCAAGCAAACTCGAGGGTTATGCCATCAGGATCCTGGAAATAGAACGATCGCACGTAGACACCGGGATGCACGGCGGCCGCGACCTGCGTCGCGCTCTCGTCATGATTGAGCACCGGGCCGACCCGCACCCCTTTGTCCTTCAGGCGCTGACGATAGGCGTCGAACTTCTCGGCCGGCACATGAAACGCCAGGTGATTCATGGAGCTGACCGCACTGGTGATTTCGCCGATGCCCGGGATCGCGGCCGGCGACGAGAGGCCAGGCACCCGGTCGGGCGCGTCGGTGAACCAGAAGAACGCGACACAGTCGCCGTTGCCGGCGTCGAAGAAAAAATGCTGTCCGGCACCGCGCGGCAGGTCCAGCGACTTGATCAAGGGCATGCCGAGGATGTTGCTGTAGAAGTCCACGGTGCGAGCCATGTCCGAGCACACCAGAGCGACGTGGTTGATGCCGCCGAGGTCGAATTCGGAATTGACGTTGTGCGGCTTGATCATCCCGAGGCTCCCGTCCGTCGGCGCTGCGATTCGCTGTTTCCGTCGCGGAGATCCAGATCTGAACCTAACATCGGATTCAGCTCTATTCCGCAGAACGCGACGTACGGATCGCGGCGATCCCACGGTCAGGACGAAGGAGGCCCGTCGGTGTCTACCGTGTCCGATCAGCCGACCCATCGCGCACCGCGGCCAACGGGCCGCGGCCGCCGGACGCAAGCCGACATCGCCACCGAGGCAGCGCGGTCGACGGCGTCCTTCTACAACTCTACGACTCCAAATAGGCGATGGTCCGCGAATGGGCGCTGCAGTTCCGCGACGAGGTCAATGTGCGGGCGCAGCCGGTTACCCGTCATGGCCTGTCACATCGGGAGCGAGTGCACCAGGTGGCGGAGGCACATTGGCACACCTACAAGCACCTGCTGGCGGAGATGATCAGGGTGTCAGAGCCGGCGATGATCAACGGCGACTTCGCCCAGGATTGGGCCGAAATCTGTTCCATTCCAGCCTTGTTCATCATCGACATGGTGCGACGCGCCCAATCCGACGGCTACTGCGCAGGTGATGACCCACAGCTGATTGCGGTGGCGACCGCGGCGACGATGCCTGCATCACTACGTTGGCGAACATCTTCTATCGAACCATCTACTACAAGGAGGGCCGCTGAGTGACTCGCACGGCCGGCACACCCGGGGTTATCCGAGAATTCGTCGGGCTGCCGTCGCCGACCGCCCGACGCGCCGGCGCGGGTGGACACCCGTGTCAGGGGCTGTATCACCGAGGGGTCGGCCGTAAACCGAAAGCGGCGGTCATTGCCACCCACTACCAGATCGACTTCTCCGAGCACTACCTCGCCGATTACCTGGCCACTCGCGGTATCGGATTCCTGGGCTGGAACACCAGGTTTCGCGGTTTCGAAAGCAGCTTTCTCCTCGACCACGCGCTGGTCGACATCGGCGTGGGAGTTCGCTGGCTGCGCGACACGCAGGCGGTGGAAACCATTCTGCTGCTGGGCAATTCCGGAGGCGGCTCATTGATGGCCGCTTACCAGGCACAGGCACTCGACCCGCACGTGACGCCGCTGACCGGCATGCGACCGGCCGCGGGGCTGACCGACCTGCCGCCGGCTGACGGCTACGTGGCCAGCGCTGCGCACCCTGGCCGCCCAGACGTGCTGACCGCCTGGATGGACGGCGCCGTCGTCGACGAGAACGATCCAATCGCCACCGATCCCGACCTCGATCTGTTCAGCAAACGCAACGGACCGCCGTATTCGCCGGAGTTCCTAGCCCGGTACCGGTCTGCGCAGGTGGCGCGAAACAACACGATCACCGACTGGGTCGAGACGGAGTTGAAACGGGTTCGGGCAGCTGGGTTTTCAGATCGACCGTTTACCGTGATGAGGACGTGGGCTGATCCGCGGATGGTCGATTCGACCATTGAGCCGACGAACCGTCAGCCGAATACGTGTTATGCCGGCGTCCCGGCCAAGGCCAACCGTTCCGCGCACGGCATCGCGGCGGCCTGCACACTGCGGAGCTGGCTGGCGATGTGGAGTTTGCGAACCGCCCAAACCAGAGCTGAGCCGCATCTGGCACGAATCACCTGCCCCGCCCTGGTGATCAACGCCGAGGCCGACACCGGTGTGTTCCCCTCGGACGCCCAGCGCATCCACGACGCACTGGCGAGCAGCGACAAATCGTTGTGTTCGATGAACACCGACCATTACTTCACCACGCCGGGGGCGCGCAGCGAGCAGGCTGACACCATCGCAAAATGGGTTGCCAAGCGTTGGCGCTAAGGGTACTCGCTCACTTCGTTCCCGGTCCCAGGGTGCTGGATTTCCTTGCATCGGAGGCTGATTGGCTTGACATCCATTGGTGCGCCGATGACGACTCAGCTGAGTCGCACGCCGCGTTCGATCGGGAATTACCTGAGGCCGAAGTACTTTGGCATGTGCTACGGCCGCTTGCCGGCGCCGAGCTGTCGCGTGCGACTCGACTCCGGCTGGTCCACAAGTTCGGCGCCGGGGTCAACACCATCGACGTCGACACGGCCACCCAGCGCGGGATCGCCGTTGCCAACATGCCCGGCGCCAACGCGCCGTCAGTAGCCGAGGGAACGCTGCTGCTGATGCTGGCCGCCCTGCGCCGCCTGCCTGCGCTGGACCGCGCGACCCGTGAAGGCCGAGGCTGGCCGGCCGATCCACAGCTGGGCGAGACCGTTCGCGATATCGGCGCTTGCACCATCGGGCTGGTCGGCTACGGCAACGTCGCCAAGCAGGTCGCTGGCATCGTGACCGCGATGGGCGCCACCGTGTTGCACACGAGTACTGGCGACGACGGGCTGCCCGGCTGGCGACCGCTGTCGGAGCTGCTGGCCGGTAGCGACATCGTGTCGCTGCACCTCCCGTTGACCGCCGACACCCGGGGTCTGCTGGGCGAGGCCGCGCTGGCGTGCATGAAACCCGCTGCGGTACTGGTCAATACCTCGCGCGGCGCGATTGTCGATGAGGCCGCCCTAGTCGGCGCGCTTCGCGACGGCCGGTTGGCCGCCGCCGGCCTGGATGTGTTCGGCGTCGAACCGGTGCTGCCGGACAACCCGCTGCTCGAACTGGACAACGTCGTGCTCACACCCCACGTCACCTGGTACACCGTGGACACCATGCGGCGATATCTGGTCGAAGCCGTCGCCAACTGCCGCCGGCTGCGAGACGGCCAGCCGTTGGCCCACGTAGTCAACCAACCCACCGGTTATTAGATTGGGGGGTCGAGCTGTGATAGGCCCCGGGAAAACCAAGGAAGGCGACCAATGCCGATCGCGATAACTTCTGAGCATCAAGACCTGGCCGCTTCGGTGCGGTCCCTGGTGGCGCGGGTGGCGCCGTCGGAGGTCTTGCACGCCGCGCTGGAAACACCGATCGACAACCCACCGCCGTATTGGCAGGCCGCGGCCGACCAGGGCTTGCAAGGCGTGCACTTGGCCGATTCTGTCGGTGGTCAGGGTTTCGGAATCCTCGAGCTCGCGGTTGTCCTCGCCGAGTTCGGTTACGGTGCGATACCAGGCCCGTTCGTGCCTTCGGCCATCGCCAGTGCACTGATCTCGGCACACGACCCTGACACCAAAGCGCTCGCCGACCTGGCATCCGGCACCGCCATCGCCGCGTACGCGCTGGACTCTGGGCTGACCGCGACGCGACACGGCCCCGACGAAAAGACGCTGGTGATTCGCGGTGAGATCCGGGCGGTGCCCGCGGCCGGCGAGGCGTCGCTGCTGGTGTTACCGGTGGCGATCGACAGCGGCGAAGAGTGGGTTGTGCTGCGCGCGGACCAACTCGAGATCGAACCGGTCACCAGCGTCGACCCGCTGCGGCCGATCGCGCATGTGCGCGTCAACGCCGTCGAGGTCGACGACGATGCCGTGTTGAGCAACCTGAATGTGGTCGCTGCGCGTGCGCTGATCTCGACGCTGTTGTCGGCCGAGGCCGTCGGGGTAGCACGATGGGCCACCGAGACGGCCGCGGAGTACGCCAAGATCCGCGAGCAGTTCGGCAGGCCGATCGGTCAGTTCCAGGCCATCAAGCACAAGTGCGCCGAGATGGTCGCCGACACCGAGCGGGCCACCGCGGCCGTCTGGGATGCCGCCCGCGCGATCGACGAGGCCAGCGAGCACGTCGAATTCGCCGCCGCAGTGGCAGCCACGCTGGCACCCGCCGCGGCCCAGCGCTGCACCCAGGATTGCATCCAGGTGCACGGCGGCATCGGCTTCACGTGGGAACACGACACCAATGTTTACTACCGTCGCGCGCTGATCCTGGCCGCCGGCTTCGGTCGCGGCTCGGAATACCCGCAAAAGGTGGTGGATACCGCGACGACCACCGGCATGCGCGCGATCGACATCGACCTGGACCCCGATA
>Ga0302325_10027911_pt1 | contig 11688 bp, 9 predicted proteins | sample Palsa_T0_2_FD_201948 | JGI IMG/M metagenome (GOLD analysis project Ga0302325, IMG submission 201948) | Peat permafrost microbial communities from Stordalen Mire near Abisko, Sweden - Palsa_T0_2 | ecosystem: Environmental > Terrestrial > Soil > Palsa > Peat permafrost | place: Sweden: Abisko... | reverse complement strand
CCCAACCGACGAAGAGCTGATGATCGCGCAGCACACGCTGGCGTTCGTTCGCGGCTAAAGCATTTTGATCCCGGTCGGGCCAGTTGGAGGGCAAACAATTGCGAAGCGCGAGAACGCATTGGATGTCGTCGAACTGAGCAACCCTTTTCCAGGGCGCAGCGGCAGCCGAGCCCGAGAAGGTTCGCCCTGGTTGGCGTCGGCGTCGCGCTGTCACAGACAATTCAGGCCGAGTGGAACGTCGGTTTGGCGTCACAATTCGCCGCGAGCCTAGGTCAGGTTCTGCCCAACGCGCTGGCGTGGCCGGCGCGGATTTAGTCGGGTGTTCCCGCCATGCTTGACCGCGTGGAAGCGGCGAATCAACCCTCCGCGGCAGCTATCGGGCGCAAGGCCGAGTTGCGAAAGCCGCAACTCAACAAGCTGGCCAAGTATGGGCCGTAGGCTCAATTCGCAGAAAGCGCGACCATTTCATAAGTAGAATCCGAGGCTGCCTCTGAATCATACGTTGTGGCTAGGCTCTGCCTCTGTGCAGCGGCCCTGCTTCGGCCTTGATCGGACTCGCGTCGATGGAGCCGCCCCAGCAAAGGCCAATCAGCGGAAGGACCACCGCTCGTGTTTTCCATTGAAGCCTATTTCGCTGTCTTCGTTCTTTTCGCTGCCGTCGTAGGCGTTATGGCCTCTGTCCGGATCCTGCGCGAATACGAACGGGCAGTCGTGTTCACCCTCGGGCGCTTTGAGCGGGTCAAGGGCCCCGGCCTCGTTCTGTTGATGCCCTTCATTCAGGAGATGGTGCGGGTCGACTTGCGCATTCAGGTCATCGAAATCCCCAGCCAGGACGTCATCTCCCACGACAACGTTTCGATGAAAGTCGACGCCGTGCTCTATTTCAACGTCGTCAATCCCGAACGCGCGATCATCAAGGTTCAGAACTATCTGCCGGCTACGAATATGCTGGCCCAGACGACCTTGCGCGCCGTGCTCGGTCAGCACGAGCTCGATGAGATGCTCTCGGAGCGCAAGAAGCTCAGCGCCGACGTGCAGAGCATTCTGGACGCGCAAACGGAGACCTGGGGCATCAAGGTCAGCAATGTCGAGATCAGAACCGTCGAACTGACCGAAAACATGGTGCGGGCAATCGCCAAGCAGGCCGAGGCCGAGCGCGACCGGCGCGCCAAGGTGATCCACGCCGAAGCGGAGTTCCAGGCGTCGCAGACGCTCGTCAACGCCGCCAAGATCCTCGGCAGTATCCCTGCGGCCATGCAGCTCCGTTACCTTCAGACGTTGACCGAGATCGGCGCCGAGCAGAACTCGACGGTTGTCTTTCCCATGCCGATCGACGTCATGAAGCCCTTCCTCGAGATTATAGAGAAGGCGGATCGGTCGATGCCCCGCCCCAACGGGTCGGACAAAGCGGCGCCCACATTGGAAAGCCCCCTGGAGCATTGAAAGCTGCTTCCGGCGCCGCCTGTCACAAAATCTTCGGAAGGACATCGACATGCGCCCGTTGCTTGCTGGAAACTGGAAGATGCACGGACTGAAGGCTGATCTGAGCGAGATCGAGTCGATCGCCGCTGTCGCGGCGAAGACTCAGCCCCAGGTCGATATTCTCATTTGTCCGCCGGCCTCCTTGCTTGCCGCCGCGGCGCGGACAGCGGCTGGCCGGATCGCCGTCGGCGGCCAGGACTGCCACCCCGAACCGACCGGCGCTCATACCGGAGACCTCAGCGCGGAGATGCTACACGACGCCGGAGCGAGCGCGGTCATCGTGGGACATTCAGAGCGGCGCCAGCATCACGGCGAGACCGACGCTCTCGTCGCCAGAAAGGCTTTGGCCGCAAAGCGGGCGGGACTGCTCGCGATCGTCTGCGTCGGGGAGACGCTAGAGCAGCGCGCCAACGGCTCAGCGTTAACGGTTTGCGGTGGACAGATCCGCGCGAGCGTTCCCATGGGCATGCCGGCCTCGGGGCTTGCGATCGGTTATGAGCCGCTGTGGGCGGTCGGCTCCGGGCAAATCCCGACATCGCAGGAGATCGTTGATATGCACGCGCACATCCGCAAGTGCCTCTTCGCGCATTTGGGGGCAGGGGGCGCGAACGTGCGTATCCTCTATGGCGGCTCGGTCAATCCGTCCGATGCGCGCGCGATCCTGGCGCTTCCGGATGTTGGCGGCGCTCTGGTGGGGGGCGGCAGCCTGAAGAGCGAGGAATTCGCGGCGATCCTCGCGGGCGCTCCGGCGGTCGCCGCGCCGGAAGCCGCCGAATAGAGGAGGCGCGTTCGGGTCGCGTCGTGCATCTGCGCGAGTTTCGCCGGTCGATCAGGACGACTTGAGCAATCCCTTCCAGATCCCCTGGATTTGCTCCAGCGACAAACCTTTTGTTTCGGAGACGTAGACATCGACCCAAACCCAGCCCGCGACGCTGAAAGCCGCGAATAGCCAGAATGTCGCCGAGCTGCCAATCCCGCCGATTTAGGGTGAGAAAAAACTGGCTGACCAGGAAGGCCGCAGCCCAGTTGACCGTAGTGCAGACCGCAACCGCGCGGCCGCGGATGCGCCCGGGAAAGATTTCGTTGATCACTGTCCAAACGACCGGCCCGAGCGAAAACGCGAACGAGATGATGAACGCGACCAAACCGACCAGCGTGACGAGCCCGGCTGCGCTCTGCCGGGCGGAACTCTTGGCGACTGAAAGGCCGCTGCTGCGACCGGCGCCGCGATGAACTGAAACGCGCCCCCGACGACAATCAGACTGACCGCCATGCCGATGAGCCCGGTTAATAGAAGTTTGCGACGCCCAAGACGATCGATGAAGGCGATGGCGATCAGCGTCGAGAGCACGTTGACGCCGCCGATCGCCCAGGTCGTCACCGTCGTTCGCGACGCCTCGGTGACGAAGTCGGCGGCCCCGAAAATCTGGTCGGCGTAATAGATGATCGCGTTGACGCCGGTCACCTGTTGGAAAATCGCGAGTCCCAACCCCACCATTTGGGGACGGCGCCACTCGCTACGAGAGACTTCGCTCCGCGCGCCTCCGCTTGGTTCGTGGCTTAAGGCCGATGCGATTTCGTTGAGGTCCGCCTCGATGTCGTCACCGGCGGGGACGACCTTCTTGATTTCGACAGCCGCTTCGTCGCGGCGATGCATTTTCATCCGCCATCGCGGCGATTCGGGCGCGACCAGCGCAACGATGAAAAGGAGCAGACCCGGCGCCGCGGCCGCGCCAAGCATCATCCGCCAACTAGCGTTTGCGGATAGCCAGCCGTCAATGAGATAGGCGAGAAAGATGCCGATCGTTATGGCGAGCTGATAGGCCGAGACAAAACGGCCGCGCCACGAAGCGGGCGCGAGTTCCGCCGCGTAGAGCGGCGCGGCCACCGCCGCAACGCCGACGCCTGCGCCAATAATCAGCCGCCCCGCGACGAGAACCAGGGTCGCCGGCGCAGAGGCCTGAACCGCGGCGCCCAGGGTGAAAAGCGCGCCGGCGATCAGCACGGCGTGTTTGCGTCCGATCCTGTCCGCCGGCGAGCGCGCCGAGAAGTGCGCCCAGCGTCACCCAGCTCGTTACGACCTCGACCCGGAACGGGCTCAGCGCGAACGTGGATTTGATGCCCGTCAGGGCCCCCGAAATCACGCCCTGGTCGTAACCAAAGAGGCCTCCTGAAAAGAGCACGACGGTGAGCACCACAAGGAGCCCCATCGTGAGCGACGCGCTCGCGCGCGGAGGCGGCAGAAGCGGAGTCTCTCCTGTCGGAGGACGTGACGCCGCCGGAAGCGGCCTTGCTCTGGCTGCGCCGCCGGAGTGTGCGGTCACGAGAGATGGTCCTCTGTTGGCGGCGATTTTAGGAACTGCCGCGCCGATCGCCGAGAATTCCCCACTATGGCGTCGAGGCCGGACGCAAACTTAACCGTCCGGGGGTCGTCACGGCGACCCCCGGGAAGCTACTCAGCCCAGAGGTCCGCGCGGGCCTGAGTAGATTCCGAGGCTGCTTCGCTCGAGCACGAGTGCGGTAAGACTCTTTCGATCCGGCGAGGCACCGATTGAACCAGAGCCGGCGGCACGCCGTCGCCACTCGCTCTTTTCCAAGGTCGTTCCTGGCGAAATTCTCAGGCGGATCGAACTGCGGCATCGCGAGAGGCATAACGACAATGAACGTTCCCGTTTTAGCGCGAGACGTGCCCATCCCTGAGGTTTCCCCTGCAAAAGGAAAAGGCGCTTTGGAGTCCAACGAGTGGCGCCAGCTCGACGCGTACTGGCGCGCCGCCAACTACCTCTCGGTTGGTCAGATTTACCTCTACGCAAATCCGATGCTGCGCGAGCCTCTTACGCTCGCGCATGTCAAGCCGCTGGTGGTCGGGCATTGGGGCACGACGCCCGGACAGAATTTCATCTACGTCCATTTGAACCGGGCAATCCGGCTGCATGATCTCGACATGTTCTACATCTCCGGTCCCGGCCACGGTGGAGCGGCGCTGGTCGGCAACACCTATCTCGAGGGCAGCTATAGCGAGATCTATCCCGACATCAGCCAGGACGAGGGCGGGATGCAGCGGCTGTTCAAGCAGTTCTCTTTTCCGGGCGGCATTTCGAGCCATGTCGCCCCGACGACGCCGGGTTCCATTCACGAGGGCGGCGAGCTCGGATATTCGCTGAGCCACGCCTTCGGCGCCGCTTTCGACAACCCGGGGCTCATCGTCGCCTGCATCGTCGGCGACGGCGAAGCCGAGACGGGTCCCTTGGCGACCGCCTGGCAATCCAACAAGCTTCTCGATCCGATCACGGACGGGGCAGTTTTGCCGATCCTGCACCTCAACGGATTCAAGATCAGCAATCCGACGGTCCTCGCCCGCATCGAGCACGAGGAACTGGAACAGTTCTTTCGCGGTTGCGGCTGGGATCCGCGGTTCGTCGAAGGCGACGAGCCGGAAGTGATGCATGGCCTGATGGCGGAGGCCGTCGAGACCGCCATCGAAAAGATCCATTCGATCCAAAAGCGCGCCCGGGACGACAAGGACCCCGCGCGGCCGCGTTGGCCCATGATCGTCCTCCGATCCCCCAAGGGATGGACAGGCCCGAAGGTCGTCGACGGGTTAAAAATTGAAGGCACGTTCCGCTCGCATCAGGTGCCCCTCCTGGTCGACGCCGAGCATCCTGACCATGTCAAGCTCCTCGAAAGCTGGATGAAGAGCTACAAGGCCGAAGAACTCTTCGACGCGAACGGGACGTTGATAGCAGAGCTCGCCGAGCTCGCGCCGAAGGGCGCGCGCCGGATGGGCGCCAACCCGCATGCCAACGGCGGCATCCTTCTGCGCGATCTGCGAATGCCGGACTTCCGCGACCACGCGGTCTCTGTCCCCGCTCCGGGCGCGGTCACCGCGCAAGACACTTTGGTGCTCGGCAAATTCCTTCGCGACGTGACGCGCCTCAACGAGGACAAGCGCAACTTCCGCATCTTCGGACCGGACGAAACGCTTTCGAACCTGCTTGGCGATGTCTTTGAGGTCACCAATCGTCAATGGGACGCCCGCAAAGTCGACGATGATGAGTTTCTCGCGCCTCAGGGTCGCGTCCTAGACTCCATGCTCAGCGAGCATCAATGCGAGGGATGGCTCGAGGGCTATCTCCTGACCGGCCGCCATGGCCTCTTCAACTCTTACGAGGCCTTTATCCGTATCGTTGACTCAATGTTCAGCCAGCATGCGAAATGGTTAAAGGTCACGCTCGAATTGCCGTGGCGGCGCAAGATCGCCTCGTTGAACTACCTGCTCGCCTCTCACGTCTGGCAGCAGGACCACAATGGTTTTACCCATCAGGACCCCGGTTTCCTCGATCACGTCATCAACAAGAAGGCGGACATCGTTCGGGTTTATCTGCCGCCGGACGCCAATTGCCTCTTGTCTGTATTCGATCATTGCCTCCGCACTCGGCACTACGTCAACGTCGTCGTGGCGGGCAAGCACGCGCTGCCGCAGTGGCTCAGCATGGAGCAGGCCGTCGTCCACTGCACCGAGGGCATTGGCATCTGGCAATGGGCGAGCAACGACCAAGACGCGGAGCCGGATGTGGTCATGGCTTGCTGCGGCGATACCCCGACGCTTGAGGTTCTAGCCGCCGTATCCATCCTGCGCGAACATCTGCCCGATCTGAAGATTCGGGTGATCAACGTCGTCGACCTGATGCGACTCCAGCCCTGCGCGGAGCATCCGCACGGACTGAGCGAGACCGCTTACGACTCGCTCTTCACCAAGGATAGGCCGATCATCTTCAATTTCCACGGCTATCCGTCGCTCGTCCATGGGCTGACCTATCGCCGGACCAACCGCAACCTCCACGTCCGGGGCTACAAGGAGGAGGGCACGATCACCACCGCCTTTGACATGCGCGTGCAAAACGACATCGATCGTTTTCATCTGGTGCAAGACGTCGTCGATCAAATGTCCCATCTCGGCAGCAGAGGCGCCTATTTGAAACAGGCGATGCGCGACAAGCTCATCGAGCACAAGCACTACATCGACGAGCACGGAGAGGATTTGCCCGAGATCCGCAACTGGAAATGGGGCGCGAACTCAAAGCTCAACGTCAAGTAAGACCTTCAAATGCCCATCGAGATCAACGAGACGAGCGGCGAGCAATTCCTCGTCGTTCACGTCTGGGGGAAGCTCGTCAAGGCGGACTACGAGCGTTTCTTTCCCCAATTCTCCAAAGTCTCGCAAAGCGCAGGAAAACTGCGCCTATTGTTCGACATGATCGGTTTTGAGGGTTGGGACGCCGGCGCGCTTTATGACGAGCTGAAGTTCGACCTCAAGCATGCCGACGACTTTGAGCGCGTCGCCACAGTCGGAGACAAAAAATGGGAGCGCGTCATGGCGATCATGATCAAACCGTTCACAAAGGCGAAGACCCGATACTTCGACGCGACGCATTATGCCGCTGCGCGTGAATGGTTGAGCGTGGGCAACCGCGCCGAGGATAGAGCCACATGAACCATTTGGCGGAGACTGCCCGGCTGATGCTCGCCGATCACAAGGGCCTGCTGGCGATGGACGAGAGCAACGGCACTTGCGACAAGCGGTTCGCCAAAGCGGGGATCCCGCAGACCGAGGAGGCGCGGCGTCGCTATCGCGAATTGATCATCTCGACGCCCGGTCTCGCGGAGTGCGTCAGCGGGGTCATTCTCTACGACGAGACGATCCGGCAGAAGCGGGCGGACGGGACGCTCTTTGTCAAGATCATTGCCGGCTCAGGCATAATCCCGGGCATCAAGGTCGATATCGGCGCGAAGGATCTTGCCGGCCATCCGGGGGAAAAGGTCACCGAGGGGCTCGACGGACTGCGGCAGCGCCTTCACGACTATTTCCAAATGGGCGCGCGGTTCGCCAAGTGGCGCGCGGTTATCGCCCTTGGCGAGGGGCGCCCGAGCCCCGCCTGCATCGAAGCCAATGCGGACGCACTCGCCCGTTATGCAGCCCTTTGTCAGGAGGCCGGGCTCGTCCCGATCGTCGAGCCGGAGGTGCTGATGGAAGGCGACCATGCAATCGCTCGGTGCCTGGAAGCGACCGAGACGACCTTGCGCGCCGTCTTCGAACAGCTGGCGATTCAGAATGTCGCTCTCGAAGGGATGATTCTCAAGCCGAATATGGCGCTGCCGGGCCTCACCTGTCCGGAACAGCCGACACCAGATGAGGTTGCGGAAGCCACCGTCCACATCTTGCGGCGTGTCGTTCCGGTGGCGCTGCCAGGCATTGCGTTTCTTTCGGGGGGGCAGAGCGGCGTGCTTGCCTCCGAACGATTGAACGCGATGAACTCGAAGTTCAAGTCGCCGAGCGCCGCTGCGCCGTGGACTTTGACCTTTTCGTTTGCACGCGCGATCCAGCAGCCAGCCTTGGAGATATGGACGGGCAAGGACGCCAACCTAAAAGCCGCACAGGAAGCTCTGATCCATCGCGCCAAGTGCAATCGCGCAGCGCGCAAAGGCCAATATTCCGCGTCGATGGAATCGAGCGGAAGCCGAGCCTGAAGCGGAGAGGGCGGATGACCGAAGCGCGGACGACGCCTCTGCGGCTCTTCTATTTTCGACACGGAGAAACCCTCTGGTCGCTGTCGCATCGGCACACCGGCCGCACTGACATCGCGCTGACCGCACAAGGCGAGGAACAGGCGCGGATGCTTCGGTCCTGGGTCGCAGACGCATCGTTTTCGCGTGTGCTGACGAGCTCCCGGCTTCGCGCCCGCACAACCTGCGAGCTCTCAGGCGCGAGCAGCAAGCCGGACGTCGAACCGGATCTCGCGGAATGGGACTATGGCGATTATGAAGGGCTCTGCTCGGCCGACATTTGCCGTGACCGGCCTGGCTGGAACCTCTTTCGCGACGGCTGTCCCAACGGAGAGTCGCCGGCGCAAGTCTGTCGGCGCGCGGACCGGTTGATTGCTTATGTCCGAACGATGGAGGGCGATGTCGCGCTGTTTTCGCACGGCCAGTTCGGCGCGGTCCTCGCCGCGAGGTGGATCGGTCTCGAGGTGGTCGAAGGTCAGCATTTTTCGATCGGGCCGGCGTCGTTGAGCCTGCTGAGCTACGATAACGACCATGCAACAGTTCCGGTCATCGGGCTTTGGAACGCCGCACCCGGCTACAGCGCTCTCGGCAAATAATGTCGGCGCTGCGGGCTCTGCGCCTCACCCGGGACTGAGTACATTCCGATTCTTGCCTGCGCCAGTCGATGAAGGCTCAATGAGGGTCGCCCATGGCGCAGGAGGCGTTTCATGAAGTGGAATGGAATCGAAGCGAGTTGGAAGCAGCTCAAAGACGTATTCGCCTCGCGGCCGTTTCGGTTGTCCGACTATGACAGCCAGATTTTTGATCTGATCGGAACCGAGTTATCGGGGACCAGTCGCAGCGATGAGTCACCAACGACGGTCTTTCGCCCCGACGACCGGGAAAAGCGGAGCGAGTTTTCACTGCATATCGGCTGCTGACGGGTTGGACTCCGCGTGGCGTATCTTCGGGGCAGTGACGGCGAAGTTTGCCGTCGATAAAGATTGTTGCCTGCCGTAGGCCGTCGCTGGCCAAGTGGCGGCCCAATCGCATCGCGATCACGAAAGCGGCAGCGGGTTTACCAAGGCAGCGAAGCGCGAACACTGATACGAAGGGCCGGAAAGCGGACGCAAGAGACGCGGCGGCCGCGCAGGCTGTCGGCCAGCAAAAGAAAGGCGGAGACCGCGGGGCTTCGCGAATATTCCTGGGTGCTATATGGGCGACCAGGCTGTAAACGTCTCGGACGCCATGCGCGCCAGGACTGGAACCGTGGTCGAAGCTTGGCGTACCGGCCGCGTCTCTCACACAAGCTTCCAGAAAGACGGTCAGGCGTGTCGGGCCTTCTGCGATTCGGCGAGAACGAAGGTCAACGAGGGCTTTGCCGACGCATCGATGTCGCGCGCGCTGGGACTCGAGGAGATCCTGGCACCCTCGAGGACTTCCGCCATTCGCCCACCCGCGCCATCGAGGCCTAGTATAGAATTGCATTGGGGCCCACGGCAGTCTGCTCGACGCCTTTCTGCGCGACAGGTCCGACCATCGCAATCGCGCGCGGCTGCTCCTCGAGGTCGCTAAGGCTTGCACGGACGCCGTCGGCGCCATCGCCTCGGCCTCCGGATCTCGCCAGTGTCTACCGCCGGCGACTCGCGCGGCCGCTATCCGCAGACCCTCTCGATCACTTCGTCAAAGGGCATCAATCCGGTTGATTCGGCCTATGTGCATGTGGTCGAGGGCGAAACGGGCGACCCCGATACACGATTTCGTTCGACTATTCCGTGCTCTCCAACGTGTTTCGACGGCGTCTGGTCAACAATGGCTACGACCGGACAATAGCGATCTATGCGGTCGCGAGCGGCCGCGCCGGTCAGGTGTAGTTTGGACGCCTTCTCATCGCCAACCGGATCTGGCGGGGCGCACGCAGGAAAACGCCCCGCTCAACCCGTTGATGCCTCGGCAGACTTTCTATAGCGGCGGCGCGCACGGTTTACCGACTACCAAGGCTCGAGAAAACACGCGCCACGATAGGGGCTGGCGAGATGGCTGGCCTAAAGGCGCTTCGCCTCTCGCGCCTAGTCTGCTGGGTCTTCGCTCCTTAAGAAGCCTTCGCCAGCTGACTTTCCTGCAGGTCTTCCCAAGGTGCTCGATATGAAGGAGGCGCATGGCTGCAGCCGCAACTACTCCGGTTTACCTATCGTCAAAAGCTCGCCTGAGTGTTTTCCGTCTCTATCAACTGCGAAATATAGGGTGGCATAGTGCGGCTCGGCGGAACGTTGTCGAACCGTCTTTGCAAGTCCTTTTCTCCTCGGCTTCGAATTTTGACCTTTCAAGCCATAGCGATCTGGCTATGGCGATCACAAGTGAAACCACCATGCTCAAACAGGCGGCATTGGCTCTATGTCTGACGCTTCCCGTAACACGCGGGGTCAGCGCGGACCCTGACATCGTAGATGTCTCGACGTGGCGATGGAAGGTGAACTCGATCTTGGGCGCGCAGCAGGACGCCGAGATCAATCCACCGTCGAAAGCCGCGAGCCTCAGGGCAATTTTTTTTGATCAGCAATACGAACGGTATCGGGCCGACGGCGTTCGCGACGCGGCGTCCAAGGGGTCTGGACGTTGAGCCTGGATTCGCGCGAACGCGTGGACGTCAGTTGCGAAGGAGCGGTCGCCGCCCCGGGGCAACTCGCCGATGCTGTTGAGCCGTGGTGACGGTTTAACCTACGATTCTTGCTAACGCTGATTGGTCTGATCAGGCATCGTCTATTCGGGCGGGACGTTCCCATTTGGAGCGGTCTCGGCGGCAGTCGGATGTTCGAGGTGGATCCGAGCCGGGAAGGGTCCCGCGCTTAGGCCATGGGTAGATTCCGAACCTGCTCTGCGAACATCGATTGCGCCAGTCTGTGTGCGCGCCGCCCGTACTGGGCGTGAGGCTTTACGGCCTGGGTGCCCACCGTCCGTAGGAGGACCCGATGAAAAATATTGATGCTGTCGCAGCCGCTTTCGCCAATCGCAGCTCCGGCTTCGATGGGGAAATTTTGATGCGATTCGTCCAACTCCACAAACACCGAGGGCGCCGTCTGAGATTTGTTTTTGAAGACAGAGTCGTTGCGTTCGGCGTTGCCGACGATGTCTCCTTCGGAGAAGTCGCTCGCGCGCTGAGGGAGCGGTTCCCACGCGGTATGGCAAACCGGTCAGCATCGATTGTCTCCAATCGAGAAGGTCTCTCGTTTGATCTCGCAGCGCGCGGCCAACTGCCTCAAGCTCGATCCCTCACAGGGTAACGCCATCGAAGCCTGGGACGAGACCGGTCCTCGTAAGGGGATTTGAATTCGTCTGGTTGTTTTCGGATTTGTGGGAGACGTGGGCGGACTCGGAACGCGTCTCATTGATGGCGCCGATGACGGATTGGGAGTCTGCCGGTTGAACCAACGCTTCGGCTAGTTCATCGATCGGGTCCCGCCCGTGCGGGTAGAGCTGGTTCCGATCGTCGGAACAGGATTCCGCGAAGGCTAAGTGGACTGCTGCCGGGGTTGGTACTTTGCAATTTCGCGCGCGGGGCGTGACAGAGGGAGGGCGTAGCCCGACCAGAGACACGTCCTGCGCGCGGCGGAAAAGTCATGCCGCCGCCGCGAGGGGCGATGGCGTGAAGTAGGCCTCGTCCGG
>Ga0302325_10027910_pt1 | contig 11688 bp, 12 predicted proteins | sample Palsa_T0_2_FD_201948 | JGI IMG/M metagenome (GOLD analysis project Ga0302325, IMG submission 201948) | Peat permafrost microbial communities from Stordalen Mire near Abisko, Sweden - Palsa_T0_2 | ecosystem: Environmental > Terrestrial > Soil > Palsa > Peat permafrost | place: Sweden: Abisko... | reverse complement strand
GCGCCGCCGCCCCGTCGATCACGCCGGCGGTGTAGAAGTGCTCGCGGACCGTCCGTCGCTCCGGCACGACCACCCGGCAGCCGACCTGGGCGATGATCTCGATGAACCCGGCGAGCTCGAGTCGCCCCATCGCGTCCATCACCGGGCGGCGGCTGACGCCGAACTCCTCGGCGATCTCGACCGTGTTGAGCATCTCCCCGTACGCGGGCCGGCCCGCGATCAGCCGCGCCCGCAGCGCCTCGAACACGAGGTCGGCCTTGGTGCTGATCGCGCCTGGCGCTGGCGCCAGCTCGATCGGGACGCCGAGGATGCCCGCCACGGTCGCGGCGGAAACGCCACCGGACGTCATCGGGATGCCTCGGGCACCTGGGGAGTCGGCGCGGCGACCGGCCAGCGGCGCCACACCCCGTACCAGAGGATCGAGCCGGCGGCCAGGAAGTTCAGCGCGCAGACCGTCATCCACAGGTAGACCGGGTTCGCGGGCGTCCAGCCGCCGCGGCTATCGCCGATCAGCTTCAGCAGGATGAACACGGCGAACCCGAGCAGCCCGATCGTTGCCAGTAGCGCGGCGTCACGGCCGGCGCCGGGGGCGAGCAGGCGCGATGGCCATGCCTCGAAGATCAGCGCCGCCAGCAGCGACGCGGCGATCAGCGCTCCGCACCCGGCCGCGATCTCGGGCACGGTCAGTCCGACCGGGCCCGACAGCAGCAGGAAGGTGCCCCATCCGAGCGCGATCGTCGCCACGTTGCCGGCGACCACTCTGGCCGGGGTCGACGCGATCGCGCCGAACGGACGGCCGCGGAACGGGATGAACACGACGACCGCCCAGACGGCGACGCACAGGGTCCACCCGAGCAGGTTGAACGCGCTCACCGGCCCGCCTGGGTTGCTCAGTCCGAGCGCGGCCTGCGCCGGGGCGGGGACGATCGCGCTCCAGTTGGCGAGCAGCTCGTAGGCGGCCAGGCCGACGATCCAGGACAGCGCGATCGCGGCGATGCCCGAGCCGGCGCTGCCAAGCCGGCGCAGCGGCCAGCGGTCGCAGACGAACGTCAGCAGGATCATCGTCAGGAAGACCAGCGCGGCGAGCGGCAGCGTCCACGGATAGCTGGGGAACGCGGGCCGGCCCGCCGGGTGCCCGGCAACCGCCGGCGTCGTCGACAGCAGGTGCGAGAGGTCGGCGCGGCCGACGATCAGCTGGGCGAGCGCGGTGAGCGCCACCGCGAGTGCCGCGATCAGCGCCGTGTTGAGCAGCCCGGAGGCCGGCCGCGAGTGCGTCGACACCGGCCAGCCGTGCCACCACAGGGCACTGGCGATCAGCAGCGGCAGCGAGAAGGTGGTCACCGCGCCGAGGATCTGCAGCGAGTTGATCGGAGCGATGACGACGCCCAGGATCAGGCACACCGCGATCGCCGTGAGCACGCCGATCACGCCGACGGCGGGTTGGCTGCGCAGGTCGCTGGCGCTCGCGCCCTCGGTCGTTGCGCTGGGAACAGGACTGGGTTGGGTGATGCTCATGGTGCGGCGACCTCCTCAAGGTCACGCTGGCTGGTGATCAGGCGGCGGTCGAGCACCGGCCCGGCCGCCAGGAAGGACGCCGGCGGCTCATGACCCCACCACAGCAGCCCCGTCGTCTGGTACTCGTCCAACGTCCAGTCGACAGGGGGGCGGTCCAGGTCACGGACGTAGTCGCCGGCGTAGAGCTCGATCCGGTTGCCGTCGGGATCGCGGATGTACAAGAAGCAGGCGTCGGTGATCCCGTGGCGACCGGGTCCGTATTCGATCACCGGCAGGCCGGCGTCGGAGACGAGGTCGGCGGCTGCGATCAGCGCGCTCGTGTCTGGAAGCGTGTAGGCGACGTGGTGAAAGCCGATCCGATCGTCGCGACCGATCGCCATGTCGTGGCTGAACGGCCCGCGCCGCAGCCACGCTCGCTGGACCTCTCCATCGTCGTCGATCTGGCGCTCGGACGCGGAGAAGCCCAGCTCCTCCTGCCAGTAGGCGAGCGCGGCGCGCAATTCGGCGACGCGCACGTTGACGTGATCGAGCCGGGCGAGGCCGACGCCGCGCTGCCTGTGCGTGTGGCGCATCGGCAGGTGCGGGCCGTGCTGGTCACGCGTCGGCACCTCGTCCACCTCGTGCTCGAAGTCGACCACATGCCCGCCGGGGGTGAGGACGCGGAGCATCCGCCCGCGTCCCGGTTCCTCGCCGGCTTCACGCCAGCGGTGGGCCAGCCCCAGCCGTTCGTGGATCGCGGCCAGCTCGTCGAGGCGCGGCTCGGCGTCGACGCGGAAGCCGAATGCCAGCAGGCCGTGCTCGTGGTCACGGGTGAGCTTCAGCGACCAGACGTCGAACTCCTGCGGCGCGCGCAGCCACAGCGCGTCGTCGGACTGCGCGAACGCGATGAAACCGAGCGTGTCGCAGTAGAAGTCGCGTGCGCGGCCGAGGTCGGTGACGGCCACCTCGACGTGGCTCAAGCGGTTGATCATGAGCTCAACCTACGGCTGGTCCGCCGCCGCGGCAACAAGCTTCCGAGCATCTCGGATAGCGGCGTCACGCGCGGTCGCGGTGGTCGGCGTAGGAGATCTCGCCGGCGCTCTCACGCTGGTTGAGACCGAGCGCCGCGAGCAGGCGCGAGTTCTCGACGAGCAGCATCCGGACGGGCGTTTCGCCGTCGTTGTAGTGACGGTGCCACACCCACGGCGGCGTGTAGATCAGATCGCCGCGCGTCCAGCGCACGGTGCGCGGGCCGATCTCCGAGTAGCCCTCGCCCTCGATCACGTAGTGCACCGACTCGTGGCGATGGCGCTGCAGGTCGCCCGCGGTCTGCGCGGGAAGCTCCTGGACGTAGAACTCCATCGTCTTGGCGGGGACCTCCAGCAGCACGCCGATGCGGCTGGGGTTACCGGTCATCGCCGGATCCAGCCAGTGCGCGTCCGTCTCCGAATGCACGAGCCGATCCGGCATCGATCCCTCCGGGTCGACGTGCTTGCACTCGGCGGCCTCCTGCAGCCAGGCGTCGAACGCGGTCATACGGCCGTGATCCCGCCGTCGACGACGTGCACGCGGCCGGTGATGAAGCCTGCCGCCTCGGAGGCGAGGTAGACCGCGAGCGCACCGATCTCGTCCGGGCTCCCGAACCGGCGCAACGGGATCCCGCCGAGCTCCTCGGCCTCGAGGGCGTCGAGGTCGACGCCGCGCTGCTTGGCCTGGAAGCCCATGATCTGGCGCCGTCGGGAGGTGTCGATCGGCCCCGGCGCGATCACGTTGAAGGTGATGCCGCGCGGCCCGTACTCCGACACGAGCGACGCCGCCAGCGCGGCGACCCCGGCTCGCATCACGTTGGAGAGGTGCAGTCCGGGCAGTGGCCGAACGACGCCGGCGACCGAGGTGAGGTAGATCACGCGGCCGCCTTTGTCGGTCATCGCCGGCAGCGCCGCGTGCGTCAGCTCGATCGCCGAGCCGAGGATCAGGTGATACGCCGCCAGCCAGTCGGCGTCGGTCAGCGACCCGAAGTCGGCCGGCTTCGGGCCGCCGGTGTTGGCGAACAGGATGTCGAGCCCGCCGAGCGCGTCGGTCGCCTGCGCCACCGCCGCCGCGGCCTGGCCCGGCTTGGTGAAGTCCGCGATCGCGTGGCCGGCGGCGCCGATCTCTTTGGCCACCTCGGCGGTGCGCTTGCCGGTGCCGGTGATGAACACGTCGGCGCCCTGCGTCCGCAGCGCGAGCGCGGTCGCGCGTCCGATCCCGCTGGAGCCGGCCGTGACCAGCGCGCGGTGGCCGGCGAGCCGGAATGGCTGCGCGACGTCAGTTGGCGAGGCGGTGTCAGACGGCAACGCGCTGCCTTGCCGGCTCGCGGTCGTGTGCGTCCGCGGTCAATGTGCGCGAGATTCGGATCGCCGCGCCCCGGACGATCTCGTCGTAGCGGTCGGCCAGTCGCTGCTCCGCGGTGATCGGCACGCTGACACTGACGGCGGCGGTCGTCGCGCCGCGCTCGGTGATCGGCGCGGCGTGACAGCACACGCCTTGCACAGAGCCTTCCCGATCGCGGGCGACCCCGGATCGGAGCGCGCCGCGCAGTTCGAACCGCAGAGCGTCTACCGAGCAGACCGTCCGCTCGGTCAGCGGCCGCAACTCGAGCTGTCCCAGCGTGTGCGTGATCGTCGCCGCGGGCTGGTGGGCGAGGAGTGCCTTGCCGACCGCGGTGGCGTGCGCCGGCAGGCGGCGGCCGACTCCCGACGCCGCGATCCGTGGGCCGGTCTCAGGGGTGACCTTGTCGATGTAGACGACCTCCGCCTGGTCGAGGATCGCCAGATGAATCGTCGCGCCGAGCCGACGGGCCAGACACTCCATCACCGGGCGAGCCACTCCCCGGACCGCGAAGCTGTCGAGCGCGGCGCTTGAGAGGCACAGCAGCTTGACTCCCGGGCGGTAGCGGTTGCCCTCGACGCGTCGCAGCAGCCCGGTGCAGGCGAGCGTGTCCAGCAGGTCATGCGCGGAGGAGCGCGGAATCTCCAGCGCCAGTGCCGCTTCGGTCACGCCCCATTCCGGGGTCTCGCTTGTGAACAGGTCGAGCAGACGGCTCGCCTTGCCAACCGTTCCCAACAATTGCTGCTCTCCTCTCTCGCTCCTACTTAGATACTAGCATCTTAGCTGTGTGCTACGTGCTGACGCCTGGGAGATAACCGTCGACCGCCGCAAGCGATATCCCAGACGCTGCGGCCAACCGGCCCGCGGCGGCGAAGCTGCCCCTATCCCGCCTGCGCGGCGAGCTCGTAGGCGATCTCGCCGATGAGATCCTCCTGTCCACCGACCAATCCCCGCCGGCCGCAGAGGCGAAGGATCTCGCTGCCGGACACGCCGTACGCGGTCGCGGCCCGGCGGGCATGCTCCAAGAAGCTCGAGTAGACACCCGCATGTCCCATCGTCAGCGCCATCCGGTCCAGCACGCACTCGTGGTCCATCAGCGGCCGGACCACCGTCTCGGCGGCATCCGCGATCGCCTCGACGTCGATTCCGGTGACGATCCCGAGCTTCTCCAGCACCGCGACCAGCGCCTCGGTCGGCGTGTTGCCGGCGCCGGCGCCCATCCGCCGGGTGCTGGCATCCACCTGCCGGGCGCCGGCGTCGATCGCCGCGAGCGTGTTCGCGACCCCGCACGCGAGGTTCTCGTGACCGTGGAACCCGACCTCGGCGGCGCCGTCGAGCGCCGCCCGCACCGCGTCGACGCGTTCGGCGACCGCCGGCGGCACCAGCGCGCCCGCGGAGTCGACCACGTAGACGCATTGACAGCCCGCCGCGGCCATGATCCGCGCCTGCTCGGCGAGCACCGCCGCCGGCTGCGAGTGGGCCATCATCAGGAAGCCGACGGTCTCCAGCCCCAGTTCGCGCGCGATCCGGAAGTGCTGCACCGAGATGTCGGCCTCGCTGCAGTGGGTCGCGATCCGGATCACCGACACCCCGAGGTCGGCCGCCGCGCGGATGTCGTCGGCGACGCCGATCCCCGGCAGCAGCAGCGCCGCGATCCGCGCCCGGCGAGCGACGGCGACCGCGCCCGCGATCAGCTCGCGTTCCGGCGTGCTCGAGAAGCCGTACGTGAACGAGCTGCCGCCCAGCCCGTCGCCATGGGCGACCTCCAGCACCGGCACGCCGGCGCCGTCGAGCGCGCGCACGACCGCTCGCACCTGGTCGATGGTGAACCGGTGGCCGATCGCGTGGGATCCGTCGCGCAGGCAGCTGTCGGTCAGCCTGACCGTGCGGGCGGTGGTGGGCGACGCGATCGTCATCCCGCCGTCGCCGTGGTCGTCGCGGTCCGTGCCCGAGCGAGCTCCTCGCCGACCCGCACGGCGGCGGCGGTCATGATGTCGAGGTTGCCCGCGTAGGGCGGCAGAAAGTCGCCGCGTCCCTCCACCTCGAGGAAGATCGAGACCCGGTCGTCGGCGAACTGCGGCGGCACACGCAGGCGATAGCCGGGGACGTAGCCGGCGACCTCGTCGGCGATCGCTTCGATCGAGGCCCGGATCGCGTCGCGGTCGGCGTCCTCGGGGATCGAGCAGATCACGGTGTCACGCATCAGCAGCGGTGGCTCCGCCGGGTTCAGGATGATGATCGCCTTGCCCCGCGCCGCGCCCCCGACCTCCGCGACCGCGCGCGCCGTGGTCTCGGTGAACTCGTCGATGTTGGCGCGCGTGCCAGGGCCGGCCGAGCGCGACGCGATCGAGGCGACGATCTCGGCGTAGGGGACGTCGACGACGCGTCTGACCGCGTGCACGATCGGGACGGTCGCCTGGCCGCCGCACGTCACCATGTTCACGTTGGGGGCATCGAGGTGCGCGCCGAGGTTCACCGACGGCACCACGTAGGGGCCGATCGCGGCGGGCGTGAGATCGATCGCGGTGATCCCGGCGGCGGCGTATGCGGGTGCGTTCGCCGCGTGGACCGACGCGGAGGTCGCCTCGTAGACGACGTCCGGGCGCTCGTCGAGGCCGAGCAGCCAATCGATCCCCCCGGCGCTCGTCTCAAGGCCCGCCGCCCGGGCGCGGGCCAGCCCGGCGCTGGCGGGATCGATCCCGACCATCCAGCCCGGCTGCACGCTGTCAGAACGCAGCAGCTTGACCATCAGATCGGTGCCGATGTTCCCGGAGCCGACGATCGCCGCCCGCAACACGGCGCTCATGCGGTCGCTCCGGCAAACACGATCGAGACCTCGCCGAGGCCCGCGAGCACGCCGCGGAAGCGATCGCCTGCGGCGACGGGCACCATCCGGGTGCAGGCGCCGGACAGGATCACCTGGCCCGGCTCGAGCCGTTCGCCGAGCGCCAACAGCGCGTTGGCCAGCCACGCGACGCTCACGCAGGGGTCGCCCAGCACCGCGCTGGAATGCCCGCGCTCGATCAGCTCCGTGCCGCGCCACAGCTCCGCGGCGACGTCAGCGGGCTCGAGCTCCCGCAGGGGACGGGCTACCGTGCCGAGCACGAACCCGGCCGACGAAGCCGCGTCGGCGACCGTGTCGGCGAGGCGGATCCGCCAGTCGCGGACGCGGCTGTCGACGAGCTCGATCGCCGGCGCGACGTCGGCGGTCGCCCGCCGGACGTCGTCGGCGGTGACGTTCGGTCCCGGCAGCGGCGCCGCCAGCCGGAAGGCGAGCTCGAGCTCGACCCGCGGCGCGATGTACCGGCCGACGTCGATCACCGCCCCGTCATCGAGCTGCATCTCGTCGAGCAACGTTCCGTAGTCAGGCTGATCGACGCCGAGCTGCTGCTGGACGGCGGGCGAGGTCAGGCCGATCTTGTGGCCGACGACGCGGGCGCCCGCCGCGGTCCGCGCGTCGACGTTGCGTTGCGCGATCGCGTAGGCGTCGCTGATGCTGAGCGCGGGCTCGGACTCGGTCAGCGGCGCGATCGGCAGGCGCTGCTCACGAGCCGTGCGAAGCGCGAGCGCGTACCGATCGAGCTCGCTGGTGGGCAGGGTCTCGTTGATCATCGCCGGCATCGTCACGGCCGGGGTGCGGCTGGCACAATGGGATGTCCCGCTGAGTGGGATCGATCTGTTGCAGAGCTCGACGACCGATGCTGTGCTCGACCGCGCGTTCCGGCTGTTGGACGCGTTTCGCGCGCGGCACCCCAGAACCTGACGCTGGACGAGTTGACGGCGCGCAGCGGGCTGCCCCGCTCGACCGCGCACCGTCTCGCCGGGCAGCTGGAGCGGCTTGGCGCGCTCGAGCGCTCACGCCGGGGGTGGCGCCTGGGGATGACGCTGTTCGAGCTCGGTCAGTTGGTTCCGCGCCAGCAGCGCCTGCGCGACGTCGCGATCGCACATGGAGGATCTGTACGAGGCGACGAGGGAGACCGTTCAGCTCGCGGTGCTCGACGACGGGGAAGTTCTGTACGTCGAGATCATCTCCGGGCACCGGCGGGTCCCGACTCCGTCACGGCGCGGAGGGCGGATGCCCGCGCACTGCACCGCGCTCGGTAAGGCGATGCTGGCGTTCTCCGCCGACGCCGGCCAGGACTGGATCGCACAGCACCCCAAGCTCCCGGCCCGGACCGCGCGTACGCTGACCGATCCGGCGCTGCTGCGGCGTGAGCTGCACGACATCCGGCGACTCGGACTCGCCTACGACCGCCAGGAGGCCGAGAACGGGCTGGTGTGCGTCGCCGCGCCGCTGCTCAATGCCGACGAAAGGGCGCGCGCCGCGCTGTCGGTGTCGATGCCGGCCGGCGGCCGGATCCAGCCGGCCCAGGCCGCGCCCGCCGTGCACGCCGCCGCACGTGCGGTGTCCCGAGATCTGCGGCACCTGGCGGGTTGAGCTCGCTCCAGCCAGCAGGTGCGTCGCGGCCGGCGCGAGCGCGATCGTTCATCGCCAACCCAGCAGCGCGTGAAGGTCGCGTCAGCCCCGGGCGAACGCCGCGAGCAGCGCCGTCAGGACACGTTCGCGCGTCGGGTCGCGGAGCGCCTGCGCCGTGTAGGCGCGAGCCGCCGGACCGCTCTGCTGGGCGAGCGTCGGCGACTCGGCTCAGGGTCGGCCGGGGATCCTCGTCGGCCGTGAGACGCTTGCCCCACTCACGCGACAAAGACGTCATCACCGGGCCGGGCTGAAAGTTGGTGACGAGCACGTTCCACGGCGCGAGCTCGACCGCCAGCGCCTGGGCGACGGTCTCGAGCGCCGCCTTGGACGCAGACCGGCGCGGAGATCCTCGTCGTGCGCGTGGTCACCGACGGTCGCGTGCACCGCGTGACCCCGGCGCGCGAGCGCGCGAGCCGTCGCGAACCCGATGCCCTCCGCCGACGGGCGGCCAGTGATCATGATGACCCGGCGCGCACGCAACCCGCGGGCATCGTACCGTCAGTCGGCTCAGTGAAGTTCTGAGTCGACGATCGATGGCCGGTGAGCGCCGAGGAAGAAGATCCCGGGGAGGCCCGGGGTCTGAAATCCGTCGTTGACGTTGTGGGTCAGGCGGCTGCCGCGGATCGAGAGCGTGCCGGTGCGGTCGTCTGAGACGAAGAAGATCGCGCCGCCGCCCTCGTTGGCGTGGTTGTCGGTGAAGGTGCTTGCGAAGATCCGCAACGTCATCCGGTCGCCGTCGTTGTAGATCGCGCCGCCGCTGCCGCCCCCCGCTGTTCCGTTGCGTGCCGGGTTGGCGCCGTGACCGATCGCCCGGTCCGACGTGAAGGTGCTGTCGCTGATGGTCCACGAGACTCCGATGCTGCTCAGCGCCCCGCCGTTGCTGCACACGTTGTCGCTGAAGTGGCTGTTCGTGACGTTGACGGGCAGGGAGTGGTACTGGGAGAGCGCGCGGACGGCGCCGCCGCCGAGGTCTGGCCCCGTCGCGTCGCAGCGGTTGCGCGTGAAGGTCGAGTCGATGATGCGGAGCCGCCCGCCGCGGTCAAAGATCGCGCCGCCGCCGCCGCCGTCAAATCGCTGGCCGGTGGAGTTGCCCTCAGTCAGGCCAAGTCGCTTGATCGTCAGTCGCGGCGTGGCCTGGTCCTGACAGTGCGACGTGGTCCACTGCTGTCGGGGGTCGCAGGTGTCGAGATACAGGATCCGCCGGCGTCCCTGGCCGCTGAGGGTCACCAGCCCGCCACCGTCGATGACGACGCGCTGGCTGCGGTTGAACACCTTGGCGGTCGCCCGCATCCGGATCGTGACCGGGGCAGCGCCACAGGAGAAACCGATCACGCCGCCGTGACGGACGGCTGCGACCACTCTCGCAGAGGTGCAACTGGTCGGGGTTCCGTCGCCGATGACGAAGTCAGCACGCGCCGACCCGGCGCCGGCCAGCGCCAGCGCTCCCACGCACACCGATAGCCGCACGACGCGACGGGCCACACCCCCAGGATGCACGACAAGTCCACGACATGCGATCAGGCTCCTCGGCCGACGGTCACACCGCGGTCACCTCGATGACCAATCGTTCGTCTCACGCTTGCCTGCGGGCGCTCGCCGTCGGCGGCGTTGCGGCGGCCGCGCTCGCGGCCGCTCGCCGCGCCCGCCTCTGCGGCGATGCCGGCGACGGCGTCGTGCAATGGCATCAGCTTCTCAGTGCTGCACAACGACAGCTCCGGCGGCGTGATCCTGCCCAACGGCAAGTACACGGTCTCAAGCCCGAACCTCGACTGCAAGGCCGCTTCGAACTCCTTCACCACCTTCCTGAACAAGTACAACCACGCGATCCCGACCCTCAACGACCGCGACCCTCACGGGATGTAGCCGGGCTCAGCGGTCGTTCCAGCCGGCGCCGGTCGCTGCGTACTCCTCGACCCGTGCCTGCATCAGCGCCTTCAGGAGCTCGATCGGCAGATCGCGCTCGTAGGGGAGTTTGATGAAGCCCGCGCCGGCCTCATAGCCAGCAGCCTCAACTGCGGCCTTCTGGGTGGCGAAGAAAGGTGGCGGGAACCGCAGCGAGCAGTGGTTCTTGAAGTTCTGAAGCATCCACAGGCTCGTGTTCTTGCCGCGGACGTACACCGGCAGGTTCCACTTCAGTTCTTCCCGCGCCTCCGGGTCGGCATCGAGGCTCAGCTCCCGGAGCGCCTCGAGGTGCGGCCGTTGGACGTCGTTCAATTGAGCGAAGAAGTCATCGACGCTTGACCGCTTGGGCATCGGCATGGCGTCAGCGTACCCCTGTCACCTGCGTACCTGCAATCCGAGACGTCATCACCAACGGCGACCAACAATCCGAGGTCGTCGAGCCCGCGGAATGGCCGGACCGCTCTGAGATACGGCGACGTGGGGTGCGTGGCATCGAGACTCGGGACTGCCGCGAGTCTTTCCTGCCGTCGGTCGAAGAGATGCCGGCGCGCCTTGGAGTCGATGCCGGTTGTGATGAGGTTGAGGAACTGCCTCATACTCGCTGGCTGAGCCTGGGGGTGTGGCTGGAACGAGTGGGCCCGAGAACTGGGGCGCGCTGCTGCGACTGGCGATGAACGTTCTCAGCATTCGGTTGGGGCTGGCGGGCCGCGGCCAGTGCCGCTACTTCTGTCCGGGTAGCCCGCCGTCGCTCACCGCCGGTCAGTTGCCGGTCCGATGCCATTTGGTTGAGCGACGCGCACCGGTCCGCTTGACGGCGCCGTCGGATTCAAGCTGCTTGAGGACCCTCAGCACGGCGTCAGCACTACCGCCGGTCTGTGCGCGGATCTCCGAAGCCGCAACACCGTCGGTGGTGACGAGTCTGACGACGCTCTCCGGCGTGAGCACCTTGGCGGGGGCGCTGGCGCCGTTGGTGGTGGTCGCTCGGCGTGTTCTGCGGCGGCGGGTGGTTCGGCGAGCGGTTGCTCGAGGTGCGGGTCGGGATGAGTCTTCGAGCGCCTGTAGCGCCTGGATGGCTTTGTTGAGCTTGTCGCGCTCGGCTGTCAGTTGACCGATTGTTGCGTTGATGTCCACTTGAGACCTCGGCTGTTGGTGATGAATGAAACGAGATACGTGCGTACCTGCTGGTTACCGAGCACGTCCGCATCACGATAGACGGGATTGGGGCGCGCCCGCGTCGTCCGGGAAACATTGCGCTCACTCGCGCACAGGTCGATATCTAGCAGCCAGACCGATTGTCGCCCAACTCGGCGGTACATGGTCGACTTCCGCTCTCCGTTGTCGCCCGCCTGACGGGAGTGCGGGCAAAGGACCAGTCGGCGGTGTGCGGACCGGGGTCAGGGGGCGCCGCCGCCTGGGCGGTGGGTTACATCTGCCCGATGCGCATG
>Ga0302325_10027909_pt1 | contig 11688 bp, 12 predicted proteins | sample Palsa_T0_2_FD_201948 | JGI IMG/M metagenome (GOLD analysis project Ga0302325, IMG submission 201948) | Peat permafrost microbial communities from Stordalen Mire near Abisko, Sweden - Palsa_T0_2 | ecosystem: Environmental > Terrestrial > Soil > Palsa > Peat permafrost | place: Sweden: Abisko... | reverse complement strand
ATCTTCTGGCCCGGATGCGGACCGCTCTCGGTGAAGGGGGCCAGCTCGCATTTCAAGTCCCCTCGAATTTTCGACACCCTTCGCACCTGCTGGCTCTCCAAGTTGCCAACGAGGCGCCGTTCATCGACGAACTCGACGACGTGCCCGAAGACCGCGGTCGGTATGTTCTCTCACCCGAGATCTACGCCGATCTCCTCTATGAGCTCGGCGCCAAGGACCAGGTCGTGCGCATGCAGGTCTACGGTCACGAGCTTTCCTCGACGGCCGATGTCGTCGAGTGGGTGATGGGAACGCTTCTCACGCCCTATCGCACCCGGCTCAGTCCCGAGCTCTTCAGCGAGTTTGTCGATCGGTACCGGGAGCGTCTTCTCGAAGAGCTCGGGGACCGGGAGCCCTACTTCTACGGATTCCGGCGCATCCTCTGCTGGGCTCGCTTCAATTGAACGCCGCGGGAACGGCTCGGTGAACCGGCGCGACCCTGGCCCGTCCGGGAGCATCCGGATCGCCCCCTCCGTGCTTTCCGCCGACTTCGGTGCGCTCGCCGAACAGGTCGGGGAGGTGGCGGCCTCGGCCGATTGGCTGCATGTCGACGTGATGGATGGGCACTTCGTGCCCAATCTGACCATCGGCCCGCCCGTGGTCGCTTCGCTCCGGCGGCACAGCCCGATGTTCTTCGACTGCCACCTGATGATGACCGATCCGGGCAAGTACCTCAGGGACTTCGCCGATGCCGGGGCGGACGGATGCACGGTGCATGTGGAGATCGGCGACACGCCGGCCCTGATCGCCCAGATGCGTGACCTCGGGCTGCGCGCCGGCCTGGCCCTGAACCCGGACACACCCTTCGATGCCGTCGCCCCGTTCCTCGACCGCGTCGATCTGGTGCTGTGCATGACCGTGTTCCCCGGTTTCGGGGGACAGGAGTTCATGGCCGAAGTGCTGGACAAGGTGCGTCTGGTCCGTCGGGCCGTCGCCACCGGCTCGTTGCCGGTCGACATCGAGGTGGACGGTGGTATCGATGTCGTCACTGCACCGCAAGCCTCCGCCGCCGGTGCCAACGTCTTCGTCGCCGGGAGCGCGATATTCGGCCATGAACGTCCCTGGGAGGCCGCCGATCAGATCCGGGCCTCCATTCTCGAACACGTGCAGTGAGACGGACGCGGGCCAGCGGATCCGGGTCGGCTCGGCCCCGGATGTGACGCTTCGGTGACGCAGGCAAACTTCGTGATCACTGGGGGACGTCCAGAAGAATTGTTCTCGCTTCTGCGTTACATCCAACGAAATCGGGCAACGCGGATGTGATACTCACCCCGTGAAGCGAGCGGTGGTCGTCGGTGGAGGAGTCCTCGGGACGTGGCATGCGTTGGAGCTCTGCCGAGCCGGGATGACCGTCGCGCATCTCGAGGCCGATGCCGCTCCGGTGGGTGCATCGGTGCGCAACTTCGGCCTGCTCTGGGTGAGTGGCCGGCGCAATGGCGCCGAACTCGACGCAGCGGAGCGTTCTCGTCACCGTTGGGAAGAAGTGGGACACGACATCCCCGGCATCGGATTCCGGGCGACCGGTTCGTTGACCCTGGCGTCCACCGACGGTGAGCGCAAGGTCATGGAGGAATTCGCCCAGCATCCGGACGCCGCCCGACGGGGGATCTCCTTCGTCGAGCCCGATGAGCTGGTGGCCGTCAACCCGGTGGTGCAAGGCGAAGTCACCGGCGGTCTGTACTGCACGCAGGACGCCGTGGTCGAACCCCGGCTGGCCCTGGGCGCCATGCGGAACTATCTGTCGGCCCGGGACTCGTACGCATTCCACCCCGGACGTCGCGTCGTCGGATTCGAAGACCATGCCGTGCTGGACGCCACCGGCACGCGTTGGGACGCCGATCTGGTCGTCGTGGCCACCGGGGCGGCCTTCGACCACCTCCCTGGCACCGAGGTCCTGGCGCCGCGCCTGCGTCGGGTTCGTCTCCAGATGATGGAAACCGAGCCTTTTGCGAAGACATTGACCACCTCCCTGGCCGACGCAGACTCGTTGCGGTACTACCCGGCGTACGACGTGGTCCCCCTGGAGCCGTTGGGATCGCAGAGCCCCGTGGCCGCGGCGCATCACCTGCAGCTCCTCCTGGTGCAGCGCGCCGATGGCGGCCTGACCATCGGCGACACGCACGCGTACGGTGAACCGTTCGACTTCGCGTTGGCCGAAGACCCCTCCATCGAACTGCTGGCGCGGGCGGAGAGGCTGCTCGGTACCCAACTTCCCCCGGTCGCCCGGCGCTGGGAGGGCGTCTACGCGCAGTGCACCGATGGCGACGTCTGTGCGCGCGCCGAGCTCAGCCCCGGGGTGTGGATGGTCACCGGGCCCGGTGGTCGGGGCATGACGTGCGCTCCCGCCATTGCGGCCGACACGTTGACGGCAGCCGGAGTGCTCTGACGTGATCGGCCCCTACGCCTTGGCCGTCCTCGATATGGCCGGCACGACCGTGCGTGATGACGGCGTTGTCGACGAGGCCTTCACCACGGCTCTCGTATCGGTGGGCGTCCTTCCGGACACCCCGCGGTTCGCGGCAGCGGAGGTGTACGTGCGCGACACCATGGGCCAATCGAAGGCAGACGTGTTCGCCGTGCTCCTTGATCCCGATGAGGCCAAACGAGCCACCGATGAATTCGCGCGCGCCTACGAGCGCATCGTGGCCGAGGGACGGGTGCAACCGATGGCTGGTGCACGCGACGTCTTCGCGACACTGCGGGCGCGTGGCGTCAAGGTGTGCTTGACGACCGGGTTCGCTCCGAGCACGCGCGATGCACTGCTGGCGTCGTTGGACTGGGGCAAGGAGATCGATCTCGCGCTCTCCCCGGCCGATTGCGGGCGGGGGCGCCCGGCGCCCGACATGATCATCGGCGCCATGGACCGCCTGGGCGTCGCCGACGCCGGCGCGGTGGCCGTGGTGGGGGACACCACGAGCGACCTCGAAGCGGGGACCAACGCCGGTGCGCGCGCCGTCATCGGCGTCCTCAGCGGCGCGCACGACCGGGCGACCCTCGAGGCCGCGCCGCACACCGATCTCATCAACGACGTGACTGAGCTCATGGGAGTCCTTACCCGCAGCTGATCGACCGCAGCTTTGCCTGAAGTGCATATCGACCCAAAGCGAAAGGAAACAAACGAATGAAGATACGTCTGCGCGCCGCTTTTTCGGGCGTCGCTGCTCTCACCGTCGGTGCTGCCGCATTCAGCGGCATTGCATCGTCGACGGCGAGCGCGGCGGTGAATCCGTCGAAGGCGACCTCCGCCGCTGCGTTCGGCGGGATGTCCGGACTGATCAAGGCGGCCAAGAAAGAGGGGACGCTCAACGTCATCACCCTCCCCGCCGACTGGGCCAACTACGGCAACATCATCAAGGACTTCGAGAAGAAGTACGGCATCAAGATCAACTCGGAGAACCCCGACGGCACCAGCCAGGACGAGATCAACGCGGTCACGTCCGAGAAGGGCCAGTCTCGTGCGCCCGACGTTCTCGACATGGGCACGTCGTTCGCCCTCACGGCGGCCACGGACGGTCTGCTCGCCCCCTACAAGGTGGCGAGCTGGAGCGACATCCCCTCGACAGCGAAGGCGGCCAACGGCGACTGGTTCGATGACTACGGCGGGTACGTGGCGATCGGGTACAACTCCAAAGTCGTGAAGGACCCACCGACATCGTTCGCCGACCTGCTCAAGCCCGAGTACAAGAACCAGGTTGCGCTCAACGGGAACCCGACGCAGGCCGGCGCGGCCTTTGCCGCCGTCTACGCGGCGGCGTTGGCCAACGGCGGCTCGTTCGGCAACATCGCACCCGGGGTGGCGTACTTCAAGAAGCTCACCCAGGCCGGGAACTTCGTGCCCGTCACCGGGAGTGAGTCGACGGTCGAGAGCGGGCAGACCCCCATCCTGATCTGGTGGGACTACCTCGAAGAGTCCGAGGTGGCCAAGCAGTTCCCCGGCTGGAAGGTGGTCATCCCGACCGACGGCCACTACGCCGCCTACTACAGCCAGGCCATCAGTGCGACGGCCCCGCACCCGGCGGCGGCCCGACTCTGGGAGGAGTACCTCTACACCACGACCGGCCAGAACCTGTGGCTGCAGGGCTCGGCCCGGCCGATTGAGCTGGCGAGCCTGGTGAAGAACGGCACCGTGGACAAGCAGGCCCTGTCCTCGCTTCCCGCAGCGCCGAAGGGTGCCATCACCTTCCCGAGCGTGGCGCAGACGACCGCAGCCGAGAACGTGGTCTCGCAAGGCTGGGCCGCGGCGATCGGCGGGTGACCACCGCGGCTCCTGAGCAGGTCCCGTCGCGGCGGCGTGCGCGTCAGGCGTTCGCCGCCGCGGCGGGGCTGGTGCCGTTCGGCATCTACACCGTGCTCTTCTTGGGCGTGCCGGTCGTCGCCGTCGTGGTCTCGGCGTTCCGGAGCCCTTCGGGGGGATGGACGCTGCACAACGTGTGGATCGCCTCGCACGGGATCTACGCCCACGGCTTCGTGATGACGATCGAGATGGCACTCTTGACCTCTGTCGGGCCGGGCATCGCCGGGCTGGTGGTCGCCCACGCCGTGCTGACTTCGCGCGGCCGGATCCTGCGCCGCGTCGTCTCGACCGCGTCGGGTGTCTTCGCACAATTCGGCGGCGTGCCCCTCGCCTTCCTCTTCATAGCCACCCTCGGGAGTACGGGCCTCCTCACCGGCTGGCTGAAGGCGGCGGGATTCGATCCCTATGACCACGGTTTCGACCTGTACACCTTTTTCGGCGTGTCGATCGTCTACACGTACTTCCAACTGCCGCTCATGGTGCTCATCATCACGCCCGCACTCGAGGGGCTGCGCCCGGCTTGGCGTGAGGCGGCATCGGGGTTGGGTGCCCGCAGCTGGGAGTACTGGAGGTATGTGGGCGGCCCCGTGCTCCTCCCGTCGTTCCTGGGCGGCGTGCTCCTCTTGTTCGGCAGCGCGCTCTCGGCCTACGCCACCGCCCAGGCGCTGACGAGCGGCAGCATCCCGCTCACCGCCATTCAGATCGGTTCGTTCCTCAACGGCAACGTCATCCCCGGCGAGCAGAACGTCGGGAAGGCCCTCGGCGTGGGCCTGATCCTGGTGATCGGCGTGGCGATGGTGTTCTACTCCATGCTCCAGAAAAGGGCCTCCCGATGGTTGCAATAGGCGAAGTCAATGTCCTGATGGACACGACGGGCCCGCCGCGTCGAGCGGCTCGCCGACCTACCCGATCGCGGTTGGCCGACCGGTTGCTCTCCATCTCGTGGTGGCGGGGGATCGTCCTCGTATGCACGGGCGCCTTCTTCCTCATCCCGCTCTACGCCGCCCTGCGCTTCTCGCTCCAGACCTTCTCGGGTGGCTTCAGCTTCTCCGCCTTCGGGGCCATTCCGAGCCAGCAGGGGTTCACCGCCGCCCTGAGCCTGTCCGTCCGTCTTGCCGTCGTCACCACGCTCATCACGCTCGGCCTCATGGTGCCCACGTCTGTCTACGTCCACCTGCGGCTGCCACGGCTCCGGCGGACCTTTGACGGGATCACGATCGTGCCCATCGTGATCCCACCCGTCGTCCTCATCGTCGGCGTGCTCCAGGTGGCCCCGACGTTCCTCAAAAGCACGCCGTACCTGTTGGCGCTGATGTACGCCATCCTCGCCATGCCGTTCGTCTACCGCTCCCTCGATGCGGGATTGCGGGCCATCGACTTGAAGACGCTGGTCGAGGCATCCCGCTCGTTGGGTGGTCGATGGGGCTCGACCCTGTGGCGGGTCATCATGCCCAACTTGCGGACCGGGCTGCTGTCGGCCACGGTGCTCACGGTGGCACTCGTGCTCGGCGAGTTCACGATGGCGAGTTTGGACCTCTACCAGACGGTCCCGGTGTGGATCTACAACTTCGCCCAGGATGACGGGCATGTGTCGACGGCGGTCTCGCTGTTGGCGTTGGTGGTGACCTGGGTGGTACTCCTGGTGATCTCGTCATTCGACCTGCGCCGTATCAGGCGGACAGCTCAGATTCGAAAGGACGCGTGACGTTGACCACGAATACGGCGACGAACGGGAACACAGAGCACATCGGGGCGACGGTGGAGCTGGGCGGGCTGCGCCGGCGCTTCGGGGCCACGCAGGCACTGGACGGCTTCACCCTGACGCTCCAGCCCGGCGAGCTGGTGGCTCTGCTCGGACCGTCGGGATGTGGCAAGACCACGGCCCTGCGCGTCCTGGCGGGCTTCGAGACGGTGGACTCGGGTCAGGTTCTGGTCGACGGGGTGGACCAGTCGCGCATTCCGGCGCAGAAGCGGGACATGGGCATGGTCTTCCAGAGCTACAGCCTGTTCCCGAACATGACGGCTCTGGACAACGTGGCGTTCGGCCTGCGGATGCGCAAGATGGGGAGCAAGGCCCGGCGCGCCCGGGCGCTCGAGCAGCTGGACCTGGTCGGGCTCGAGAGCGAAGCGGCGAAGTACCCGCATCAGATGTCGGGTGGGCAGCAACAACGGGTCGCCCTTGCCCGCGCTCTGGCCATCGAGCCGCGGGTGCTCCTCCTCGATGAGCCACTCTCGGCCCTAGACGCCAAGGTGCGCGTCCAGCTGCGGGAGCAGATCCGCGTGCTGCAGACCCGCCTCAAGATCACCACGCTGTTCGTGACGCACGATCAGGAGGAGGCGCTCTCCATGGCGGACCGGGTGTGTGTGATGCGGTCGGGGCGTATCGAGCAGGTGGACACGCCGTCGGTGCTCTATGCCGCCCCGTCCACGGCGTTCGTCGCCGAATTCGTGGGGACGATGAACCGGATCCCCGGGGTCATCGACCAGGGCCGGGTGAGCCTGTTGGGAACCACCGTGGACATCCGTGCCGTGGCGGGACCGGATCATGGGGCCCGGGCGTCGGGGTCCCCGGTCGACGTGCTGGTCCGCCCCGAGGGGCTCGCGGTCACGCCGGCGCCCCACGGGCGCGGCCTCGTCATGACCACGACCTTCCTGGGCTCGGTCACCCGGCTGGGCGTGCTCCTCGACGAGGACGTGATGGTCTACGTGGACCAGCCGAACTCGGCGCCCCAGGTGCCCGTGGGGACGGCGGCCGAGGTCACCCTGACCGAGCGTGACGTCATGGTGTCGGACCCGACGTCGCCTGGCACGGCACAGGTGGCCGGGGCCAGCGAGGTCGCCGTCTGACCTGGGTCTCTCGACAAAAACTGAAACGTGTTCTAGTATTGAGGGTGGCCGTTGGAGCGCCCAGCGCCAGATCGGAACCACCATGGACGGTGCGGAGAGCGGCGACAGCACGTACATGGACCAAGCCATGGCGGCGGCCGACGCGGTGCGGGGCACCACCTCGCCCAATCCCTGGGTGGGTTGCGTCGTCGTGTCGGGGGCGGACCCGACGCAGGTGTTCGAGGGCGCGACCGCCCCTCCCGGGGGCCCGCACGCCGAGGTGACCGCGCTGAACCGGGCCGGCGAACGGCACGCCCGGGGGGCGACATTGTTCACGACGCTCGAGCCGTGCTCCCACCACGGGCGGACGCCACCCTGTACCGAGGCCATCATCGCCGCCGGGGTGGCCCGCGTGGTGATCGGCGTCGAGGATCCCGACCCGAAGGTGGCGGGGAGCGGCGTGGCAGCCCTGCGTGCGGCGGGGATCGAGGTGGCGGTGGGCCTGGGGGAGGCGGACGTCACCGAGCAACTGGCGCCGTATCTCAAGCACCGCAGGACCGGGCTGCCCTGGGTCGTGCTGAAGATGGCCGCCAGTCTCGACGGACGCACGGCGGCGCCCGATGGCACCAGCCGCTGGATCACCGGGGAGGAGGCCCGCCGCGACGTCCACCGGCTCCGGGCCCGCTCGGACGCGGTCCTGGTCGGGGCGGGAACGATCCGGGCCGACGATCCCGAATTGACGGTCCGGTTGGGAGATGGGCCGGCCCCCCGGCAGCCGCTGCGGGTGGTGCTCGGGGAGGCCCCGCCAGGGGCAAAGGTGCACCCCGCACTCGAGCTCTCGGGTCCGTTGGAGGACGTGCTGGCCGAATTGGGTCGGCGGGGCGTGCTCCAGCTCCTCGTCGAGGGCGGGGCCTCGGTGGCCCACGGGTTCCATGCGGCGGGACTGGTAGACCGCTATGTGTTGTATCTCGCCCCGGTGCTCTTTGGTGGCGATGACGGTCGACCGCTTTTCGCGGGCCCGGGAGCTGGCACAATTGGTGAAGTACGGAGAGGAAAGTTGGTCTCGGTGGAACGACTGGGCGATGATCTGCGAGTGGAGGTGACAGCCTGATGGGCTTCTCTGAGGTGAAGGAAGCGATCGACGCCATCGGGCGCCTGGGCATGGTCGTCGTGGTGGACGACGAGGACCGCGAGAACGAGGGCGACCTGGTCATGGCGGCCGAGGCGGCCACCCCCGAGAACATTGCGTTTTTCCTGGCCCACACGTCGGGCGTGATCTGCGTGCCGCTGCTGCCCGAGCGGGCCGACGCCCTCGAGCTGCCGCTCATGGTCACCGCCAACACCGAGGCCCAGCGCACGGCCTTCACGGTGAGCGTCGACTTCCGGCACGGCACGACGACGGGGATCTCGGCCACCGACCGGTCGTCCACGATCGGCGCTCTGATCGACCCCGGGACGAGGCCGAGCGACCTGAACCGGCCCGGTCACATCTTCCCGTTGCGCTATCGCACCGGAGGCGTGCTCAAGCGGGCCGGGCACACCGAAGCCACGGTCGACCTCAGCCGGGCGGCCGGCCTCTCCCCGGCGGGCGTCCTGTGCGAGATCATCACCGAGGACAAGTCCGAGATGGCCCGGCTACCGGACCTGGAACGGTTTGCCAAGAAGCACGACCTCCCTATTATCTCGATTGCCGACCTGATCCGGTACCGCCGTCGGAACGAGAAGCTCGTGCGGCTGGTCTCCGAGGCCAGGATCCCGGCGCAGGGTGGCGAGTTCCGGGCGTACGTGTACGAGTCGGTCCTCGACGGCGAGCAGCACCTGGCGCTGGTCATGGGCGAGGTGGCCGGTCACGAGGACGTGCTCGTGCGCGTCCACTCCGAATGCTTGACGGGGGACGTCTTCGGATCGTTGCGGTGCGACTGCGGGCCGCAGCTGCGGGCCTCGATGGACCGTATCGAGGCGGAAGGTCGCGGCGTGCTGATCTACCTGCGCGGGCACGAGGGCCGCGGCATCGGTCTCGGGCACAAGATCCGCGCCTACCAGTTGCAGGAGGAAGGACACGACACCGTCGATGCCAACCTGCAGCAGGGTCTGCCGGTGGACAGCCGCGAGTACGGCATCGGGGCCCAGATGCTGGTCGATCTCGGCGTGACGACGATGCGTGTGATGACGAATAATCCGGCCAAGTACGGCGGCCTCGAAGGATTCGGCCTCGATATCACCGAACGCATCCCGTTGCAGCTGACGGCCAATCCGGAGAACATCGCGTACCTGCGGACCAAGCGCGAGCGCATGGGCCACCTCCTGCACGGGCTCGACGACGTCCTCTGATCTGATGGCGATCTGATGGCAGGCGCAGACCTGATGGCGCTGCCCGAGGGGGCCATCGATGAAGTGGCGTCACGGGTCGGGACGTCGCTGCGCGGCGAGCACAACGGGACCGGATTGCGCGTCGGCATCGCCTGCGCCCTCTTCAACGGCGGAATCTCGGTGCGGCTCGTCAACGGCGCGCTCGAAGGTTTGGCCGAGGCGGGCACCGACCGCAACGACGTGACGGTGGCGTGGGCCCCGGGCGCGTTCGAGCTCCCGTTGGTGGCGCGCGCATTTGCGGCGACTGGGAAGGTTGACGCCGTCCTCTGTCTCGGAGCGGTGATCCGTGGTGAGACCGGTCACTACGACTTTGTGGCCGGGGAGTGCGCGTCGGGCATTCAGCAGGTACAGCTCTCGACCGGGGTGCCGGTCGTGTTCGGCGTCTTGACGACCGACACGCTGGAGCAGGCGCTGGCCCGTTCCGAGCCCGACCAGTCGAACAAGGGCCGCGAGGGGGCGTTCACTGCTATCGAGATGGTGCGCCTGCTGCGGACGGGCCCGCTGTCCTGATCTTCGGTCGACGTCCGGTCGTTGCCGAGAACTAAGGTTCGGGTGGGTCGGGTCCAAGGCGGATTGGCCGAAGCATGAATGGTGCTTTCGCACCCAGAGAGGTGGTGCTCCATGGCTCTCGGAATCTATTTCCCTCACGAAGGCTTCACGCCCGAGAAGTACAGCAGCGCGCTGAAGAAGCTCGATGAGGCCGGTGCGGGTAAGCCCAAGGGCCGCACCTATCACTGCGCACTGGAATCGGACGGTGCGATCCAGATTTTCGACATCTGGGAATCACAGGAGGACTTCGATGCCTTCGGAGCGGTTCTTGTGCCGATCCTGTCCGAGCTGGGCGTCACGCTCGCGGAGCCGATGGTGGCGACGGTTCACAACGTGATCACCGGGTAGCCCAAGTATGCGGTTCGGTACCACCGTTCGCAGGTCACTGGTCGCGCTCGCGTTCGCCTGCGTCGGGGTGTTGGTCTTGGGCGCAGCGCCCGTCAATGGCGCGGTCGCCCCGGCGACACCTGGCTATTGGCTGGCTGCAGCTGACGGGGGCGTGTTCTCCTTCGGTGCGCCGTTCTATGGCTCCGGGGTGAGGCCACCACCCGGTGTGTGCGACTTCTCTCCGCAATCGCCCAGCGACCTCGAGGGGACAATGGGGTGCGATGCCATCGCATCGACACCGAGTGGGAACGGCTACTGGCTGCTCAACGCCTTCCGGTCAGCCACGGCCTTCGGTCAGGCCGGGCAAGCCCTCCAGTCGGGCTGCACGAGCCTGAACGGAGCGACCGGGCAGTGGACCGCCCTTGCTTCGTCGCCGACCGGAAACGGATTCTTGGTGACAAGCACCAACGGGGGCGTCATGGGGTGCGGTGACGCGGTGTCCTTCGGCGGACCGGTGACAGAATCCCTCAACCAACCGATCGTCGCAATCGCGGCGACGCCCGACGGCAAGGGCTATTGGCTCGCCGCGGCAGACGGCGGGGTCTTCTCGTACGGGGACGCTACGTTCTACGGCTCGATGGGCGGAGTGTCCATCAACGCGCCGGTCGTCGGGATCGCGGCGACGCCCGACGGCAAGGGGTATTGGCTCGCCGCAGCCGACGGCGGCGTGTTTTCGTTCGGCGATGCCGCCTTCTACGGCTCGATGGGCAGCGTGTCTCTCAACGCGCCGGTCGTCGGAATCGCGGCCACACCGGACGGCAAGGGCTACTGGCTCGCCGCGTCCGACGGCGGGGTTTTCTCGTTTGGCGACGCCCCGTTCGAGGGATCGATGGCCGGGAAGCCGCTGAATGCTCCGATCGTTGGGATCGCCACTTTCGCGCCGCCCGCTTCGAACTGATCAAGTCCGCCGGGGCTTGTTCCGGTCCTTGGTCGCCTTGGCCTTGGCCGCTGCGAGCTTGCGGGCTCGAGATATTGCGCCAGCACTCTTCGGGTGTTCGGGGGCGATCCACTTCCAGTTACCCGGCTTTCCCTCGATCCTCCAGCCCCCGTGGGTCTTGAGGGCGTGATGCTCGGGGCACAAGCGGACCAAATTGTCCAGCTCGGTCGGTCCGTCGTCGGCGTAGTCGATATGGACGTGGTCTCGTTCGAGGCCCAGGCGTTTGCCGCAGTTCTTGATGCAGCAGGTCCGGTCTCGCACGATCAGGGCGGCATCGATGCACTTG
>Ga0302325_10027907_pt1 | contig 11689 bp, 9 predicted proteins | sample Palsa_T0_2_FD_201948 | JGI IMG/M metagenome (GOLD analysis project Ga0302325, IMG submission 201948) | Peat permafrost microbial communities from Stordalen Mire near Abisko, Sweden - Palsa_T0_2 | ecosystem: Environmental > Terrestrial > Soil > Palsa > Peat permafrost | place: Sweden: Abisko... | reverse complement strand
CTACGCCGCCTATTGCGGCGTCTCCGAAGACGGCAAGAAAATCTACGCCATAGTCGCGCAGCTCAATCGACGCAAGCCGGTTCTGAAGAAGCCCTTGGACGGCCAGAGCATTCCTGAAAATGCCGTTGCCGATTCAGCCTGCCCCACGCCCGCCTGGCAACGATCCCCAGCCCGCGTAACCTTCGAGCCCGCAGGCCCCAAACAAACCTTCGCCATCCGCGGCCACGCCGTAGATCTGCTGAATGAAAGCGAAGAACAAGAAGACGAAGAAGCCTCAAAATAAGGAAACCCGTGATGCAGCCCGAACCCGTCTAACCTCTGAGAACTGGCCACTCACCACCGGCCACTGGCCACTGACTACTGGCCACTGCTACATCGCCTCCACCGCCGGCAGTTCCTCCGCGACAGTCTTCTCTTTTACCTTGGCGCTGATCACCAGAATCACCGACACCACCACAATTACACTCCCCATCACAATGAAGCGGTCCACGCGCTCGCGCAGAATCAGCCACCCCAGAAACATCGCGACCACTGGATTCACATAAGCATACGTTGACACTTTCGACGTGGGCACGTGCTCCAGCAGCCAGATGTAGGCCGAGTATCCGATCCACGATCCGCACACTACCAGATAAAGCACTGCGCCCAACCCGCGTGCCGTCCACGTAACCCGCGATAAATCTCCCACCGCGAATGCAAACGCAAAGTTCGCCGCGCCTGCCGCCATCATCTGCCATCCCGTAGCGCTGAACACGTCCATGCCCGACTGCCAGCGCTTCGACAGCACCGATCCCAGTGCCCATAAAAACGATCCACCAATCAGCCCCAGCGAAGCCCACAACTCGTGCCGCCCCAGCGTCGAAGTCGAGTGCAGCTCCGGCCAAAACAAAATCAATAGCCCAACCATCCCCAGCGCCAGCCCGGCCTTGCCTCGCGACGATATGTGATGGTCGCCCAGCAGTAGCGAATCGAGCACCAGAAACCACAACGGCGTGACGGCAAGAATCATCGCCGCCAGCCCCGATGGCACCGAAAGCTCCGCCCACGACAGTGTCAGGTTACCGCCCATCAGCAGCAAAATTCCCACCACAGCCGCCAACGCAATCTGCCGCGCCGAATACCATATTCTCCGCCCCGTAGCCGCGCACACCACCAGCATCACCACGCCGGCAATCGAGAACCGCATCCCGCACATCAGCGCCGGAGGAATCGTCCGCACCGCAATATCAATCGCCAGGTAGGTAGATCCCCAAAACAGATACACCAGCCCAAAGGCAAGAATCACCGCAAACCGGCTTGGGCGACCGTTGGACATGTCAGTGAGAAACAGGGGAAGTTAAAAGATATCAGACGAGCCTACGAGGACTCTGTCATCCTGAGCGGAGAAACGTGCCCGCGAGGCGGACACGTTTCGGAGTCGAAGGACCCCTCGCAGTTTCTAGTCACCCGCGGCTCCGCAAGGAGTTCCCACCGCAGGCTCGCGCAACCGCTACTTCAACTTCTCATACTCCGCCTTCGCCGTCTTCAATACCGGAACATCCGCGTCCGCATCTTTCCAAACCGCAAAGAAATCCTGGTAAGCCGCTTTAGCTTTTCCCGTGTCGCCCTGCAAAGCATAAGCCCGCCCCAATCCCAAATGAGCCAAGGAATAACCCCAGCCCACCGGATCAAGCCCGCGATGGTCGAGAATTCTCTGATATTCCGCCGCCGCCTTGGCTCCATCGTGCAAGCGCAGAAAAGCCTCGCCGCGGATGTAGATCGCCCCAAGGTTGCCCGTGCCGAGTTCGTAAGGCTTAGCCGGCTCCAGCGCTGCAACCGCCTGGTCAGGCTGGTTACGTTGCAGGCTGTTCAGGGCTCGTGCCGTCGGCAGCAGCACCTGATTGACTACGGTAGCGTACGGAAATTCCTTGCTCAACCCCTCAGCCAGCTTCTCGGATTGCGCCGTGTCGCCGATCCAGGCAAACGAACGCGCGGCGAGAGATCGCGAAATAATGTTCTCGGAAAGCGCGAGCGCCGCATTCATCGTCTGTCGAGCTTCCTGGGAGAATCCTACCCAGGCATCGCAGCCTGCCTCGGCCCCCAGAATCGTCGCCGCATACTCTTTCTGTCCCTGTGCCTGTGCCACGCTCACCGCACGGGCATAGCTCGCCCTTGCACTCTTAATTTTCCCCTGCGCGCACTCGCCCACCGCGCGCATCAAACCTATAGCTGGCTCCTGCACCTTGCCGGCTGCTTGCTCCACCTCCCGCTGCATCGCCCCCTCGTCACCCCGAATGAACGCAACCTCGTACAGGTCGATATGGATCGACCACGGCTCCGCCTTTTGTGCGATGGATTGCTCCGCCACCGCTTTCGCTTCGTCATAGCGATTTAGCGCCATATAGCCGGCCGCCAGATCTGCATACGCATATGGATCCTTAGGATTGAGCTTCAGCGCCTCGCTTGCGCTGGCCACAGCTTTTTCCGGCTGCCCGACCGCTACCTCTACCAGCGCCAGGTTGTCCCGCGGGATCGTGTCCCGGGGATAAGTCTGAATCCATTGCTCAAGAATCTCGATATCCTTGTCCGTCTGTCTTCTGAGTGTTCCGTAGTAGTGAGAAGAAATGTAGAACCGCTCCCGTTCGCTCGCCCGCTCCTTCGCATCAAACGCCCTTTGAAAATACTCAGAAGCTTCCTGGATGTGACTCGTGTTGTTAAGGGTCACACCCAGGGTGGCCAGCGCCATGGCAAAGTTCGGATCCAGTTCCGTAGCCCGTTTCAAGTGCGGGATCGCAGCATCATCGTTGAACTTCGAGTGTTCCGCTTCACCCAGGCTGAACTCCTTCAAGGCTTCAAGGGACGAAGTCGTCGCCGCTTCCAGCGGCGTATCGAATTTCTGCACTGAAGCAAGCGACTCTCCCAGCTTCCCCCGCAAACTCGTCGCAGCCTTGTCCAGCGACTTCAGCACCTGCTCCTTGCTGTCGGCTTCCACCTGCTCGCGCGCCAGCGAGTCGCCCGTCTGCGCATTCACCGCCTCCAGCGTAACTACGTAATGGCTGCCCAGGCTCGAAATCGATCCCAGCATCATCGCCTTCACGCCCTCGCGCAGGCAGATCTCACGCGCCACGTCGCGAGTCACGCGTTCGTCCCCCGAACGTCCCATGAACTTCAAAGCCTCCCGAATCCGCGACTCCGGAAGAATATTCAGATAAGGAGACTGCTCCAACTGCACCGCCAAAGCCTGCTTCAAAGTTCCATCAAACACCGCATCGCCCGTGGTGTTGATGAAGTCGGCCAGCAGCACGCTGTCTTTCTCCGTTAGCTTCGCGGACTGCCGCGAACGAAAGTATAATCCTCCAGCTATAATCGCAGCCAACACCACCAGCACCGCGGGCGCCACGATCTTCCATGATCTCTTCGCCGGAGCGATGGCGGCCGGCGCGGCGCTGACGGCGCTCGCCGCGCTTACCACGCCCACCGCGCTGGAAGACGACGCCGCTGGAACTTTCGACGAGCCAGACGCCGGCCCCGCCGCCTCGACCGCATGCGGACCCGTATCCAGCGCAGTCGTCACTGATGCGGAACCGGCCGCAACCGCGTGCCCGCTTCCCGTGTCGCGCCTCAGCCGCTGCAAGTCAGCGCGCATATCCGCCGCATGCTGGTAGCGCAGGTTGCGGTCCTTCTCGATCGCTTTGTTGATCACGTCTTCCAGCTTAGCGGGCAGATCAGGATTCAATCGCACCGGCGAAACCGGCGCGCGATCCAGGATCGCTTGAAAAATAAGCGCCGAAGTTTCTCCGCGGAACGGCAGCATGCCCGTGGACATCTCGTACAGCACTACCCCGAAAGAAAAAAGGTCGGTGCGCGAATCAAGTTCTTTTCCCTTGGCCTGCTCCGGGGACATATACGCCACGGTGCCCAGAGTCGAACCAGGGCTGGTCAGGTGCTCCTCGATCGCAACATCGGTTGGCGCCGTCATCGCGTCCGATATGCGCGTTGCCGCCGCCGCCGCCGAGGGATTCGTCGTTACCTTCGCCAGCCCGAAGTCCAGAATCTTGGCGTGTCCGCGCTTGGTCACAAAAATATTCGCCGGCTTGATGTCACGATGCACAATGCCTTCAGTGTGCGCCGCGTCGAGCGCATCCGCGATCTCGGTCCCCAGATCCAGGATCGTTTCCAATTCCATCGGACGCGCGCCGATCATGTGCTTGAGCGTAGCTCCGTCAAGAAACTCCATGACCAGATACGCGCGCCCGTCTTCTTCGCCGATGTCGTAAATCGTGCAGATGTTGGGATGGTTGAGCGCGGAAGCTGCCTTCGCTTCCCGCCGGAATCGTTCCAGCGCCATGCGATCCTGCGCGAGTTCTTCAGGAAGAAACTTCAGCGCAACAAAGCGGCCAAGGCGTGTGTCCTCGGCCTTGTAAACCACGCCCATGCCGCCGCCGCCAAGCTTTTCGATGATCCGGTAGTGTGAGAAGGTCTGTTCGAGCAAGGGAACCCCGCCTAAGATGCAGCCATGCTAAAGCCCACCGCGGCGGAAGTCAAAATCGACTCATATGGTGACGGGCGCCCATGTGGTGACGGGCGACCCATGTGGGGACGGGCGCCCTCGCCCGTCCGCCGGGCGCAGCCCGGCTGTTACCAGCAGTACAGTTACCAAAGGGGGTTACGCCGCGCAGCGCCTCAAGCTATAATGACTTTAGTGATGTCGACGGTTAGCGATGCTGCGCAACAAATCCAATTCGCATCTTCCCTATTCAAATCAGGCCGAGTGCTGGCTGCATTGCCTGGTTTGTCCAAGGCGCTATCGGGCCAATCTCCCGTCGCGCCTGCGCCCCAGCCTCTTCGGTAGCGACTAACAAATCCTCCTCCAAGTTCTGCCTTGGTCGACGTGCGCTCGAACCAGAGCCGCGTGTCCCGAGGCGCCGTTCACCGACCACTGGCCACTAACCACTGGCCACTGCCTTACGGAGGATCCAATGACCACGAAGACAATGATGACGACCGCGACTGCTTCCGAAAACGCGGCTGCTTCCGAAAAAAAGATCGGTCCCGCTGTTAAAGGACAAAAGATCAAGACTGCCCTACCCGGGCCCAACGCCAAGCGCGTGCTCGCGGGCGACGAGAAATATATTTCACCTTCCTATACCCGCTCCTACCCGCTCGTGGCCAAAAGCGGACGCGGCATCGTCATCACTGACGTGGATGGCAACGAGTTCTATGACTTCTCCGCCGGCATCGCCGTGACCTCGACCGGCCACTGCCATCCCGATGTGGTCGCTGCCATTCAGAAGCAGGCGGGCGAACTGATCCACATGTCGGGAACCGACTTCTATTACGAGAGCCTGGTCACGCTCGCCGAGCGCCTGTCGAAAATCGCTCCCATGCCTGGCCCGCACAAGTTTTACTACGGCAACTCGGGTGCGGAGGCGGTCGAGTGTGCGCTCAAGCTGGCGCGTTATCACACCAAACGCCAGAACATCATCGCGTTCTTCGGCGCATTTCATGGACGCACCATGGGCGCGATGTCGCTGACCGCGTCGAAACCGCAGCAGCGGCGCCGCTTCTCGCCGCTCATGCCGGGCGTGACGCACGTGCCATATCCCGACCTTTATCGAGGACGCAAGGATGCCATACAAGATGCTGACACGTTCGCGCTCAATTGCGCGCGCTTCATCGAAGAGAAGCTGTTCAAGACCACGCTGCCTCCCGAAGAAGTGGCCGCGATCTTCGTCGAGCCCGTGCAGGGTGAGGGCGGTTACGTAGTCGCGCCGACAATCTTCATGCAGGAGTTGCGCCGCATATGCGACCAGCATGGCATCATGCTGGTGCTGGACGAAGTGCAGAGCGGCATCGGCCGCACCGGCAAGTGGTGGGCGGTCGAGCACACCGGCGTCGAACCCGACATGGTTTGCATGGCGAAGGGCCTTGCGTCGGGCATGCCGCTGGGCATTACGATGACGCGCTCTGAAATTATGGACTGGGTTCCCGGCTCGCACGCCTCAACCTTTGGCGGCAATCCCGTGTGCATCGCGGCAGCGCTGGCTACGCTCGACGTGATCGAGAAAGAACATCTGCTGAAACACACGACTGAAGTAGGGGCGCACATGCTGAAGCGCATGTCCACGTGGCCCGCGAAGCTGAAGCTGGTGGGCGACGTGCGCGGACTCGGGTTGATGATCGGCGTCGACATCGTGAAGGACAAGACGACCAAGGAGTATGGCAGCGCAGAGCGCGACCTGATCATCGAGCGCGCCTTCGAACGCGGCATCCTGTTCCTAGGCTGCGGGCCAAGCACGATCCGGATCTGCCCGCCGCTGGTGGTGACCAAAGAAGAAGCCGACGTTGCTCTCGACGTGCTGGAAGAGTGCATCGGGCAGTAAGGCGGCTTCCGGCGCTCGGCTTCCGGCTTTCGGAGATGTGTTCCGACTGGAACGTTCAGTTCGAATGTTCCAGTCTGTTCGGTCTGCTAAATGGCAGCTTGTTCTAACGCGTACTTCTGTTCGCGTTTCAGGAAGGCTTCTCTTCCACCTTCTAGCACCCGACAAACGCCTTCGCGGATGCTTGGCTCCTGCCCGGAGCCGGCTACGTCCTCGAGGGCTCCGCTCCGGTACTGGATATGCGGGTTTCTGGCCCCGTCGAACTCGGCTATAACTATCTGCTCCGCGTCCGTATTCACGACGAGGTTGGGGTTGTGGGTGATGATTATTATTTGACGCGTCTTCTTCCTTTTCCTAGGGCGGACAGAGGGCTGTGGACATGAAGATCCCACTTGCGCCACTCCGAGCCACGACGAAGGCCGGGGGTCGGCATTAAGATCACCCGCTTTCTTTGGGGAAGCGGTTTGTTCGCTTCGGTAGTGTACGTAGTTTCAAGCCGTGGGGCAAGGCTCGGTGCGGTGCCGTCCCTACGGGACTCGGTTCCATCCCTCCGGGGCTTACCCAGGGCTTACGCCCCTTCGGCGAGCTCAGGGCAGGCTCTGGGCTGTTATCTGCCGCCCCTTTGGGGCTTCCTTCCCTCAGGCTTCGGGCGCAGCAGGGGCCAGGCTTCGCGGTAGCACTCGTAGTGGTAGCGGCTCGCCTTCGTCCGGTGCATGGGACAGAGCATCGACGCTTTCTTCAATTGATCTCCACTCAGCAGCGCCCGCGCCGGGATCAGGTACCACGCGTTCTCGGGGATAACGCACGCCGCGAAGAAATCGATTTGCTTCAGCGTGTAGGGCGAGGTGCGACTGTTGCGCTCAAACTCGCATCGGTATCCCACCCCTACGCGACAGGTGGTCGACTTCACCTGGACTCGCACGATTCGGCTGCCGAAAATGATGGCGACATCGAACGGCTGCGAATCTCCCCACGGCATTAGCACTTTGTAGCCGTGGCGCATCGCCTCGACCACGAAGCGCAGCTCGATCCATTCGCCCCGCTCCTTGAAAGTTTTGAAGAACTTGAATTCGTCCATCTGGCTCCGGTCTTATAGCGCGCAAAAGAAAAGGCGCGGCCTGTGGCCGCGCCTCGTTTTTCTGAATTTTTACTCTATATATTCAGTATAGCAATTTGAGAGGGGTAAACCCGCCACGTTTGCCGGAAATATATCTCCGCTGCTTTCAGCGACTTAGGGCCGATCGGGCAGTTTTTGCCTATTGACAAGATTTTTGAGGTTTCCCGGTTTGGGAGGCGGCCGCGGGGAGGGTGAAGGTCCCTCGGGGGCTGAAGCCCAATCCAGTCTGCGCCTTCAATGCAGGCCTGGAAGGCCTGCTCCACCCGCCTCTCTTGATTCATCCGCGATGCGATTTTGAGCTTGAGTGGCTGCGGGAGGCGTGGCCTCCGCCGTGGGATTTTGGGGCCTTCGGAGCCTTGAATTTTGGAGCTTTGAATTTTGGCTCTGAGAAGTGCTTTTCTTTGGGCGCGTGCTGCGAGAAGCTGTGCTGCGATGAATCGCTATGAGACGACATGTGGGCTTTCGAGAAGTGCGGCAGGTGCCCCCAGGAGCTTGACTTGGCCGTGCGGGAGGGTTCTGGGCTTCGCGTGCTGCTGGGGTTCGCGAATCTGTCGTGGATCGACGCTGACGACCTCGAGCTTGAAAAAGATCTCTCGCCGGGGAATGAGCGGGCTCGGCTGTCTGCTGAATTCGCCAGGTAGGAGTCTCTGCCGGTACTGCGATTCGGCTGAAGGCCTCTATCGTTTGTTAGGGCGTTCGTGCGGGCGTTCGTGCGGGCGGTCGTCTGGGCGGTTGTCCGGGACGGTTGCGAAAATGTGCGGGCGGATTGTCCGGTCGTTGTCTTGATACTGCTGGGCTTTCGCGGGTTAGTGCTGAATGTCCGCTGGTTGCCTGGTCTTTCGGTTCGATAGTCCGCGCGATTGTCGTGCTGGAAACTCTGGCTGGCGGTGGATGGGCGTGGCGTAAGTGGCTGTCGAGGCTCTCTAGCCGAGATCCCCCGTGTGCCGCTGCCAAAGGTTCGCCATCCGTCGCCGGGCGGCCGCGCTCCTCCTCCATACCGGCTGGCCACCAAGCTACTCCCATAGGGAACGCCGAGACGGTGGTGGGCATTGTGCACCCAGAGACTCGACCCGCCGTATCCGCCGTTGGAATTGTGGAATCCGAAATCACTAAAGAAGTTGTTGTTCACGAACAGGGCTTGGGCTAGCCAGCTCAGCGCCCATCCCCAACTTTTCAATCCTAGCAATCCCTGGAATCCGGGCAGGAACCCGGCCAGATTCACGATGGTCGAGAACAGCGATCCGAAGCCGCTTCCGGCGTAAGGGAGCGCGGGATAGTAGCCCTCGGCCGGAGGGCCGAAGACAACGGTCGGATTGTAGGACGGGACATAGATGATCTGAGGATTGGCAGGCTGAATCTCGATGGCGCTCAGGTCACCTTGCGTTTCCGTGTTTACGGAGAGTTGAGGCGTGCTCACGAGTTGGCCACTCTCCCGCGCCTGGGCCCGCAAAGTCTGGATGGCGCTCATAACGTCCGACTGCTGGGCGAGAAACGCGTTGCCCAGGTCTGTAGTCCAGCGAACATTGCTGTTGAGGAGCGCGAGCACGCCGGGAAACGCCACTAGGGCCTGTACACTGGGATCCCAATTCTGTTGTTGAGCCGCCTGAAGCAGTTCCCGGCTCGGCAAAGCCGCGTTTTGCTGAAGCCATTGTTGCGCCTCGACCACCTCCAGGGGATAGGTGCAGGCGACTAATACCTGGCCGAGGAGTGCGTCCGGATAGAGGGCAATTGGGGCTACCAGGTTGGCCAGGTCATGTGCCGAAATCGCGGATGGCGACTGCTGAACGGCAGTGTCGGAAGGGCTCTCGGCGGACATTTGGGCCAGGCTGCGAGAACCTGTGCCTAAGGCGAGGACTGTCAACGTTATTGCTATCGCTGTTGCGTTTTGGAGCTTCGGACGAAAGATGAATCTTGTCACCTGCCACCTCCAGCTTGCGTAGTTCAAACGCGGAAAACAACCTTGTCAGTGGCGTGCTGAGTCGAAGGACATTCTGAGCGCTACCGTTGGGAATTCGCTCACTGGACCCATCTTGTGATTCGCATTCTATATCAACTCAAGGGTTCAGATGAGCTAATGGTGGGAAGGGATGCCATGGGCCTTGGCCGATCCTGGCCGGGACGCGAGAGGATGTGGCCGGGGGCTTCCGGGTTTGGGAGGGAGAGTGGTCGCGGCTTCTGAATTTGCTGGAGATCACTGGTATCTGCCGCCCTCCGGAGCTGAAGTCCGGTGGCCTTATACGCCGAACATCTGCTCTACCGTTTTCATTGGAAGGAAGAGACGGTTGAGATGGTCCGGGAGTTCCAGGAAGCCGTACTTCTTGTAGAAAGTTTTGGCCGGGTCATCCTTGGCGTCGACTACTACTGCCATGGAAGCGATTCGCCGGCTGTGATCGAGAGCTTGTTTTAGGGCGCTCATGAGGAGAAGTTCGCCAACGCGTTGTCCCTTGAAAGTTAGGCTTCGAGCAAGGCGTCCTAGCAACGTGGCTGGCATTTCTTTGTATTTGGGAAGACCTAGAATGCGCATGGTCTCCTCGGGCACGCTGCTGGAATCGACCGCGTATTGCGAAAGGGTGTAGTAGCCGGCGATGGTTTTGCCGTCTGGGGTTAGAACGAAGACCGCGGCTACGTGCTTCTTAATATCCTGGCTGGCTTGCCGCTTGATGTAGGTATTGAGGGCTTCGTGCTCGCACGAAAAAGCCGTTCGATCGTGGTTCTTCTTGTCGAACGGCTCGATCGCGAATTTGGCGGGAGAGTCTTCTGGCAATCAGCGGACCTCTTGCTTGAATCGCCTCGCGGCGGCGATGGCCGCATCGTTTGGTTTTGGAGGATTTAAGAGAGCCTCCACAAAGATCTTCCGGGAGCGCTCGGCCAGGGTCAGAACCTCGCTTTCGCGGATGATTCTTTGGGCGGCGTCGGTCACAGTTGTCCTCAGGAAATCTGTCACGGAGATGCCGCGAAGACTGGCGGCGGCCTCGATTAAATCTTTCTCTTTCTGGCTTACTCGGGCGTCGAGTCTGGCACTGCGTTTTGTGGCGTATGCGGCCTGAGGCATCTTGAACTCCCCTTTAACAGTGTACGGCAGTTTGCCACACACTGTAAACCAGGAATATTGAAGGCGAATACAGACCGAAAGCTCGCTGAACTGAGGGAATCGTGCCGTTCCTCCTGGACTCTGTTCCTGGGGGGCATACCCAGGACTTACGTCCCTTCGGCAAGCTCAGGGCAGGCTCTGGGCTATTGTCTGCCGCCCCTCCGGCTGGAGTTTGGTGGGCGGGCTCCTCGTGACAAGCACGTAACAGACCCTTTACATTCCTGTGACGGCTCGACGGGAGTCATTCTTTACAATTATTGCTGGTATTGCTGGGGACTATCAATCCGACGGCGGAGACGGGGGAATCCAATGAGGCTTGGGAAGCTGGGGTTGGGGGTACTGGCAATCGGCATTTGGATCGGACCAACCGGCGCCTATGGCCAAGGGAAAGCGATCGATGGGAACAAATCCAGTTTGAAGATCCGGGTCTTCAAGTCCGGCGCGTTTTCAGCGTTCGCGCACGATCACGAGATAGAAGGCCCCATTGCGGAGGGCAAGATCGATTCTTCCGCTCATGCCAGCGTGCAACTGCGCGTGGATGCGCGCAAGATGCGCGTGCTGGATCCGGAGACCGCGGCAGACAAACGGGCTGAAATCCAACACACGATGCAGAGCGCTGCGGTGCTCGACGTCGAGAAGTTTCCAGAAATCTCTTACCAATCGACGAGCGTGGCCAGCCGCGGGGAGGGTCATTGGGAAGTGCAGGGGGATCTGACCCTGCACGGGAAGAAACAGCCCGTTGTAGCAGAGGTGTCGTTAGAGAGTGGCCACTATCGCGGTTCCGCATCGATCAAGCAGAGCGACTTCGGCATCGAGCCCATTCGCATCGCAGGCGGGACGGTTAAGGTGAAGGACGAACTCAAAATTGAATTCGATATTGTTCCGGCGCAGTGAGGAGTTGCTTCTGATTGATTTGCTGATGGGGAATGAAAGCTCCCCTCAGGGGCTGAAGCCCGATTCATTTTGGCCGCTTTACGCGGCGCTGAAGCGCCGCTCTTCCACGTTGCTGCATGCTTTCCACGTTAGTGCACGCCTCCGTGATTCTCCCGGCTTCCCGGTTTGGGAGGGATTGTCGTCTCCGTCCTCAGAATTGTTAGAGAGGTCACATCCTGCGTGGGTTTT
>Ga0302325_10027905_pt1 | contig 11690 bp, 8 predicted proteins | sample Palsa_T0_2_FD_201948 | JGI IMG/M metagenome (GOLD analysis project Ga0302325, IMG submission 201948) | Peat permafrost microbial communities from Stordalen Mire near Abisko, Sweden - Palsa_T0_2 | ecosystem: Environmental > Terrestrial > Soil > Palsa > Peat permafrost | place: Sweden: Abisko... | reverse complement strand
CGGCCGCGACGCTGTCTCCTCGCCATCGTCGAAGAACGACAAAAGCCAACCACTCCTCTTTGCAGGGGTTCTCGGAGGGCCAAGTATGACTGGCGACTACCTCCTCCGTGATCCTGCAACTTCTCCGCCACGGCCCCTTTTCCTGCGTGGTCGAGCAGGGAGTGAGCCTGCGGGCGGCGAATGCAGGAGTCGGTGGACTCGCTCGACACCCTCGTCCACAGCCGACTCGGGCCAGGTCCTGAGGGCGCCGGAACACGCCGGCGTCGTCCCGTCTCGCCGGGTGTGCTCTTCGCTGGGCAGAATGGAGTTGCGCCCCCTGAGCAGGCAGTGGTGCTCGGTCGCTACAGGCTGCTCGAACACCTCGGCGCCGGTGGTTTCGGGGTGGTGTGGCGGGCCCACGACGAGCTGCTTCACCGCGAAGTGGCCATCAAGCGAATCTCGCTCGGGGCGGGTGGGGATCCGATCGACAGCGAGCGCGCGAGCCGCGAGGCGCTCGCCGGCGCGCGCCTGGCGCACCCTGCGATCGTCGTCCTGCACGAGGCGTGCGCCTCCGAAGACGCGTTCTACCTGATCTCCGAGCTGGTTGTAGGCGACACCCTCGCCGAGCTGATCGCCGCGGAAGCGCTCGACGATGAGGAGCTGCTCGAGATCGGCCTCGCACTGAGCGAGGCGTTGGCCCATGCGCACGCGCGCGGTGTTATCCATCGAGACGTCAAGCCGCAGAACGTGCTCGTCCCCCACCAGCCCGACGAGCGCGGTGCGGCGGCAAAGCTGGCCGACTTCGGCGGCGCGCGGCTCACCGGCGAAGATGCGCTCACGCGCACCGGTGACGTGCTCGGCACGCTCGCGTACATGGCGCCCGAGCAGAGCGAGGGGCGGGAGGTCGCCGAGCCCGCTGACCTGTATGCGCTGGCCCTGGTCCTGTATGAGGGTCTCTCCGGCGTTAACCCCGTCCGTGGATCGACGCCGGCGGCCACGGCGCGGCGAATCGGCGGTCAGCACGCTGCGCTGGAGCGCCGGCGCGGAGATCTGCCCCGATCGCTGACGCGCGCGATCGACCTCGCGCTCGCCCCTGGACCTGAGCAGCGCGGAACCGTCGAGGATCTACATCTGGCGATCGAGGAAGCGCTCACAATCCCTTCCCTACCCGCCCGGCGCTCGCGCCGCGCCCGCGGCCGTCGTGGGATCGGGGTCGCGTCGAACGAGGATCTCTCCAGCCCTGGGGCTCGACATCGAGCAGCGGATCAGCCCGACCGCGAGCTGGATGGGCGGATCGCCGGGGCGCGGAGCATCGCCCCGTGTGAGGTGGCTGCGCTCGGTGAGGATTTGCCGGAGGAGGAGTCCCCGCCGAGCACCCGTCGTCTCGCCCTGCCTCGAGCGATCTGGTTGGGGTGCGCGCTGGCGGCGATCCTGTGGCTCCTCTGGGTGGGCCACCCCGGCACCGCGCTGCTGCTGTTTGCCGCCGCCGCACCGCTGGTGCTGCTGCCAAGCAAAGCCGGGCTCGGCTGGCTCTCGGCCGCGCTCGCGCCGGTACTCGGCCTGGCGGGCCTGGCCGGCGCCTTCCCGGCGCTCGCGGGCCAGCGTGGGCGCATCGCCGATCGCGCGGCGCTCGCGGCGCTCGGCTACTGGTGGCTGATCCTCGCCGAGCCGCTGCTACAGGCGCGCCTGTGGCTGGGCGTCCCCACTGGGACGCCCGCCCGCGCGGTCTGGGAGGGATCGCTGAGCAGTGCCGCGGTGCATGTGATCGGTCCCAGCCTGAGCCTCGGTGTGCTACGTGGAGCGGCCGTTTGGGTGACGGCTGCAGTGCTGCTGCCCTGGGTGGTGCGCGGGCGCAGCGCCATGCTCGACCTGATCGCGGCGGCAGCCTGGTCACTTGCGCTACTGATCGCCTACTCTCCCCGCTACGTCGGTCTTTCGGCACACGTCGTGTCCGTAACTCCGCGTGGCGCCGCTTTTGGAGCGCTGCTCGGCGGCGCGCTTGCGGTGGCCGCTCGGGCGTTGCGTGGGCCCGTCTGAGCCCATCTCCGCAGCCGCGATTTCCTCGGCTCCGTACGCTCCCATCGAGGTGGGTCCTTAGAGTTGGCGGGGCACGCCTGTAAGACGGACCTCGTCCACCCACGTGATGAACCCACTGAAGAGCCTCGAGACCACGATCGCCAGCCTCGTCGAAGGCGGGTTCGGACGTCTATTCCGCACCGAGGTGCGTCCGATGGAGCTCGCGCGCAAGCTCGCGCGTGAGATGGACGAGCACCGCACCACCTCGGTCTCGCGGGTGTATGCGCCGAACGAGTACTCGGTCTGGCTCTCCCCGCAGGACCGAGCCCGTTACGAGGGAGTCGAGCACGAGGTGATCGACGAGCTGTGCGGCTACCTGCTCGAGCACGCGCGCCGTGAGGATCTGATCCTCGCCTCATCGCCGTCGATCGTCTTTTACACAGACGATGCCCTGTCGCTCGGGGAATTCGGCATCCAGGCGCGTTTGGTGCGTCCGCCGCAGCCAGGTGGCGAGCAGCTCAATTCGCCGGCCGCCGCGCCGGATGATCTCGGTCAAGGGGCCTGGGGGGACGAACACGGGCAGACGATGATCTACAGCGCTTCGGCGCGGAGCAGACAGCCGCTCCAGGAAGCCCATACCCGCCGCGCGGCCCGCGCGCTGCTGGCCGTCGGCGACTGCCGCCTGATAGTTCCTCCCGGCGGCGGCACGATCGGCCGCAGCCGGGACTGTGACGTCGTCCTGGAGGACTCCGGTGCGTCACGCCGGCACGCCGAGGTTTCCCCCCATGCGGACGGCTGGACGCTCCGCGACCTCGACTCGACCAACGGCGTGCGCGTCAACGGCCGTCCGGTGCACGGCTCGCAGCAATTGCGCCAAGGAGACCGTGTCGAGATCGGCTCGACGGAGATCGTCTTCGAACTCGGATGACCACGCTCGCGCCCGTATCGGTGGCTTTGAAGTTCGGCTTTCTCGCCGTGCTCTACCTGTTCCTGCTGTGGGTGGCACGCAGTGCGCTGAAGGATCTGCGCGGCGCCGGGGATCGGATCCCCACCCACCCGGGCGGGGTTCCTACTAAAGGCGAGGCGATCGCACCCGACGCGACGGGGTTGTACTCGGCGTCCACGCTTGGAAGTGCCGACATCGCCCACCGCGCCCCGAAGCTGGTCGTGGAGCGCGCGCCCGGGCATGACCCCGGGATGATCTACGACCTCGACGGCGACATCGTGCTCGGCCGCGGGGAGCGGGCGGAGATACGTCTGGAGGACCCGTTTGCCTCCTCGCGGCACGCGCGGGTGTACGAGCAGGGCAACATAGTGGTCATCGAGGACCTCGGCTCAACCAACGGCACCTACCTCAACGAGGAGCTGCTGGAGACAGGACGGCCGCTGCACCCGGGAGACCGCGTGCGCATCGGCGACAGCGAATTCACCTTTGAGGTCGACTGAGATGGCTGGCGGCGCCTGACATGTTGCGCGTGGCTGAGCAGTACGCCGGAACCGACACGGGGCGCCAGCGCCGCGCAAACGAGGACTCGATGCTTGCCCGTTCGCCATTATTCGTGGTGGCAGACGGCATGGGTGGCGCACAGGCGGGAGAGGTCGCCTCGCGGCTCGCCGTCGAGTCCTTCCTGGATGGCCTGCACGACACGACCGACGCCGAGGGCGCTCTCGCGCAATACGCGCATGCCGCGAACATCAGCATTCACGAGCGCTCCCAGGCAAACGCCGAGCACGCAGGCATGGGCACGACGCTCACCGCCGTGTACGTTGGCGCCGAGGAGGTGGCGATCGCACACGTGGGCGACAGTCGCGCTTACTGCCTGCGCGATGGGGAACTGCTGCGCCTGACCGACGACCATTCGCTGGTTGACGAGCTCATACGCCAGGGCAAGCTCACCCCGGAGGAGGCCACCAAGCATCCCCAGCGCTCGGTCATCACGCGCGCGCTGGGACCTGAGCCGGAGGTTGAGATCGACACCTGCTCCTACCGCGCTCGCGATGGGGACGTGTACCTGCTGTGCAGCGACGGCCTTACGACGATGGTCCGCGATCCACAGCTCGTCGAGATCCTGCTCAGCCATCCGCGCCTGCGCGACGCCGGCGAGGCGCTGATCGCGGCGGCGAACGAGGCGGGAGGACGGGACAACATCACGGTGCTGCTACTGCGCGTCGAGGAGGTTGCAATGGCCGCCGGTGCTCCGCTCACAGATGACCCGGCCACGTTGACCGGCATTCCATCAGTGGGGGCGAATGGGTCTGAAGCGACGCCGCCCGGCGGGACCGGCGAGGAGGATGGGAGTCTTTCCAGTACCCATCCACCCGAGCCGCCGGAGCCGCCGGAGCCGCCTCCGCCAGTGCATCCCCAGAGCACGGACAGACCAACCGACGCCGATAATCCAACCCGCTGGGATTATCCGACGACCGCCCCCCCTCGCGTCAGCCCACGCACGCCACGCCGTCCATCCCCGGACGGGCCGCCAGTCGCCCATAGGAGGCGTCGTCTGCGGCGCGTGGGCGTGGCCGGAATCGTGTTCGTGGTGCTGGCTCTGCTCGCCGCGGGCGTATATGTGGGCGCGCAGTCGGTCTACTTCATCGGCACGAACAGCCGCGGGCTGGTGACGCTGTTCAGCGGCTTTCCATATGAACTGCCCGGCGGTGTGAAGCTCTACAGCAAAGATTTCGTCACCGGGGTGAGCGCCTCGACGCTGAGCGCCCAGCGGCGACGGACGCTGCTCGATCATTCGCTGCGCTCAGAAGGCGACGCTACAGAACTGGTGCGCAGTCTCGAACGGGGCGAGCTCGAATGAGGGGCTCGCGATGAACCGGCCAATCGTTCGTCTGTACGGACTAGTCGTCCTGCTGTTCGCGCTGCTGATCGCGTTCACTTCGCGCTGGACGATCTTCGAAGCCTCCTCGCTGCGCAGCAACCCGCTCAACGCGCGCGCGCTGCTCGAGCAGGAACGCATCGCCCGCGGGCCGATCCTCGCCGCGGACGGCACCGTGCTCGCGCGCAGCGTGCGGGACAGGGAAGGGATCTACGAACGGACCTATCCGAGGGGTGAAGAGTTTGCCAACGCGATCGGTTACTCCTATACCGATCTAGGCCAAACCGGGCTGGAGCGCTTTCGCAACACCGCACTAAACGGTCAGACCGGCACGAACCTGCAGACGATCCTCAATCAGCTCCAGGGCAAGCGCCCGCAAGGCGACGAAGTCCTCACCGCGCTCGATCCAAATGCGCAACAGAAGGCGATTACGGCTTTGGGGGAACACCAGGGCGCGGTGGTCGCGCTCGATCCGCGCGACGGAGCGGTCAAGGTAATGGTCTCGACGCCGGGCTTTGACCCAAATAGGCTGCCCTCGCGGGGTGTGTATAAAAAGCTCACGAAAGACACGCAGGGCAATCCGTTGGTCAACCGCGCCGTCCAGTTCGGCTACGCTCCGGGCTCGACCTTCAAGGTGGTGACGGCCACCGCGGCGATCGACACGGGGCAGTTCACCCCACAGTCGACATTGAGCGGGCGCAACGACGTTCTGGTCTCCGGCGTGCCGCTGGGGAACGACGACGACGAGAGCTACGGACAGATCACCCTCACCGAAGCACTGACGAAATCGGTCAACACCGTATGGGCTCAGGTGGCTGAGCAGCTGGGTAAGCAAACGATGGCGCGCTACATGAACCGCTTCGGCTTCGACCGCAAGCCCGAGCTCGACTACCCGGCCGAAGAAATGTCTGCCAGCGGCGAGTATCTAGGAGAAAGGATCCTGCGGCCCACTAGCCCGCGCGTCGATATCGGTCGCATGGGGATCGGACAGGACAAACTCGCGGTGGTCCCGCTGCAGATGGCGGAGGTGGCCGCTGCCGTGGCCAACCACGGCCGGCTGATGGCACCGCACCTGACCGAACGGATCGTCGATCCCGAAGGGCGCACCGTGCAGCAGATCTCCCCACGGGTGCAGTCGGTCGTGATGAAGCCCTCGACCGCGACCGCCGTGACGGGCATGATGGAGGCGGTCGTAAACGAAGGCACCGGCACCGAGGCGCAGATCCCCGGGGTGCAGGTGGCGGGTAAGACCGGCACCGCCGAGACGCAGATCGGCACGGCGATAAACAACGTGTGGTTCATCGCCTTCGCGCCTGCCTCCAATCCGCGCGTGGCGATCGCCGTGACCCTCGAACACGTCCCGGGCCAGGGCGCCGCTTTTGCGGCACCGGTCGCCAGAGAAGTGATGGAAGTGCTGCTTCATGATTGAGCCGGAGACGATCATCGATGGGCGCTATCGGGTGCTCTCGCGGCTGGGCTCGGGGGGAATGGCCGAGGTGTACCTCGCCGAAGACCAGCTGCTCGGACGCCAGCTCGCGGTGAAGGTGCTGCACCACCATTTCGCCGAAGACCAGGAGTTCGTCGAGCGCTTTCGCCGCGAGGCATCGAGTGCCGCCGGGCTGTCGCATCCAAACATCGTCGCGATCTTCGACCGAGGCGAGTGGAACGGGACCTACTACATCGCGATGGAGTACGTCGCCGGACGCTCGCTGAAGACGGTCGTGCGTGAGCAGGGAGCACTCGACCCGGCCGCTGCGATCGACATCGTCACGCAGATCCTGCGCGCCGCGCGCTTTGCGCACAAGCGCGGGGTGATCCACCGCGATCTGAAGCCTCACAACGTGATCCTCGACGAGGAGGGCCGCGCGCGGGTCACGGACTTCGGGATCGCCAAGGCGGGCGCCTCGGAGATGACGCTGACGGGCTCGATCATGGGCACCGCCCAATACCTCTCTCCTGAGCAGGCCCAGGGGCACACGGTGAGCGGGCGCTCTGACCTGTACGCAGTGGGGATCATCCTGTACGAGCTGCTGACCGGGTCGGTCCCGTTCGACGGTGAGACCGCGGTGGCGATCGCGTTCAAGCAGGTCTCGGCCGAGCCGCGAGCGCCGAGCGAGCTCCAGCCGGGCGTGCCGCCCGCCCTCGACGCGGTCGTGCTGCGCGCGCTCGCCAAGGATCCGGCGCGGCGCTTCGCCGATGCCGACGAGTTCATCGCGGCTCTCCAGCAGGCGCGCGCGGCGCTGGGAATCAGCGCGGGCACGGCGTTCGCGGGCGCCATCGCCGGCACTGCGCTGGCCACCGAAGAGCCCTATGGCATGCCCGCGCCGGCCCCCATGGCAGGTGGGCCGTTCCCGGAGTCGGGCGCGCTGTTGTTGGCGCCGGCCGGCGGACTGGACGGGGAGAACGGCCGCCCGTCCGATGAGGACGAGGATCGTCGCCGGCGCTGGCTGCTTTGGGGCAGCGGGCTGCTGCTGGTGGCCGCGCTGGTGGTGCTCGGTTTGCTGCTTGCGTCCTCCGGGGGCGAGGTCACGACGCCTAACGTCGTCGGTCAGACCGAAGCGGTGGCGCTCGCGCGGCTGAGGATCGCGAACCTGGACCCGGTCGCCGCGAGCACCGCGAGCACCACCGTCCCCAGCGGCGTGGTGGTCAGCCAGGCGCCGTCGAGCGGCAGCGAAGCAAGGAAGGGAGCTCGCGTGAGCATCCTGGTCTCCGCCGGTCCCGGCACCGCCGCGCTGCCGGCCGTCGAAGGACTGACCGCCGCCTCGGCAGAGAGCAAGCTGCGCAAGGCCGGCTTCAAGCCGACGACGCAGGAACAGTCGAGCGCGAAGGTCCCACTGGGGCACGTGGTCGCGACCGACCCATCCGTCGGGATCGTCGTGCAGGTCGGCAGCCCGGTGACGGTCTTCGTCTCCAGCGGCCCCGCCCAGGTGCATGTCCCGGACCTGACCGGCCAAACACAAACGGCCGCCGAAGCGGCCCTGACGACCGCGGGCTTGACGGTCGGCGCGATCACCCCCCAAGTCTCCGCCAGCCAGACGCCGGAAACTGTGCTCTCGCAGTCGCCCTCCCCGCCCGCGACGTTGCCCGCCGGAGGGAAGGTGAACCTGGTGGTGGCGCAGGCGCCGAAGGAAGTGGCTGTCCCAGGGGTCACGGGTAAGACCGAAGTGGCCGCGGCAGCGGAGCTCGAAAAGGCGGCCTTCACGATCAAGACGGTCACAGAACCGACGAGCGTGGCGGCACAGGTCGGGCACGTCCTGAAGCAGAACCCGTCCGCTGGGGCAAAAGCGCGCAAGGGCGCCACGGTGACGATCTGGATCGGCATGGCGAGCGAAACGACCCCGACGACGCCGACCACGCCGACCACGACGCCCACGACCACCACGACGACCACCACGACGCCAGCGACCACCCCGCCGCTCACACCGACCCCCACCCCACCCCAGTGAGCGCAGAGGCGCCACTGCGAGTGGCGGTGCTCGCCGGGGGGCGCTCGGCCGAGCATGAGGTGTCGCTGGCCTCCGGACGCGCCGTGCGGGAGGGTCTCCAGCAGGCCGGGCACGAGGTGCTGTGGGTGCAGCTCGATCGCGACGGCGCGTGGCGTTACGAGGGCGAACGGCTGAGCGTGTGCCCGGGAGCGGGGCTGCTCGGCGTGGACGTCGTGTTCGGAGCGCTGCACGGTCCGTTCGGGGAGGACGGCACCGTGCAGGGGATGCTCGAGACGCTCGATGTGGCGTATGTCGGGGCCGGGGTGGCGGCGTCGGCGCTGTGCATGGACAAGGTGCTGTTCAAGCAGCTGATGGGAGCGGCGGGTGTAGAGGAGGTCGAGTACGTGGGTGTGCGCGAGCGGCGCTGGCGCACGGCACGAGCGCAGGTGCTCGGAGAGATCGCTGGGCTGGGACTGCCTGTGTTCGTCAAGCCGGCGCACTTTGGATCCTCGGTCGGCATTGTGAAGGTGACCGAGACAGAGAGGCTCGAGCAGGCGCTCGAGCAGGCGTTTGAACACGACGCGCTGGTGATCGTCGAGGCGCTGGGGGAAGGGGTGGAGGTCGAGTGCGGCGTGCTCGGCCCGGCCTTTGCGAGTGAGCCGGGAGAGATCGTTTTCAAGGGAGATTGGTACGACTACACCGCGAAGTACACGCCCGGCGGCATGGAACTGAGGTTGCCCCCGCGGATTCCCGAGGGCGCGCGAAAGCGGGTGAAGGAGCTCGCGGTGGAGGCGTTCGAACACGCCGGCTGTGAGGGCTTGGCACGGGTGGACTTCTTCGTCAACGGCGAAGAAGTGCTCGTGAACGAGCTGAACACGATGCCCGGCTTCACGCCGACGAGCGTTTACGCGAAGTTGATGGACGCCTCCGGGATCGCCTACCCGGAACTGCTGGACCGTCTCTGCCGGCTGGCGATCGAACGCCACGAGCGGCGCCCGCTCAGCTGAACAGGGTGAGCTCGGAGATCGAGGCGAACTGCTGACCGGGCGGCAGCTTCACGATCCAGACGAGGTAGTAGCGATAGCGCGCGCCGGCGAGGGCAAGCTGGATATGAGCGCCGGTCCGGACGTCCGGATCTTCCCCGACCGGACCCCGCCAGCCGCGGGCAGTGAGGGGCGCCGAGTCGCCGTAGGGCAGCGAGAGCTCGATCTGGTTGGCGACGTAGATCTGCGCGGCGAACCCCGGCGTCGGCGTCTGGAGCTCGAGCTGCTTGGCGGCCACATTCGGCGCGGCGTCGACGTACAGGCCGACGCCGACGCCGCCCGCCTTCTCGAGCGTGCCGTCGTAGTAGTGCTCGGTGCTCCAGCTGGTGTTCGGGTCGCCGTCGACGGCGTTCTGGTCGTCTTCGCGATTTTCGGGGCCGGTGCCGAACGGGTTGTAGTCGTGGGCCGCCGTCTGCGAGAGCGGCACGGCGGTCAGACCCGGTCGCGCGTCGACGTCCGGTGCGACGCCGCTGTGGGTGCGGTCGGCGGCGATGATCAGCGACAGCGCGACGAGCGCCGCGAGCAGCGCGAGCGAGGCGATCCAGCGCACGGGGTGGCGCATGCGCCACGGCAGGCGCCGGCGCGTGCGACCGGGAAGGGTGCGCAGCACGGTCGTGACCTCACCGGTCGCCTGCCCTGTGCGGGAGGCCTCGATCGCGAGCGCCTCCTCGAGATCGGCGACCATGCTCGCGGCGTCGGGGTAGCGCTGGGCCAGGTCCTTGGCGGTCGCGCGATCGACGACCGAGGCGGTCGCGGCGGAGACTTCGGGACGTGCGAGCTGCACGTCGGGCACGTCCTCGCGCACGTGCTTCATCGCCACGGCGACGGGTGTCTCGCCGCTGAAGGGGACGTCGCCGGTGAGCATCTCGTAGAAGACGATGCCGAGCGAGTAGAGGTCGGATTGACCCGTGACGGACTGTCCCAGCGCCTGCTCGGGGGAGACGTAGTCGGTCGTGCCGAGCACGCGCCCATCCATCGTCAGTCCAACCTCAGAAAGCGTGCGAGCGATCCCGAAATCGGTGATCTTGGCGGAGCCTTCGACCCCGATCAGGACGTTCTGGGGCTTGACGTCGCGGTGCACGATCAGGCGCTCGTGGGCGGCACCGAGGGCCCGGGAGATCTCGATCGCGTAGGCGATCGCGCGGGGGATCTCGAGCGGGCCTTCGCGGCGGATCAAGGCCTTGAGCGTCTCGCCTTCGACGTACTCGAGCACGATGTATGGAGCTCCCACCCCGGCGCCGAGCTCCCCGGCGCCCGTCGGAGAGCCGGCCTCGCCACCATCCGCGAGCAGGCTCTCCGGCGTTGGCTCCTCCCCCGCGTCGATCACCGTGACGATGTGGGGGTGGCTGAGCCGCGCGACCGACCGTGCCTCGCGGCGAAAGCGCTCCAGCTGGGCGGAGTCCGAGGCGATCTCGCGGTGCATCAGCTTGATCGCGACCGGGCGCTCGAGCACCGTGTCGAAAGCGCGATACACCGTCGACATCCCGCCTTGTCCGATCTGTGCGTCGAGGCGGTAGCGTCCACCGAGCAGGGTCCCGAGCGTCGTCATGCGCCTCTATTGTGCTCCCGGCGCAGGCGCCTGATCATGAGCGACGCGAGCAGGCCACGGTAGAGCGCGTAGGGCAGGAGCGCCGGCGCGGGCTGCGCGTGGCGAGCACGCCGTAGCAACCGGGTTGCCGCGAGCGTCGATAGGAAGGACGCGCCGCCACCGAGGAGCAGTGCACGGCCGCCGGAGATCGGTGTCCCACCCGCCGCACCGTCCTGGAGCAGGCGCCCGGTCTTGAGCGCGCCGGCGCCGAGGATCACGGGGAGGCCGGTGCGACGAGCGAGCATATGAGCGTCGGAGCGGCTGAATCCGCGCGCTCGCGCCGCGGTGAGCACGGCGCCGCTGCGCGAGACGCCGGGGATCAGCGCGAGGGTTTGGGCCAGGCCGAACAGCAGGCCGTCGAGCGCGCTCGCCTGCTCCAGCGTACGTGTCCCATCCGGGATGCGAGCGTCGGCGAGCGCCATCGCCGCCCCCCCGAGGAGCAGACCGGCGACGATCGTCGAGGGTCCGCTGAGACGGCGTTGGAGAGGCTGCTCAAAGGTGTAGCCGACCACCGCCGGCGGTATGAAAGAGAGCACGACGAGCAGCGCTTGGCGGGTGGAAAAGTCCGCCGGCGCGGTGGCTGAGCCTGGGAGCCCGGACGCCGGATGATGATCCGAGCCCGTCCATCCCCGGCGAGGCGGTGCGAGTCGCTGTAGTACCGCGCCGAGAGCGGGGTGAGACTCGACCGAACTGAGATCGACGAGCAGCGCCGCGGCGGTCCCCGCGTGGAGCGCCACCTCGAAGGACTTACGCAGCTCCGGGTCGAGCTCGCCGTAGGGCCAGCCGGCAAGGAATGGGATCAGGATCGTATGGG
>Ga0302325_10027904_pt1 | contig 11691 bp, 8 predicted proteins | sample Palsa_T0_2_FD_201948 | JGI IMG/M metagenome (GOLD analysis project Ga0302325, IMG submission 201948) | Peat permafrost microbial communities from Stordalen Mire near Abisko, Sweden - Palsa_T0_2 | ecosystem: Environmental > Terrestrial > Soil > Palsa > Peat permafrost | place: Sweden: Abisko... | reverse complement strand
GCCGGTGCCTCAGGCGCCCCGGCCGGCGCCTGCCCTTCCGTCCCGAGCGATTCCTGGATAAGCCGGGAGGCTCGCTCGTCGGCGCTGAACACCTTCTCGTCCTCGTCGTCCGTGATGGCCAGCGCGATCACCTCACGAAGCCGCCCGATGGGCACGGCGCCAGCCCGCAGCAGCCGCGGCACCGTTCCGGTCAGGTCGACGATCGTGGACGCGACACCGCCCGGGCAGGCCCCGCCGTCCAGGTAAATCGCGACCGACTCGCCGAGCTGAGCCTCCGCCTCCGTCCCGGTCGTCGCCGACGGCTCGCCGGAACGGTTCGCGCTGCTGACCGCCAGCGGGCCGGTCAGCCGGAGCAGGTCGAGCGTGACCGGGTGCAACGGCATCCGGACCGCGACCGTGCCCTTGGTGTCGCCGAGATCCCAGACCAGGGTCGCCCTCGCCCGGCAGACCAGGGTGAGCCCGCCCGGCCAGAACTGGTCGATCAGTTCCTCGCCCGCGGTCCCGAAATCCTCCACCAGCGCGGTGGCGGCCCGCACGGTCCCGACCAGCACCGGGGGCGGCGCCTGCCGGCCCCGGCCCTTCGCCGCGAGCAGCGCGGCCACGGCGGCCGGGTTGAAGGCGTCCGCGGCCACCCCGTACACCGTGTCGGTCGGCAGCACGACCAGGTCACCCCGGCGCAACGCCGCCGCTGCCTCCTCGATGCCGAGGGCGCGCCCTGCCGCGTCCAAACAGTCAAACCGTGCGCTCATGGGCGTTTATCTTTCCACTACTCAGGCGCCCGGCCGGGCCAGGTCGCGGTAACGAAGCGGTCCCGGCCCGCGAGGTCCCGGTGGTTACGGGTATCCCGCCAGCCCTGTTCCTCCGTGAATACCCAGTACACAGACGCGCCCTGGGGAGCACCATGCTCCACGGCGACCAGGCCGCCCGGGCGCAACAGCCGCGCCGCGACCTGCTCCACCACCCGGATGGCATCCAGGCCGTCCTGACCACCCCACAGTGCCGTCGCCGGATCATACTCGCCGACCTCGGGCGGCACGGAGGCGCCGGACGGGATGTACGGGGGGTTGCTGATCACGAGGTCCACTGATCCGCTCAGGCCGCCGGTGCCCAGAATGTACGGGTCACTGGTGAAGTCGTCCCCGTGCAGCGTCACGCGGCCGGCCATGTGGGGCGCCGACGATGAGCAGCGGGCGATGTTCCGTTGCGTCCATATCCGGGCGAGCGGGTCCACTTCGACCGCGTGGACCTGGGCGCGGGGTACCTCCTGGGCGATGGCCAGCGCGATCGCGCCGGAACCGGTGCCCAGGTCAACCACGACCGGCTCGGCGACGTCCATCTCGGTGAGCCGGGTGATCGCCCAGCCGGTCATCACCTCGGTTTCCGGACGGGGCACGAAGACACCGGGACCCACCTCGAGGTCAAGGTAGCGGAAATAAGCGTGCCCGGTAATGTGCTGGAGCGGCTCGCGCGCCTCGCGGCGGGCCACCTCATCCCAGAACCGCGGGTCGAAGCCGGTGTCGGGCACCCGGTGCAGCTCCCCGCGCCCCACGCCGTGCACGTGCGCCGCGATCAGCTCGGCGTCGGCCCGCGGCGAGTCCACGCCCACCTCGGCCAGCCGGGCCGCCGCGACCGCGATCTCATCGAGCAGCAGGCTCATCGGCCGCCGCCGCCCTGTCTGACCGGTCCGCGTCGACCAGGGCGGTGATCACCGCATCCAGGTCCCCGTCGATCACCTGATCCAGGTTGTAGGCCTTGAAGCCGACGCGGTGATCGGAAATGCGGTTCTCGGGGAAGTTGTAGGTCCGGACTCGCTGCGAGCGGTCCACGGTGGCGACCTGGCTGCGCCGCTCAGCGGCGGCCTCGGCGTCCGCGTCGGCCTGGGCCTGGGCCAGCAGCCGGGCCCGCAGGATGCGGAGCGCCTGTTCCTTGTTCTGCAGCTGGCTCTTCTCGTTCTGGCAGGAGACCACGATCCCGGTCGGCAGGTGGGTGATCCGGACCGCCGAGTCGGTGGTGTTCACGCTCTGCCCACCCGGGCCGGACGAACGGAACACGTCCACCCGCAGGTCGTTCGGCTCGATATGCACCTCGACCGGATCTGCCTCCGGCATGACCAGCACGCCCGCGGCCGAGGTATGGATGCGGCCCTGCGACTCGGTGACCGGCACCCGCTGGACCCGGTGCACCCCGCCCTCGTACTTCAGCCGGGACCAGACACCGCCCGCCGACGCCGGTGCCCGGCCGCCCGCCTTAACGGCGACCGTCACATCCTTGTAGCCGCCGAGGCCGGTGATGGTCGAGTCGAGAATCTCCGTCTTCCAGCCCTGCCGCTCGGCGTACCGCAGGTACATGCGCAGCAGGTCGCCCGCGAACAGGGCGGACTCCTCGCCCCCCTCCCCGGCCTTCACCTCGAGGATGACGTCCTTGCCGTCGCTGCGGTCACGCGGCACCAGCAGCGCGTTGATCTGATTCTCGAGCTCGGCCCGGCGGCGGGCCAGCTGCTCGGCCTCCGCGGCGAACGAAGCGTCCTCCGCGCCGAGTTCCCGGGCGGCCTCCTCGTCGGCCACCGTCTGCTGCCACTCGTGATACGCCTCCACGATGTGGCTGAGCTCGCCGTAGCGGCGGGACGCGGCCCGGGCCCGGTCCGGGTCCGCGTGCACGGCGGCATCGGCGAGGACACGCTCCAGTTCAGCATGCTCACTCGCCAGCTCACCGAGCCGGTCGAACACCGTGACCCTCCTGCGTCCATAGCCGGAAACACTGCCGACATTCAAAGATCACCGTGCCCGGGCTGCGTGGCGCTGCCACACCGCCCGGCACGGTGATCTCGAGGAACTACTTGCTGCCGGCGGCCTTCTCGGTCCCGGCGGCCTTCTCGGTGCTGCCGACTGGCTTCTTGCCGAACCGGCGCTCGAACCTGGCGACCCGGCCGCCCGTGTCGAGGATCTTCTGCTTGCCCGTGTAGAACGGGTGGCATTCCGAGCAGACATCGGCGTGGATGACGCCGTTCTTAGCTGTGCTGCGCGTGGTGAAGGTGCTCCCGCAGGTGCAGGTCACCGTGGTCACCACGTAGTCAGGATGAATACCAGGCTTCACTTTAAATACTCCTGCCTCGGGCGGTCGCCGGGTCGCCGCGGGCGGGATAGCCCGCCCGGGCGTGAACCGGTACCGCGCTGTTTCGGCTTACTAGTGTGCCAGATCCGCAAACATCGCCGCGGGCCTGGCCATTCCCCGCACCAGGCACCCGGCCCGGCACGCTGATGGTTACGAGCTGACCGTGGTCTTCTGGACCTGGAGCAGGAACTCGGCGTTGCTCTTGGTCTCCCGCATCCGCTCCATGAGGACCTCGAGGGCCTGCTGCGGCTCCAGGGCGTGCAGGACGCGGCGGAGCTGCCAGACGATCTTAAGCTCCTCCGGGGTCATCAGGATCTCCTCCTTGCGGGTGCCGGAGGCGTCCACATCGATGGCGGGGAAGATCCGCTTGTCGGCAAGCTCACGGCGGAGCCGGAGCTCCATGTTGCCGGTGCCCTTGAATTCCTCGAAGATGACCTCGTCCGCCCGCGAGCCGGTCTCGATGAGGGCGGTGGCCAGGATGGTCAGCGAGCCGCCGTGCTCGATATTGCGCGCGGCGCCGAAGAACCGCTTCGGCGGGTACAGGGCGGTGGAGTCCACGCCACCGGACATGATCCGGCCGCTGGCCGGCGCGGCCAGGTTGTACGCGCGGCCCAGGCGGGTGATCGAGTCCAGCAGCACGACCACGTCGTGGCCCATCTCGACCAGGCGCTTGGCCCGTTCGATGGCCAGCTCAGCGACCGTGGTGTGGTCCTCGGCCGGCCGGTCAAAGGTCGAGTGGATGACCTCGCCCTTGACCGAGCGCTGCATGTCGGTCACCTCCTCAGGCCGCTCGTCCACGAGGACGACCATGAGGTGGCACTCCGGGTTGTTCTTGGTGATCGCGTTCGCGATGGCCTGGAGGATCATCGTCTTGCCCGCCTTGGGCGGCGACACGATGAGGCCGCGCTGGCCCTTGCCGATCGGGCTGACCAGGTCCATGATCCGGGTGGTCATGATGTTGGCGTCGGTCTCCAGGCGGAGCCGGTCCTGCGGGTACAGCGGCACCAGCTTGGAGAAGTCGGGCCGGCCGCGGGACTGCTCTGGGTCCAGGCCGTTGATCTTGTCCAGGCGGACCAGCGCGTTGAACTTCTCCCGGCGCTCGCCGTCCCGCGGCTGGCGCACCGCGCCTTCGATGACGTCTCCCTTCCGCAGGCCGTACCGGCGGACCTGGGAGAGCGAGACGTAGACGTCGTTGGATCCGGGCAGGTACCCGGTCGTGCGGATGAACCCGTAGTTGTCCAGGACATCCAGGATGCCGGCGATCGGGATGAGCACATCATCCTCGGCGATCACGGGCTCGGGCTCGCCGGGCGCGCCCCGCTCGCGGCGTCCCCGGTTGCGGTTGCGGAACCGGTCCCGGTTCCTGCGGCGGCCCGAATCGTCGTCGTCGCCACCGCGGTCGGGCCCTGGCCCGCCGTCACGCTGGCCGCGCTGTCCGTCACGCTGACCAGCGGAGTCGCGCTGGCCGCCACCATCGCGCTGGCCACCATCACGCTGGCTGTTGTCACGCTGGCTGTTGTCACGCTGGCTGTTGTCACGCTGCTCATGGCGCTGCTCGCCGGCGTCCCCGCCGCGCTGCTGGCCGTCCCGCCTGCCGCTGCGGCTGCGCTGCTCGCGACGCTGGCCCTCGCCGCCCGGCTGGCCCTCGCCAGCAGGCGCGGTCACGCGGCTGACCGCCTCGCCGGCCGAGGCGCCGTTCGAGCCGACCTCAGTGCTGGCGGCTGGGCTGGCCGCTGGCCCGGCGGCCGCGGGCCGCTCGAAGCTGAGCTGGCCGTCGGCCGAGCCGGATTCCCCCGCCTGCGTTCCGGCACGAGGCTCGCCTCGCCGTGCTTCCCGGCCACCGGCCGGGTGGGTGCCGTCGCCCAGGCTGGGCTGCTGCGATATGTCTGATTCCATGGCGTCCTGCTCACGGTGGCGGAGCGCGCCTGCTCCCGCGGACGTGCCCCGCTGGGCTGAGTTATCGAAGGCCGAGCCTCCGTCGCCGGAGGGCGATCCGCCGCTCCCGCCGCCCTGCTTCTCCTGGATCACCCCGATGAGCTGGCCCTTGCGCATCCGGCCCACGCCGGTAATGCCCATCGTCTGCGCGAGCCGCTGCAGTTCGGGCAACAGCATTCCGGAGAGCCCCGAGCCGCCTCGGCGGGCCGCCCGGTCGGTCACCGTCTCACCGGCGGCAGTGCCTCGCGTCGGCGGCGCTCCGCTGGCCGCGGCCGCGGAGGCCGCGTTCTCGGCGGGGCGCGCGTCAGGCGCGCCGGACTGCCCGGGGGATGCCTCGGAAACGCCCGAGGAGCCGGTGGAGATTTCGGTGGTGTCGCTCACGAGGGGTCCTTCCCAGGGAGCGGGCGGCGGCCGCGGTGGCGGCCGGTCGACCCGGTGTCACGACCCGGCGAATCGGCCGGGCCAGGTACTGCTTGCTGCGCCATTTCCCCATCGCCGAACCACGCGCCGGTGCGCATTGCTCGTCCCGGGGCTTGGTCCGCGGCTCGCCGCCGCAGGTTTAGCGCGGGCTCAGCGGCCAACGGGTAAGTGCCGGAACGAGACCAGACAGCTGGGGAGGCCCGCCCTGACCCCCGGCCCGCCCCCGGCTCACCACGCCCTCCGCGTGTTGCGTGTACGCGGAAGAGGCAGTGATCTGAGGGTTGGCGGGGCGTCACCAGCCACGCCCGGCGGTGAAGCCGGCCTTGCGGCAAGTGACGGGCGAGCACCTGGCCCCATGATGGGGTATCTGGTGCAGCACCCACCTTAACACTAAGAGAGCTCACGGCATTCCCTCAGAGTTGCCCGTGTGTCACGGAAGATGCTGGCCAGTCCCACGGAACCAGCCCGCGGGACCACGCGCGGCTGCTGAGCAGTTTCGTTGGGGACCATCGGCCGCACGCTGACCTCACTGGCGTGCGCCCGGCACAGCGGTCTGGAGGGTAGCACCGTGCCTGTCGACACTCAGGGGTCTTATATGCCATGGGATACCCATTTCCCTCACGATTGAATCCACCAGGTCAGGTGCGGTTTCCTGGCCTGGGCCGGTCAGCACGAGGACGGCGGGACCGGCCCCGGACACCACCGCGGCCAGGCCGGCCGTCCGCAGCCGGCGCAGCAGATCCGCGGTCGCCGGCATGACGGCGGCCCGGTATCGCTGGTGCAGGAAGTCCTCGGTGGCATCGAAAAGCACCTCCGGGGCACTGGTGAGCGCCGCGACCAGCAAAGCGCTGCGTCCCGCGTTCTCCGCGGCGTCGCGGTGCGGGACGGTGCCCGGCAGCACGTGCCGGGCTGTCTCGGTGGAAACAGCGTTCTGCGGAATGCAGACCACCAGGTCAATCCCGTCCAGCACGGCGAGCTTAGCCAGTTTCGGGACGGCCGGCGAGCCCGCCCCCCGCTGGACGGTCCAGGCGATGGTCAGGCCGCCGGCCAGGCCGGCCGCCACATTGTCCGGGTGGCCCTCCATCTCCACCGCGAGCCGGAAGACGGCGTCGTCCGGCAGTCGCGCCACGCCGTCACTGACCAGGCCACGGGCGGCCAGCACGCCGGTGACGATCGCCGCGGCCGACGAGCCGAGGCCCCGGCCATGCGGGATCGCGTTGACGCAGCGCAGCCCGATACCCGGCGGCTGCCCACCCAGCAGGCCGAACGCAGCGCGCATGGCCCGGACAACCAGGTGGCGCTCCCCCGCGCCGGCCGTCCCGGCACCCTCACCCGACACCTCGATGTCCAGCCCGGCTGGGGTCAGCCGCGCCTCGACCACGTCGTACAACGCCAGCGCCAGGCCGAGAGCGTCGAAGCCCGGGCCGAGATTCGCGCTGGTGGCCGGGGCGCGCACCACCACCGGGCCGACCGCCCAGCGCGGTCCCGCGATCACGCCCGGCCCCGTGTTCACGCCAGGTTCGGTGCTCTGGCCGGTCCCTGTGCTCACGCCAGGCCTAGCGCCGAGGCGGCGGCCGACGGGTCCGCGGCGATCGTCACCGGCGCGGGCGCGGCCGACACCGCCCAGTCCGGGTCCTTCAGTCCATTGCCGGTGATCGTGCAGACGACCCGGCTGCCCGGGGCGACCTGCCCGTTCTGGCACGCCTGGAGCAGGCCCGCCACGCTGGCCGCCGAGGCGAGCTCGCCGAATACCGCTTCCTGCTGGGCGAGCAGCCGGTAGGCGACCAGGATCTGCCGGTCGGTGACCGAGTCGATCAGGCCGCCGGACGCATCGCGCGCCTGCTCGGCGAGGTGCCAGGAGGCCGGGTTGCCGATCCGGATCGCGGTCGCGATGGTCTGCGGGGCCAGCACCGGCTCACCGCGGACGATCGGGGCCGCCCCGCTGGCCTGGAAGCCAAGCATCCGCGGCGCGTGGGTGGCCAGTCCCGCGTCCGCATACTCGGTGTAACCCATCCAGTAGGCGGCGATGTTGCCGGCGTTGCCGACCGGCAGGCAGTGCACGTCGGGCGCGTCGCCTAGCGTCTCGACGATCTCGAAGGCCGCCGTCTTCTGCCCCTCCAGCCGGTCCGGGTTCACGGAGTTGACCAGGGCGACCGGGTAGTCGTTGGCCAGCTTGCGGGCGACTTCCAGGCAGTCGTCGAAGTTGCCGTTCACCTGGAGCAGCCGCGCGCCGTGCACCAGGGCCTGGGCCAGCTTGCCGAGCGCGATCTTGCCGCGCGGCACGAGCACCGCGCAGGTCATGCCCGCCCGGGCCGCGTAGGCGGCGGCGCTGGCGCTGGTGTTGCCGGTAGACGCGCAGATCACCGCGGTCGCCCCGCGGCTGGCGGCCATGCTCACCGCCACCGTCATGCCCCGGTCCTTGAACGAGCCGGTCGGGTTCGCGCCCTCGACCTTCAGGTAGACCTCGCAGCCGGTGCGGGCGGACAGCACCGGCGCGGGCAGCAGCGGCGTGGCCCCCTCGGCCAGGGTGATCACCGGGGCACCGTCGGGCACCGGCAGCCGATCCCGGTACTGCGCGATCACGCCCGCCCACGGCACGAACGAAGCGGCGGCATCCGCCGCGGACCTCACCCCGCCGTTCATTCGTCTGCCTCCCCCTCGACCCGCATCACACTCGCCACCGCACGCACCACGCCCAGCGCTCCGAGGTCGTCCACACAGCTGGCCAGTGCCGCGTCGGATGCGGCGTGCGTCACGATCACCAGCTGGGCGTCGGCCCCCCTGGTCTCCTGGCGGGCCGCCCTGATCGACACGTCGTGCCGGGCGAACGTCTCGGCCACCCGGGCCAGCACACCCGGGCGATCCGCGACATCGAGAGCGACGTGATAGCGGGTCCGTGCCTCGCCCATGGGCAGCACCGGCAGCTCGGCGTAGGTGGACGCGTCGGGGCCGCGCGTGCCGGCCAGCCGGTTGCGCGCGACGGCCACGACGTCACCCAGCACCGCGCTGGCGGTCGGCACCCCGCCCGCCCCCGCGCCGTAGAACATCAGCCGGCCGGCCGACTCGGCCTCCACGAAGACCGCGTTATAGGCCTCGCGGACCCCGGCCAGGGGGTGTGCGCGCGGGATCATCGCCGGGTGGACGCGGACGGACACACCGCTGTCGCGCCGCTCGCAGATGGCGAGCAGCTTGACCACATGGCCGAGGGCGCGCGCGCTGGCGATGTCCGCGGCAGTAATTCCGGTGATGCCTTCCCGGTGGACGTCCGCGGCCGTCACCCGGGTGTGGAAGGCCAGCCCGGCGAGGATCGCCGCCTTGGCGGCAGCGTCGAAGCCCTCGATGTCCGCGGTCGGGTCGGGCTCGGCGTAACCGAGCGCCTGGGCCTCCTCCAGCGCGTCGGCGAAGCCGGCCCCGGAGGTGTCCATCCGGTCGAGGATGAAGTTGGTCGTGCCGTTGACGATGCCGAGCACGCGGCGCACGGCATCACCGGCCAGCGACTCGCGCAGCGGGCGCAGCAGCGGGATCGCGCCGGCCACCGCCGCCTCGTAGTACAGGTCGGCGCCGTTGTCGCGGGCCGCCTGGTGCAGCGTCGCGCCGTCCTCGGCGAGCAGCGCCTTATTGGCGGAAACCACCGATTTGCCGTTCTTCATCGCGGCCAGCAGCAGCGAGCGGACCGGCTCGATGCCACCGATCACCTCGATCACGATGTCAGTCTCGGGCCGGCTGACCAGGTCCATGGCGTCGCCGGTGAGCAGCGCCTGCGGCACTGACACCGCGCGGGCCCGGCCCGGGCGCCGCACCGCGACCCCGATCACTTCCAGCGGGGCCCCGATCCGGGCCGCGAGGTCATCGGCCTGCCGCTCCAGCAGCCGGTACACCTCCGAGCCGACTCCGCCGCAGCCCAGCAGGGCCACCCGCAACGGGCGCGCTCCGGCTGGTCCACCCGGCATCGTCCGGCGCCGGGCCGCCGGGCTCTGGATCCCTCTGCTCTCGGTCACCCGGCGTCCAGCCGGAGCAGGTCTTCTGTGGTCTCCCGGCGGAGCAGGACCCGGGCCGCGCCGTCACGGACCGCGACCACAGCCGGGCGGGGCACGTGGTTGTAGTTGCTGGCCATGGACCGGCAGTACGCTCCGGTGGCCGCCACCGCGACCAGGTCCCCGGGGACCAGGTCGGCCGGCAGGTGAGCGTCGCGGACCACGATGTCCCCACTTTCGCAATGCCGGCCGACAATTCTCGACAGCATCGGCGGCGCGGCCGATTCCCGCGAGGCCAGCACACAGGTGTACTCGGCGTCATACAGCGCCGTGCGGATGTTGTCGCTCATACCGCCGTCCACGCTGACGTAGGCGCGCAGCCCGTCCACATCCTTGACCGTCCCGACCTCGTACAGCGTAACGGTGCCCGGCCCGGCGATCGCCCGCCCCGGTTCCACCGTCAGCCGCGGCACCGCCAGGCCGGCCGCCGCGGTCTGGCCGCGGATGATCTCGCCCAGGTTCTGGGCGATGAGCTTGACGTCCGCGGGGTCGTCGTCGGGCAGGTAGGCGATGCCCCACCCGCCGCCGAGGTCGAGTTCGCCGATCTCGAGGCCGTGCTCGTCGCGGATCCGCACCGCCAGCTCCAGCACGCGGCGCGCGGCCACCTCGAAGCCGGCTGTGTCGAAGATCTGTGACCCGATATGGGAATGCAGGCCGGCCAGCTCGAGCGTCGGGCAGGCGAGAACCCGCCGCACCGCCTCGTCCGCGGCGCCGGAAGACAGCGAAAAGCCGAACTTCTGGTCATCGTGAGCGGTGGCCACGAACTCGTGCGTGTGCGCCTCCACGCCGGTGGTCACCCGGACGAGGACTCTGGGGCGCGCCGCGGGAGCCGCCGCGGGCGGGCCGACGGCCGGCTCGGTGAGGTGGGCGAGGCGCGCGATCTCCTCGAACGAGTCCACCACGATGTGCCCGATACCCGTCTGCACCGCGCGGGCCAGCTCCGCCGGGAGCTTGTTGCTGCCGTGCAGGGTGATCAGCGCGGGGTCCACTCCGGCCTGGAGAGCCACCTCGAGTTCGCCGCCGGTGCACACATCCACGCCGAGGCCTTCCTCGCTGGCCCAGCGCAGCACACCCCGGCAGCAGAAGGCCTTCGCGGCGTAGAACACCCCGGCATTCTCGCCGAACGCCTCCCGGAACTCGCGGCAGCGCTGGCGGAAGTCCTCCTCGTCACAGACGAACAACGGGGTGCCGTACTGGGCCGCGAGGTCCCGCACGTCCATGCCGCCGATGGTGAGCACGCCGCCGGCACGGCGCGCCGTGCGCGGCCAGATCTGCGGGTACAGCGCGTTCAGGTCCGCTGGCGGAGCTGGCGGGTGCTCGGGTGGCAGCACGTCGGCGTGACGTGGTCCGGCCGGGTGAGCGACACGGCTCATGAAACTTTCCCCTGCTGATCGTCTCGGTGCTCGTCAGAGCCGGTCGGGCGGAGCCACCCCGAGCAGGCCCAGGCCTGCGCCCAGCGCCGTGCCCGCGGCCGCCGCCAGCCACAGCCGGGCCCGGGTGACAGGCCGGCCCGGCGGCTCGTCCGGCAGCCCCGGCGGCACCGCCGGACAGCCCTCCTGGCCGTCGAGGTACGCCGCCGCCAGGTCCTCCAGGTAGCCGGTAAGCACATCCGGCCGCCCGCGGCGCGCGGCCCCGCCGACCCGTTCGGGCAACCAGGACATCGCGTCGAGCAGCGCCCGCTCCCTCGGGTGCGTGAGCAGGCCCAACTCGGCGTCTGCCGCCTCCCCTTGGTCCAGGCCGAGGTCAGCAGCCTGGCGCAGGGCGGACGCGGCATGCGCGTGCGCGTACCGAACAGCATAGGCGGGATTGCCCAGATGCTGCGCGGCCGCCGCACGTGCGTCCACGGCCGCCCCGCCTGGCGTCCGGCACAGCGCATACCTGATGGCATCGGCCCCGGCGAAGTTGATCGAGTCCGCGACCGGGCCGCTGGTGGTTTCGGGCGGTGAGTCAGGGCCGGAGGATCGTTGCGGCGGATGTTCCCAGAGCACCTGGGCGCCGGCCGCCGCCGCCAGGCGGCCTGTTACCTCGCTGGCCAGCCGCTGGCGCGCCTCCTCCCAGGTGCAGGTGGCGGCCAGGTCCACCTGGCAGGGCGCGGCCAGCGTGATACCGCGGAGCGCGCGGCCGCGAGCGCACGCCGGGCCGGCCTGCGTGATGCGGACGGCGAGCGCGGCCAGAGTGTCGGCGCTGACGG